>CEQB01050146.1_pt1 | contig 14375 bp, 15 predicted proteins | sample 530581 | NCBI WGS metagenome assembly CEQB01 (sample SAMEA2620588, study PRJEB7988) | marine metagenome | biome: marine biome (ENVO:00000447); feature: deep chlorophyll maximum layer (ENVO:xxxxxxxx); material: "saline water (ENVO:00002010), including plankton (ENVO:xxxxxxxx)" | depth 75 m
TCCACACCCTCCTCCTCTAGTGTTCTGCAAACTCTAGATAACAATTGCGGGTCAGCGTTATTGAGAACCAGGGGCAACGCGAAACTACTGTTCCCAACTACATCAAAACCGGTGAAGTATTTTTCCGTATTAAGGTGAGACAACCACGTATCCAAGTTCTGTCTTCGGGCCTGAATATTGTGGTCTAATCTACCCATCTGCTGTAGGCCTAAAACTGCATTTAGCTCACTACTGCGCATATTGTATCCGGGAACTGCAAAGGTAAACAGCGGATTCAAAGTTGGATGGGCGTACCTCTCTTGGATCTCTTTGGAGGCCTCGCGAGTCATTCCGTGCGAACGAAACATGCGCGCAAGTTGATATATTGCGGGGTCATCTGTGCAAACCACTCCCCCTTCGATGGTGGTGATGTGGTGTCCAAAATAAAAAGAAAAACAAGACATGTGACCAACAGACCCCACGCGGGAGCCCTCGTATGTAGCGCCATGAGATTCGCAACAGTCCTCTATGAGTAAGAGGTTGTTATCCTGCGCGAGCTTAATTAACTTTTCATTAAGGCCGTTAAAACCAAGCGCATGAACCAAGACGATTGCTCTCGTATTTTTATTGATAGCCCCAGCAACGTTGTTGTAAGAGATTGCCAGGTTTTCTTTATCAATATCCACAAAAACAGGAGTAAACCCAGTATTGATTACCGATGATACGTCAGATACCCAGCCAATTGGCGGAACAATAACCTCCCCATATTGACCCTTCAGTTCTCGCGTTATAGCCATTGTAATGTAGTTGGCGCTAGCACCAGAATTAACCATGACGCTATACTTAACCCCAAGCCATTTAGACCAAGCTTCCTCAAATTTTTTAACTTGCGGACCATTGGTAAAACGATTGCTGCTAAGAATAAACTCTGCTAAAACCTCTTTATCTTCTTGCGTAATATTATCATTGATTAGTGGCCATTTAAAACTCAATTTTCTACTCCTATAAAATCCATAATTTGCTTACCAATGTCGGCAACCGAAAGGCCATTGGTGTCAAGCAGGTGATCGCGGGTGCCATTTTCAAAAAGATACTTGTCAGGTAAGCCCAAGCGAAGCACCCTTTTAAAAATACCCATATCAGACAAACTCTCACATACAATTGATCCTAGGCCGCCGCTCAAACTTTGCTCCTCTAGTGTAATAACATTGTCATACGTATCGAGCGCTGAGCGAAGGGCATCGTGGTTTACTTCTTTAGCTTTCCAGAGATCTACCACATCTACGTCATATCCTTGCAAGCTCATCATAGATGCAGCCTTAACAGCGCGACCCAGCATATATCCACAAGAAACAATACAACTAGAGGCGCTGGAACCTTGTCGATGAATCGTCATAACCCCCTCTTTTAGTTTATCTGTGCACCAAGGCACATCGCTATAAAGAGGCTCCAGTTCTTGAGCCGCCTTTCTCTCAAGCCTAATGTAGCGGAGCTTGGGGTCTCTGTGTGTCAACTCTACCAAACTGTCTATCATTGCGTTGTTGCTAGGTGAATAAATCTCGATACCACATAAAGATCGCATGTATGCAAGATCTTCATTTGGACTGTGCGCAGGGCCGGCAGGAGCATAGCCTAGGCCGACGCCGCAGCCTAAAATGGTTATTGGGTTTTTTGCCATCGCACAAGAGTATCGAACCTGCTCAAAACACCTTGCGCTCCAAGCGGCCATGTAATAAACATACACCTTTTTGCCCGCGCTGGCGAGGCCTGCGGCAAAATTAATCGCATGTTGTTCTGAAATCCCCATTGGGAGGAATTGCTCTGGAAGCTCTTCCCTCCATCTATCCAAGCTCGGGGCGCCCATATCAACAGAAAGAAAATACACATCTTTATCTTCTTTTGCTATTTCAAAAAGTTTTGATATAAAAGCATCTCTCTGCGCTACCATACTCATGATAAATCTTCCATCCCTTGGCTAATTAACTCTTCAGTTTTGGGAATCTGGGTATGCCATCTCCATTTGCCTTCCATATACTTTACCCCACAGCCTTTTATTGTATTTGCAATCACAAGTTGAGGCTTTGTGCATTCTTTTGAAAATGCAGCTGCCATGGAATCAAAACTGTGTCCGTCTACTACGGACACGTCAAACCCAAAGGACCTCATCTTGTCCTCCAAGGGCTCTAAGGCAACCATATCTTCCGTTTTTCCAAGAATGCCCAATTCATTTCGATCAATTATCAACTTCATGTTATTCAGATTGTGGTGGGCAATGAAAAGAAGGCTTTCCCAAACCGAGCCTTCGTATAACTCTGCGTCTCCTAGTATAACATAAACATCTCTACTTTTATCGGAAAAAGCTAACCCAGAGGCATATCCAATTCCATTTCCCAAGGAACCCCCTACAAAATAACACCCTGGGATTGTTCCATCTGAATGTAATTTAAGAATTCCGTCTGGTGTGGCATACTTATCCAGCTCATCTTTATCAAACATCCCCAATTCAGCTAGAACGGGATAAACTGATGGGGATCCGTGGGCTTTGCTAAAAAGCAAGACATCATTCGTGTGGTTAAACTTCGTTCGATCATCTTTGTAAAGAGACACGACAAGATCAACACAAGACAAACAGCTAGCAAGGTGGCCAATCCCTGTATGGGTCTTGAATTTGAAAACCTCCCTGCGTACATTTTGCGCATACTCCTCTAATGTACTCCACAACTTATCCATCATTTACCTCCAATAATCGGCGCCGAAGTCTTATCTTCGACATTTTCTCAATATTCTCTCTCGCTATTAGGCCAAATTTGTCTTCAACCTTTTTCAAGAAAGGTTCATAGGCATGATATTCATGCCATGCATTGTCTCTAAATTTTATAATTTCAGCCGGCGTAAGGTCATCAGTGGGCAGAGGCTGCGCCTCATATGAGTGAAACGAATAATCTTCATAGCGAGTAGGCAAAGTCATGCCAGCGTCTCGGGCCTCCCTGTACAGGCGGCTGCCTGGTAGTGCCATCGCCGGGTAGGCGTTCCAGGCCATGGTGCAAAGCTCTAAACTTAAATCTTGAGTTTTTTGCATGCTAGCGTGAGTCTCCTCTGGGAGGCCAAAGATATAATTTGCGATAATTTCAATATCAGCGTCATGAACCATTTTTACTATTTCAGTGATATCTACGTCTTTAAATTTACCCTTGGTCGCCTCTATTCTTACAGTTCGGTCGGCGCTTTCAATCCCCAAACAAAGCCATTTAATTCCGGCCTCCCGAATAAGCTTTAGGTTTTCGGGCTTTCGTATGGTATCAATGCGAGAGTAGGCCCACATACGTAGCTTCTCACCATATCCACGCTCCTTTAACATTTTACACAAAGGAACATAATACTTTTTATGAAGAAGGAACATTTCATCACTAATTCTGATGGTCTCTACTCCCATCTCTACGAGCTTGTCGAACTCCTTAATAATGAACTCTGGAGACCAAAACCTCATTCCGGAGTAATTGCTGGCCACACCTATAGGGTCATTGTCACTTCTATTTAATATGTTTATCATACAAAAGCTGCATTTAAACTGACAGCCTAGAGAGGTGTAGAGAGCGGCGAAAGGAGTCCTTTTATCGTGGTTATACTCTCCATGCCAGAAATGTGACCGATAGAGATCCAGTGGTCGTTCACGGTACGGCAACAGGTCCCAGGCGTACCCAGGCAAGTCTTCGTCCATTCTAGCCTGTGGAACGATTCTCTCTGGCCGCATAAGAACGCCTTTTCCATTTTCACGAAAACCAATTCCACGAATAGTTTTCAAGCTTGTCAAATCTGCCAGGTCATCTAAGGCCAAAAGATTCCACAGCGCATACACACCCTCATTGGTGAAAACTATATCAAAAGACTTTTCTTCCTCCAACACTTCCAGTGGCAGCGCTTGTACATGAGATCCTACAATACCAATTTGCACCGATGCTGCTTGCCTCTTTATCTCTTCAGCGCTGCCCACTGCGCCCACCATATTGGTGGTGCCAGAATTTGGGTTTTGGCCGTAAACCACAAAGCAGGCCAGCCTTGGTGAAATCTCTTTAACGCGGGCGCCGACCTCTTCATCAGTTAAACGCTCGGCATCAGCATCTAAGATTCCTACATCATACCCAACGGAGCGACATGACTGTGCCAGCAGCAGTGACCATGTTGGAGTCTCAATCGCAGAATAATCCTTTGCCAGCTCCTGATATACTTTCTTCGCGCCGCACGGATTAATAAATAAAACGTCCATATTATCCTCCTATCTCAAGATTTGCGTCCCTTTGTGAAAGGATCGGGCTTGAGCTGGGCCAGTGGATGCCAATTCGAGGATCGTCCCACCTTAAAGTAAACTGGCCAGCGACATCGACATAATCATTGGGATATGAGAGCTTGTAGCTAAACAGTGCACTGTCGCTTAGCACATAAAAGCCATTTGCAAACCCAGGAGGCATCAATACCTGCTTGCGGGTTCGGTCATCAAAGATAAGCCAATCCCATTGAAGGTATGTGGGGGATTCAGGGCGGCAGTCGACAGCCACGAAATACATTTCTCCATAGAGGCAGCTGACTAACTTTGTTGTCTCAAAGTCTCCATGGAGTCCGCGAAGAACACCTTTTCGTGACGTGGAATATTTGTCATGGACAAAATTTATGTCATAGGGAAAGTCGCTCTTTTTATAAGTGGTGAAAATATCACCCCTAAAATCAGTAAAGCCATCTGATTCTAAAACTTTTACTTCTTTAAACTTCATCTTTCCAACTAATCTCCCAATCTTTAAATTCAGCAGCCAAGCAGTCTATTTTATAATCTTTTCTACCACCTACAACCTCTTGTATCTTATTCTTGGCCGTGTTTCGTATACCATTCAGGCCGTGTGTTAGCTCAAGGTTGTTTCCATCCTTGATGCCTTTTCTATAATTTGATTCATTATGCCAGATATGAAGATTCATTTGTGATAACACCACTACGGATCTAATCATATTTGCATTCAGGGTAGACCCCTCCGGAAGAAGTAGGTCTATATCATGGCATATGTCACTGATCTCTTTGGCATATTCTCCCTTATGCTCAGAGATAAAAACCTCTTTGAGCTGAACGATGGAAAGGCGATCAATAAGTTCTGACAGGGTGGGTAAGTATTTTCTCTCTTTAATCATCTAACCCTCTCTCCACTGCCTGCACAAAACCCTCAACTGTATAATCTTGTGTGGCGCGCTTAAAAGCATTTTCTGCAATATGCTCATACTTTTCCCAATTTGAAGAAATCTCCTCAATCATATCAGGTAAGTCCTCGTCCTTATCAAAATAAAGAAATTCTGAATCAGGGCTAAACCAAAGCTCGTTGATATTCCAGGGATCTCTCTTTACGAGCATCAATGAACGATTAGCAGCACACTCAATTGGTCGTGTTTTATATTGAGGTAATATACGTTGATCTAAGTGCGCAAACGCCTCATTTTTACTCCACCCTTCAATACTTTTAATTATTTCAACCTGACTCTCAGATAAGTACAAAAGGTTCGCCATAACGTTAATTTTGGTCTTTCGAATGAGTGACCACATTTCAGCGCGTGGAACATTTTGATGAGTAATAGAGGGGGCGTATTCCTGAACAAACTGCCTGGTTCGGAAGGGGGCGGCCCAGTGTTGCCAGCCGAGACTTAAAAAGTTATAATTAAATCTGCGCATACTGTCAACAAAGTTAACATGTGTTGGGTGGTGTATTCCTCCCCAATACATTACGTCGTGCACTTTATCTTCCTTTTCACTCACCAGGTAGTTTTTATTAAAAGGGATAGAGGCCGGGACAAAAGTATTCCTTTGCTGCACTTCATTTAACCACTTCGCTGAATATGGGCAGATTGTAAAAACCTTATCAAAGTAGCCGTCCATATTGGCACTCTTAGACATGTATTCGTAAGAACCATACCAAGCGCAAGGATGCTCTAGATTATAAAAAGCCTTTTTCTTATAATGCTTAAGTGCGGCTTTGTGGCGGGGGTTCTCCAAACACCCGATGCCGTGAAAAAGGACCTTTTGGCCATCATCCTCAGAAAACCTCTGAAAATCATAGTGTTTTTCAACTGGATCGTTGTAACATCCCTGGTAGTCTTCTCTAATTAACATCTACTATTCTCCAACTGTTCACTAATCCATGCATATGTCTTCTGCATTCCCACCACGAGTGGCTGCTCATAATCCCAATTCAGCATGGATCGAATGAGATTATTGTCTGAATTTCTGCCGTGTACTCCAAGGGGGCATGGAAATCCATATTTATCCTTGAATCGCTCGCCGTCCAGATTATCAATGGAGAGAGACTTTCCGGAGATGCCTATGACCATTCGCGCAAAATCATTAATAGAAATCATTTCCTCGGATCCAATATTTACAGGTCCCTGAAATGTAGGGTGGTCCATCAAGCGTCTAGTCGCCTCTAGGCATTCGTCAATGTACAGAAAAGATCTTGTTTGGTTTCCAGCGCCCCAGACCTCTATAGAGTCTCCATCTTGGGCTGCAGCCACCTTGCGACAAAATGCTGCCGGGGCTTTCTCTCGGCCACCGTCCCAGGTTCCTTGGGGGCCAAAAATATTATGATAACGGGCAATACGAACTGTTAAATTATAATTTCGTGCGAAGGCTAGCCACAGTCTCTCGCTAAACAGCTTTTCCCACCCATATTCACTATCCGGTGCTGCGGGATATGCAGAATCCTCTGTACAATTAGGATTGTCTGGGTCCATTTGATTGTGCTCTGGGTACATACACGCCGAAGAAGAATAGAATATCCTATTAACACCCTTCTTTACGCACTGCTCAGCTATGTTAAGATTGATCAAGGCCGAATTGTGCATAATATCTGCGTCATTTTCTCCAGTGAAGACAAATCCAGCGCCGCCCATGTCTGCTGCAAATTGATAGATTTCATCAATATCTTCCGATACTACTCTATCACAGACATGTGGATCTCTAAGATCTCCCACAATAAATTCATCAGCAACACTGTAGCAATCAAAATACTCGTGCTCTTTGATATCCACACCACGAACCCAGTATCCTTCGCTCTTTAATCTTTTCATCATGGCACCGCCAATAAATCCTCCGGCGCCGCAAACTAATACTCGTTTCATCATTTCTCCTTAACTCCCCACAAGTCTATAAGCTCAACATTGTCATAATTTAATTTTGAAAAATCCTTGTCCGGATGCATAATCACCACAACTTCACTTTTGTCAATGCAATCTTGCGCCGTCGCACATTCAACTGTATGAAGATTTAGATTTATGTGGGTTTCCTCCAGTTTATCATAAGTGTTAACAGTTTTATTGTCTTTCAGCAAAGAATTAATAAGTGCCCTTGAAGGAGACCCGATAGTCACTGGGGAAGTTGGCTTGAACGAGACGCCAAGCACTCCTACCTTTTCAAAGCGCCGGCATTTATCAAAAATAAATTGTTGAAGGTCTTTGTTTGTCTCCTCTGCAAACATTAAATTCTTTGCTTTTAATCCTCTGTCTTTGGCAAACTTAATAAATGCTAATGCATCTCTAGGAAAACAGGTCCCCCCGTAAGGTGTTCCGCTCCTAAAAAAATAAGGAGATATTCGTCTATCTAGTCCAATTACGCTAGTCACATTGTGAATACTAACGTTGTCCATGCCGTCACACATCATGCCCAAAAAATTAGCAAATGTGATCTTATTTACAATAAAAGCATTTAAACTAACTTTGGCGACCTCAGTCTCTTCTAAGGTTAGCTTAAATTCTTGACATTCGTTTTGATGAACACCATTAAATATATCATGGGTTATTTGATAATCTTTTTCTTTATTTGCCCCTATAGCAAAAAATTCAGGGTTTTCAAAATCGTGCAGAACGCTTCCTAGTTTTACAAAATCTGGAACATAAGAAAAGCCAAACCCTGTTCCATATTTTCTACCTGATATTTTTTCAAATAATGGTATTAACTCTTCCACAATTGTCCCTGGCAAAACCGTTGAAGAAAGTATGACTGTAAAATATCCTTTATCAGATTTTTTAAGATTAATGGCTAAGTCAGTAATCGCTGATTCGACAAACTCAGCTGAATAACCGTTATCTCCTAACTGAGTGTTGACTAAGATAACTGCTGCATCGGTCTCCCTAACAGCTCTTTTGTACGAATCAGTATAATCAATAATATTATCAGAAACCTTAAGTAATAACTCTTTTAGACCGGGCTCATAAAAAGGAAGCTTTCCTTCACTCAATTGACTTAAGACATATTCATTTTTATCAATGCATAGGACTTTGTTGTTTTTTGCCAACAATCCGGCCAGCGGTAATCCTAGTTTTCCCAATCCTATAAAAGATATGTTCACTTTGTATCCTCCAATACTTCAATAATCTTTTTCGTAGTTGCTATTGACCCCACAGTTATTCTAATGCAATTTTCCAAATTTTTAAAAGAACTTCTGTCTCTAATTGAAATTTTATTATCAATCATTTTTTTTATTACATTTTCTGAGTTGTCTGTCCTGATCAGGACAAAGTTTGAGTGACTTTTTACACAAGAAAGGTGGTGTGACTTGTCAACATAATCCTGTAAAAGTTGTCTTGCTTGTTTTGTCTCTGCCACGCATTTATTTAAATAATTTAAATCTTGTAAGCAGGCAATAGCTGCCACCTGTGCAATTGAATTGACGCTTTTAACATTTTTAATTTTATTTAAAAATGCTATTTTTTCCTTTGAGCCCAAGGCATAACCAATCCTAAGCGAAGCTAAGCCAAAAGCTTTAGAAAATGTTCTGGTGACAATTATATTGTCGTACTTTGAAACTAAATCAGCACAAGAGACTTGATAAAATTCATAGTAAGCTTCATCAATGATAAACAGAGTTTGAGGATTGATAGAGATAATTCTCTCGATCATATCCTTTTCAATAACATGCCCTGTTGGATTATTTGGGTTAGCTAAGTACGCTACATCATAGTTTTTTAAAATTTCAAAATCATATTCATGAGCACCAAGAGGGTCTTTTATCTGCTGCTTGTGATGATTATCTGTGGCCATTGCAATAAACGTATCTACTTGAGTATATGACGGGCAATAAGTTACGACTTTTGATTCTTGATCGGCAAAAGAAAGGAAAACATCCTTCAAAGCGTCATCGGAGCCATTGTAAATTATTATGTTTTCTGTTTTTAGACCAGTATAGTCACACAATAGCCCTAAAAGCTCTTTGTTGTTTGCACAAGGATATTTTTCAATATTGCTATTCAACAAAAAATCTTTAATTGCCGGCAACACTAGCGGCGATGGAGGGAACTGTGATTCATTCCAGTCGCAATAAGACCAGTCTTCATCACCATAGTCTCTGCTACTAGGAACATACGGTTCTAATTTAGATATTCTCTTAACCACATTCATTGAAAATGCACCTTATCTTGCCTGTTGCCTTGCTTCTCTCAATGGAATCTTTTATTAAAACGTTTACTTTTATGTTCCCCAAACGCTGCTGAAGGCCTGCTCTAATTTGTTCAACAGTCTTATCGGAGAAAAGTTTATTTGGAACCAGGTGGAAATCTATAGTTTTTCGATCAATCTGCCTGATTTGAAACATTTTGACACCGTCTATCTTGTACATCATGGTATAAAAATTAACTCCCGGGAGGCGGCAGCCGTCTTCGGATATTAATATGTCGTCGCACCTTCCGTTAATATCCTCGATTCTAAACAAGGTGTTTTTTTCTTTGGATAGAATAGCGGTATCGCTCGTCCTGTATCTAATGAAAGGCATATAATAGTTTATAAACCCGGTTCCCACAATAACGTTCTGGTTGTCTTCTTCAATGAATTCAGTTACTCCATATTCTAAATTTTCATAGTACAAGCCACTGTCTGATGTTTGGTGATGGAGGCATACCTTTTCTTGCATTCCGTAATGGCTTTTCGGCATGATGTCAAAAACTTCTTTTATCTTTGTTTCCCATTCTGGAAGCATTTTTTCAGATGCGGTATGAATTGCCTTTATGTATTTTAAATTTAGGGAGGCCTCTTCACACAAGCATGCCAAAACGTATATGCTAGATGGGTACCCAACCAAAGTGTGATACCTTTTTGAATTAATCTTGTCAACATATTTCCTTATGCTTTTCAAATTAAGATGATAAGCGGACATGTATAATCTTCTTAACTCATGATCATAGTACCATAATTTTTCTCCGGTCGATGGAACAAACCTTCTTAACCACACACTAGGCTTGTCATACATGGTTGCCCCATGATCCTTAAATGCCCTCAACACAAAGGCTGCTTCTTTCTTATACACATCATCGGTACCTAAGAAAATTAATTTTTTACCGGTTGAGCCACTTGTCCTAAACTCTACTGGCTTTGCGTGTTTCATGTTTTGTGCAATTAGCGCATCAAAATTGTTTGTTATAATATCTTTTGTTAAAAAAGGCAACAAGGATACGTCCTCTACGGACTTAAATGACTTGGGAGTTAGCTGCCTCTCAACCATGATTTTTCTATAATATGGAACGTTTTTATACGCATGCTCAATGAGGTTTATGAACTCATTGTATTGGTAATCTTGTAAACTCTGAATTGGCAGTTCTCTAAGAGTACAAAGGCTTTCAAATGTTTCTTGAAAAACTTTTCCATATCTTCTTTCAAAAGGAACTAAATCATAATATAATTTTTTGACAAAAGCGGGACTTTTTTTTATTACTTTGTTGACGTTACCCATCTTCAAAAAAATCCTTATCACTTATACCCTTATCATCGATATAATAATCTGCAACAAACTTAACACCTACTCTCAATTGATGGAACTTTAACCCCCAAGAAATCAACTGATTGTGGGTCTCCATGTACCAATTATTTTTAGAACTAGACCCCCTTGCAGTTTCAATATAAATTGTATTGCCCTCTTCGAACAAATTATTTACCTTCTCTATCCTATCTCTGTAAGGCTCTGCACCAAAATAATCCCAATCTCCATTTTGTTTTTTTAAAGTATTGCAGAGAGTATGATCTAAGTCAAATACGTATGTTTTATTTTTCATATATTACTCGATAATAGTCCAGCTTGAAGGGAATGTACCGTTGGACACTCTAGCGTCACTTTTTTCCTTTGGAATCTCAAAATAATAGTGTTGCGGAGCAGTTACAATTCTGCCCTCACTGCTATTCATGTACGAGGCCCACCAACCAAAGCTCGTTTGATGGCAAGAGATGTTATGATCACAAGACATTATTAAGGAAAAATCTTGCATCGGATCATTTGAATCCGAAATTATAAACCTGTTATCACTGAATACTTTTCTTATATATTGAATGTCGCTGGAATCATCCCCGCTTCTATTGCCACCGGAAAATACCAAATACTTAACTTTCTTATCTTGAAATAGAGACATGGCTTTGTTTAAATAATTGCCGTATATTGTATTGTCATCAAAGATGTTATCAGGCCCATAAACTTGATCCGGGTGTATTCCTGTGGCTGGGTGCATGACGGTCATCATGTCTCCTCTTCTGATGTGTATGCTAACTATTTCGTGACCATCCTGTCTATATAAATCTAGTTTTTTCTTAGCTTCTAATAAAAACGGCTCTTTTGGCTTAAGTTCTTGTCGTATTAATTCCTCACAGTGATCAAAATATTTAGTGAATTGAAAAAAGCCATGAATGTTGGAGTTACTTGGGATTGTAAAGAATTCCTCATAAAACACATTTGGATCCGGCTCTATTATGTTTCTTTCTATAGATCTAATATCTTGTTCGTTACAATAATCCGCTTTAATGTTAAAGTTGCTAAGCAAACATTTTTGCCCATGCCAGAGAAAATTTTCAAAGTCTGGTATTTTACACTTAAGACCAGTTTTTTCACTTATCCCTCGAAGGGCTGCGTATTGGTAAAGCTGGTTACCCAGTCGACCATGCTTTCCAAGTTGAAAAAAAGTAATCATTTTTTCTTCAATACCTGAATCGGCTGGTATGGGGTGCCATTTACACCATTAACATTATTAGTGTAAGATTGTTCAAAGAAACCAAATCGATCAACCTCTTGCCACCCTTCTAGAATTTTTGGCAGTCTTTTCTCACCGTATACTCTGTGGACATTGAAGACAATTTTATCTAATCCGACAGGCACAGCAAGGTAAACCAGGGCATCATCTTTCAAGAAGCCTCGAAGGCTCTTCATCGCCTTTAGATCGCCGTCAGGATCAAGAGGATCTCCGTATCTGCCTAATCCATCATGTTCAACAGAAGAAATGGAAAAGCAAGCATCGAAATTGCCCTCTGTGATCTCGTGTGGTTGCAAATATACGATGCTCTCATGAAAAGATTTACGCTTAGAATACTCAATAACAGTACAAGACTTTACCCCAAACGAAACCGCAATTGCTTCATACCATGGATTAGCTGAGCCAATAATGCATATATCTTTACCTTCAATAGGATACTTTGTTAGAGCGTCGTAGAGCCACTGATCAGTTGGGCCATAATAATTATTCTCTCTTTTTGAGACCATGCTTAAGTAGCGCTGGAACTCTTTCTCGGTAAACCCTTGATTAATCAATGCTTGAACTTCATCACTGCAATCATTGGCGTACTTATACTCCAGAGGAACAGCGCCATCCATTGTATATTTTTCCAAAAGTTCAAATGGTATTGATTCTGGGGCCTTCATATTGTCTCCACGTTTTTAAAAAGATCAAATTCTGTCAAGTCTCGATAAGGAGGGTCTTCAGGAATATCCGGCATGTGCGTAGGATAATTTTGCATTAGTGTTAGGCCTCTCGCAGCTTGTTCTGGGGTCATGTACATGTTCCAGCCTTCCTCGGCAATCATGTCTTCATGATACTTGAGACCATCGGTGCGGCCCTCGTATCGCCTCGCTTTAAGCCACTTTACTGCCTCGATGTCATCACATAATATCATACCACCCTTGCCTATTTTAAGGTGTTTTTTAATGTGAAAAGACAGGCACATAAAAGTACCCGGTATGTACATATTGGACGTTAGGCGCTTCGCGGCGTCATATACTGGAAACGGCTTAAGTTGATATATCCCCTGCCACTCACGGTCTTCGAAGACCAAATGGCCGCCGGCTTGCTGAATTGACTGAGGAGGGGATAGGTAAGTTCTTTTTGGAATGAGAACCTTTTTTCCTTCAACCCCAACCCACTTGCATGCTAAGAATAGAGCATTAGTGCAGCTATTAACCGATACCGCGTAAGGGGCGCCCGTATAGTGCGCCACCTCTTCCTCAAACATTGTTACTATCTTATAAGGACTGTGTAACATCTAACTCTCCTCATTTTGGTAATGCTTGTGATACCCCATCAGACACTCTTTAAAACTAAAATTAAAAAAGCTATACAAATTTATCACCCCCACATTAGCTGCACTTATCACGGTATTGACATAAAAGATATCACCCTCCTTGAGGACGTGAAAGACATGAGACCAAAATTTCGCTGCCAAGTGGGAAAAAGAAGGATCCATACCTCCCAGCAGCAAAGAGGCCGTTACCTCTATTGTACTATAAAACATGAATCCTATTAATTTTTTTTCCTTATATAAAAAAAGTGAACTCACATTGTTGTCATTTAGCAAATCCTGAACCCAGTTTCCATATCTAGCGTGCGCCCTATCGGGACTAACTTTCAGATCTTCTGAGAACCTTCCGTGCGAAAAAATACGAGATGCAAGAGATTTTAACTCTTCTTTGTCTGGCGGTGACTGACTTACAATAAACCCATCTTTCTCAAATGGCAAAAATTCTTCCATGTATAAGTTTTTAACGATCCTGTGGGATATTTCCGCTAGCTCAAAATTATTGTTAACCAGTGCTTTACGCAAACTTCTTGAATGATAGCTTGCACGAACTATGGAAACGTCGACCGAGTGCTTGACACAAAACTCTTCATACTCACCAAGCACGGCCTGTAGGTCCAACTCGTTGTCGATAGTTACCTGAGTTATCTCGTTAACTGTCTTTTTCAGAGTGTCAGCGTCCCATGGTGTAAATCGGTGTGTCAAGGAGCTATCATTGATTTTAATTTTAAATGGTTCCACAGTCAACATGCACCTTCTGCCCTGTTATTGACTCAGCCCCTTCGGAACACAGAAATGCTACTGTCTTGGCGACCGAATCTTGACTTGTTTGTCTTTTAAGGCTTGTTCGCTCATAAATTCTATTTTTTTGTTCAGGGGATAAAGATTCACTCATTTTAGTCTCCATAAACCCAGGCACCACACAGTTGAATCGGATACCCCTACTCCCCCATTCTCTCGCCAAGTTTTTAGAGTGAGCCTCGATTGCACCCTTAGTGCTGGCATACATAGAGAGGCCTTTATAGCCGGTAGAAGCACTGATGGAGGATATGGA
>CEQB01023712.1_pt1 | contig 14351 bp, 15 predicted proteins | sample 530581 | NCBI WGS metagenome assembly CEQB01 (sample SAMEA2620588, study PRJEB7988) | marine metagenome | biome: marine biome (ENVO:00000447); feature: deep chlorophyll maximum layer (ENVO:xxxxxxxx); material: "saline water (ENVO:00002010), including plankton (ENVO:xxxxxxxx)" | depth 75 m
GCCATGCTTTAAATGTGGCAACTGCATCAAATAACACAGCTATTGGACATCTAGCCTTAACAGCAAACACAACTGGATCACCTAACACGGCAGTTGGAAATTTGGCATTAACAGATAATACAACAGGCAATAGAAACGTCGGAATTGGTCACGATGCCTTACGCAAAAATATAACTGGAAATAATAATACTGCTGTTGGTGGTCAAGCAATGTATTACAACACCAGTGGTGGTAATAATGCTGCTTTTGGTTATTTTGCATTAGGACAGAACACAACTGGAATACAAAACACGGCTCTTGGTTTTGGGGCTTTAGATGCAAACACTACGGCATCAAACAATACTGCCGTTGGAAATATGGCATTATCTACAAACACAACTGGATTTCAAAACGTAGCTGTGGGAGCAAATGCTCTTGATGCTAATACTACTGGCGGAAATTGCACAGCAGTTGGTATGAATTGTTTATCGTCTAATACCACAGCTAATAACAATACTGCCGTTGGATATAATTCATTAAATGCAAATACTACAGCATCAGATAATACAGCAGTTGGAAGAAATGCTTTACACGCAAACACAACTGGAACACAGAATGTTGCTCTAGGTTCGCAATCTCTACCTAACAATACTACTGGAGCTCAAAATACTGCTTTAGGCTATGGAACTTTAAATGCAAATACTACAGCAGATAACAATACAGCCGTTGGTAATAGTAGTTTATTATTAAATCAAACTGGGGCTAACAATACTGCTGTTGGTGGTGAAGCATTAAAGGCTAATACAGCAAGTGATAATACTGCGATAGGTTATAGAACATTGTTTGTAAATACAAGTGGATATAGTAATACTGGTGTTGGTAAATCTGCTTTATATGCAAACACAACTGGACAACAAAATACTGCAACTGGCTATAACTCTTTAAGTTCAAATACTAATGGATATCACAATACTGGATTAGGTTCTTCAGCTTTAGGCTCAAACACAACTGGTCATGATAACACCGCTATTGGTAAGAGTGCTTTAATTAACAACGTAACAGGTGCTTATAACACCGCTGTAGGTAGATCAGCATTACATTCATCTGGTAGTTCTAGTAATAATATTGCTCTTGGCTATTTTGCTTTATATGTAAACACAACTGGGGGTCAAAACGTAGCCGTAGGAAACTACACATTAGACTCAAATACAAGTGGAGAATATAATACAGCGGTAGGCTACCAGGCTCTAACTTCTAACACAACTGCTGCTAATAACACTGGTATTGGTAGGCAAGCTTTAAAAAATAACACAACTGGTTTCGCTAATACTGCCGTTGGTGGTTACAGTTGTGAGGAAAACACAGAGGGATATTATTTAACTGCCGTTGGTTACCAGGCATTAGAAAACAATACAACTGGTAATTCAAATACTGCTGTTGGTAGAAGGGCTTTAATGTCTAATACCGAAGCAAATAATAATACAGCAGTTGGTAGTCAAGCTTTAGATCAAAACACAACTGGAGGATCTTGTACGGCTATAGGGGCTCAAGCTTTAGATGCGAATATAAGTGGATATTCTAATACGGCTGTAGGTGTTGGTTCTTTGTCTGCTAATACTACAGCAAGTGATAACGTAGCAGTTGGTGTAAATAGTTTAGGTCAAAATACAATAGGAGCATCAAACACAGCAGTTGGAAAAAATGCTTTGTACGGAAACACTACTGCATCTAACAACACAGCAATGGGAGATGATGCCCTACTACGAAACACAACTGGATCAGCAAACGTAGCTGTTGGAACTTTTGCTTTAGATGCTAATACTACTGGTGGTTCAAATGTTGCTATTGGACACAACTCTTTAACTACTGCAACAGATGCACCTGGAAATGTTGGTGTAGGTCGTGGAACTTTATACAGTACTACTTCTGGGGGATATAATGTTGGTATTGGTCTTTATGCTCTTTACGACAATACAACTGGTGCATCTAACATTGGTATAGGTCAAAATGTTTTAGAGAATAATACAAGTGGTGATGATAACGTAGCAATAGGTAAAAAAGCTTTATATAATAACACCACCGCAGATAATAATATTGCCATCGGTGAACAAGCTTTAGAAGCTAATACTACTGGTACAGCAAATATAGCACTAGGTTATAAAGCATCAGCATCTAAAACACTAGGCAACTACATGGTTGCTATTGGATATGAAGCTTTATCTACTATTACAAATGCTAGTGAAACTGTAGCTATTGGCTATCAAGCCATGAAAAATTCTACCAATGGTGGAAGCGTAGCTATTGGCGCACAATCTTTATACAATCAAACAAGTGGTTATTGGAACACAGCAGTTGGAGTCAGGGCATTATATTCAGTTACCACGAATACGCACAATTCAGCATTTGGCTACCACGCTTTATATAATAATACTGCTAGTTTTAATGATGCTTTTGGCTGGAAAGTTTTACATACCGCTACTACTGGTTATTGCAATGCTGTCTTTGGTCAAGGTTCTGCACAAAATCTTACTACTGGATTTGAAAACACAATATTAGGTAATAACGCTGGTACAGCAATAACTACTCACTCAAGAAACGTAGCTATTGGTAGAGAATGTTTACAGCGTTTTAAAGCAAGTAATAATGTTGCCATTGGCCGCCAAGCTATGCGAGGTGTTGCCGATCAAAGTACTGGCAGTAATAACGTAATGATTGGTCATCTGTCTGGTCTAGTGCTTACAACTGGGGAAGGAAATGTAGCAGTTGGAGCAGAAACTTTGAGTGCTAATACCACAGCTTCTAACAATACTGCTGTTGGTCGTTATGCTTTAACAAATACAACTACAGGAGACCTTAATACGGCTATTGGTTATAACTGTATGGCTGCCAACCAAACTTCTGATCGAAATGTAGCAATAGGCGGTTATGCTTTATCTTCTTACAATACTACAGGTGATGCTTATGTAACTGCTATTGGTTATGGTGCTGCTAGTAACTCAACTACTGCTGGTCAGTTTGTTGCCATAGGTGGTTCTTGTTTAGGTTCTCAAACTACTGCCAACTACAACGTAGGAATGGGTTACAACTGCCTGGCTGGTACATCAACAGGTGGTGCTAACACAGCTATTGGTAGGTCAGCTATGTACTCTAACCAAACAGGGTCACATAATACCGCAGTTGGATATAACACGTTAGTTAATAACACCGCTAGTCTTAATACTGCTGTAGGTAGCCAGGCATTGCAAGTAAACACAAGTGGAACAAACAATACCGCAGTAGGTGCTTACTCTCTAGACGCTAATACAGCAGGAAGTGAAAATGCTGCATGTGGAGATAATGCTTTACCGATACTTACAACAGGAAGTAAAAATACAGCGGTGGGTCGTTATGCTGGCGATGGTGTAACAACTGGATCAAACAATACTTTAATTGGTTATGGTTCTGCCGCTGCCTCAAGTTCAGCAAGTAACGCTATTACACTTGGAGATAGCAATGTTACAACTCTTAGATGTAATACACAAACTATATCTTCCTTATCAGATGCAAGAGATAAAACAAATGTAATTGACTTACCAGAAGGCTTGAATTTTATAACTAAACTAAGACCTGTCAAATTTGAATGGGCTACCAGGCATGGTTCTGTAAAAGATGGATCGTTTGAACATGGTTTTATCGCCCAGGACTTACAAGTAGCGCAAAAAGAAAATGATGCAAATTATTTAAATATGGTTATGGATGAAAACCCTGACAAGTTAGAAGCAAGTTATGGAAAATTAGTACCTATTTTAGTAAAAGCTATACAAGAATTATCAGAAAAAGTTGTTGCCCTGGAAACAGGGTGATAACGAGCAAACCACAAAATACAGGAGGTTAATGTGGAAGAAAAAACAGCCGAAGAAGTAGCACAAATTTTTAAAGCTGCTGGCGATAGCGTTACGCTAATTAATGGTACACAACCAGAGTGGGAAACTGCTGACGAATGGAAAGATACCATTAAACGTAACGTAGAGCATCTTGAAATTATCAAGGCTTATAAAAAGGTAGATGAAACAACATCTATTTGGACGTCTGAAGACTTCACCGCTATTGACAAAGCTATTGTTGATGGCAAAAAACTTTATTAATTATTTTTTTAAAAAACCATGACCCAATTTACTATTGAATCACTTCAACAAAGACTACAGCAACTTGCTTTAGAAAGAGACCAGCTTGGTATTTCTTTCAATCAACTTACTGGTGCAATGCTTGAAATTGAAAAGCAAATTGAACAAATGAAGAAAGACGAAAATCCTGAAGAAGTAAAAGAAGTTGAAAGTGTTTAATGGAAATATATCTGCCTGATTTACCATCAACAGATTTTATCCTTAAACCACCTACGACAATATTTTATCCACCTTTAGCGGAAGTTCCATATCTAGATCCCCTTCTTCTCCCAAGCCTGGAACAGGTAGAGTCGGGTTTGGGAGATCAGGGATCTTCTTCTGGAGAAGAAAAAGCATCTTCAGAGGAGGAAGTGTCACCACTAACAAAAGAAATAATACCGACAAACCTGCCAGAAAATAAAGAACTTTACACAAGTGTAGATGATGCAGCTACGTTTAATTTACCTTTTTTTGGGGAGATGCCAATACCTTCTCCAGAGGTAATTGCATCGAGTGTAATAGCATCCAGCGTAAGTGCTACTGCTGCTGTTGCAGGATCAATAGTTCTTCAATCTGTAATCACACAATTAAAAAAGATATTAACGAAAATATTTAAAAAAGTTCTTAAAAAAGAAGTAGCAAATGTTAAAGAAAAAATGTTAGATCAAAAAAAATAGTTTAAAATTTAAAAAGCTTACAACTTTTACAACGTGCTGATAAAACAGCCACCGCTCTGTATTAGTCAATGTAGGCTATTTTTTTGTCTTAAAAAGATCAGAGTTCTGACGAACGTAAGTCCTAATGTTTATTACATCAGAGCAAAGTCCAGCGTATTTAGATTTAGGATTAATCATATAGCCAGAGGCATGAAGTTGTGAACACTTTAAAACTCTCACTAATTGCTTATCATGCTCTTGCTTGTCTAATTCTTCTTTGGCTAAGTCTAACTTTACTTTTGCTAACTCCTCGCACGTTTTATTATTAGTACCTAAAGGAACCATAAAAGATAATTGCATACCCCAACCTTCATTTATACTGTATGTCTCTTCACCCTGGGCATCATTGCCTGTATAAAAAGGTGTAAATGCCATTGTTGGTTGGCTACATACTAAATTTCCAAACTGCAACTTACCTGTCATTCCATTATTAACATTCATATTTTGGTTGATAATACTAGAATTACCAACTGCATTAGGTTGTGCTACTACATCAGTACCGCCTTCTGCTTTGACAGGATTACTGACTAAATACAGACAAGCTAGTAATAACGCTTGTGGTCGTAATCGTATCATTCTGTGTGATTTGTTCTGTTAATGCTCCAGCAGCCCTTGTAGTGACTTGAAGCGACCAATCTGCTGAAGCATCAGCAACAGTAAATACAGCATCACCACCAGCAATACCAGCAGAAGCAGCTACAGAAATGTTAGATGCTTCCCAAGAATTTAAAGCCGATCCATATTTTTCTGTGACAATAGATCGAGTTATAGTTTGAGTAGTATTCTCAGTTCTGTTGCTAGAACCAGTAGTCCAGGTGGGTAAAGGATTAGCAAAACAAGGTGCTGTAATAAACAGACTTAGCAATAAAAATTTCTTCATTTGATACCTACATTAGTGTCTTTATTATCCACTATTTTTGGAGTATTATTGTTCTTTTTCTTACCAACTTGCAAACCGAAACTGGCAAGACTTCCCGAAAAAATCGAAGCGATAAAAGTTGGATCAAAGTCCACAATCTTTTTTCCACTAGGGGGTTCATAATAGCTTGCTGTTAACATTCCAGCAGACCAAACTAATACCGCAATTTTGACAATCGTTTCGACACGATTACCTTCTTTTTCTTCTTGATCTTCCATAGTTGTTTTACATATGTGTAATCGTTACTCTATAGGTATATCTAATAAACATTATGCTTGCAATCCTACGCCCAATTCTCTTTTCTTTTATCAAATCAAAAGCGATAAAAATTTTAGTGCTAGATATTTTAAAAGCACTCGTAAAGCAAAGTTCAAATAAAATTGATGACCAGCTTGTTGCAATTATTGAAGAAAAACTACTGGTTTAAAAAGCATCCCAAACCATATCAAAAGTAGGTGGTTGCCAATAAACAACATCACCGCCTATATATTCATCTTTTCTTAGTATCCTGGCTAATTTTCCTGTATTCCATGGATCAGGTACATTGCCTGGATCTTTCTTTTCAGCCTTGTCATATTCTCTTTTAACTATTTTCCATAAATCATATGTGCTTTGAGCATTAAGCCATTCTTCTGATCTAAATAATTTATTTTGGTCTCCTATACCAGGGCAACCAAAAAAATTGTCAGCTCTATCTCCTACTAATATCTGCTTATAAAAGTGCATATCTGCTTCTCTTTCAGTAATCCGTATTATTTCTTCGTCATGTAAATGTAGTCCAGGAATAGTTTTTAAATCTTTGTCACCGCTAACAATCACATCACCTTTTTTTGTAGATATGCCAATTGCATCATCTGCTTCTAAGTTTTTATATCTGACGATGGGCCACGTTTCAGAAATCCATTCTCGTAACTTGGCATACCCAGCGGGTCTCCTATACTTCCTTCTGTTTGATTTGTAGGTGGGCGAGAGATTATAGCGGAAGTTCGTGCTTGAACCCAGGGCCATGACCATTTCGTAGTCAGGTAAGATTTTTGCGAGCCTTTGTATCTCGGCATCGACTCCGAATTTTGCATCATTAATTTGACAGTAATAAGACCAAATGCCGTCATCTAATTCGTACTCGTACTCATTGGCACAAGCATGACGGTAAGTAAAAAGTTCAACGTCTATGTAAGCTTTGTTTTTCATGCTGGTTCTATCCATTTTTGATCAAGAAATTGGTTATCCTCGTGAAACTCAAACGAGCCAGCGTAACCACATCTGCCTAACATTCGATTTTTTAGACAGTAACTATGTGTAAGATTTGTACCCCTGGATCTACCCAATGCCCATATAGTGTCAGCAAGTTGGACTACGGAGTGTGATCCGCGTATGTCATGTAATTCAGGGATGCCGCCATCTTCCATATTTTTTACCTGGGAAGATGATCTATTGAGATGAGAAATAGCAAATACTGTGCATTTAGTAGCAGCAATAAAACTTCGAATTTTTGTAATTAAAGAATCTAAATGCCTGGTATCTAGTGCTAATCCAGAACCAATAATTGTTAAATGATCAAGATAGATATGTTTGCAGCCAAGAGACCTAACCATGTAATTCATTCTTTGAAGAATTATGTTTTCGTCTAATGAGCCAAAGTGATCAAACAGCTCTAGCATGCCGCCTTTGGTTACAAACTTATCTGCTGTAGCAATGTCTTCTATTTGTTGATCTGTAAAGCCAGCATAATTTTGCCTGGCATGTAATTGAAGACCAGCAGCCATGCCGACAAACCTAAAAATAGCTTCTTCTGCTGTTTCTTCTAAGCCAATCCAACCGCATTTAACACCTCGCTCCATATCATGCAGAGCCAATGCCCTGGCAAATGTAGTCTTGCCAATTCCTGAGCCTGCTATTAAAACTATTAGCTGGTTGTCATAAAAAGGAGTCATACGATTCCATGCACCAAAACCACAATCAGTTGCAGTTCTGTTAGGAGGTTTTATTGTGATGCCTGCATATGCACTTGCAGATTTAATTCCATCAGGACGTAGTTCTTTAGCGGCAAAAATAGCTTCTTTTACAGCCATACTGCCTAGCTCAACTAACGTGTCGTTTGCATCTTTTAAAGGAAAGACAACACGCCTGACTTGCCCTGGCTGAAATAATTCAACTATTGCATTGGCCGCTTCTTCACCTGGTTCATCCATATCAGTAGCAATGTAAATAGTTTTAAAAGGATTAAAATAATCCAAATGTTTTTTTACAAAATTTGCTGCTGATTGAGCACCATTTGGAACTGAGACACCAATCACTTTTCCGTTTGTTGAATATGTGATTGAGGGAGCATCGAACTCTCCTTCGCATATAGCGACTCCATCATGGTGCTTAGGATTTGCGAGATGTGAACCAAACCCTGCGACTTCTTTCGGTTTTCCTGTCCAACTGATTCTGTCATTTTTATTCATTAGTAAGAACTCTTATTTTTTGAGCTATTGGTTTACCTGATTTGTCTCGATATTGGAAGACAACACCTGTCTCAGTTTTCAAAATTCCGTATTGATCTAATACTTTGCGTGGGATTCCTCTGTAAGTATCTTCATCCCAGGTCTTAAATACTGGCACTCTTACTGGCGGAATATACGTCTGTCTGGTGGTTTCTGTTTTTTCTTTGAACAACGTGTTGCATGCAAAGCAGAATTTGTGATCTGTATAGACCGCCCGACCATCACTACTGCCACACTCGCAAGGCTCATGACGAATAAATTTAGATTCACTCATCTACCCCCACCGCATGTTTCATTTCAGATAAAGCTTTCATAAGAGTTGCAGTTTTAGATATTTTCTGTGCAAGAGTTTTTATGTCTGCACATTCGTAGGTTGTAAATTTTGTTTTGCAGTTAGCACAAACCCTTCTCCTAATGACGTAAGGAATATTTCCTTCTGTCCTAGTGTCTGTGCGGTAAATTTCAGTTCTAATAAAGTCGCAATGTGGGCAATTCATTTTTTTTAGTTAATAAGAGACTCGAAACCAAACGTGTGCTTTTTCAGCTTTTGGTTCATGCTTCCAATAGCAATGGACTTCACTAATAACTTTTACGTTGTCATCAATAAAAAGTCTTTCTTCATCTTTAGTGCTAGTCAGGGCATCAAATAATCCACCAAGCAGATTATCAATGTCACCTCTGGCAGCAGTATGAAAAACAACTTCAAATTTTTCGCAATAATCTAGTGGTTCTTTTGTCCAATACTCTGAAGCCATACTCCATAAGTCCTTTTTCCATTGCATATATGCTTTGTCCATATATGGCCTGGATTGACCCATAAATGAACGTGGCCTGGCTTTGGATCTGGGCCTAATGTGCAAATTAAAATCAACGTACTTCATTGAATACAGACTTATTTTCTTCTGCTTCTTCGTTGACAAAGCCTCCTTGCACTTTTTCAAAAACAGGGTCAGCAGTTCTTTCATAAGCGACATGGGATACAACTTGTGCTTGTCTTGGTTGATATGCAAGTCCAACTCCTGTTGGGCCTTTCCAGGGATATAGTTCATAAGCAATTATCATTTTTGATCCATTGCCAATAAGGAAGTCATGATTCCATAAGTTGTTATGGCTATCTACAACCATTGGACCTGATGTAAAACCACCATCACGTTTCCTGGTAAATCTTTTTAATTTAAATGTCCATAAAGTTGATTTGCCGTCATCACTTTCTTTGCTTGGTAAAGAATTGGCAGATATTTTTGCATTTATTCCATGCTGTTTTGAAAATTCGTCTTCTTGTTTTAATAACCATTCCTGATGCTGCTTATTATTAGGATCAAAAACAGCTTCTACACTCCATACAGGTGGTTTGTTAGGTTCAAATCTGTTAGCTTCAGGCTCCCCCAGGAGCTTGCACCATTGCACTTCGACTAATGGTGTCTGTAATAATGTGTTCATAAATTTAAGCGTTATCGCTTACATACTATATGTTGAGTACTACATATATGTAAATATTAATAAAACGCTATATTTGGAAATCAAGAAAAAAGATATGGGTTGCTTCCAATTACATTTTCATCCAATGTATTTACCCAGGGCGGCTCTGGTAAATTAATACCTGAATTGACGCACATTTCAATCCATGCCTGCTTTAATAGGTCATTTTTATACATGCTATTCATTGTTTTATGCAATGTCTTATGGAGCTCACCTGCTGTCATCGCTTGAGTAGCAAAGCAATCATGATTAGTAAGTACTGGTATGGCTTGGTCTTCACAAGTGTTGAGTAGCGATACCAAATATGCACTATCAAGTGAATGTGCAAAATTAGCTCCAATACTTTTATTAGCTTGTGTTGCAGATAATGGTGCGTTTATTGGTTGATCTTGCAAATTAACATTTAATCTTTTACCAAATAAAAAGGTTCTTACAGTTCTTGTTGTAGGTTCTCTGTCTGCTACTTTCATGGGCCATCCAGAAGGTGATGTCCATTCCAATGGTTTTCCTTTTGATAATGTAATTCTGCAAACTTTCATCAACCATTTTTTTACCTCCATACAAGTGTGTATTTCTTTCTTTAATTCTGCCCATATATGCTTTGCTAAATACTTAGACGGCATTGCAACCCTTAAGGCAAATTCATCCAGGGGAACATAATTTAAATGCTCATCCAAAGCTTCTACTAAAGAATCACAAAGACTCATAAAAGATCCACCATATGGACTAGCTAAAATTGGCCCTTTTGTTAATTTTCTATCTATTCCCCTACCTAACCATAATTCAGCTAATGCTTTTTCTTTCTCATCTCCTAATTGCAAGTCCTGGGAAAGTCTATATGTAACTTGTTCTGCTACTTTTGTATATAAATCTTGTGGTTCGTCACCATATAAATTACATAATCTTCCTACATTTTTATCCCTTACGAGGGCGGAGAGTATTCCGCAACCTGACGTAGTTTGATCAAATCGTACTGGAACATCGCATTTCCTAAATTTTATTGCTTGTTCTACACCCCTGCAAAGTTGTAAGAATTGCCAGGGGTCGTCTGCATCCCGCCACAGGTCTAGATTTTTTAAAGGATCTTGTGCTGTAGCTTTTATTTTTTCAATGTTACGATTTCCCCACATAAGCCTTTCTTTCCAGGTTTTTTTAGACAAACCATAATGACCAGCCGCTGCCTTTAATAGCCATTCAATACCAGTATCATCTACAGCCATTTTTGAATTAAAGTGCAAAATTGCTTTTTCAGTATCTGGCCCCATTGTTGTTACATACTTATTTCCTGTATATAGCCTTCCTCGATGATCAGCATGGTAGCTCTGCCATATAGTTCTGCCGCTTAATTCTTCTGCCATTTGCAAACTTCTTTCGATTCTTACTCTCCTGGGCCTATTTTGCTCCCTATCTCTATGTGCCATTGCAGCTAGTCTATTTCTAAGTTTCAAATCTTCCTTTGTTGGGTTGTTACCTAATCTTTCAGGTAAATCCATAGGTGCTCTGGAGCATGGAAACAAACCATCTATGCCGTTTTCCCAGGCTACACGTTGCAGATCAACCATTTCAGCATCAACTCTTAATGGTGTTTCTTGTAAATAATTAACTGCTGTTAAAACCTTTAAAAGATTTGCTGTTTTGTAATGAGTTATGGCAGTTGTATGTTTTTCTTCATGGTCTTGGATTGGTACTCTTACTAAACATTCCTGGTTATCAATCATCCCTCCTCCATACAAACCATTCCAGGGATTTGGAGGGCAAACCATTGCCGTATAAACACCTTTATATGCAGCAGCAGGGCACTCTCTTATTAATTCTTCTGCTTCTTTTGTTGGTATTACAAATCTAGGTGTGGTCTTTCCTATCCTTCTTTTAATGACCCTGACAATACCAGTTGCAGGCACAATATGATCCAATAAAAAACGCCCTACATGCAGGCGTGTAACGTCATTCCAAAATGGTATTGGGCAGCCTAGTTTTCTCATAATATCTCTAGTAGCAATTCTTTTTCTTCCTATCCCTTGTCTTATTAAATGTCTAAATTCAACAGAGCTTTTTTTGTTTAACCTTATTAAACGCTGTTCATCTTCAATTGCTTTACCTAAATTTTGACAGAACGTAGCTATCCTAGCCTTTCTGCTTAGTTGGTCTAAAGTCGCAACCAGGGCAACTGCTGCAATGTGATGTGTTCCATCGAAGTTATCAAAAAATGGTATTGCAGCTCCATTAACTCTTGCTTTATCAGGATTAAGAACAAAATCTTCAAAAGTTCTATCTAATTCATCAGCTAAAGATTCTAAAGAATAGGTATATAACTGCTGCCCATAAAGCAATGCAGATTCTTTTCCATAGTCTTTTAACTTGCGTTGTGACGCTGCATGAGATTGTTTTGATCTCAATTCTGCCTTTTTTTGTCTTGCAACTTGTTCAGCTTTTAGGTCTTTAAGCTGGTTGCACATTTTTTGCAACTTGCAACTTATGTGTCTCCCCCATATTGTGAGACATACGGAAGTGTAATGCAAGTAAAGACTCTAGTTACTAAGCCACTTTTATTTACTCTACACCCTTGTAGTCTTTATGGTATCACATTTGCAATGTGGTCAAGATTCACTCCTAGACTAGGCATTTCGTTATGGTTGCGTGTTGGTTGCATCGTCAATCTGCAACTTATTATGATCTAACATTAGACCACATTGTAAGTTATTCATTCTTTCGGCAACAGTTGTTAATTGTGTTATATCAACGTGAGCATATCGTTGAACTGCCTGCAAAGATTTCCAACCACCCCATTGCATCACCTGGACTAAACTTACTCCTTGAGCTGTTAATCGTGTTGCACATGTATGCCTGGTGCAATGCGTAGTTAATTCATTATCCAGGCTTAAACCAAGCACTCCCTTAGCCATATCAAATTGATGTGTCCAGGCTTTATATTTCATACCCCAAATTCTTTGAGTGCTAATTGTAGGCATGTATGGTGCTACAGCGTTTAAAGCAGCTTCTGTTAAAGGTACTGTTCTTGCATTATGGTTTTTTGTTTTTGGATAAATAACTCTTTTCTTATATATATCTACTTCTCTTCCCATCATCCGTTCTGCTTCTGAAAACCTACAGCCTTGTTCAATTAAAAAGACAAACATATGAGCTAATTTTGGTTTATGTATGGCATAAAAATAATTAACAAATGCCGTTTCTTCTTCTTTGCTAAATACTCTTTCTTTCGTGTTATCTAATGGCAAACCTTTAGGGAAATTTGGCAATTCTTTTATATATCCCATTTCATGACTATCAACAATCATGCAACGTAACGTACTTGCCTTCCAATTTATAGTTCCAGGTTTATTTCCTAAGCTAAAAAAATGCTCTCGCATGCTATGTATATCTTTTGCTTTAATCCATTGCACAGGATGATGAGCACCAAAAAATTTAATGACCTGCATGCCATAATTCATTGCATTAGGGCCGCATGACTTGTGTTTCCATCTAAGGTTATAACTTAAATCAAACGCCTGGGATAGCGTGTACATATCGCCTGATCTTCTTCTTGCAGGCTGCAAAGTATCAGCATTTTTATATGCTTCGGCCTGTTTTTGAATAACTAATTCCTTAGTAGCTGCTTTTAATTGGATTCTTCTGCCATTAATTTTAAAGTCAGCAATCCAACCCTTCTTATGAGGATTTTTTCTAATAGACATGTTTTTTGGTCGTGGTTGTTGGGGTTTAAGTGATGTTTTTTAGGTTCTGATGTATTGATTTACCTTTTTTGGTAAGTCTTACTCTATACCTTCTTCCTTCTTGTGGGTCTATAAATATCTCAACAAGTCCTAAACTATTACCCCTATGCCTGGCATTTTCACTTAACGCATTTGATATACGACTTACAGCAGCATTAGATAAGTTAAATCTTTCTTCTATTTCCCTGTAAGTACAGGATTCTTGCTTTGCAATAAACAAAAATACCTGGGTGTGATGTAATGGCAGAACTCCTGGGTCTAAAGCACCTAAAATATCCAGAGCCGCCTCCAGTTGACGTAAATCCATGAAAAATCAGATGGTGTAGGTCTTGTTTCTTTAACTAAAGAAAACGATAGCCCTTTTCTACGTTTTGTGCGAGTTCTAAATATTGAGAAATGTAACCCATAACTGCCGTTAGGGATAAGAATAGAAGTTATTAAGGTGGCATCATGGTGTAATTTCATTAAACTATATTCTTTATAACATAAAGTTATAACAGAGATTTGGAACTATATCTTACACATGTGCAAATATTACAGATATATTAAGCTGTCGGTATAATTGCCTACTCAAAACCCCTTAAATATTTACATATAAAGATTTTTTATATGTGAAGTTATAATTCATCACTTGTGATGAGTTCCAGCAATTGTATGCCTAATCTAGACAGTTCTAAATGTTTTGCTCTTTGAGTGCCCTTTTTACGCTTCAATATACCTATCACAGGCTGAACCATTTCTCCTTTTCTGTTTAATTTGGGTATAAATGGATAGATTGCCTTGTTTACTGAGGCTGCATCTGCTCCTGTTTTTTGTGCTAATTGTGCTATTGTTTGTGACTCCTGGGCGACATATAAAAAGCACTCGACAGACAGAAGGCCAATTCTGCTGTCGGT
>CEQB01000256.1_pt1 | contig 14313 bp, 22 predicted proteins | sample 530581 | NCBI WGS metagenome assembly CEQB01 (sample SAMEA2620588, study PRJEB7988) | marine metagenome | biome: marine biome (ENVO:00000447); feature: deep chlorophyll maximum layer (ENVO:xxxxxxxx); material: "saline water (ENVO:00002010), including plankton (ENVO:xxxxxxxx)" | depth 75 m
TTCCTCACCAACCGCAGATCATACAGTATCTATGGGGGGTCAGTTTACTTGTGGTGGACAGGCCAGCCTTACAACCAACACGACGAGCATTACCAGCATCAGTGAAATTAGGATGGGGGACACAGAACTCACAGCTCCGGTTAAATTGATTTGGGAAGAAACAGGGTCGTCTGAAACACTTGTTGCGGCTGATGGTATCCAACAGGCGAATCGCATAACTCGCTACCGTCGTTACCGTATCGACAATCGGAAAAGCACAACAATGTCGATTCGACTTTTACTAAAGCGAAAGTTTAAACAACTTCTTACTCCTACGGATATTGTCCATATGTCGAGTCTTAATGCCATCAAGCATGCTATGCTCGGGAATATTGCTGAGGAGAACGCTGACCTTGAGAGAGCTAACTACCATTGGAGTGTTTGCCGTAATATCCTTGACGAACAACTCGACGCCCATCGCGGTGCTGCCAAGCCTGCCGTCCGTTTTGACCCCTCTGGTGTGGGAGCATACACCAGCAACATGATGTAACCCCTAATTATATGATCGAATACATTACAGAACACGTAGACACCCTGTTACAAATTGCAGCAAGTGTAATCGCCGTAGCTTCTCTTGTCGCTACATTGACTCCGAACGAAAGCGACAATAAGTGGGTATCCCGCGCTTCGTCTGTTATTTCGTGGCTCGCCCTAAATGTGGGTAAGGCAAAGAGTAAGTGAGCCATTTCTTTAAATTACTAACCGCTGCCCTTCAGGCTTATGTCGAACATGTGCGACTGCGAAGAGACCGACATCTCGACGCCTTGGAAGATCGTCTTGATGGCCTCGCTGCCATTGGCGATGCTCATAGCAAGTTGCTCATCGAGCGCGTCAGCAAACGCATCGAGCGCGAACGCCAGCGCATTATACGATCCCCCGACGATCACATTGATTAAAGGTAGATCATATCAATTCAAAGAGGGTGTCCTTGTAGGACGCGACGAGCACAGATTCCACAGCGATTATTCATATCGCCGTGCAATGATTATTGGCAAATAATGGACACGAAGTTTCTAGTTTCACTTGGCATCGGCCTCGCTGTTCAAGCGGCGGGCATCGTTTGGTGGGCTAGTAATCTTCAAAGTGAAGTTCAACACAACGACTTCCAGATCCAAATGATCGCTAAGGATGTTGAAAAGCACGCGATCTTCGTTCGGGACTGGCCTGCTGGGAAATGGGGGAGTGGTTCGTTGCCAGATGACGTTAGGCAAAATTTAAAAATTGGTGAGCTAGAGCAAGAGGTAGATCAGATAATGAACAAGCTCTACAACCGTGATCCCCTTAGCAACATAGGCGAATGATCTTTAACACCCGAATATTCGATTCTTTGATTGGCATGGCAGCTCCCGTCATCGGTCTGATTACGAGTATGCAAGAGCAGTTTGAATACTGGTTGCGTGTCGGTTCTCTTATAGTTGGTATCGCAGTGGGTCTCGCCTCTCTCTATCGGTTACTTAAAAAATGAAAATTGGTTTAGCAGTAGGGCATTCTCGGCAAGGAGATGAAGGAGCTATGACGACTCGGGAGTCAGGCTACAGTATATCTGAGTTCATGTTTAACTCCGATCTAGTTCGCAGGATAGCGCCCAACCTTACTATGGACTATGTGATCTACGACGACTATAAAGACCCCACCTATGTCGGCGCTATTGATTATTTGGCTCAGAAACTTATCGCCGATGAGGTGGATGCGGTAGTTGAGTTGCATTTCAACTCGGCTACTCCACAAGCCGAGGGGCACGAATGGCTCTACTGGCATGCGAGTAAAGGGGGCAGCAAGTTGGCTTACGCCCTGAAAGAAGAGATGCAGAAGGCATATCCTGATATGAAGTCCAGAGGGGCGAAGCCTAGAGCCGCAAAGCAACGTGGTTCATATTTTCTCCGCAAAGTTCGACCTATAGCGGTCATCGCGGAACCGTTCTTTGGAAGTAATTGTGAAGAGTGGATGATGATCAACAACAATCGAGGAAAACTAGCTGGGGTTTACGCTAGGGCCTTAAACAAATTTGCAGATGGATGACTCTCCCCAAATCAATCCACATAGCCGGAGTTCCGGTTAAAATTATTAAAGAAGATTTAAGCGATGAGAATAATCGTTCAAATGGATATTATGGTTACTACTCCCACGAACGTAAGACGATAGTAATCGATTCGTCCCTCAAACCCGCAGACGTAAAATCAACAATTCGACACGAAATGCTCCATGCTTCCCTCGCCTTCAGCGGCCTCGATAGATTGGATTCCTTCGAGGAGGAAAGTCTGGTAGTATGTATTGAAGAGCTGTTCTTTCCAGCATGGGAGAGATTCTGCAAACGATTTAAAGTATAATGCCTAAGAAAAAATCTAAATCTCGTGTAAACGAAGCGGGCAACTATACCAAGCCTGCTATGCGGAAGCGTATGTTTCAGCGCATTAAGGCCGGTTCCAAAGGCGGGAGGCCGGGACAATGGTCAGCCAGAAAAGCTCAGTTGCTTGCATCGCGCTATAAAAAAGCAGGCGGCGGATATCGAAACTAATCACTAACAACTATTATGAAATCACCCAAAAAATTTAAACCTCATATGATGTATGATAAGTCTGGCAAAGGATACAAAGCTAATACTTTTGAAGACCACCTTGCCATGAAGAAAAAAGGTTTTAGCCACAGCAAACCCTCTGAGAAAAGAGCTGCTAAGATCCTAAAGAAAAGAAGCAAATACTAATGGCTAAGGCAGCTTCACAGAGATCTTTAGAGCGTTGGACTAAACAGAAGTGGCGCACTAAAAGCGGCAAGAAGTCTAGTGAGACGGGAGAAAGGTATTTGCCCGAAGCAGCAATCAAAGCATTGTCCCCTGCTGAGTATGCAGCAACCACACGAGCTAAACGTGCAGGGACTAAAAAAGGAAAGCAGTTCGTAAAACAACCTAAACGAATTGCAGAAAAAACAAGAGCATACAGGGGTGGGTCTTTACGAAGAGCTAGTAAGCCCTCGCGCCGCCGTTCACGAGCTTCGGCTATGCGGCGAGCGCGTAAAAAATGAGCCAATTCAGACAACTTAAAAATAGGTTTGTCCTGTTTCATCCTAATAAAGATGATGTAGCAGAAGCTTTTCGCCGGTCGCAATCTTTGGGTATTCCCCCTAATTCGTTTACAAGAGGGGCAGGTCGTATGACTGGTTTTCTTGGCGAAGTAGCTTTTGGAAAATACATCGAAGAGGCGGAACATGTAGGTGAACAGTGCTACACGCACGACTACCTTTTTAAGGGTAACAAGGTAGACGTAAAGTCAAAGACCTGCACCACACGCCCTCAGCTCCATTATATTGCGAGCGTAAACTCAGAGAACAAAGAGCTAAAAGCCGACGTGTATTTTTTCACACGAGTCCATAAGGATCTAACTCGGGTTTGGTTACTTGGATGGGCGAGTGCTTATCATGTAACACGACCAAAAAACTATAAAGAAAAAGGAGACTGTGATAGCGAAGGGTTTAAGTATCTAAGCAACGGATTTCATCTTGCAATCAAACAGCTACGGCGTCCCGACTCTTTTGAGTCATCACATCAATATCGTAAGCGGAAGAAAGGTTGATCTCCCAGATCTTCCCACCTCCTCTTCCCTTTGATACAACGGGGCGAACATGATCATTGTTCTTGCTAGATTCCTCTAGTGTAGACATACCACGCCGAACAAATTCAAGGTTGTTGGACATCCCTACGTTTCTCCCATTGTTGAAATCGTGTAGGGCGACTTGGAACTCCGTTAGTGTCCCCGTCCAATGTGACATCTGATCGCTCATCTCTCGGCACCTCTTAACAAAGAACTCCACCAGTTCAGCAACTGTGCTCCGGCTTGAGTTGTCGTAAGCGGCGTCGGCTACCTTTCGGTCGATAAAGGAGCGAACCCCGAACCGGCCTACATCTTCAACGGCGTGGGGGATTACCCAGTCTGTTAAGAACTTCGCAAAGAAAGGAAGTTCATCCTCAATAGTCTTCTCTAGAATAGCATTACTAGGGAAGTCGCTAGTGGCCTTGTCTGATATTCGCAACGCCATGAGCTTGTCCCTGTTGCTGCTATCGAGTGACGGGATCACAGACAAGCTATTGATGTCCATGTTAAGAGACATCACGACTCGTCCAGTCCATGGAATGCTCATAGCATCTGCATACTTAGCTTGATACTCAACTCTTGGATTAGCCACCGCCCTCTTGATCAACTCTGTAGCTTTGCGTTGATCCTGAAAAGATGCTGCTGATGTCGTATCGTCAATCACCCACGCAGCTACACGGCCAAGGTCTTTGTTGAATCGAGTCTGACCTGACAGGTAATCTGAGGCGTCCGCATACCCTCCGACCAGACCACTGATGACCCTGTTCGACAGGAGAGACTTGCCTTTGTTGGTCGGCCCCACCAATAGCAAAGCCTGACCTTGAACAAACTCTCTTTGCAGCACGGACATGTAGAATCTCTTCAGCCAAGAATAGAAGTAGTCCAGAGCAGGGCTTGTCCCACTGTCCACAAACAGTTGATTCAGCCACTTATTTAAGAACGGCCACTTAGACCTATCCCCGTCCGCATCAGGTTGAACAGGATCAATATTCGCACAGTTCAGTATTCTGTGCCCGTTATAGCTCACCACTCGATCTCCTGAGAACACAACAGGTGCAATCTCGTCGATCCTGTTCTGATTGCTTACGGTCAATATAGCAGCTTCGACTTCTGACAATGGTTGGTTCTTGCGGGGCTTGGCTGTGAACCCTGCTTGCCGTAGCTCTAAAATGAGCTGGTCTCGTGGTATAGACACCGCGCTGTTATACAACACCTTAAAGAAACTACGGCCATTGAACCAGTATTCGTCGAGTAATCCCGACAGCTTCTTTTCTTCGTAGTCCTTTACAAATCCTGCCCCAAATATGTCGCGCCACGACATGAAACCTTTACCAGCACGGTCGCTGTAGCAGACAATCCCATCCTCTACCACCTGACACCCGTCCCTGTTGATTCCGTCATCAATCCAAAATAGTGGCCCACGAGATCCGATCTCAAAGTCCCCGACCCAACGGTTCGGGAATCGGGATTCAATTTCTTCGGCTACGATGTTGATAGGAATCGAGGTATCAGCAGACTGGGGAGGTTTGTCAGCTACTGACTTGGCCAGAGCTGCTTGAACAATACTATCCTCGATAGGGTCAGCAGTCCTAACCCAATCCTCCCCCAACTCAAAATACTGATTGGCCCGAAGTGATGAGCTATCGAAACCAGCGAATAATTTGTTGAGTTGTAAAGAGTGCAGCATGTTTGACATGAATGTGTCAAACAGCTCAGGTTCTATGGGGATAGGGTTCTTGAACTCCCACACCAAACGTAAGTATCCCGATTGAGTTTGGGATCTCCACGTAGGTAGTTTCTCGATATTGCATTTGAATTTAATATCGTCATCAATAGACACCCAATTAACTGCCGCATCGTAGTCTGCTACCACGCCGTATATCTTATTGGCAGGGTTGTCGTTTGTAATTCTTTTTGAAGGAGCCCTACCCTCCACAGTAGAGTAGAAAATATGGTCTGTTTGAGAGTCCGCACACCAATCGCGATACTCTGCTTTGTTTGAAAACTTAGGTTTCTGTTTTTTAATTTTACTTATGTCTGCTGTAAAGTGGGCGCTATTGTCCCGCAGGTTTTTCAGATAACGATATTTCATTTTTGATATCTCTGTATGATCTGTCCTTCTGCCGCCAAAGGGATGTTAGGAATCCATGTCGGCGGCGTTGACATGATCTCTATCGTTTTCTCCAAAACTGACTCAGAGTCTTTTTCATCGCATTCAATAATGACCTCATCATGGACGTGGAAGATTAACTTCAACCCCTCCTGCTCCAGCCTGACTATCATGTCTGAAAACACATCTCTTGCAAGCCCTTGCGAAAGGTTTTCCGCGACTATCCCACCCCACAACTTCATTGGAAGACGCTTACCGTTTCTACTGATAACCGCTTGATGATAAGAATCATTCTTTTGGAAGACCTTTTCAATAGGCCCATAATTCAAAATACGGCCTGAAGGTAACGCAACAGAATAATCTTCCTTCATGTTGCTGCTTGCGCGAAGGTGTGAATTTATCTTGCGCCAAAATCTAGGTATTGCGGACAAACTCTTTCTGTATAGGTCAACAGCATTCTGCGCCTCAAGTATGGGCATATCATACATCTCAGAGAACTTCTTGGCCCCCGCCCCATAACCACAACCCAGAACGATAGCTTTTACTTTGTGCCTGCGCTTAGGATCTTTCTCTTTCAAAGACCCCCACTCCTTCTCCCACATGCACATCCTAACAGCGAAAGCTTCGTAAATGTCTTCGGTGTTAGCAATCAACTCTAGGGTAACTACGTCGTTCGCTAAATAACACAACGTCCGCACCTCAATCTGAGATAGATCAACGACAACTAGCTTCTTACCTTTAGGCGCACAAATCATGTGCCGGAGGTTCACCCCAAACATCTCATCGCGTGGTAGGTTCTGTAAGTTCAAGTTACCACCGCTGCCGGAGAACCGGCCAGTGTGCCCACCCCAATACATCAAGCCGCCGTAGTATCGCCCGTCTGGCAAGGTGGCGTAGTCGAATGCTTCCAGCTTCTTCTTGAGCGCGTTGATACGACGCCAATTAGAGACAGCTTCGACCCATTTATATTTGTGTCCGAACTGCCGCAACCACTCTTGCGCGTCTACGTCTGTTTGCGCTAACGATTTGGGGGGCTCCAACCCATGCTTCAGACATTCCTCATCGAATGCTTTCCTGCTCAGAAGAGGTTTCTCACCCGCCCATGGGATAGCTTGTTCTGCATCGAACAGCCTCTTATTGATCGTCTCAAGTTGTTCCTTTAGAAGACCTGTATCCATCGGAAGACCCCTTTGGATTATCCTTCTGTTAGTCAGGCTAATGAGCTTTTCTCGGTCAGGCCATTGCTCGTGATACTTCTGCCAAAGTTGCAAACATAGAACAGAGTCCTTCAAAGCATACTCGCTGACTTCCTTTCTAAAATCTTCGGGCATGTTTTCCCAACGCTTTGAAGACATATTGTCTCGCGTCGTCTTCGACATTTCTAGGCCGAAGGCTTCTTTGCATGCGTTCTTCAATGATCTGGGAAGACCACAAGCAGCAGCCATATCTGCGGTGCAGTGCCATTCAGCAAAGTCAACCGAAGGCCACCAGCCTCTCTCTACCCCAAAGAAGTAGAGGGTCTCATCGAAAGATGCGTTATGAGAAAGAACCCGCTGCCCTTCAAGCAAACCCCAATCAAATTCTTTGGGGTGCCCGACAAACTCGTATCCGTTGTCCCCAACCACCGAGACCATGTAGGCGTCGAACTCAGGATGTGAAAAATATCCTAGTGGGCCTAGCCGCCTAATCGAGCAGCTCCTATCGTAGTAGGACTCGTAGTCCAATGCGTATGTAACCATGATGTCATAATATGTAGAAAAAAGCCCACCCCGATGACAAATGGGTCGGGGTGGGCTATAAGGGTTAGTCGTCTAACTCAAGATCGAGTTGAGACTCTCCGACCTGAGTTTGAAGGGCATCACGAACTACGGACAACTTTCGCAGGTTCGATTGTGCCTCCTCAACTTTTGCAGTCATCTCCGCAATCATGCCGGAGAGCATTTCAATTTCGGCCTCTAAGACTTCGTGATCCGTCTGGATTGCCTGTGCTTCCATTACGAGAAATTAGTAACGAAAGTTTTTACAGCATCAGTTGGCTCGCCTTGAGCCACTGACAATGACGGTGCATACCACGAGTATTTACCTCGGCTGATTAAGGAACTTTTGAAGTCCCACAATCGGTGTTGGAGAGAAGCTTCGGGGTTAAAGGCCGCAAACGTAGCAAGACGTTTGAACGTCTGCCGGTATGCGTCCTTTGCGACGTTAAGCCGCCCGATAGCGTAGTTATCGTCCCCAATAGGGAACAAATACGCTGCCTCATCTCCACCCTCTGGCTGCTTAAACAGGATGGTGATCTCCGCGAACTCAAGTAGGTCATACTCAGAGTTTGCTTTAATCTGATCAGCCTCTTCTTGCGTGTATGCAATCTGAGGGATCTCATCGCTATCGTAGTCAATGTCTTCACGCCAACCCTTAATGACGGAGAGGACCGTGACTGCAACTGTGTCTTCGGCCTCAGCCAAGACGTGTGTCTTGTCGAGAACTAGACTACCCAGAGGTGCCTCGATTTCACTTGTCTTCTGAACGATGTTGACGCGAGGCACGTCGATGTCAGAAGAGCTGATAGTAATCCCACTCGCGTTAGCGGTAGTTAGTTCAGCTTTTGGTTTTTCCGCGACTGCGGTATTGGTTTCTTCTTTCTTGCTCACTGTTTCTTGTTTCTTGTTATTGGCTGACAATCGAGAACCGTTCATCAGACGTGCGGATAATGCCCGCGCTTTCACAGGCGTCAATAAAATTGCGCTCTGTTTCTTTCTTTTCTCCTTTTGGAGCCGCTGACCCGACAGCTTTGGCTACTTTTGCTAACGGGAAATTCGCATGCTCAAGCAACGATTCTTCGGTCATTCCAAATTCTTCCGCAATCTGCGTAAGCGTTGCATTGTCTGTAATCTTGCGAGACTTACCCATCGACCGAAGTTTCAGGCCATCTAGCTCCATCCCACCCATAGCTGCTTCCTTTGCGCGTTCCTTAATACGTGCAGCCCAGTTTTCTACAATCTTGGCGATGTTAAAAAGCTCCGTGAGCCTTGCGGGATCGTCAATGTTTTCAAGGTCTACATCAGGTAGGGTGGAGTCTAGCTTCTTTGCTACATCAATAACCAGACCACCCAACGCAGGGCAGGAGTCTTCATGGCGACAGAACCGGCAGTATTGGGTTGGGTTACAATCTGAAAGTTCAGGACCACCCTTCTCCCACTTCGGTCGGACACGTTCTCCTTTGGTGATGACATCACTAAGATCGTCGATGAGCGAGTCTAGGTCATCTCTCTCAAAGGTATGATGAAGACTGTCGTGGTGTTGGGGAACGTAGAAGACGAAGACGATTTTGTTGATGTCTTTGTATTTTTGAAAAGCACCTACGGTATATGCTTTAGCTTGCCAGTTGTGTTTGGGAGGGTCGATTATGCTGATGCCTGTCTTGTAGTCAGCCATCACAGCAGTATCCCCTGAGTCTAAGACTAAGAACCTGTCACAAGTCCCCCATGTTTTTGTTCCTTCTAACTCAACATCAACTTGAATCTCGTTATGCTCCTCTTTAACAGTCGGGAAGTTGCCCATGAAGTCTGCCTCCATCTCCACGATTTGATCGTAGATCTCTGTCTCTTCTTCGTTATGCAGCGCGGAAGGGTCACGAACTTCAAGGGCCTCGTGGATGCGGGTGCCCATCTCAGCCGCTGCACTGGTGCCGTCTTTGCCCTGATAGGCAGGACAAGCTGCGACATACTTCAATGATGATGGAGAGAACTCGGCGTGCCCTCTGCTGCTATGGTCGGGTTGGTTCATGGAGGTCATTCAGGTTAGATAGTCTGGCGCTAATCGCCTTCATCACATGTTCTTCTATAGATCTGTTAGCTACCAGAATTTTCTGAATCGCATCACTCTTCGCACCATTGCGGTGGATACGGCCCAACGTCTGCATGTGATTCTTAGCAGAGAATGATGGGCAGATTATCGAGACCCGCTGCCTCTCCCCACGAACATCGTGCAGACTAATCCCTGTCCCACCCGCAGCAATGTTGACGACGATCATATGTTTGTCATCGTTTTGAAACCTGTCGATAGCCTGCTGCCTTACCGCTTCGGTTTGTCCCCCCTCGATCCGGTCGCAGCCAAGGTTCTGGCACAAGGTCTGGACTGTTTCCGCGAAGTTTACAAAGAGCACTACGCTCTTCCCCTCGTGGACAAGCTCCTCTGTGATCTCAACAAGATCCGGTATTTTGAATGACTCAGCTAACATCCGCGCCCGTAAAATATTTACAAGCATGTGCTCAGAGTCTTCTACCGTCCCGTGCTCGACATACTGCTGCACAATCTCTGGTGTGATGCCAGCCTGCCGGTAGGCCGAACGAATCTTAGATATGTTGCTAAAATCTAACGGCTCTACAATCACCCTGTTCTTTTTAAATGAGTCGGGGAAGTCATCAATCGTAAGGCGGCTTACGTTATCGCCATACATAATCTCTCTGAGAGCGGGCAGCAAAGACCTTCTAATCAACTCCCACTTACCCCAGTCGTTTTTCTTACACCCCCACTTCAGCATCCACGAATACCAACTCCGCAATCCATTGTCTGGTTTGTTGAGCGAGTGCAGCCCTAACATGTATCCCAGACCTCTCATCTCGGTCGGATCTTCCGCCGCTGTTGCTGACATCCCATGTATCGAATACCCATGCTGCCGGAGTGAGATGAGTAGCTGCGCGTTAAGTGTGTAGGGGCCTTTGCATTTATGGATCTCGTCGATGAATACAAGTGTGTCATCGGGCAGGTGCCACCGCATGATTTTCTTGCCCACCTTGGTCATGTGGGGGGTCTTGCCTGTTCTGAGTTTCTCAAAGTTGAGAATGAAGATAGGAGATATATCCATCTCTGCCATCTCCCGTTGCCAACTCGGAACGACCGCTTTAGGGCAGATCACGGCTACTGGCCTACCTAACGTCTTAGCTAGATAGCACCCGACGATAGTCTTACCTACTCCAGTGTGGGATGTATCACAGGTGCATTTACCTTGCCTCTGTTTATCAACGAACAAGTCGTGAACCTCTTGCTGCTTTGGGTAGAGTGTCTTCATTAGTGCAGCCGGTTGCTTAACATCGCATGGAGGAGAATCATCCCTATGTGATACTTGGTCTGGTTGAACCCTCGATACACCTTTTTGTGGTGATGAGGCGTAAAGACTACAACGTCTCCGCTTTCGGTCTCACTTATTCTGAAACCTAACTGGAAAGCTGGCTTGATAGCTTTCCAATAAAAGCTTGGTTTCTCTGCAACGGGAACAGCATGCTGCTCAAAGAACTGCTCTACATGTTCTGGTCTGGTAAATTTAGGCATCGGACGCCTTTACCACAAGAGCGTCAGACCACAAGAACAATCAGTTTTTTTCCTGACTGTTGCGGTAATAGTGCGCGATCAAGAACGCATCAATCATCCCGTCATGGGGGGTGCGACACCTTTTATTCTTTAACCAGTTCTCGGCGGGAGCCATACGCTCGGCTGTATTAAGTGCCGCTATCTTGGTCATGCCCTTGGGGATGAAACCCAACATCTTCTTTTGCCATTTCTGCACACTGACTCGTGCAACATCATAGCCTTTACACTCGGCCATACCCAACAACTTGCCAAACGAGATAGCCATTGAGCGGACGGCTTGGGAACTTTTTGCATGTGCGAGCGGTTCTTCAATAGCCAGAACAAACGGAGTGTTCAGATCGGATAACCACTGATTAACTTTGCAAATATCAACCTCACGTTTTTTACTGCGTTGCTGACATGGCATAGCAATCTTGTCGATTACACTGCCATCAAAATCAGCAAGCGCACACAGCCCCCCATCGAGGCCGTTATCTACGCCGACGATCATTTCTGGATGGGCACCCATCCAGCTTTATCTACGTTAGCTTTTACTCGTCCAACATAGCGATCAAGGATAGTCAATGTAACCTCGACATCTGTAATGTCTTTTTCCATCATACTGGCTCTATCCATGAGCCATGATGCTAGGTCTCTGCATCCTTTGGAGCATTCTTCTAGACGAGCGTCTTCAGCGATAGTTGTTTCCATCTCTACTCTTTTTTGGTTTCTGCTTCTTCTCGCAACAGAGCTTTGCAAAGGATGGCGTAATTTACAATGTCATCACACGCATCTTCTACAGACTCATTCATCACGCGAAGTTCTCCATCGGCCACGAATGACCGTATCCTCATTATCTTGTCCTGAACACGGAGCAGGAGTCCGGTTACAGGGTGCAGGTTAAGGGATAAAGAAGCTTTGAAGTTAGCCAGCGCATCTGTGGCCTCTGACCCACCAGTGTAGTCTGAGTTTTTCTGCCGCATGATGTCCCGCGCTGTGTTACAAGTGTCTTTGTGGATTTCAAGCAAGCGTTCAGTTTTCATGGTTGTGGTGGTGTAACAGTATCTCGAATAACTACCCCGTCTCCATCAGCGGGGACTTCCAAAGTATCCCCCTTCTCAAGAAATTTAAGGTAACAAATCTCTTTCCAGTTATCGGGGATAACTCGATAAAATGTCCCTTTGGCTTGAGTGACACGGTAAGTAAATTTGTTTTCTCCTAAATCTTTTCGGCGTAGAACCATAGGATCTTCGATGATCTGTCGAAAAAGAAACATGGTTTCACGTTTTTAAGAATGCTGGAGGTGACTTACCTCTAGCGTTTTGAGATAAATAGTCAATCAAATTGGAAGCTGCATTTAAAGAGATATTCCAGTTAGACGAAATGATCGCAGCAGCTATAGGGTGGCTATAGCAAGATACAGGCGGGCCGTTAGGATGATAGACGACGCCGATGTAGGCTTCTTCTAAGTCACTTAACAGACTCAAAGTTAGATGTCCTTCGACATCATCTTCGTCATCAAACTCTATACTAAATCTATCCGTCCACATTGCCATCGCTGTCCACATCGATCACGGTTTTACCCTTCATCTTGTCCAGCGATCCCTCACCCTTATCAGCCTTGGAATTATTAAGTATGGAAATATCTATTTGCATGCGGCTTGCACCGCCCCCTGTCTTGGCATTCAGGCCAAGATTCCTTCTGATAAGCTGATCTAGTTCTGACATCTCACGGACAGTCTTCGGACCCTTGATATTGATCATGCTGTCGCGCAACAGTTTGATGCCTGCCGCCGCCACGTAGTGCTGGTATTTGTCAGCGGGGCTGTTTTGAGATTCTGCAATCTCTGCGAGGATCTTGTCCTCTTCTTTTGAGGCAGCGAGTTTTGCTTCAGTCGCTGCTTCGCGGGTCATCTCAGACAGATGCACCTCCAGATCTTCTTTGAGTGTGTCTTTATCTGCCTCTTTGTTTGGCAACTTGAACCCAGCCTTCTTTGGTGGTAAACCAAGTTTCTTAAACCAACGGCGCACAGTGCCTTGGTGGACACCTAACCTCCTACCAATAGCTGCATTAGTCATCCCTTCTGCATTTAACCGCAGGGCCTCTTGCACGATTTCACTATTGCCTTCGCTTGCCATTATAAGAACAGTAGACTCCGATCTGATTTAACCATGCCGTCCGATCCAAATAAACGCAAGCGTGTTCTCGAACCACGAATAGACCCGCAAACAAAAAAGATGGACATTGGTGGTTTGATGATACCACCGACAAGTCTGCTCACAGCTTTGTTATATGGGTTTGCTCACCACCCCAAAGTAATCGCAAAGGAGTATTACTTCTGGCGCATTTGTGACGAGCTTTGGAATCACGAAGATCTGCCAGAACCTATGATGGTTCGCCACCCATGGGCAGAGCAGATGGTTCGTGCGGCACTTAACAACAAATATCTATCGATTGGGGGTTCGGCATCGTCAGGTAAGTCACACACGATGGCTGCGTGGGGGATTGTGAACTGGTTATCACAACCACGGGACACGCTGGTCTTGATGACATCGACCACATTAAGGGAAGCACGCAAGCGGATATGGGGGTCGGTCATGTCTTTACTGTCCGTGATTGAGGGTGCCCCAATCAAGATAAGGGATTCAATAGGCAACGCTGCCTATGTAGACGAAAAAGAAACGCTTATCGAACGGGCTGGTTTGTCACTTATTGCAGCAGAGAAGCAAAAGACCAGAGATGCTGTTGGTAAATTTATTGGCTTGAAACAGAAGCGGGTGATCTTGATCGGGGACGAGCTGGCAGAACTGTCAGAGGCAATAGTCAACGCTGGCCTGACCAACCTGTCGAAGAACCCGTTTTTCCAAATGATCGGCATGTCTAACCCAAACTCACGGTTCGACGCATTCGGAGTATGGTCAGAACCCAAAGACGGCTGGGAGTCGGTAGACATCCAAACAGCCGACGAATGGGATACAAAGTGGGGCGGCAAATACATCCGGCTAGATGGAGAGCGCAGCCCAAATGTTATACTAGGCGAGACCAAATACCCTTGGCTACCGACAGCAGCAAAACTAGAAGAGGATCGGATACTACTGGGGCCGGAATCAAGGGGTTACATGCGGATGGTCAGGGCTATCTTTTTTGACAGCGACGAGACAACAGGCATCTACGCGGAATCCGAACTATCCACCAGCGGGGCCTTGGGTAGTGTCGAGTGGGAGAGCACCCCG
>CEQB01045372.1_pt1 | contig 14149 bp, 4 predicted proteins | sample 530581 | NCBI WGS metagenome assembly CEQB01 (sample SAMEA2620588, study PRJEB7988) | marine metagenome | biome: marine biome (ENVO:00000447); feature: deep chlorophyll maximum layer (ENVO:xxxxxxxx); material: "saline water (ENVO:00002010), including plankton (ENVO:xxxxxxxx)" | depth 75 m
GAATACTTTGGGGGGATTGACTTTGACGCTCTTGTGCTAGACAGTGTGATAATTTGGGGATGGGGGCTTCCTGATGGTCCGACAGGCCACACCCTTCCAGACCTAACGGAACAACTGACCTCACTGGGGTATGCACTACCAGAGGGAATGAATATGATTGACGCTATGAATCTGATTACTATCAATGAAAGATTTGCAGGCATGAGTTCCGAAAATATTCGCCAATGGGGCCAATATAACGGATTTGGCAGCAGCTTTGCACCGGCTAAAATGAGCGATGTTGCAGGCGTGGAGGCTTTTGGGGCCAACACCTCATTTCTTAATGCCGTTAACGAAGTCACAGAGTTGGTACAGGCGAATGTCGACGTTATGGAGGCTGCCACTACCATGCTAAATGAATTGGCCATGGCCACCCGTTCTGACTTTATGTCATATCTGGAGATGGATGACATGTTAATTACTGATTAATAACCTAATTACAAAGAGGAATTTTTAAAAATGTCTTTACAATCAATTGCTCCTGTTAATCCCCCCCGTCGCGAAAGTGGAGATTATGTGATGATCAGCAGCTATTCAGCCCTCACGGATCAAAACTTAAAATCTTTACTGCTGACATGCCCGGGAGAGCGAATCGACGTAAATTACGGGGTAGGTCTGCGAAATTATCTTTTTGAAATGTTGAGTCAAAGCACCTTAAATAGGCTTAGGCAGGAAATCATCAGTCAGCAGACCACCTACATACCTTACATCACAATAAGAGATATCAAGTTTAACTCTCAACTTAACGATCCAAACCTGCCGGAAAACTATTTAAATGTGCAAATAGTTTATTTCAATAGGGCACTCAACACCACCGGCGCTTCTAACGTTACATTGAATTTAGTATAGGCGTTTTTTAAGGAACACAATAGATGGCAAAAAAGAAGACAGTCCCAATAAAGTATACGAGCCGCGATTTCAACACCATAAGGAATGATCTGATTGAATACGCCAAGAGGTATTATGCGGATACTTATAAAGATTTTAGTGAGGGCTCGTTTGGATCTCTCATGATTGAGACCGTTGCTTATGTGGGAGACATTCTATCTTTTTATCTAGATTATCAGACTAATGAAAGTTTTCTAGACACAGCAACAGAGTATAACAACATTGTAAGACATGGTCGACAGCTGGGGTACAAATTTAGAGGAAGCCCATCTGCCTATGGAGAATGCGACTTTTATATTGAAGTGCCCGCAAACTCGTCAGGCCTAGGCCCAAATGTCGACTATATTCCCCTTTTAAAGCAGGGCGCAGCAGTCTCTTCAAATGATGGTCGTTCATTTGTTTTAATTGAAGACGTGGACTTTAATGATGCTAAAAACTTGACTGTGGTGGGCCAGCAGAACACTACCACTGGCAACCCTACGACATACATCATAAAAGCATCAGGCCGCATAGCATCAGGCGAGTTTGGCACAGAGGAAATAGCAGTTGGAGGTTTTCAAAGATTTAGAAAACTTAGAATGGAGGCCTTGGATGTAACCGAGATTATTTCTGTATTTGATCGCGAAGGGAACGAATATTTTGAAGTTGATTATCTCTCCCAAGACGTGGTGTATAGAAATGTGCTAAATAGCAAAAACTCTACAGAGGCAAACGAGCCGGCTGCAATATTAAAACCTTTTTCAGTTCCCAGGAGGTTCACAGTAGACAGAACTAGGAGAATAACCTCCTTGCAGTTTGGGTACGGCTCGGATACTGAATTTAATAAGCCGTCAGTGGTCGATCCCTCTGAGGTTGTGCTAAGTGTGCACGGAAAGGATTACACCTCAGATTCATCTTTTGACCCTACGAGGCTTTTGGATTCTGACAAATTTGGTGTGGTGCCATCCGACACGACTCTTGTAGTGTCTTATAGAAAAAATAGCGCCAACTCATCAAATGCTTCTGCCGGGTCAATTACTAAGGTAGGGAACTTTTCTATGACTTTCCGAGAAATGACAAATACGAGCGCCGCATCTCGCACTGCTGTTATAAACTCTCTGGAAGCTAGCAATGGTGAGCCAATTGTTGGAAGCTCTGGCTTGCCGTCGAAAGAGCAGTTAAGACAATCTATTGCTGGCTCTTTTGCAGCCCAAAACAGAGCAGTAACCGAACAAGACTACAAGGCAGTTGTTTACTCAATGCCCCCTCAGTTTGGAAGTGTAAAGAGATGTGGCATGTATCGAGATTCCGACTCATTCAGAAGAAACTTAAACCTTTATGTTATCTCAGAAGATAGAGACGGATATTTAGTGCAGACCAACAATACTATAAAGCAAAATCTTAAGGTATGGCTGGGCCAGAATAAGCCGATTAACGACACAGTTGATATTTTAAACGCCAAGATTGTTAATATACAAATAGACTTTACAGCCGTAAGTGCCGTAGGGACGGACAAATATGACATCCAGGTAAATGCGATAAACAGAGTAAAAGAGGCCTATAAGGCCAAAATGGATATTGGACAACCTTTTGATATAAGCCAGGTCTACAATATTCTCAACAAAACTCGTGGAATTGTTGATGTTACAAAAGTGCGCGTTATCAATAAATTTGGAGGAGAATATTCCAGTATAGGTTATGATATAAGGCAGAATACAACCCCCGATGGCAGATATGTAAATGTGCCCAGCAACGTCATACTAGAAATAAAATTCTTAAATACTGATATTAAGGGGACTATTACGTAATGGCTATCAAAAGATACACCGCAAATAGTGATACGACTATAACAAACGCATATCAATCAAACCTTACTACTCGCGGAACTGGCTCCAACATGGGGCGCGCCGATAGTTTAGAGGTTTTCTCAATATACGGCCAAGAAAGCTCAGGTTCTTCGGAGTTGTCGAGAATATTGGTGGGGTTTCCAATAACCGATATTTCTACAGATCGAACCAACGGGGTGATTCCCGCTTCCGGTAGTGTAAACTTTATCTTGAGGATGTACAATGCGGTGACTCCGTTTACGGTTCCCCGAGATTTCACCCTCGTTGTGTCGGCTGTTTCTGGAGCCTACGATTCTGCTAACAATATTGACTTTGATTTCAACTGGCAAGAGGGCCTCGGTCTGGATATGGAAGGCTATACCGATATTACCCGCGATGGAGTGGGCGCAAACTGGATCAACATGGGCTCCAGCAGTGTGGCTGGCAATGAGGGCGGAGTGATAAAGTGGGGCCAAGAATCTAGTCCCACCGCCGGCGGTGTATATTTTAACCATGGAGACCTAACGTATACTCAGACTTTCGAAAATGGCACTGAAGATTTAGAAATAGACATAACAGGCATGGTCGAGAGTTGGATGGCTAATGCGGTCGCCGGCCGCTCTGGAAAGTCTTTCCCAAACTATGGTGTAGGTGTGTTTTTGACTTCTTCACAAGAAGCTCAGGTTATTACAGCAGACGCCACTACTGACGTGCCGGCGAACAACGACGGCGCCAAGCGCTCGTATTATACTAAAAAGTTCTTCGCTCGTAGTTCAGAATTTTTCTATCGTCGCCCAACGATCGAAGCTCGTTGGAATTCAGCCGAAAAGGATGACAGGGGAAACTTCTTTTATAGTAGCTCCTTGGCTACTGGCGAAGAAAATTTAAATACTCTGTATTTGTATAACTATTTTCGAGGAGAATTGAGGAATATTCCAAACCTAGATAATCAAAAAATATACGTATCTCTTTATTCTGGCTCGGCTGATGATACAGAGCCCACTGGTAGCCGCCTGGAGGTGGCTCCACACGGCACACATAGCCCTGCAAGCTCTCTCTTTGTCACTGGAGGGGTTTCTTCAATAGAAGGTATATACACGGCATCCGTCTGCCTTACAGCGGCCTCTACGCCCCTGGAAACCATATATGATGTATGGAGCACGGCAGAAAACGCAGCGACCTTTGCTCAGTATCACACTGGGTCTTTCAAGCCTAGCAAGATTACGCTCTCTCCTCAGAACCCCTCGACTCGATTTGTTTCAAAAATTACAAATCTAAAGTCCACTTATTCCACTAAAGAGACTGCGAGATTTCGCGTATTTACGAGGCAAAAAGAGTGGAACCCAAATATTTATAGTAAGGCAGTCGCTACAATTCCACCTCGCATCATAGACAGTGGATCTTATGCTGTTGTTCGCATGGTGGATAATTTAGAAGCAGTTCAATATGGAACCGGATCCTTGTTACACACACAGATGTCTTTTGATGTCTCTGGAAGTTATTTTGACCTAGATATGGGATTGTTGGAGCCTGGATACGCTTATAAGATAAAACTAGCTTATTATAATGGCTCCATAGGAGATTGGCAAGAGCAGTCGGAAGAGTTTAGGTTTAGAGTTGAAGAAGGATAGGCATGAGCATTAAAGACCTGTTTAATAAAAATTATGTTAATAAGGTAGTTTCCTCAAAGAGCCTAGACAAGCTAGGCCTCGATGCGGAATCCGCAGCCAATGTCGTGGCTGCCCGCAAGCGCGCACAAGAATTTGTTCCCCCCGTTGATTTTACATCTGCTTCAAATTGGGCAGTTTACGGTTCGGCTGCGAAATACTATGATGATTCTATAAGAAGAGTGTACAACGAGTTCCCTTATGACGGTTCTGAGTCAGAGATGAACGAGTATGCGCTAAGCTCATCTTATATTGATAAATACATTTTCGATGAAAAGTACCCCCGAACCACAGGGTATGCCATCATGTGTGCCGATGGGTGGGGAACTCCGGTAGCCACGCTCAGAGCCGCTTCGGGCTTCTACGGCGCACCCGCCACCGCATCCTACGAATATATCCACTTCACGGGAGGCCCTCATACTGATCGCGGGCCCGGTGATCCTTTGTCCGCTGCATTTAGCGGCACCTTGAATACAAATAATATTTTTGACATTGACAAGGGGCGCGGTTCTAACTTAGCCCTCCACCCAGTGAGTGGATCCACTGTCGAATTTTGGCTTAAAAAGACCGCTTTTGATATCTCAAACACTCATAAAGAGGTTATCTTTGACATTTGGAATGGCAAAGAAAGCACCTCTGATGGCGCCTATGGTAGGTTTACGCTTGAGATGAGCGCTTCGGGCCCGGCCGAAGGTGGACAGGATGTATTTTTACTCACTTATCTCTCGGGAACTACTGGCATTACTAGGCAACCAATTGGTTCAAGCACAGTTACAACATCTTCTGTTGCGGATGATTCGTGGAATCATTATGCAGTTAGTCTGGTTTCTTCTTCTGCTGAAGGTCTTGTGGGGCGCCTTTATATTAACGGAGATCTTGACGACACAACTGTATATGGCTCTGTCGGCGAATTAAATGAAATAACCGGCGCCCTAGAGGCCCAGATCGGTGCGCTTCGTACAACTCCGCCTGGTCTGGACGCTTACCCCACAAGAGGTTGGGGAAAGCTCTCGGCCTCTCTAGATGAATTTAGATATTGGAAAGAGCGTAGATCTCACGAGGGTATAGGTAGAAATTGGTGGACCCAGGTACGCGGAGGGACAAACAATGATGATGCGAACACTTCTCTGGGAGTATATTATAAGTTTAACGAGGGTATAACTACAAATTCTGACCTAGACTCTAGAGTCTTGGACTACTCTGGTCGCATTACGAACGGGTCTTGGACAGGGTATGGAACCAACTCTAGAAATACTGGATCTGCAATTGTTTCCGCATCAGCTGCTGGATTTGAGTATGAAGACCCAATCATATACTCCTCCCACCCCGACGTTGAATATTTGAGCGAGGCGCTTGTTCTTAGCGGGACCACATACGATGTTGAAAATAATGCTGCAATCCTGAACAGTATGCCAGCGTGGATGATTGAGGAGGACCAGAGTGGCGATCTTGCCAATTTGACTCAAATAATTGGTAGTTATTTTGACAAATTACAGCTTCAAGTAAAAGAGCTGCCTAAGCTAAAAAATGCTCAATATTTAAGCGCTAGCGCCAAGCAATACCCCTTTGCTTCCCACTTGGCAGATGCCTCTGGCCTAATGGCAACTGATATTTTTGTAGACGCAAATATTCTAGAATCAGTAATGTCTCGGGATGAGGATAGAGATTTTATTTATAAGCTGGATGATATAAAGAATCGCATTTATCAAAATATCTATAATAATTTGGTTTATATCTATAAGTCCAAGGGAACGGAAAAGTCATTCAGAAACTTAATACATTGTTATGGAGTTGGCGAAGAATTAATAAGGCTCAACACATATGGAAACAATATAACATATGAGCTAAAGGAAAACTTTAAGACAACAACATCCGCCAAAAACATCGTAGATTTCTCCCATTCAGAAAGATTTGAATCAACCGTTTATCAGTACACGGCCTCTAATAACCCAAATAGCGTCTCGTTTATTTCTGGAACTGCCGGCGCGGGCTTTAGCGATCCATCTTTGGCTGATTTTATCCCAATAACCCTAGAGGGAGAAATGATTTTCCCGATTCCTCTCAATTTGTGTTGCGGGGTTACCGGGTCTTTTAGGCCAACATTCCTAACGTCATCTCTTTACGGAATGCACTCCGCCATCGCCACAGAGCCCTATGAGACAACATGGCCGACCAACGACTATGCTGATCTAAGAGTGGTGGCCATTAAGGAGGGTATAGACTCTACGACTGCTAAATTTAAACTAACATCTTCTGTGGCTGCAATTCCCGAACTTACAAGCTCTTATATTAAAGACGTTTACGATAATTCTAAATGGAACTTTGGTGTCCGAGTTGTTCGTGATAAATATCCCGTAGGGGATTTCGTGACGGGGTCATCCACGAGTGGTTCCTCGTATGCAGCTGACCCATACACCATAGAGTTTTATGGTGTCAATACCGAGCTGGACATTGTTAGGAATGAGTTTTACCTAACTGGCTCAGTGTCGAGCACTCAAGATGCAATAAATCTTCTTCGAAGTGCCAAGCGCGTCTTCGCCGGCGCACACCGAGAAAACTTTACAGGATCTGTTATTGACCAAAGAAGCGATGTTAAGGTCTCATCTGTCCGATATTGGATGGACTATCTGCCTAACGAAGCCATTTTGGCGCACGCGAAGGATCCTGAAGTGTTTGGCCCCATGAGTGCCTCTCTTAATGCATTTGTGACCCAAACTGCGCTTACGGGAACATACGTTCCCGAGCTTGAAACTTTGGCTTTAAATTGGAATTTTTACAACATCACAGGCTCGAATGCCTCTGGACAGTTTACAGTTAGCGACTATTCTTCTGGATCTGTAGCCAAGCAAGACAGGTACGGGTGGTTCGGAAATATTGTTGGCGCACAACACACTGGCCGAGGGGACAAGTTCCCAGCCAACGATAACAATAGCCTTAGTCGAACTTATCTCCCCAGGGCCCGCCAGGCGCTCCCCGAAGTTGCTCAGTCTTCTGAGATGGTTAGAATTCTCGACTCTGACGACGAGACCTTTACGCGCGACCAAAGGCCTATAAATTATTTCTTCTCCATCGAGAAGAGTATGTATCAAGTCATTTCTGATGAGATGATAAAAATGTTTGGAACGATAAAAGAGTTTAATAGGCTAATAGGAGACCCCGTTAATCGATATCGTCAGGATTATAAACTAATGGAGAAGGTAAGAAACCTTTTCTTTGAAAATGTTTCCAATGACCCAGACTTAGACAAGTTTATTGACTTTTATAAGTGGATCGATTCGTCCTTAACGATCTTCTTAATGCAGCTAATACCAGCCTCTGTGAATTCGTCGGACACTGTCCGCACTCTGGTTGAGAGTCACGTCTTAGAAAGAAACAAGTATTGGTCTAAATTTCCGACCATAGATGGAATTGGCCTTGACCCCGAGGGCATCACCGCCCCTGAACTAGACGATGATGAGCTGTTCCCCACCGCCGGCCCCTGTGTGAAAAGCTACTACAATACTGAAGGGGTTATCTTTAGTAACGCATCCCACCTAAATCGCCCCGTATTCAGGCTCCCAGCCAGCGGAGATGGGCTTGATGTATCCGACACTGGCGCCTATACTGTCTCTACTTGGATGACTGCCTCCACTGCCCATACGGGGGAGAAGACAATTTTTGCATTTGGCTCTAGCGGCGCTAAGAATCAATTAATCTCTATCTTGGGTACAGGCGGGGGATATAAATTAAGATTGTTGGCGGACTTTGCAAGCAACCGCGCGCAGTGGACCTCAGATGACGCAGTGCTAACTTCTTCTGAGCAAGACGTTAGCTATCATATTGTGTTGGCGTTTGATCAAACGGGAGCCGAGCCTCTTGTTTATGTTAACGGCACCGAGGCAGGTGGATCCTGGGACACTGCCCCCTCATCTGGGACTGACTTCGCACCAACCACTACCATTTCCACCATTGGCGGCTTCAGGGATGATTCTAGCGGATTTTCGCTCAACGGTTATACTTTTTTTGGCGCCTTTGGAGAGATGACACTTTGGAATAAAAAACTTTCAGCTGCAGAGATTTTAGAACTGCGCCAAACAGCTGGAACGGCCTTGTCCGACAGTACGACATTTGAAAATGCTGGCCCAACTAATCCAACCACCCACTCGGCTTATACTAACTTGGCCTCCTGGTGGAGATTCGGTGAAGGGGCTGGAGACTCAGTTTCCTCTTCTGGTGATAAGATATTTGATCAAAACAGCGACAACGATGCAGAAATCGCCGAGGGGTATACTTTTGCCACAATAACTGAATTTAATGACACAGTGTTGGATAGCCAAGGCGGCGGCACTTATACGGGAGTCTGCTCACCAGATTATGGAAATCAGACAGTCCACCAACCTTATTGGCAAAAAAGGGCATCCCGAGAAGACGCACCCCTTGCCATCGGCAACGCAGTTATTGATGCTGCACGAGAGACTTTGAGACAGGTTCAATATCCGACTAGAGAATTTAATAGGCTTGTTAAAATAAAGACACGCTTAGGAGAGCAGCGCTCGTCTCCTCGACGGGAAGTTCACGGCGGAGTCAACTATCCGGCCGGCAAGGATCGTAGCCTTGTATATAGCGCCACTTATCCACATGGACCCGTTGCCTCTTCGGGAACCCCTCTTAATGTATTGATGATAGAGGGTTCGCAAGTCGAGCAGCTTCAGAACGTTACATCCTCCGCGCCGATTGAATTAAGAAAGAAGTTTTACGATTATCGCGCGTCTTTCCGACGAGAAGACGAAACAGGCACACAGGGGGTGAACCACAGCACATTTACTTCAGTCATGAAGGGAACGCTTGCATCTCCATTTAGCTTGGTCAGTTCCTCTGTTATTACAGGGTACAACAACTTCATAGAAAACCGGTTTATGACAGGCTCTGAGGTCACGAACCTTCATTCGGATACTACTACTCCCGATAACCACATACCAATGCAAGGTCCCTTCACCCAGCAGCATGTTGGAGGACGCCAAGACCGACATATTAATATTAATAGATATAGCTCTGCTTATTCAACCACCAACAACATCGATGACTATACCACGCGCCCAGAGGGCTGGCAGCTACTCATGGGCCCCGAATATGATACCACTGGTATAAGAATAATGGGTTTTGTAGGCCCCGACTATCCCGCTGCTTCAGAGAGCACTTATCCTTCTACGATTCGCCAATTGGCTGTTCGGTATCGAAACTCTAGAGCAAAAAGACCAGTTAACATAAGAAACATTAAGCACACCACGTCTTCGGTGAATTTGGGCAACTATAGCAAAGAATATGAGATAGTTAACACCTCGGGCCGGTCGATTAATAATTTATACTTTGTATCATCATCGGGCGCCCCGCTCCCAGCACTGTATATTAATGATCTTAAGCAGACCACAAATCCAAATTCTTTGGTGGGTATCGGTCCCTCTAACAGGGGTAACTATTTTGGCACCAATAACGGAAACTTGAGCGACTTCTTCCAATCTACAACTTCTTATTCAACCGAGAGGTCTAACAATAAGTCGCAAATTAAGACAGTTATGGTTAATCGTTTTTCTGCGCCCGGCTCTCCAGAGGTTCAGTCTCTTGGTTATCTAGATATCATGGCCAAAGAGAAGTCGGTATACAACAGCTTGGCATTTAGGAATCTTTTGGTTCGAACCTCTGGCAGTGGAGAGTCCGACACTATTCGAGTGGTGGACCAGCTAGATGAGCGCCGAGGTTTGAGAAATCTTCTGCACCTACATGCTGGTAAATTTGGCTATGATCCTACTTTTGGGTCAATTACGTCTGCTGAGTACATCACAAAACCAGCTTTCCAAAAAGCAAATCGTAACACTAGAAAGAGAATTGAATATGCAGGAACACAGGGCTACTCTGCCCGAGGCGCCACCGTCACGGGTTCTGTTTATGATAACGGGTACGTGAACCACTCGATCCCACAAAGTGACATTCAGTATTCTTGGATTACGGCCTCTTACGATCATGCGAGGATATTAGGCCACGCCTGGAATGATAGCTTTGTATCCAGCTCTGGGGAAGGAGTCAAGCAGGCTATTGACTTCTTACAGGAAGGGCAAATTGCCTTTTCCGGCAGCATTGCCGTTGATTTTGCAGGAATGAATACTTTGGTGGTGGACCCGCTAAATACAGCAGAGAATATAGTTAGCTCGTCGACGAACACATATGTAAACACTGAATTTAACTTCAGTTTATCGGGCTCTGAGGTACTTAACAGCCTCCTCTTGCATCGCAATGGACCATACGGCGTTAATACCTGGAAGCAGCTCAGAGGGGGCTCTACGGCGCTTGCTCGCGCCCTCCGAAGAAAAAATATAATTGCTCATGTCGAAAAGACTTCATACAAATATCCTCTCGATGTTGTCTCTAGTTCCGTTAGTGCTAGATATAGCAACTTGCGAAACTTTACAGAGAGTCCTGTGGTATCTAAGTTTTTCCCGATAGTCCAGGCCGTAACTGCTAACAGCTTGAGCGCCGATGGGCAGATAGGTTCTTCTTCCGTCCAGCTGGCGTCCGCATACGGTAATAATTTGTGTGGGTTTAGCAACATTGCGTTAAATAACGAATATAACGTATCGGAAAGAGACCCTCAAAATTACGATAGGATCAAAGACCTTTATCTTGGCAATCGAACAAACGACCCAAATAGCCCGGTAAGTTCTTTTGACTATCTCCTGTACAGAGAGAGTGTATACCCAGCCTTGATAAACTCTTACTCTAGCAGCATTCGCGTCCGGACGAATTATGTAAACACATTCTGGAGATCTAACCGAGAGGATAGAAATAGGAAAGATGTTGACCGGTTTGGGGGAACGATACCGCAAGAAAGCATGTGGTCTATGGACGCCACTTCTGAATTTTTGACGGCCACCATAACAAATCGAGTATCAAAGCATGGAGACCCCTATGACAAGTCAGTCAACGGTGGCCCCGGCATTCTGCAAAATCTTTATTCACAAATCGGAAGCACCTTGGGGGGAAATGTTGATGCTCCTTGTTCGCCCTATTATGCACGCCGGCACGACATAGCACCCCAGATAAGGTCTGTGGTCGGACCAGAAGGCCTTGAAATTGAAGCTACGGGCTCTGGTTTTGCTAGCTTGCAAACCACAATACCGTTTCAAATTGATACGGAAATGTTTGGAGGTCAGGCGCTCTGGGAAGCCGGCACTCAAGCTAAGAGAACCCCGTGGTATAATTCTTATGATGATTTTGCCTCTCAAATGAAACTAAAAGGGCAGGAATATTCAATTATACCTGAATTTAGAATTAGTGATCACATTAACACTTATGTCAAAGACAATGCCGGTGATTTCTTAGTAGACAATAATAAATTTTTACAAATGTCTGGTGGAATAGAAGACATCAATGGTAGTCAAGAGGGTGAAGACTTCTTTAAAACATATACTAATTCAGATTTTCTAAAATTCTTTGAAGTTGTTAGAGATGACCATGATGCCGTAGGGGCCCCTAGCAGTTTGGGTCTACGCTGCAAGGGTCTATTAAAATTCTTACCTTACAATGGCTTCTATCCCTCTGAAAGAACAGTTGACCTAGCCACTGCATTCTCTAGATCTTATGGGCGGTTTGTGAACTTATCAACGACGGGGTCACAATTAGACACTCGCCTAACGTCATCAGCTGCAGCATTTGCAGCATTTGTGCATCCAATTTATTCGCCCGGGCTTCTCTATAATACAATTAAGTCTGGCATCGCAGTTGACTATCCAATTTTCACGTCTAGTATGGATGTCACCGGCGGCTATGGTGACCTCGAACCACGTGGTACTGGCTATTATCTTGGGAGTGGGTTTATTTCTGGATCAGATGGTGATGGAAGGTTTGGGCTTCGTCTTCCTTTTGAGACGCTGGTTGCACCAGAGAACTACATTAAAGATATTGATATCGTAAACATGGAAACTCATGCAAGCGCCGCACAAAATATGACCGCTTCATGGAGCGGAGATGGAAGTCCTATATACAAGATGATGGCAAATAACTTCTTTGCAGAGGTGCCCAGCTTCTTCTTGCCAGAACAGCAGTTTACAAGCCTGGTGTCGGCCCCCTCAAACCTTTGGGAGTCGGCAGAAAAGGACACAGTTTATGCTGCAAGAATCAAAGTTCGTAAGAGTTACAACAATGTAACCCTTAGAACTAGTTCATTGGGCTATAGAAACCCCCTCACCCCGATAACCCAATGGAGAACAGATCTTCACGAAAGCTTTACGATGTATAGCCGCCCAAGTGCGTTCGGCCCCCCTGTTGGCCTAGGCACTAATCTAGATTCTCTTGGTGGGTTCAACCCCTGCTTTACGCCACCTTATTACTACGGAGAGTGTTGGGCAGATGTTTTCTTTACTGCTCCTAAATCTGGAAGCTTTGGGATTAATGATTTGTTGTCTCCCGATAACCTAGCAGTGTCATATCTTAGAATTGGAGATGATTGGATTTATTCTGGCAGCGCCACTGGCACTCCCGGAGCGGCGTTTATTGATACCATGCTTCACGTTGATAACATAGAGTTTAACTCGATGCAACTGGATGCATCTTTTAACTTATTTGGTAAAGCACAGGTTAAGAGCGTAACTTACGACCCCTCTGGCAACCCCACACAAGTCTCAGACAGTGACCCTCAGAGTGTCTGGGTACTGCAGAGCAAATTTGAAACGCCTATGTTAAATTTTGCGAAGGTGTCGGTCACCAATCCCGACTTTGGTTCAGGAAGTGTTGCTAGGGGCATGTGGCATCAATATGGAGAATATCCCGACACTCCAGATAAGGGAATATTCTTCTCTGTGTCTGATATACCTGCATCTTATATCTCTGGTGCACTTGGGGGCGACCCGTCTTTAACTGGCTCCTTGATAGATCTTGTGGGCCTTCCCACTGAAGAGAAGCGCCTGGGTGAGACAGCTACAGCCAAGACAATTCGTGAGGCTATTGTTGCAGTGCCGTACATCGAGAGGGATTCCCAAAGGAGCTTCTTTGAGTTGCCACGATCAGATATAGAGGCCGCTTTAAGTGGCACGCTAGGAGCAGACAACAGTATTCAGCAAATGGTTAGCGCGATGCAGAGATATGTTATTCCTCCGCGCATGGATTTTGTCAAGAACCCTCATAGGGTTGACCCCTTTGCGATGTACATCTTTGAATTTGAGCACACTCTAGACCGTGATGACTTAACTGACATATGGCAAGGCCTTCTGCCTAAGATTGGCTATGCGTTTGATGATGAGAGCACGTCTTTTAAGTCTGGCAAGGGCGCACCCTCTAATGAGGTCCAAAAAGAGGTAAGGATATCACACCCCCTATTGTCTCGCCAGCTACTAAGTCGCGAATCTTTCAACAATGACATTCGATGGATGGTGTTTAAGATTAAGCAAGAGGCTAGTAGAAATTACTTTGATAAGGTTATAAAGGATCAGATTAGCCCAAACAATAACTTCGATAAGGGCCGAGCCGCCCAAGTTGGTCGGGAGGACTCGTCACGAGCCTCTCAATCCAAGTATGGCTTCAACTGGCCTTATGATTTCTTTTCTCTCGTAGAACTAGTTAACATAGAGGCTGAAGTAGAGATATCCGGCAGTGTTCGAGGCACATAGATATGACCTTTTTCAACAAAAAACAAGAAGTTATTGACTTGCAACTGACCCCATACGGGGAAGCCATTATGGCGCGCGGTAAGTTTAAGCCCGCTTATTACGCATTTTTTGATGA
>CEQB01020003.1_pt1 | contig 14127 bp, 13 predicted proteins | sample 530581 | NCBI WGS metagenome assembly CEQB01 (sample SAMEA2620588, study PRJEB7988) | marine metagenome | biome: marine biome (ENVO:00000447); feature: deep chlorophyll maximum layer (ENVO:xxxxxxxx); material: "saline water (ENVO:00002010), including plankton (ENVO:xxxxxxxx)" | depth 75 m
GCGCTTGACGCAGTTATCGCAGAACAGAAGACACCATCAATTCTTACTGGTACACCCTCTAGCTGGTAGCAAAGATGAAGCTTACGATGGAACCCGTACTCAAAACATAGATGGAACTGGAAGCAAAAGAGAGAAAACAATGGCAAACAGTTATACATGGACATTCCCAACTCTTGATAGGGTAGCGTCAGAGGGAGACAAATCTGATGTTGTAAAGCGTGTGCATTGGGTTATACAAGCTGTGTCAGATAGTGATAAAGATAGTAAAGGTGCTTGGTTACATGCAAAAATTTATGGAGCAACTCCTATAGTAGCTGAGTCGGGCGTAGCGTTTACTGCATATAATTCAATTACAAAAGATTGGTGTAAGGCCAGAGTGTTGTCTGCACTAGGCGAAACAGAGGATGAAGTAAAAGCAAAACTTGATGCAATAATTACAGAACAAAAAACACCAACAATTCTCACTGGTACACCCTCTGGCTGGTAATTATGTCAAAGCCAACTGCCGCATCTGTACAGGCCCAGATAGATACACACGAAGCAGTATGTGCTGAACGTTGGAAGGAGACGATCCTCAGAATAAAAAGGATTGAACACATCATGATAGGGACAGCAGGAACTATAATTGTCTTGCTGTTAACAATGCTCATGCGAGGATAGGTATGGATCCAGTAACAGCAATGGCCACTGCCTCGGCGGCGTTTGGTGCATTAAAAAAGGGATTCGCAATCGGGCGTGACATCGAGTCAATGGCGTCCGATCTTTCTCGTTGGATGGGTGCGCTTTCTGATCTGGATCAGATGGAGAAAGAAGCCAAAAATCCTCCTATTTTTAAAAAACTCTTTTCTGGCCAAAGCGTTGAACAAGAGGCGATACAGACTTTTGCCGCAAAGAAAAAAGCAGAAGAACAGCGGTATGAACTTAAACAATGGATAAGCATGACGCTTGGCAGATCTTCTTGGGATGAACTTCTCCACATGGAAGGCCAGATCCGCAAACGCAGACAAGAAACATTATACAAACAACGTGAACGCCGTCATAAGTTTGTTGAGACTATGGCTTGGGTTATAATGATTGGTTTAGGTGCAGCTTTTTTAACTTTCTTTGTAATGTTTTTAAAAGGCAAAGCGACAAACGCAGATGAGGTAATGACCACCTGCCGAAAAGTAAAATGTGAAAAGTTAGATAACAAACAAGTTGTTTGCATTTTTAAAGGACAGAACAACACCATTGAAAGTCAGATATTTCAATACATGGAGTTTATTCCTTCAGAGTATCAATGCAAATATGATCCAAATGCTAAAAAAGAGATGACTGTGCAGGAGACTCTTAAAGCCGTGCGAGAGAGTCAAAAATGAGCAAGAAGTTTCAAGAAAACACTGAGTACGCTAAATATGACCTAGATGGGGATGGTGAAATAACTGATGATGAGCTGGAACACGCCAAAGAAATACGAGAAACAGAGCGTGATTTGCGTAAGAGCTTGGCTCAGTTGCGAATGGCAAGATTTACTTTAATTGGTATGGGCCTGTTTACTGCAGCCATGTTCACGCCGTGGGTCACTATTGAGCGTATAGAGGCTTTGAGTGATATTAGTAACTTATTCTATATTAGCGGGGCGGGTATTGTCGGTGCATATATGGGAACCACTGCATGGATGAGCAGAAAATGAGTAGTTATGGTACATGCTTTTTTGTTAATTGTTGTAATAGGTGGTGACGTACAGAGTAATGATATGTACTTTCGTTCTATAACAGAATGTAATTTTTTTGCAGCAGAAGTAACAAAACGGTATGGAAATTACAGACATTATAATTCTGTGCCTGAAGAACACAGAGTAACAGCTTATTGTAAGCCTGTTAAAGTTAATGAGGATTTGGGGTTGTATTGATGATGTGGAGTATGCACCAGAGAACAACTGCCTTACAGGCAGAAGCAAATAGGAGAAGACGAAATGTTGCAAGCACTGATCGGACCCGTAACGGGACTTTTAGACAAATTTGTGGAGGACAAAGACCAGAAGGCGAAGCTGGCACACGAGATAGCCACAATGGCGGAGAAACACGCTCACGAAGCCAACATGGGGCAGATAGAAATCAACAAGGCGGAAGCTCAACATAGGTCTATATTTGTAGCAGGTTGGCGTCCGTTTCTTGGTTGGGGGCTGGCAGCGGCCATGATATGGCATTTTGTCCTTGCACCAGTGACTATGTTTGGTTTTGCGTATGCTGGCATGGAAGCGCCAGACCTTCCTACATTTGATATGGATAGCCTTATGACTGTCCTTCTTGGGATGCTTGGTCTTGGCGGTCTTAGGACGGTAGAAAAGGTCAAAGGGCTTACAAAATGAATACAGATAAGTTAAGAACAGAGATCGCAGAAGATGAGGGGTGTAAGTACGAAATTTATTTGGATCATTTGCATCTCCCAACTTTCGGAATTGGTCATTTAATTACCAAAGATGATGAGGAGTATGGCAAGCCTGTTGGCACAGTAATAGAACAAGAAAGAGTGCAAAGGGTATTTGCTCTTGATATGGCTGTAACCGTGGATGAGTGTAAAGTTCTGTACCCGGACTTTGATGACTTACCCGAAGAGTGTCAGCATATCATAGCGAATATGATGTTTAATATGGGCAGGCCACGCCTTTCAAAATTTGTAGGTATGAAACGAGAGGTGGATGCTAGGCGCTTTGATGCCGCAGCAGATGAGATGGTCGATTCCAGATGGTATACTCAGGTGCCAAATCGTGCTAGAAGATTAGTAGACAGGATGAGGGCTTTAGCTGCTGCAGGGGAATAAACAATGCCGCTACAAAAAATGAATTTCAAGCCCGGAATAAACCGCGAAGGCACTCGATATAATAAAGAAGGTGGTTGGTATGACGGTGACAAGATACGGTTTAGACAAGGTAGTCCTGAAAAAATTGGTGGATGGACTCGAATATCTACGTCTACTTTCTTAGGGGTATGTCGCGCCCTACATAACTGGGTTACTCTAGGTGGACAAAACCTTATAGGTGTAGGCACACATCTTAAATACTACATAAACAATGTGGGTAACTACAACGACATCACACCAATACGTGCTACCGTGTCTTTGACTAACCCGTTCACCACAACATCTGGTTCTTCTACCGTAATTGTAACAGATGCCAACGGAGGTTATTCTGATGGGGATTTTGTTACATTTAGCAATGCTAGTGCGGTAGGTGGACTTACCATAGATGGTGAGTTTCAATTAAGTGTCGGTGTTCTATCTGGAGCAAATCAATATTCCATCACTGCTTCTTCTAATGCTACCTCTACCGCAACAGGTGGGGGTTCTGTATCTGCTGCATACCAAATAAATTCCGGTAATGCTTTTGCTACACTCCTCACTGGTTGGGGTGCAGGTTCTTGGGGGGAGGGTCCATGGAATGTGGGAGTGTCTTCTACGGCTCCAGTTCGTTTTTGGACTCATTCTAACTTTGGCGAAGATCTTATTTTTGGTCCTGATGGGGGAAGTATTTACTATTGGGATGCCACCAACGGTGTAGGTACTAGAGGTGTAGAACTGTCTAGTCGCAGTGGAGCTTCTGACGTTCCACTATTACAAAACCTTATTCTCGTATCTGATATTAGTAGGTTTGTGTTTTGTTTTGGTACAAATGAAATAGGCGGTAGCACTATTGATCCCACTCTTCTTAGATGGTCCGACCAAGAAGACGCAGTTAACTGGACACCATCAGCCACAAATCAAGCAGGTAGTCTAAGACTATCACGCGGAACTAAAATTGTTGCTGCTTCTCAGGCACGACAAGAAATATTGGTGTGGACAGACTCTTCTTTATATTCACTACAGTATGTAGGCGCTCCTGTTGTATGGGCTGCAACACTTGTAGGTGAAAATATATCTATTGCTTCACAAAATGCTGTGGCTTACTCAGGCGGTATAGCCTACTGGATGGGTAAAGATAAATTCTATGTGTATGATGGACGCACTCAAACGTTAAGATGTGATGTGCGTAAATATATATTTAATGATTTTGATACAGATCAATACGCGCAAGTATTAGCAGGCACAAACGAAGCATTTCATGAAATATGGTGGTTCTACTGCTCTTCCGGCTCTACTACGATAGATAGCTATGTAATATACAATTATCTCGACAAGATATGGTATTACGGCACTTTAGCGCGTACCGCGTGGCTTGATTCTGGATTACGTGATAAACCATTAGCAGCTACATACAGCAATAATTTAGTCGATCATGAAGAAGGTATTGATGATAATATTGCTGGAGCCTCTGCTGCGATTAATGCCTTTATAGTATCTGCAGATTTTGATCTTGATGATGGACATAAGTTTTCATTAGTAAACCGCGTGATACCTGACGTATCGTTTGATGGATCTACATCAGATAGTCCTGTGGTTACAATGACGTTAAATCCTTTAGCAAACTCTGGAGCCGGGATCACTTCTCCTACTTCTACTGGAGGTGTTAATAATGCCACTGTAACACGCAGTGCATCTTCTCCTGTTGAAGTATATACAGATCAAATAGATATTCGAGTGCGTGGCAGACAAATGTCTATGCGTGTAGAATCCAGTGCTGCTGGAACAACATGGCAGTTAGGTTCTCCAAGGATTGATATGCGCCCAGATGGGAGACGATAATGACTGTTGATACTACAAATTATGGAGTGGCTTTTCGCGCCCCCGCTTTACCATATGCCCCTGTAGAATACGATCAACAGCACTTTGAACAACTTAGTAATGTTATGCGGCTATATTTTTCACAGTTAGATACGGCAATACGTAACGCCACTGTATCTGATAGAGCAGAAGCCGTTGCGTGGTTTATAAGCTAATGCCAAATGTATACACCAATGCAAAGAAAGACTTAACAAGCACTGACGTAACAACGTTGTACACTGCTCCTGCGCTTACCACAGCCATAGTAAAGTCTATTCTTGTATCCGAAGACTCTGGCAATGCTGATACCATAACTCTTACGATTACAGATGCAGAATCATCTCCTGCTACGTTTAGCGTATTTAAAACTAAAGCTGTTAGTGCAAACGCTACAGTAGAACTATTGACAGGTCCGCTTGTAGTACAAACAGGGGAGATATTAAAAGTTACTGCTGCAACAGCAAACAGGCTGCATGTCGTGGCTAGCATCTTGGAGGTTAGCTAGTGCAGACTGTAGATAGCAACAAAGAAGAATTAGACATGCACACCGTCATGATTATGGCATTGGACAATATGGAAGAGGATGGTGTGGGATTATCTGGCGCATCTGCAAAAACAGCTATGCTTGCTCTAGTGCGTGAAGGAGGTATGCCAAATTCTGATATAGTGCAGTTTGGAAACACTGTATTTGTCTCCCATAGAGGCGAAGGAGATAGCAAAACTAAAATGTATGGACGCCCATTAAATGTAGATACTGGTAGAAACTACATAAAAAACATAATTAAGTACGGTGCCTATTTACAAGACAAAGGCATAACTAATTATACCGCTACTTTTTCTGATAAGGCGTTGTTGTCTGCTATTAAAATACTGCAAAAGAAGTTGTCTAAAACCGATACCAACCTGTACGCGGGCAAGACAGAAGATGGCAATTACGTGTTGCTTATTAAAATAGGCGAAGATCCGTTAGAAGGTATAGCGTAATGGGTGGTATTCCAAATCCTATTGAGATTATTAAAAGACCAATCGAATGGATTGGTGATGTTATTGATGATGTTTCCGATTGGGTTGTTGAAGAAATCGTAGATCCCGTTGTTGATGCCGTTGATGATGTTGTTGCCGCTGTTGAAGACGATCCTATAAAAGCTATCGCTACTGTCGCTGCGTATGCTACAGGCAATGCGTGGGCTATACCTATAATTGAAGGTGTAGATGTTGCACAAAATGGCGGTGATATTGGTGATATTCTTGAAGCATCAGCGAAAGCGTATGTAGCTCAACAAGCAGGTTCTTATGCAGGTAAGTATGCGGGTGAAGCCGCTGTAGCTGCGGGTTCAGGACAAACTGCAGCCACAATACTTGGCACAGCTTCAGGACAGGCTGCATCTGCTGTAGTGCTTGGACAAGATCCAGCCAAAGCATTTCTCACAGGTGGATTGAAAGCCGGTATTGAAGCTGGTCTTGGGTATATTGACGAAAAAATAAGCAGTGCGACAGGGGATGGCACGGGTACAGGGGTAGCGCCGGGAGACGCAGGGGGTGTTGGAGATCCCGGCCCTATAGGAGAAACACAAAGTTTCTTAGAACAATACCCTACTGTAAAGAATATACTAGCAGACTCCCTGCAAGCAGCGCTAAGTGGACAAGATGTCACTGGCGAAGTTGTTATGGGAGCAGTGATTAAAGGCAAGCTCACAAAAGAGCTGGTACAAGAGTACCTCACTACTGAAGATTTTGACCCTGAAAGTGCATCCGATCAACGATATCTTGCTGCGCTTACAACCACTGTTCAAAACGTAACTAATGCTACATTTAGTGGAGCAGACGTATCAGACACACTATATGCGTCTGCAAATGCGTTTGGAAAACAAGAACTTCTCAAGATTGTTGATAAAGAAGTAAAAAATACTATCGACAAGGTTACGGGTGACTACCAAAAGGTAGAAGCTACTGCGGCTGAACTAGATAAACAAAATGCAAGTTATACAAAAATAGCGCAAAGCTACAATGGATACGTTGCAGAGTTGCAAAACCGTATTGGTATCCGTGATGGTAAACTTGCAGAAGTAAATAGACTCAAAGATATATTACAAAATACTAGGATAGACACTGCTGCTGATGAGCCAGCATATCAAGTTGCGTTGGACAACTACAACGCAGCAGTAAACGATTTTAACACGTATTCTAACGAAGTAGATACATATTACGAAAACAGATTTAAGCCTGATACTGCTGCTTTACAAATTCAACTAGACAGAAAAGCCGATGAGATTGCCACGCTTACAACGCAATACGACACTGAAAAGAACGATCTTATATCTACAGGCGACCAGCTTGACGATGCGTTAGTGCCTGTCGCCAATGCGGTGCAGAGCGCCTACGTGCGGGCCATGACTGGCGATGAGTTCAATGCTGCAGAGTATAAAGCAGTCAATAAACTTGGAGACATAAGTGACGACGATGCACGCTATCATTGGCTAACTACAGGTAAAGATGAGAACCTGCCTGTAAGTCAGGCACAATACAATATGGAGCTTGATATTGCTTTATCCAGTTCTATGGAAGGCACACTTGAAGCTCTTGGATTAGGTATTGCAGATCTTTCGCCCGCACAAATTAAGGTGTTACGTGAACAAACGTTAGCGTATGGAAATGGTGATCTGCAATCGTTGCGTGATATTGAGAACGGTTCCTCGCTTCTTGCCACCACATTTAGAGACAGTATCGGTAAAGATTTAGTTGAAGATCCTGAAGTGGTGCCGCCAGAACAACTTCAAAATCTTTTAGATGCGTATGAAGTATCTAGTTATGATGAATTACCAGATGTTGAAAAAGTTAGAATTACAAATTCTGCACTGAAAGGACAAAAAGATGAAGTGCAGGCAATTAACAAACCTGATGACGTAAGTGATTTTGATATTCTTACGGGTAAAGCAACAGTATCAACTAATGCTGAAGGATTGTTAAACTGGGAAGATGTATCTCTTAAATTTAACGTGCCAAAATGGAGTAGTAAGCACGGCACTATAGTTAAACAAGTACCTCACCCAAGTCCTTCTGTCGCAGGTAATACGCCACTCGCACTTGTAGATATGCAAGGTAATTACTTAAATATAGGTGATGACGGTAGGCCGCTAGAAATAATACAAATTACTGGTGCTACTAATTTTTCTAATCTTAAAAATGACAACCCCGGCTCATATCTAGATGTACTTGCTGATGCCACACCAGAAGCCGTAAAAGAGGCTGTAAACGCTGGTGTAGCAGGATTGCAGCAACAGTACGAGTTTGCCAAAAACGTAGCTACATATATAGCCAATACCGAAACTGCACAAAACATTGCAAACAGTGATTTTGGGCAGAATACAGCGGGTGTGGTGCTTGATGCTGGTGGCGAACTGCTTGACAGCTTTAACAATCTAGTTCTGATTGCAGGCATTAATCCAGAATCCACTCCGCTTGGTAAAACTGCTCGGGACATGATGGCCTTGGCAGGAGACTTTAAGACTACCGAATATCAAGAAGCTGCGGCACGCATTCAAGATACTATTAGTGAAGCAAATATAGAGCCTGACAAATTGCCTAATGGTAGTCCTAATCCGAAAGCGGGACAATTAAAGACCAACCCAGATGGCACTCCTCTCTCCACTTTTACAAAAGCATGGAACACTATCCAAGCCATTGGCGGCGCAGCATTAGCAGATCCCGGTGTATTTGCATCCGAGTATATAGCCAAAGAAGTCTTGCAAGAAATACCCGTGCTAATCGCTAGTGGCGGCACGGCTAATGTTGTTAAGGCGAGTCTAAAACAAGCTGGAGAAGAGTTTGCTCAAAAAATGGGGCAACGTACCGCTCTTGGTACGGCTGGAGTATTAGATGTATCGGAGTCTTTTGGTGGCACGGCTGGCAGTGCATATGATGACGCATTCGCTACAGCACTTAAATCAGGCATGTCTGATGCAGAGGCACAAGAGTATGCGTTAGATAAGGCTATAACTGCAGGCACGATTGCTGCTGTTACTACCGTTGGTACAATGGGTGTTGGCGGCAATGCTTTTGAAAAAGCTATATTCAACGGTAAACGAGGCAAGAATTTTAGTGAAGCCTTTAACGTTGCTGTAAAAGAGGCTGGACAAGAGGCTGTAGAGGAAGGACTGCCACAAGCATATTTAGAATCTCAACTGTATCAACTAGATCCCACACGAGATGTGGTTGGTAATGTCGTAAGTAACTCTGTTCTCGGCGCTATCTCTGGTGGCAGCACGGCGACATCTATTTATGCGGGCGCATCAACAGGCGATTTTCTGTCAAATGCCATAATTGCGTTTAATCCTAACGTCCGTGAGATTGTGCAGAATGAAGGTGGCTTAGACGCAGCGGGGGTCACGCAACAACTTAACGATCTTGGCGTATCTGACACCACCATACAGTCAAACATACTCAATCAAGTGTTTGATGCGGATTACACCAGCACTGGTGAGGCCGAACAGGCTGCTTTTGACTATGTTACAAACAGTAACATTCCGTATAAATTTACAAAAGATGAGATCACGAACTTTACAGGGGCTAACCCTGATGCTGGTTTGCCTGACGCGTTTGATGCTTACGTAGACCCACGGTATCTGGACGCGCAGGAGATTATAAACGCCGCCGCTGCAGAGGGCGTTACACTTACGCAAGAACAAATACAACAATATGTAGGGCAGACAGACGAGGCTGCTGGTGTCGCTGATATTAAGACTGAATACGACCCGCAAGGCGTTATATACAGTGAAGCAGAGCAATATTTAACTGATCTTGGGTACAACCCTACAGCAGACGAGATTAATCAATTTGTAGCTCAAGTAAACGAGACTGAACAACAACAAGCAGTCAGCGAATACGTAGATCCGCGCATGACCAGCACGGAAGAAGCTACTGAGTTTCTTACTGCATTGGGGTATCAACCATCTGAAGAAGAAATTGCACAATTTGTGGGGCAATACGGAGAAGTTGCACAGCAAGAAGCGATTGAAAAATATGTAGATCCTAGATTGGTCACAGAAGAAGAGGTACTTAACGCATTTAAAGTAGCTGGACTGCCCGATGTGCGACCAGAAGATATTCCGGGTCTGGTTGGACAATATGATGAAGCAGAACTTGTAGATAAGTTAGAAGAAGCCTTGCCCGGTGCGCAGTTTAACGTTTTAAAATACATGCTTGGCAAGCCGCCAACATCAGACACTGAAGCCACAGGCATATACAAAGAACTTGAGAACCTCATAGCTGCAGGAGCTACGCAAGATGAGGCCATTCAACAGATAAGCGACAGGCTAAACGTAAGCACGCAAGATTTAGAAAACGCAATATCTGAGGTAAGTGACGAAGTTGCTGATATTGAGACTAAATTAGGAGATCAGATAGGTGATGTCGAGACTAAATTAGGAGATCAGATAGGTGATGTCGAGACTAAGCTAGGAGATCAGATAGGTGGCGTTGAGACTAGCCTTACCGATATAATCAACGATGTTAACACCTCCTTAACAGACAAGATTACCGCTCTGCAGGATGCGGGACTATCTCAAGATCAAGCTATTAAAGAAATAAGCACGCAACTGAACTTGAGTGTTGCAGATATACAGTCTCAGCTTGGCGATATTGAGTCTGGAATTGGTGAGGATATTAGTGGGCTTACTTCTGAAGTTGATGCAATCGCACAAATTATTGGTAAGCCTGCAACTGAGGTTAACGCTACAGATATTGACTTTATTGAGGACATCATAGCGCAAACAGAAGCGTTTTCTGATCCTACACAGTTTCAATTCACTCAAGATCAGTTAGCATATGATGTTACAGGGGATGGTATCGTTGACATAAACGATCAGAACCTGTTAAATAATGCACTACAGGGTCAAGATGTTACCTTTGCGACTGAATCAAAGTTTCAACCTGCTACAGGGATATTTGCACAGTTAGATCAACAAGCGGCACTGCAGCAACAGCAACAAGCTGATTTGCAAGCGCAAATACAAGCGCAAATAGATGCACAAACGCAACAACAGGCAGATCAACAAATGCAACTAGCTCAACAAGTAGAAGACGAAGCTACAAAAACTCGTAGACTCAGTAACGTAAAGGATTTGCAGCAAATGATAATGCAAGATGCGGGTAGAATAACTCAAGTCAAATCGCAACCCGTTGCACAAATTGGTCCTGCGTATGATTTTCAAAGCATTTTCCGTAATCCTGCGCAACAATCCTTCTACCAGACTCCGTACGCTGAAGGCGGCATAGTTGAGACTAACGAAGAGCTTCTACGACTCATTGGAGGTAAGTGATGGCGTGGTATGATTCTGTCCTTGATGTATTTGACGAAGCAGAATACGAAAGTGGTGACATGGTGTCAGACGCTGGGTTAGGTACAAAGGCTATAGATGCTGTAACAGGCGCATTTAAAACTGGCGGTGAATACGATTACGGTAAAATCTTAGGGGCCGCAGGTGCAGGCGCATCATTATTTGGATTGTTTGGGGACGGCGGTTCTTCTAATCGCCCTGTAGGTTATCAAGGTAGTATTCCTACATATACTGCTAGCCGTATGCAAGTGCCGGGTACTTATGATCCAAATCGTCGTCCGGGCAGTAGCGGGCAAAGATACTTTACCGATGTTCGATTCGATGGTTCAGACACATCTGAGCAAGCAGCGGGACTTCAAGCTCTTAACCGTGCAAATCCTGCAGCGCAAAACAGGCAAGGTCAGCCGTTGGTTCCCATAATAACACCTCAACCTGCTGTACAGCCCGCACAACAAATGGCCGCTGGAGGTATTGCTCAACTGAAGCAAGGTAGGTTTCTAGACGGCGCTACAGATGGTATGGCGGATAAAAAGCCTGCTATGATTGACAATGAGCAGCCAGCAGCACTTAGTGATGGCGAGTTTGTAATCCCAGCAGACGTTGTAAGTCATTTAGGCAACGGCAATTCAGAGGCTGGCGCAAAGGTATTAGAAGATATGATGGCTAGAGTACGCAAAGAACGCACAGGGAGTGAGAAGCAGGGTAAAGAAATAGACCCTAAAGACTTCTTACCAGCATGAGGTAAATTATGACAGAGGTATTAGATAGCGCAGGAACCACTACAGCCACAACTCCTGCAGCAACAACTACTACCGCCGCTGCACCGCAACAGTTAGGCACAGAATCTGCTCTTTCTACCTATGTAGGTCCGTATGTCACAGAAATGCTTGGTCGAGGTCAGGCACTTGGGTCAATGGACTACCAAGCGTATGGTGGGCCTCTTACCGCAGGCGAGTCTGCCGCACAACAAGCAGCCTTTTCTGGGATTGCAGGACTTGCCGTGCCTACAGATCAAATGGGTGCATTTACTCCCGGCAGTTTTACTGATACTGGCACTGCACAACAGTATATGAATCCATACATTCAAGCTGCGTTACAGCCTCAAATTGATGAGGCGCGTCGTCAATCAGATATTCAACGTGCAGCAGATGCAGGTAGGCTTACACGAGCCGGTGCATTTGGCGGGTCACGTCAAGCTATTATGGATGCAGAAAATCGTCGTAATTTATTGCAAAATCTTGCTGGTATTACAGGTGCTGGGTATTCAACAGCATTTGACAAGGCGCAACAGCAGTTCAATGTAGAGCAAGGTAGGCAGCAAACTGCACAAGACGCAGCAAATACATATGGCCTTGCAGCTTTGTCTAGACAAGCGGATCTTGGAGCGCAACAACGTGCAATCGAGTCTGAAGGCATAGCGGCTGATTTTGGGCAGTTTAGAGAAGAAAGAGACTTTCCATATAAACAGGTGCAGTACATGCAGTCTTTGTTACAAGGTTTACCACTAGCAACACAATCGTATAGTTACGCAGAACCTAGCTCTTTAACACAGGCAATGCAAACATCGGGCGGTATAATGAATTTATACAGAAGTATTTTCGGAGACTGAGTATGGCATTTGGCATTGATGACACAGTACAACAAAAAGTAGACGCGTACCGTGGCAATCCCGGCGCGTTGCAAAAGCGTTATGCTGAAAGCAAACAACTCGTCGATTTGCTCGCGTTGCAAAAAATGAAATCAGAAAGAGATACTATTTCTCGTGACCTGCAAATGAAAAGGCAAAAAAACCCTAAGACCATTGCTCAACAGTACGAAGAAGAGCTTGTTGGGCAGACTAAGCAAGAGATGCTAAAGGGTATAGCTGGCGTTATGCAAAATCGTCAGGCCAAACAGCAAAGAAACTTACAACAAGTTGCTCAAAGGGGTTTGCCCGGGGCCGCTGCTCGACCTGCCTCAAAACAGATGATGGCACAGGGCGGCATTGTTGGGTTTGCGCAAGGTGATAGAGTTAACAGGGCAAGCCGTGAACTAGATTTAGATGCTGTTACTCAAGCTATGATTGATGCTTATCGTAATCGTGGAGGTCAGGGCAGACGCGCACGACTTGCGATGAGTGACGAGCAGATACGTCAAATTCTTGCTCAACAACAAGCTGGTACTCCTAGCATAACTGATAGAAACACATTACCCGGCACTCGCAGGGCAGATGCCATAGTAACGGCTGATGCTGGCATGACTGGCATTGATACCACACCTACATTTCCTGACCCTGTAGATAATATGTCTGATGTAGGGCGTCCCGCTGGTGTGCCAGATAACTATGTTCCCGGCACCACTGTGCCTATTGCTAATATTGGGGCTGGTAGTAAGCCAATACCCGGTTCAGGTGATGACGCTCCTCCTGTTGAAGATGAAATAACCACTGGGTTAGCGGGGCTACCGGGATTAACTGATCCAAAATTAACGGCAGGCAGCATAACAGCAGGCAAAATGACCGCAGGTGAAATAAAACCAGAAGATTTTAAGCGGGGTGAAATGGATGCAGGTATTGCGGCGTTGCAAGCTCAAAATCAAAGATTAGCTATGGAACAGATATTGTCCGACCCTGACGCCACCTTTACCAAGTTTGCAGATAAAGCTGATAAACGTTTAGACCGTTCGGGTGTAGCTGCTAAATACGAAGCTATGCAAAAAAGACTTGCAGATCTTGATAAAGAACAAATGGATCCTGAAAAGCTAAGAAATGAGCGTCTCATGGCTACATTACTTGGCGCACAAGGCTCTACTTTTGCAGAGGCTTTAGGTTCTTCTGGACGTGCAGGTATGGCTGTTGGGCGGCAACAGGAAATAGCAAAACGTCAGCGAGCGTTTGATGCTCTTAATCTACAAGCAAAAGCTATTGACGTGGATGTCTCTATTGGTAAAGAAGGTGTAGCTTTAGGCAAAGCTGCATACGAACAGTCTTTGGCTGATCGACGCCAAGGCCAACAAATATCTGCGGGTCTGTCTGAATCTGAAAACAAAAGGTTAGATGAAGAAGCAAACAATTTGTTAGAGATGGCACGATCAAATCTAGACGCGAAAACTACGGCTGATGCGGCTAATTTAAGAG
>CEQB01036449.1_pt1 | contig 14063 bp, 7 predicted proteins | sample 530581 | NCBI WGS metagenome assembly CEQB01 (sample SAMEA2620588, study PRJEB7988) | marine metagenome | biome: marine biome (ENVO:00000447); feature: deep chlorophyll maximum layer (ENVO:xxxxxxxx); material: "saline water (ENVO:00002010), including plankton (ENVO:xxxxxxxx)" | depth 75 m
TTTAGGTCTTTGTCCTCAACAAACTTGTCAAGAACTTTACCTGCTACGCCTATAACTGAATCTGCTAATCCTAGCATTAGTTTATACCTTTTAATCTATAGTAAATGTTTCTTTTCTAGGTCTTAAACTATTTAAACCTAAAGATGGCTGTGCGCTTTCTGGAATATCAAAAGTTTCTTTTTCTACCTGTCTACGAACACCAATTGGAACTATAGACTGTAAAGTTCCTTGTGGCTCCTCTATAGGAAAATACTCTAAATCACCTTGCGCTATGTTTTTAGGAGGATAAAGTTTTTGTGTTAATCCCGTCATAGCTGTATCTATGCCCATCACTTTTGCAAGTTCATCTAAATATAAAGTACTTGATAGCCAGTTGTCACGTAAAGCATCAACTATTGCAGTTGGCGTAGGATCATAATTTGCTTGATCATCTGCATCTGCATCATACACTACCGCTCTAGAGCCAGGAGTTTTCATAATTTCCATGAACTCATCTACAAATTTCTTTTCATTTATAGGTTTGTTGTCCATTATTAATTTTAATTTTTTAAGAAATTCTGGATCAGAAAGTATTTTGTGAAACATCATGTGTTTAGCTCTTTGATGTTCACGTACAATTTGTTCTGTAGCCAGATATCTCCAACTAACAACTCCTCTAAACCCTGAGTACAGACGAGACAAAGCAGCAGGATACGTTAATCCTTTTGGTATACTAGATAAATCTAAAGCTGAGAAGTCACTAGGAACATCACCTTTTACAGCGATCATTGCTTCTAGTAGCTCTGTAAATTCATTTGTAAACTCAGGATTTTCACCTATGTACCCATCTATTTTTTTAAGACTCGCTTCAACATCATCATACATGTTCATCATCTCAGCTATATTGAAGTCGCTGTTAAGTTGAAATGCACTTATAGTATGTTTTTTATTTTCATTTAGTTCTTTAAATTTTGCTTGTTGTTGTGATAAATCTAACTGAGCTTTACGATCTGACGTTACATTAACAGACCTACGTATCATAGTGCTTACTATGCCATTACGAAGTTTTTTTAGTTTATCAATTGTGTACGCATCTTTTGCATTGCTAGGGTCTAGTTTTCTACCTGGAACTATGCCAAGTCTTGTTCTAAGATACACATCAAATCTTGACCCTGTTTCAGAAGCAATATTACCGTAACTTATTTCTTGAAGATTTCTATCAATATCTTTTAAAGTTATAGGTGTTTCACCTTCAGGAAGGTCTGCTCTTCTTTCATCTACTCTTCTTGCAGCAGTTCCTGCAACTTCTCTAAATTTATCTACAGCTTCTTTTGAACCAATTTCTTCTAGAATAGCCCCTGTTCTTGCGTAAGTTGATGACCCGTTCTGTGGAAAAAAGTAATCAAATAAAGAGTCTAAATCATTTATTTTTTCTAGATCAGCATGAGTAGAGTTTCTTAAAGCTTCTCTTTGATCATCATCTATATTTTTTATAAATTTATTTAAATCGTCTATTTGTGTGTCTAATGCTTTTGAAACATTATAATTACTTACAGGGTCTGTATACTCAACGTACATCTTTAACTTTTCAGCAACATCGTCTGATATTAAATCGTTATCTTTAAATGCAGCAATTCTTCTCATTTTTTCATCATACTTATTACCTAGTTTTATTCTTCCAAGATTAATGCCATCTATTAGTATAGTTTCTAATTGTTTCTGTATTTCGTCTTTAATTCCTTTAACACCGTATACATTACCAGCATCGTCTTTAATGTCTTTAAACAATTCGTCAAATAATTTTTTATTTTTAGGAATGTTTTCAATATTACCTTGAAAGAAAGAATACAGGTAATCACGAATACCTTTGTTTTGTGCTTTTACAATTCCAAATCCAGGTCTTTGTTGACCAATTTCAGGATGCGCTTTTAACTTTTCTCCTAAGAAAGATTCATGCCACACTCTTTTAAAAGTAGTATAAGCAGCGTTAGCTTCTCTCAATTGAGGAATATTATGTTCATCAAAAATATTATCTAAAATTTTTGTCTGATCGTATATGCTTTGTCCAGCAGGTCTATCCTTGTTATTCCACGACCACCTTGAAAAACTTTTACGTAGATTGTGTAAATCTATTGCACTAACAACAGGATCAAATAATTTTTTAAATTTAGCATTATCTGCTGCATTACTTACATCTAGTTGAGCATAAAGATGTTTTAAATATTCTTCTTTAGTTAAACCAGAGTCATTTGCAAATTCATCTACATTATCTAAAGTTCCTTGCAAATCAAACTTACCAGTTCCAGCATCCATCTTTACTGCTAGTTTACCGCCTCCTTCAAAAGTAACATTATAGTTTATAGCTCTTCCTATATCCATTAAATTATTTAAGTTTAAATCTTTTAAACCATTATAACGTGCTAGTCTTATAAATAGATCAATGTTGTTAGCGTAACTTATTTGTTTACCTTCTGTTAGGTTTTTTGTCATGTTACCAAAGGCCATATAAGCTGACTTATTTTTTATTAAAGGAAGAATTTCTCCAAATTGTTCTAGGTTTTGATTTTTTAAACTTTCTAAACTTTCTATAAAATCGTCTACATCTAAATCTCTATCTTGTAACGCATCATCTAAAGCGTTCCATTTAGCATCAACAGCTTTTTCTGCTTCGTTATAAACAGTCTGAAAGTTATTATCTATGTCACCATAAAAACTATTTTCTCTTGCAGAAATTTCATCTAAATCTTTTAAACCTCTTCCAAGAAGTGTCGTTAAATTAAAACCAACTTCAGAGTTTAAAAGTTCTTCAAGTTCAAAATGAGTAGATTTGTGTGTTATACCGTATTGCCGTTGTAGACTGTCTGTGGTGTTTTTTAACTGGCCTATATTTCTATTCATTGAGGCTATGATCGTATCTGCACCTCTTTTTAATTCTATAAAATCATCACCACTTTTATCTAAACCACCCATCAAATCTTTCAACGCTTGTTGAATGTATCCTACTTGATCTTGTAGTTCTTGATGCTGTGTTCTAAAAATAGTGAGAACATTTTTTACATTTCCAGAAGCTTGTTTAAGGTCTGGATCAGTAAGTAGTTTACCTAAAACAGCGGTAAATCCGTTCATGCGAACACCCGCAGCTAGTTGTTCTAAAGTAAGATAAAATTCTGCAGTTTTATCTCCATACTCAGAATTTCTAATTTTCTCTACAAGTTCATTTCCTTGCTTTACAGCAATAGCATAGCTATCTAAATACTTCTTAGGAAGATATGCCATAACTTCCCCAGCAAATTTTTCTAAATGTTTAAACTCTTTTTGAGTAAACATAGTAGCAGCTTCTAATGCTGTTAAACCATCTGCTTCATTTATTGCTTTTTTGTTATCTAGAAGAAAAGCTTTGTAAAATGGAAGACCCATTGCCATCGCACCTACACGACGAGCAAAATCTGTTTCATTATAATTTTCTATCTCTCCACTTTTTAATTTTTGACGATTTACAAATTTACCAATACCATACAATAAAGATGGAAGGTTTAAAGGAACGTCAACCATTCTTCCTGTTTCAGATGATTCAGGTCTTTTTATAGTTACAAAAGGAATACCTACTTGTTGTAATCCGTATTTACCTCCAAAAGCTGTATCAAAAACTTTCTCTACTACTTTCATGGTAGCTGTAGGAGATGCAAATGCACCTGCTAATCCCATAACATACGATAAATCTTTATACTCAGTCCCTTCAAAAGCATAATCCCAAGCACCAGCAATAGCTCCCGCACCCACTACAGTCTGTCCTCGCATTACTTTATCATAAGTAATTTTTGCAAGTTTTTCTTCTAGTGTTAATTCACGCTGAAAAAAGTATTGTGGCTGTAATTCCCCTGCTTTTTCACCTTTCTCACCTCTAGGATAATCTGCAACTCTTGCTTCTTTTCTGTAACCTTGAGAACCATACTTTATTCTGTCTCTCATTCTTTCTAAAATAGGTCTTTTTCCATAAGTTACATCAAGATCATCCATAGCTTTATTAACAAGCTGCGCTCTTCTGTTTAATATCTCCTTACCTTTTTCAGAGTATTTTGCAAAGTCTTTTAAAGATTGAGTCATCCAAGGATTTTTACGACGAGCTTCTTTAAAAGCATTTAATAATTCTTTCTCCTCTCCAATACCTACAGGACTTGGTTTTACTGGAGTTACTCTTAATAAATCAGTTACATCATCTGGATCAGGTCTATAAACTGGTAGCCCTCTAGTAATACGGTATGCATCTGATGCTACCTCACCAGTTAAAGCCATGACTTTAGCTGCTTTACCAGGAAGATTTAAAGGAACAGCAAAATCTGTTGTATACATAAGTATTCTATTAGAGTATCCAAATTCTTTAACGCCCATAGCTTCGTCTACAGTTTTAACAAACTTTTCTGCTTGGTCTGAATAAACTTTAGCTGCAGTGTTAGCAGCATCTAGTTCATCAAAATCTACTTGTCCACTACCATACAACTCTGACTTTCTTAAAAGATATTCAATGCTTCCTGCACCATACTTGTATGCGAGTTGATTTAGTTGTGGTAAAACGACAGCACCACGAACTGCTCCTGCAGTTGCTGCTCTTGCACTTTCTCCTAAAACATTACTAGTCTTTCGTACAATACGTTCAGCAGGAGAAATATCTGCTCTATCTAATCCAGCATCTCTACCTATCAAGAATGTTTCTAGAAAAGGTATGTCAGGTTCTGCATCATACAAATCTTTTTCTTTTTCAATTTGTAAAAACCTAGACTTAACTTTAAGAGGAGAGTTTAACTGTTTCAACTTTTCTTGAAGCACAGTATCTGAACTACTTGTAGCTAAATTACCATCAGGTAAAGTGTATACGTTTTGAATATCCGATCCTAGAATTTTTTCATCATCTAACTGTTGTCCTGATTTTTCTTTTTGCGGTTTATCAAAATAACTATCAAAAGTTTTAACTAAACCAGTAACGTCTTTTACTCTAAGAGGCATCCCTGGCACTCTAAGTTCTTTTAAAGAATCTGAAATTTCAGGTTTTATTTTTTGTTCATCTTCCTCTGCTCTTTTTTTCTTTTCTTCTTCACTAGAACCTATTAAATTTTTAAATTTTTCACGCAAAGCTTCAGGGTCAAAAGGGTTTGTATCCAGACCAAAAGCTTCTGCTAAAGATTTATCAAAAGGTGTGAGATACTTAGACATAATTATTTAGCTCTCTTAGGAGGTTGATTATTATATAAATCTTTAATTAAACTGTTTATAAAATTTTGTTGATCTGTAGTGTAGTTGTTATTTTGTACTCCTGTACGGAATTTGTACATATTAGATATGGCATTTCCTAATCTTATATTTGAAGTTCCATATTTATTTAAATTATTAAATGGCTCTTCATAAAACGTTCCATTTTCGTAGATCAATTTTACTAAAGCTTCTTTACCTGCATTTAATACTGCAGATTTTTCGCTGGCTTTTAAACGGTTATAATTTATAGACCTTACTAATTTATTAGTTTTTCCTCTAACAGATTTTTTTGCAGGAAGAGCGTTAAATACATCTTTTGCAACATCTCTAAAAAATCTTACTTTTATTTTATGTTGACTTTGAAGACTAAGTTGATTTTTATAATCTGAGAAAATATTGCCATCTTGAATTTTAGGTAGTACGTTTGCAGGATAATACGCTCTATCTATAGCATCATTAACATTAGCACTTTGTTGTGGTTGTCCTGCTAGAAAACGGCGTAAACTAAATGACTCAGCTTCTTTTGCAGCAGAACCAGACAGAGGTGATTGTCTACGCAATATTCTGTTAAGTATCTGCATCCTGTTAGCTATATTTTGACCATTTTTAAATTCAGCGTATTTTATACTATTTTCATTTCTCTCTTTAAGATATGCAATTGTTTCTTCTAATCTATTAAAAGAACCTAAAGCTTTATCACCACCTGCTGTTCCCCAAATAGCTTTGAAAAGAATTGCAAAATCTTCGTTTGATATGGCTCGACCACCTGATTCTCCTTGAACCATTCCAGCATAGTTATAAGTTAATGTAACTTTTGTCATTAAATTTTTAGCAAGAAGATAGTTTCTAAAAGCAGACATTTTTAACTTTACGCTTTCTTCTGTTGTAGAAGCTCCTTGCGCTTGTTTTATCAGTTCGTTTGCTTTCTTTTGATATTGCTCTGCTTCTTTTGGTATGAGGTCTTCAACATCTCTTAAACGTGAAGCAGTTACACTATTATTAGCATAATCATAACCTCTTTTTGCTAATTTATTTGCTGTCAGTGTTTTAGAGCTAACTCCCATAAAAGGTAATCCATCAGGTCTACTTGCAAAACCTGTAACATCTCTAAATACAGTACCGAAAGCAACTCCATAATCTTTAATTTTTTGAATAGCAGTGGTAATAAATTCGGTAGCATTAGTTCCTACCCTCATACCTTGTCTTAAAGCATTATTTGCCTCATTGTCACCAAATAGTCCAGGCATGTCGAGAAGACCTTGCATTAGTATTTGCGCTCCTTCTCCCTCCATATCCAACGTGCCATTTTCAAACTGTTCGATATAACCAATTAAATCTGAAGTTTGTCTAAATGATAAAACATCACTTTCAGTTTTTTTCAATTTATCGTTAGCAGATATAAGGTCTTTTTTGTAAGGTATGGATATTTTTTCATTTTCAGCAGTGTTTCTTATTTTTTTTATAGATAGGCTGCCATCAGGATTAGTTGTAACTTCAGATGAAAAACCTCCCGTTTCTTCCTTTTTTACCTGACGCTCTACTATTTTCTCCATAGCATGATCTAAATTTTTAGGATCAACTAAACCTGTGTCTGGATCAGTTAGATTAAAAGCAGAAGATACTGCATTTCTAAAATCATTAAAAGTTTTATTGCTAGTAGGGTTATTAAAAAAAGCATCTCTTGTTTTAAACACAGGTTTTAACATTGCATATTGATTAGTAAGACCCTCTTGTGCTAAATATTGTTCTTTTAAATTTCCTAACCCCTCTAGTGACATAATTCTATTAAATGATTTTTCGTATCTTTTAAAAGAATTAGGTGTAAAGGTTCCTACATTTACAACTTCTGATCCATTAGGATATTGAATAATGTCTGCTAATGTCTCTTCAATCATCATTGGCTCTGAAGACATTGAAGCGTCATCGTCAGTGACTGTTATTCTAACAGAGTCAGAGTTATCTTGACCAGGAACAACTAAATTTTCTTTTGAAGCTCCTGGTTGATTATCAATAACTAAGCCATCAATTGACGCAGGAACATTTTCAACGTTAATTTTACCAGATACTTGTAAATTATTAACATATGTTGCATCTTTATTTATAGTTTTAGCAACACGTTTGTTTACTTCATTCATTGTTAATGGGTTTGTTTCATTAACAGAAGAAGGTATATTATCTTTAGCTCCCATAATTTGTTTAAGAATAGGATATTTTTTATGGGGATTTATCTCTTGTATTATTGTAGTTTGTTTATCAGGATGAAATGAGATTTCATTATGTCCTTGATTTTTAGCAATACTTGCGGCTGTTAAAAAATCACCTCTATGTCTTTGACGTACTTCTTTAGCGTGTGCCTTAAAAGCAGCACTGTTTATTCCATCTGGGTTATTTTTTAGTATTACTCTAAGATGTTTTTCAAGTATTCCAAGCCTACCGTGTCGAAACGCATTGTCATTCCTAGAATCCCTTGTTAACTGATCTTTTGTGGTAGCAGTTAAATTTTGTAAAAAAGGTAAATTTTGCTGATCAAAATTATTTACGTCAGGCAACCTATCATATACATTTATATGTTTATTTATTTTACTTGGATATGTAATTTCACCTCCAGCAGTTCCTGTTGATTCTCTATATTCTCTAAGACTTACAAGATTTATGTTATTATAATGTTTTTTCGTAATACTGTTTTGAACTTTTCGCACTTCTAGTGGATTTTTAATTTGATCTTCTGTATAATTTCCTGATCGACGCATAAACATTCTTACAGCACCTGCAGGTGCTTCATCAGCATCCATTCCTTTTATTAATCCAGGTTGCAACTTTTCATAGGCTGCTTGCGCTTTTGCTTTTTGAGCTTCATCATAACGTGTAGGCGAAGTATAGTATCCGTCTTTATCTACACTTAAACCAAAATATTTTTGAACAGCAGCGTTTATTGTTGGAGAATAATTAGCAGCAAGCGCACCACGGGGATTAGCTTCTATTGTTTTTAAAATTTCTTGATAAGCAGGTGTAGCTAACTGTATATCTTTTCTATCGTTAGCAGATTTTTGCTGATTTAAAAGAGTTTGCCGTTGCATTTCAATTTGTTTATCAGCTATATCAAGACGTAACTGACGGTCTTTTTGTGCTTCTAAACGTTCAAGACGGTCTTTCTCTGCTTGTGCTGCAGCATCTTCTGATCTTACTTTGGCTTGCAAGAAACCCTGTGCAACACCACCTAAAAATGCAGACATATTATTCTACCTCCATCTCTAAAAAGCTTTCTTTTGGAGCTTGCATAGGTTCTTCTGGTATCTCCATATTTAAAAGCATTTCATCAAATTCTTCTTCTTGGAAAGCCTCTTGTGCTTCACGATCTAATTTTTTCGGATTAATCTTTTCTAACAGTTGGATACGTTCTGCAGAACTCATACCCTGTTGCGGTAACTCATTTACTACATTTATATCTTGTATACCTGCATCAACACCAAGTTCTGTTATGTGTGCAACTAGCGGGGGTTTTATCATCTCTGCTATATCTGGTGTAAACACACCCTCTGAAAACATTTTTAGTGAAATAGATGAAGCTAATGTTTCTGCAGATATACCAACATCTAGCAAATTAATAATATCATCATACGCAGCAGGTTCTTCAAGAGAAGCTTTTATCCTGTCAAAGGCTTGTTTAGGAGAAACAATTTTTGGTGGTTTCTCAAAAGGCCACTGCCCAGGTGTATCAGTTAGAGACTGACCTGGAATAGCCTTTGCAAGTGGGTCTATCGCTTGTGGATCAAATGTAGCTTGAGACATTGTTTAACCTATAGTTTTAAGATATTAGTGTTGTAGTCTTAGGTAATTTTAAGGGCTTTGTCCTAGTATCAGTATCTCGTTTTAAAGGGTCTGAAAGATTATATTTTGCTGCTTGAATAGCTGCACTAATGTTACCTTGTCTTTCTGCTTGTGCAATTATAGCTTGACGAACTTTAGGATTTGTTTGTGCATTACGAAGCATAGCCATTACTTCTTCCTTCATAGCAACATCTTTAGCTCTGCCTTCTTGTTTAGCAGTCATTCTACGACCTGGATCAGAAAGCCTCGCTGCATTTTGTGCGGCTCGCATTGCGTATGTTTTTTCTGCAGCAAAACCAATTCGCGTGTCAATTACTTGTTGTTGTCTGGAACTACTACCTTTTTTGCTACCACCGATAAGTTTAGAACCAACACTTAACAACGGACCTATAACTGAACTAAACGCCATTTTTATCTCCTAATCATCAAATAGTATGCCTGTTTCATCTTCAAGGTCTGGAAACTCTGGAAAACCTGAATCACCAGCATCATCATCACCGCTAAAAATACCAGTTTGATTAATAACGCCACTAAACACACTTTGCATCATATTGCCTACTAGTGCGCCCATAGACTTTTGAGAATCTGCATCTACTTGTGCGTCAAACATTTCCATTGCAAACTGATTAGCAATAGCTGTTAATGCTAATTGTTGATTTCGTGACAAGCTATTTTCAGAAGCAGTAAATGCAAAAGAAACTTCATCTCTGTATTCTTGCCATATTGCATCTAACGCTGAAGTTGTTATACCTAAAGATGCTGCAGCGTTAACTCTGTTTGCTGCATTTTGCTCTGCAGTATTAGCTGTATTAATTGAACGTCTCCACAAAGCATTAGATTGCTCTATTGCGGATATCATTGTAGCGTTAAATTGTTCTCTTGCATCTTGTATTTTAGCATTATATTTATTTATAGAGTTAGCTTGGTCCTCATTAAATTGATCCATAGCTGCAGCGAGATTAGCATTATTTGTAGCTACAGTTGTTCCAAGAGTATCGTAAAACTTTTCTACCTCAAACTCTGTTTTGGCATTTAAATTAAGTCTAGCATTTTCAGCAGCCGTGTCTGTAAATAAAGCTTGTTTTTTACTTTCATAATTTAACAAATTAGCTTGTTGTTCTAGGTCTGCATTTTTAACATCCGTAGCTAAAAAGGTGTCAGCGTTCTTTACTGCAGCCTTCATGCGATTATCAAGATTCTGCCTGTCCATGGCAGCGATAGTAGCAGCGTTTGCTAATGCAGTTTGTTGTTCGTTACTTAAATTTTGTAATTGTATTGTAGCATACTTATTAGCATCTTGTATTGCAATAGGTAACGCACTTTCTGCAATAGCACTTACCATTGCTGCAGATGCAACAGTAGATACACCAAAACCTCTAGCCATCATAATGTCATTTACTTTTTTAACATTCTTAGATGCCCAAGCAGGAAGTGGTTTGCCTTCCTCAAGTGATTCGTATAACGCACCTATTTGATACTGAACGGTAGCTTCTGCAGCAAGAGCTTGTGTTTTTGCTTCTGCTAAAGAGCCACGCTCTATCATTTCTGTTTTATTACGCTCATCTACTACATCTGCAGGATTAATAATTGCTCCTGGCGATAACTCAACTTCTGCACCTACAACATCTGTAGGCATGTTAGACAGATTGCGTTCTATAGAGTCTATCTGTCCGATACCTGCATCTGCAGTAGGAGCAGTTACAGTTGGAGCCGTAAGAGCAGTAGCTGCTGGTACTGCTGCTCCAGTAGCATCCAGGGTAACACCTGTAGTTGTTGTGCTTAACAGTTCATTGTCTTGAACTTCTTGTTTTTCTGGTGTAAATTTAGCATCACCAAGATCAACAACACCCGCTGCTTGTTCGCCAATAATCTCACGAACAGGCTTAAAAGCTTCCTCAGTAGTAAGCTCTCGTTCAGGCTCTGGCTCTGCTACTTCTTCTTCTGGCACTTCAGGGAAGGGAGGTTGTGAAGGAGAAGGTACTTTCTCTCCCGTTTCAGGGTCTATTACTACCATATTACTATACCTCAGTATCTTTTACTTTTTTAGGTTCAGATTGTTTTTCTCTTTGAATAGCTGCCCAAAAATATTTTATTTCTTTACCATCATCAGGGTTTTCATCCAGAATAACTTTCCATATTTCTATTTCTGAATTGTCAAATATTGGACCCTTAAACTCTAGCTTGATAAATTTAGCGAGTACGGGTTGAGGAAACATAATACATTCCTCATCGAATATTCTTTGATAATATTCTTGTATTCCTTTTTCAAAACTTTCTATGTATTTATTATAGATTGTTTGTTGTGTCTCTAATGTCATACATATTTGAGTAATTTGAGCTACTTCATATTTTTTATTTGCATCAAACCTATCTTCTGGTATTGTACAACTTATTAGTATAAAAGTCAAGAATAAAAGTATAAAACGTTTTAATTTTGTCATCAATCTCTATCTCTAACAGGAGGGTGGGAACCATTGTGCATCTTATGAAAGTTATCTAATTCTCTTTCAATAGAATCTAGCCGTTGTTCTATTCTACCATCCCGTTCACTTCGTTCTTTTAGTATTTGTGGCGATAAGATATCTTTTGCCATCGTATCTATTGAGCTTGTAGCAACAGCTTGTACTGCTTCTACTTTATCTAACCTTGTATTTAAATTTGCTAACTCTTCTTTCTCTTCTGCTAATTGCTCTGTAATTGTTTTAATTGTAGATTTAATAACGCCGTATGTTGCAGCGAGACCTGCTAATACTGTACCTAAAGTAATTAGCTCTTTTGTTCCAAGCTCTAGCATTATCGTGCTGTAGCAGGTGTTGTTCCTGCAAAAGGATGTTCTGCAAATGCTATGTAGAGATATGTTGAACTTGCATTAAACCTTGCTGATGCTCCACCACGATGCTTTATGCCATTGCTTAAAAAATCTAAGTCAGCTTCTCCAGTATCCGCTGCCATATTTGAATTAGCTCTAAGATTGCTTTCAGCCATGTTAAATGAATCACGGGTTGTATCCATTATTGTCCAAGAACCGTTAGTTGCTGAGTCTAAATTTTTCCACATAAACCATGCAGGTGAAAACCCAAGCGGAATAAAAGGCCCGTCAGTTGTCGATCCATTTCCCTCAAACAGACCAAATTTTGAGAATCCTGGAATTTCAGCAAACACATACGCTACAAAATTTGCACCCGCTTCGTTAACTAAATCGTCGTTGCCAACAACAAAATGGGTCGTATCAGAATCAGACCATGTTCCTGTAAAATCACTACCAACATTTTGCGTTTCTGCATTTAAGTGCATATGGGCATCATTTTGCTGTGGTATAGACATCACAAACCAATCTTTACCATTAGCAAGGTTTTTACCAATTATGAGATCAGGTTTTTTTCCTAGACCATGTGCGACCTTAGTATGTTCACTATTAGAAATCTCATCATTTTTTCCTTGATATGTTACAACAGAAAAACCAGCGGTTTGATTAGCACGGTGCGTACAAGCGGCGATAGCATCATCTCCTGTGCCTGACTCTGAAACGGCTGTATCGCTGTCGCCACCTTTCCACTGCCATGCAATATAACTATTACTTGAAGAGTTCACTTGGGCTGCACTACCCGTTGCGGATAGCGAAAATCCATCAGAACGAAAACTTAAATTGCTTTCAGTATATTCAGCAAAGTTAAGAGATGGATATAAACCTTTATTTCCACCACGCACAGCATCTATTAATGTGCCGTGGTTTCCACCATCAGTTTCTTTTAGCCAGACTAATGAAGGTTGGAAAGTTGAATTTCCAGATTGAGTAACAATTTTTGCGCTTGGCGATCCAGCATTACCATCATATGTGGTTGCTTGGAAATGAGCCGTGCCATCTTCAATAGCAGGTGCTGATGCTGCAAGTAAATTAGTTGTGTTTATTGCTTTAGCACCTGTAGGTAACGTCTGGGTCCAGTTGTCTGCCTGAAACCTTAATTCGACAGTGCCGTTATAGGTTTCTATAAACGGCATAAAATCTGTTGCTGTAAAACTTGCTACAATAGTATTAAACGAATCGTTGTTTTTCCTAACCTTTAAATTAGTACCATCAACATGAAAACTTATAATATCGCCTGTCGTAAAAGACGACCATGCACTGTGTGTTCCTATGCTTGATGCACCACTGCCAGTATTTTGGTAAATCGTGGTGTTTTGATCCCATACATGATAATTGTTCTGGCCCGTTTGAGTACCGCCATGACCTGCATTTGGAAAATCAACACCAGCACTAGCTGATGTAACACCAAATCGTTGTCCTGATGCTGAACCGTTAGCAGTGTTCTTAATCTCCCAATAAGCACCGTCAAACAATGTATGCGATGCGCCAACACCAGCATTTGAGTTTGAGCCAACAACTTTTAAATTGCCCTCCGAAAGCGTTTGCGTAGATGCTTTAAAAATAGGCGACATAACACAGTGATTATTAGTACAGGTGTCAGTAGTTTGTGTAGGTGAGTTTATAGCAAAAACATTATTTCCTACACTACCTGAACCATCCACCCAGCTTATGCTGTCAGCCCGTGCCGCCGTTTCGCCTTGCGCGAACACAATCCGCATCGTGTCACTGTTCGTCTGCGAATATGTATGAACTACAGAACCGTTGCGATAGACCTTAATCTGCGATCCAACTCTGCCAATTTTCCAAGTATCTCCATCAGCGATAGTCGTTGCATTTACAACTACAGAACTTCCATAAAAAATATCATTGTTCGCTGATACCGTCGATGCCTGAACATAGAAGCTATCCGTCATAGAACCCATGCCACCACCAGAATTACTATCATTAAACGTGCCGTCCTCCGCAGTGTCGTACACACCAATGGCCCAATTTTGTTTACTGCCGTAACGCCATTGAAATTCAAAATCTCCCGCAAACGTCTGATCGGATTTAATGGCTTTGTCGCCAGCAGTCGGAACTAAAGACCCTTCAGTAAGAGTGTATGAGCCAGTTGATCCAGTCCAATCTGATGCTGCATTGAAAG
>CEQB01013761.1_pt1 | contig 13941 bp, 8 predicted proteins | sample 530581 | NCBI WGS metagenome assembly CEQB01 (sample SAMEA2620588, study PRJEB7988) | marine metagenome | biome: marine biome (ENVO:00000447); feature: deep chlorophyll maximum layer (ENVO:xxxxxxxx); material: "saline water (ENVO:00002010), including plankton (ENVO:xxxxxxxx)" | depth 75 m
AGACAAAAATAAGAGGAAAAGGAAATGGGAAAATTATTAGAAAAATACACGAAACCAGATACAACAGTTGAATTACAACTACCCCTATCGGGGGACGTATTAAAATTTAAACGTCCAAGTATCGGAGAGATAAAACAATTAACAGAATTTTCAACTTCGTTAGAAGGAAACCCTGACGCAGACGTTCGTATCTGCGCCAAAGTTCTCAAAATGCTCTGCTTAGAATTTGCAGAGGAATCTGAGAAAGAATTACAAGAAGACTTAGCTAGTTTAGAGGCTCCTGATAGAGCAGCTATTCTACCATTCTATTTTGAATTATTGGGTATTAACAGAGATGAAATCTGGAAAACTATCTCTCAAAATTTAGAGACGACGACCAAGAACTAGCCTTATTAAACATCGCAAAAGAATGGTCGTTGCCGGTCGTTAGCGAGCCCTGGTTTAACTTACCGATAGTAACGGAATGGACCTGGGATAAGGCGGACGGAACAATCGCAGCCACTAGTATAGAGCAGAGAAAGGTACAGATTAGAGATATACCCTCGGTTTTTAACTTACCACCTGAGGTGTTGATATCTATGAATGCATTCGATGCATATGTCGCTGAGGAAAAGCAGAGACAGATGGAAGAGGCTCAAGCAAACGCAAAAAGATGACAGTAGAAGAAGAACTAGCCAGGAAAACGCTTGCTCTAGACGGTGCAGTCAGAGGTAGATTTGATGGTAAATTTGCTTCAAGTGCCGAAATACAAAGACAAATTGGGAGCATACCTAGAGTAGAGTATGTCGAATCTTCCACTGTTAGAAGAAATCTTAGAGAAATTAGTGCGAAAACCGGTAGAGATGCTGTTAATTCTTTGTTTAAAAACGAATTAAGCAAGCAAGGTAAGGCATTTGGAAATTTTGTTAATAATTTACCAAAGGGAACTCTAGATAATCTAACAAACTTGCCTGGAAGAGTTGCTTTAAATACTATAGAAGCTAATAATGCTGTAGGTAAGTTAGAAGCTAAAAAGAAATACATAGAATTAACAATGAACTATGTAAATCAACACGCTGGCGGAATAATTGGAGATGCAATCAAAGAAGAATATTTCCAAGCCGGTAGAATGAAGTGGGAACCTTTAAACCCAGAGACTGTAAAAAGAAAGGTAGCTAGAAACAAAAAATTTGGTGGTAGATATCCACGACCACATATTCCATTGTTTGGTACTACATATACAGCTGGTTTACCAGACAATTGGTTACTTTACACATATAAATTAAACGATTTTCCAAAAAGAAGTCCATCTTCTTTACCACACTACGGAATAAGTACATATATGGTAGCTCCTGGACAACCAGCCACAGCCGGTGTTAGAAGTAGCGCTGGATTTTTTTCACAGCCTTACAATATGAAACTCCAGGGAAAGGAAACTGGTAAGGTTGCATATCCACCTGAAATGAGAGGCGCCGCTTTGATGGACGTAGTGGCCCATTTAGCGCCTGTAGCTATGGTTACTAGGCCCTATGCAGGCAGAGGATATCAAGCAGCTTTAAGAGCCGCTGCTGCCAATCCTGATACAGCAAGAAGCGCTAGTATGAAAGTAGATGGAATTATACAACCATTCTACATTACACCCTATGTTTTCTTTCACGAAACTGGTACAAATACAATGCCTAAAAGAAGTTTCATAGAAAGTGGGCTAGCAGTTGGTATGGGTAGAGTAGAACAATTAATACACGTATATATTGAAGAAGGAGCTAAAGCATTTAGAAAAGCTTACGCTGAAACAAACTTCGAAGGAATACGTGACTTAGATGAAATTCAGGCATATTATAGAGCTCAGTCGGATAGAGCTGGAGATGCCGCACGTTTAGCTAAAATAAAGGGAAGAGCAGGTACACGTAAAGAACCAAGAACTTCTTTTATTGACCACCAATTTGATAACGTGTTAATTAAACATAAGCAGATAAAGGGCATTATTAGAAAACTTTTCGGTAATCACCTTATATGGTGGTTCGTACCACCAAGTAAATATTGGCACTACATTGGTATGTTTTCTGACATTAGAGGTTTATTATTCGGTCAGAAGAATATGGGTACAGCTAAAGCGTACATACAAGCTATGACTGTAGGTATTGCTGGTGCACGTATGGGTTCACCAGTTCCATTTACACGTAAAGCAAGAAGACGTAAGTTCCGTAAAGGTTTATATACCAGAGCTGGTTATCACAGAACAACGGTGGGTGGTAGCTAATGGCAGTAACAATTGACTACATAGTAAGAACTGGACAGGCTCAGGCCGCATTGTCGCAGTTACAAAACAGAATGATGTTGACATCTACTGCAATATCATCTGGAGCGAGATTAGCAGATACAGCACTTATGGCTGTTTCCGCTTCGTTTGTTGCGATGGGAGCTGGTGCTTTTGTAGCATATAATGCAGTTAAACAGTTCCAAGAATCTCTTATGACTGTACGTGCTTTAGGTGGAGTTACCGAAGCACAGATGTTCGACTTAGCTGATTCTATTAATGAAGTTGCTATGCAGTTTGGTGTATCTGGTGAAGAGATAGCCGAAGGTGCGGTTATGTTATCTAAAGCTGGTTTAACAGTAGACCAGATAAATGAATCTATTGGAGCAATGACTGCTCTATCTAAGGCAAACGGAATTGCCTTTGAAGAAGCTGCACGTATGACTGTATTCGCTGTTAATACGTTCGGCAAAGAGTTTAGTGAAGCCACTGACTTAATGGATGCTATGCAGGTAGCAACGCAAGAATCTATTTTAGATATCGGTGACTTGCAGAAAGCATTCGCATTTGCAGGTTCGACTGCAGTTATGTCGGGTGTAAGTTTCGAACAGTTAGTATCTATAATGGCAGTTCTTTCTAACCGTGCGTTAGAGGCTGGTATCAGTGCACGTTCTGTAAACAAGATGTTCTTAGATATGATAATGAACACTGACGAACTTCAAGAGTTTATGAACAATATGGGTATGACTTTCCAAATCATACGTGATGGTAAGTTAGATATTGACGCACTTATGCAAGCATTTGCTGGTGAACAACTAACGTTGGAGATGCTTCAGCAAGCTTCAGACGTGTTTACTGTACGTGCGTTACGTTCGTTTGGTTTGTTACTGGGTGCTGCAGATGAATATAATACTATGCTTGCCAACGTAACTAACTCACAAGGAGCATTACAAGAAGTTGTAGCAATACAGATGCAATCGTTTACGGCAATGTTCGCCAAGTTGCGTCAAGAATTATTAGCTCCATTACGTTCACCTGAAGTTATAGAACAAGTTGGTATAATGGTTGACAGATTTATTGAGATGTTTCAAACATTAAAACCAGACTTACTTAATGCAGTTTTAACTGGTTTAGTAGGTTTCAGTGATGTAATTAGTTCCGATGCTTTTATAGGTGGACTTAAATTTATGGGAGATGCTTTACTAACTATTTTCCAAGCATTTAAATTTATAGGTGAACTAGCTACTGGTCCCGCTGGAGTATTGATAAAATTAGCAGTTGCATTTAAGTTAGCTCAAATAGCTATGTTTCCATTGTTTACTATGACTCAATCATATAATCAAACTTTATTAACGCAAAAAATACGTTATGATGAATTAGTAGTAGCTGGATTTAACGCTAAAACTATGATGGAAGGAGAAACTATTGCTATGCAGTTTAGGACCTTGGCTGCGCAAAGAGCTGCTACAGCAACCGGCGCGTTAGCAAGCGCAATGGGCGCTATGGTTGGATTGGGTATGGTGTTAGGTTCTATAGATAATCCTGTGATTGGTTTCTTTGTGTTGTTAACTAGTGCTATACAGACTGCAAACACTGCTTTAATGATTCATAATGCATTACAAGCAGCTAAATTTGGTGGTCCTGGCGCTCCAGTAATATTTGGTGGATTGATGGCAGTTCAAGCTGCTACGGCTTTAGCTTTTTATGCATCAAGAAAACAATCAATGGATGAAATGGAAAGTAACTTTGGAGTATATGACTCTGGAGGTATGATAGCTGGTAGTAGACACCAGTTGGTTTATGTGGAACCAGGCGAAACAATAGTGCCGAAGACACAGAATATGTTAGGAGGAGGAATGACAGTAAACGTAGGAGATGTATACGCTCAGGATGGAACAGATTTCGCTAATAAATTAGCAGACGCATTACCATATGCATTAAGAAGGGTAAGCGATAGAGGAGGTATTTAATGGCGTTACCAGAAGAAGGAAATGTAAGCCCATTTAGGCCACAGCCTTTAAGTAGACCTCTCACTGCGGCAGACTATATGGCGTATAATCCTACCATTATTTTAAATTCAGAGGGTTCAGGTAATCCAGGAACTGCTCCAACTGGCTTAAGAAAAACATCTAGAGTATATTACAGAAAAGCAGATTTAACAGATGGTGCTGAATTGAAAGCATCGTTTGGCGATGTTAATATTGGAAATAGTGCATCCTGTACTGTGCAAGGAGGTCCATTTAAATCTATATTTTATTCTACATATAATATACCTAGTAAACCTAAATATGGGGATGCTAATTTGGTAGGACTATATGCTGGTGTTCCTGTTACAAACGTTGAAAGGAAAACGTTATCTTCTTTACCTAATTTTAATATTTGGAAAGGAAAAGAAACGGGAATCACGGATGGTTCTTGTACGGTAGATGAAACTCCTATTGCTGCATTTATGTCACATATTGATGTTGCTCCAAATGTATACGAAGGATTTGACGGTGGCGCAGGTGCAGTTACCGGTTCAACACGTCGCATAGGAAATAGAGTTGTATCACATATGGACGAATATCTTCCTGCCGACTGGGCCTGGAATAATATGCAAGTGGGAACTAGACAGGGGTTAGATAGTTACCAAGATTTCTTAGATAGATATTGTATGCAGGTCGATGGTGTAATATCAGGTTATGCGTGTCCAGTCAAACAAACATCCTTTTCTTTGTTGGTATCAGCAGGTACAATTCTTTCTCCATCAAGATGGGGAGAAGTAGGTAATGGAGTTACTACGACATATAAACCTACATTGGGACGGTCAGCTACCGATTTAATAGAACCAGTGTGGGATACAATTTCAGTTCACAATGCTGGTTATCCTTTAACGGAATTTACAGAAACTGTTTCCGAAGATGTAGAATCTACATCAGATGTTAATAGTAATAATAGTTTATTTCACGTCTATTCTAATAATATTAATGCTGCAGCTGCTGACGATGCTCCAATTTTTGAAGCATCTGTTAAATTTTCAGGTGAAAAGGTATTATCTGGAGCATATTCTGCAAAAATGAGAACATATTGGTCAAATAGTTCAATATCTATAGGAAATATGCCTGACCCAAAAGACAGTGGAGCTACAAATAGGCAAGAAGTTGTAATGCAATATGGACCACTACCTTGTCCGACTGTATTGGATATGGAATCAAGTGGTCAAAATGAGACTGCCTATAGAATAAGTTTCGATTTATATATAGATAAATTAGCGGCAGCTTGGTCTGGTGGCAGTGGTGTAGGTGAAGATAGATTAACAAGAGGATTTATTGTTACACTATCTGACACTCAATATACTAGAGATAATGGAACTTTGTATGATTGGATTAAAGAAAAAGATAATAATACATCCGAGTTTGCTTATTTTGCTATTTTAAATTCATCACAAGATTCTGCTAATGCGGCAGACGCCGACCACTCAATATATATAGTAGGAAGTAATCAACATCATTTAGCAGATAGTAGTTCTAATTTCGATGAGGACGCAACTAATAAAATGATTAGACTTAATGCAGTTGACCCATTTGAAACCGCAGGTTTAAACCACACACAAGCATCTGGATTACCCGCTGGACAATGGATACATTTTGATATAGCTACTATTCCATACTTATACGGATACAGATTAAGAGCTACTACGCCAACACCAAACGGAAGTGAAAATGTACTTAGTGCGTTTCAATTGAGAACTACAGATAATAGTCGTCAATCTGACCCTGCTAATTGGACTCCTTATATACAGTTCTGGTTAGTTAACTATCCATCTGACCACAGCAATGATAACGCATATGCTGCTGCGCAGGATGTAGAAAGCGTTGTATTTATGGACAATTTCCAAATTTCAAACGCTAATTACACGTTAGAAAATGCAACTATATGTGAAGAAAATATATCGACTAAAAGTAAATTAACTTTTGGTACAAACAAAGCACGTGACGAAACTAATGGTACGCACGATTCTGCTAGAATTTTATCTTTAGGATTTCAGGAAGTTGATGATTTTCCAGATGGAACATTAAAGAACCTTATGTTTAGTACATTTTCAAGTACAGATATAAATGACACGGGAACGTTACATTCGAGTTATGCTAAAATGGCGTGGAGTGCTTATAGTACTGCAAATGCTTCTCATTTGAAATTAGGTTGGCCAATGGGCAATGATGCAAATGGAGAAAATGATGTCGATGCAACATATGCGTTTACAGATGGTTCATCCCCAGAAATCGGTTTAACTCTCGGAGGAACTATAGGTAGTTTGGCTCCTGATGCCGGTACTGGTACAGAAGTTGCGTGGACTGGTGGTACAGCCGTAGAAGGATTTAGCCAAAAAGGATTACTTCAAGTATCATTTGATGATTCAACCTACGCTAATTTTACAAAAACCAGAAGAGAAAATCACTTTGTCAAGGCTAGAGTATTGAAGATAGTAGAACAAAGTTCTGGTCAAACTCAGTTTTTAGTTGATAATCCAGAAATATTTAGATTACCTTCTACTCAACATACTGGGTACGTTACAACATATAGGCTATATTTACATAATGAAAATTATAAAACTGATGGCAATCCAAACACATCTATGAGAGATATGACATTAAAAAGTATAGAAGGTAATTTAGTTACATTAAAAGGTAATTCTCTAACTGATGCAGGAGGAACTGACTTAGCAATAACTGATAACTTGGCTCAATTATGTATATCTCCAGTTATGTATTGGTTATGTATGTACTATAAATGGCACGATAATACAGATAATATGCCCGATAGATATTATAATTCGGTACATAATGTAAATAGTGGTGTTGCTGCTGGTATAAGTTCGGGTAATTATGGTGCGACTTGGAACGAACATAAATTTACTGATGCTGCTACTTACGATAATGGATGGACGTGGGGAAAATCTGAAACATCTAATTTAGTAATCTCAACTGACTATGGTTTCGGAGCATATGATACAGAAACAAAACAGGGAGGATATTGTGGTAAATTTAATCCTTCTGCAGTAAGTCCAACAGGTTCTGCAACAACGGGAACTAGATTTAATATAGTTGATGTAAGTGGAATAGTTACAGTAGATGATGCTCAACCAGAATCTACAATTGCACTTGCTATAACACCAGAAGAAGACTTATTAGAACATAAAATGACAATAGATACAGATGAGGCTAGTGCAGGTCAAAGGCCGTTTGTTTTAGCAGCATTTATGGATAGTGTTGCTCCGCCTCCACAATTGTCTGTAATTCCTTATGAAAATGACCCAACTAAATATGAGTTTCAATGGTCAGCATCGGGAAAAGATTATTGGTATGGATTTATTATAATAGATAAAGAACCTATATTAAATAAATATCACAAAGTTGGTATGCATATACCTAACTTTTTTACATTAGCTAATTATGATGGTAACGTAGATTATGCTTCTGGTACAAGTTCTAGATTAAAATATTATAATTATCCAGAAAATCAAGAACGTGATTTAGAATTAGATAGTACATTCAGTATCGATTTTGAAGGAATATGTGGTATAACTCCTAAATTTGATGGTGATGCGTACATTAGAGCAGATGCAGACCATATGGAAATAGAAGACCCTGGAAGTCCAGCACCACCTACGACTAATGCTACCTTTATGGCACACGTTCGCATATCTGAATTACCAAGTTCAGGCACTGATGAGATAGTAACAATTTCTGATAACTCGGGTAACGTTGCGTTTGAATTAGAAATAGGAACAACTGGTATACTTACAGCCACAGTTGCACCTGGAAGTGGTACAGCTGTAGCGCTAACGTCCACCAAACAACTTATACCAGATAACGAAAGTCCTACGTCTGTTATTGTAACTTTAGATACTGAACTCGAGGTAGGAAATGTAAAGTTATTTATAGATGGTAGATTAGAAGACCAGAGTGGTTTAAGAACTGCAGCTGGTAGTGCAGAAAATTGGAAAACTGGACAGAGTTTAGATGACCCATCAAATGGATATGTTTACTTAGGAAACAATGATAGTAACGATGGATTTCACGGAACAATTGAAGAATTTGTTGTATCACACAGGACATATTATCCTGTGGTAGTTAGTGATGGTAAATTTGTACTTGATAAACCACTGAAAGAATTAGTAGAAGATTCTAGTGGTATATCACAATCATATAGTGCCCGATTATTTTTATGCGATTACCATAATATATCAGGTAAAACAGCAAGTGAAATATCTACATCGGCTCCAGTATCTATGAGAAAAACTGCATTTAGATTGAGAGGTGACTAATGGTAGCAGACCCAGCAAATTATATTATAAGAGTTTATACAACACAAGCTTTAGCAGACGCGGGTGCAGATAATCAAGCACTTGATGTAGACGCATTAACAACAGGAAAAATAGCAGGTTACCAAGACGACCAATACTACAAACAATTTGAAACATATTATTATAGAATAGATTTCAATGAACCCGCAATTGGTGTAGAAATAGATTGGGATGATGGTGAAGATAATAGCCCAGACAAAGCAAATAGACAGCGAGTTATATTTGAAAGACCTAGATTATATACAGTATTAGAACATATTTATACTAAATCAAAAAGATTTTTCCCTTTAGTTAGAGCTATAAGTCCAGATGGATTTATATCAAAATGGTATACATCTAAAGATACTAATAATGATTATAGTACATTAGAATCAGAAACACTTTCCGCTGGTCAAAATAACACATCGGTAGTTAGTCTCGATTCTGCAACTGGAAGTAATTTAAGAATACCTTATTTTGCTCCAAGTATTTTTCCTCCTAAAGCAATATTAAAAACAGATAGAAAAACATTATTTTCTGGAATAGAGGATGATAGTTTTTACGGAGCAATAGGTGGAGCTGATACAGTATTACCAAACGAAGTATATGCGTGGCACTCTGCAGAATCATTGACATATCCATCTTCCGCACTAAATGATGACGTGGAAGTCAAAGTTAAATATATGTCTACAGATGGGTATATAATAGAAGAGACCATAGACACTAAATTTAGTGGTTATACAAAAGCCTTATCGAACCCAGTAAAGAAAATACTTAAAGTTGAATTAGTAAAAATGGCGACCTCAGGTAGTACTACTGCCCTAGCGCCAGGTGAAAGAGTATATCTTAGAGTTCCTAAGTATGGTGCAACTACTACTTTAATGGGAAGTGCAGCAGGTGCTCACGGAACTAATCCTATAACAGAAACAATTGCCGGTTCTAGTGGCCAATTAGATGGACACATAGGAAACCCAGGCTCATATTGTATTACATTGAGACGCGGTCAATTAGCAGAAGCTCTAGATGATAGTGAGACTGCCATTGATGTCGATGATGGTAGTATTTTTGCAAATACAGATAGAATATTAATAGACTCTGAAGTTATGACAGTAACTAACGTATCTACTAATACACTAACTGTAACTAGAGAAACAGATAATACGGATGCAGCTGCACACGATGACGATTCTTCTGTGTACATATTATCACGAGGTAGTTTTAGTGGAAACTTCCTAGGAGCACATATATGGTACAATAACAGCGTTATCGCTCCATTTGGAACCGCCCCTAAAGTAGTTACTACTGGGTTTTCAACTGCAAGTAGAAATAGATTCGCAACTGCTTATGGTTATCAAAGTATGACTAATGCTACAGCTAGTAACGATGGTGGCAAATTTAAGTTTACACTTGCATCTGGTACACATCCATTTAGAGCTGGTTCAGTTATTACAATTTCAGTAAACGGCTCTGCTGTAGATGGTACGGCAGTAGTAACAGCGGTAGCTGGTGCAACTGCATTTACCATTAATAAAGCTTGGGTTAATAATAATATAGATGGAGCTGACAACGTAGTCAGCGAATCTGCAGCTTTTGCGGCACTAGCAGACGGGTTTGGATTAGAAAATAGCGTAGGTGTAGCTACAGCAGCATCTCCAAATAGATTAGCCACGTGGTTTGTACCTGACTTTGACGAAGATACGAGCATTACGAACGTAAGTCAAGGATGGCCTATACAAGAATATCAGGATTCTGCTTTTAGAACACAATATGATGCAAGTGAGTCTCGCACACGTTCGCCAAACCTTACCATACCAGAAAGTAATAGCAATTTATTTTTAGATGCGTCCAAAGGATTCGCACAAACTGCTATCGTTGCTAATGGTACTGATAGATTAACTGGTAATGGTATAAATAAATATGTAGGTCAGTTAAGATATACTCAATGTCCTTTTAGTACGTATGCGAACCCTTGGAATAAACCTCGTTCTTATTTAGATGGTAACTTGGCAGCTACTGCAGATGGACAAGATGGTTTAGCTACAAATAGATTTTATGATGACTATAAGTTACTTAGATTACAAGTTAAGGACGACAGGTCTGGAGCCACAGACGTTGGTACTGGCAGTGGAGCATTTTCTCAAATAGAAAACTTTACTGACTATTCTCAGGCTAGCAATGCGTCCGCTAATTTATTTGATGAATTAGATTATGTAAATTTGTTACAATTTAGTAGCAATTCTGGTACATCGTGGGCATCGAAAGAAGGATTTAATGATGATACTAGTGATGATGCTAGTGGCACATATCCACTCTTTGGAAACTTCCCTGGATTTACACTAGTTGCTGGAGCACACAGCGGTGGACCTAAAAACTTTATCTTGGTTACAAAAGAATTAGAAAAGTTTGATAGAATATATTTTAGTATGGCCAATAGGTTTGGTCAGGGGCAAGACCAACATACGGCGGGAACTGATAGAGCGCAAGGTGGTAAAGTAAAGCTATCTATTTATTATCCAGCAAAAGATAATGAGTTAGGTCAGATACATTGGAAGCCGCTAGAATTTGTAGATAAGACCAGTGCAGGAATAGAAGATAGCTCATTGTATGTATCTGGTCCAGTTATATTCGATGCGCCGGGTGACTGGGAAAAAACCAAAACAAGTTCTATTACGTGGCCTGATTTTGTAGGAAGTGATGCTAATTGGACTGTCGATTCATATGGTATACTTATTGGTATTGCTTGGGAAGCTACAGTGAGCTCTACCTTTGAAACCAACTCACCTGCTATAAATTATTTGTATCCCTACGATAATAGACACTCGCAATTGATAAAAGTTAATGACCCAATGCACATAGATATATCTGATATAACAGTTACACAATCATTAAGTTTTACGCGTAATGGTAAGTATGTACAGATAGATGATAGATTTGGTAGAAGTGAATTAAGAAAAATAGGTTCATCTGGAGGACGTATACGAATAGGAGGTGTAGCGTTCGGAGATTATAGTACATCTACAACTGGTGGATACACTTCTCTAAAGAAAATGCAGAAGTTCCAAAAAGAAGGAACCCCTCTCTTTTATGATTTACAGAGACCTAACGGTACATATATGAGATTCTTTGGTAAGGCTGTTGCTTTAGCTGAAGATGTTCCTACAAAACGTATGTCAAACAAATGGTCTATTGACTTTATAGTCACCCACGTTCTTGAATATGATTCGTCTGGAAATATAACTTCAGATGGATTGATATCACTTGGAGGCAATATAGATGACAAACCAAAATATCTATAGTATTCCTAAAATTTTATTAGATGGCACTACGCTAAACAATGTAACAAATATTAGTTATAATAACCCAGGAAATAACCAACTATCATCTATTAATTTTACAATAAATGACCCCGAATATGTCAATTATAGGCTACTTAACAAGGAAGTTGAGTTTTTTGTTAATGAAGGCGGTGGAGAATCTACTTCTATATTTGTGGGATTTATTAGAGATATTAAACCATCTGATACATCAGTGGTTATAACTGCATACGATTGTCGTACATTTATATCTAGTAGAGAATCTACTCCGATTGTTATGACTGATAAAAAAAATTACGATGGATATAGTGCCGTTCAATTCTTAGTTGATGTAATTAAAGAAACGGGAGTTGATATATCATTAGATATGTTAAGTGAGACTAACCCACCTATACCGATGTCCGGTCTAAGAAGTGTAAATGACACCGCGTATTCTCTTTTTTCTAATCTAATATCTAGAATAAGTGACGATGATGACCCCCGCAACCCCCTAAATTACATTATAGACGTTGTAGGTAAAAGCATAGTTGTCACTAAAAAAAGAGTAAAGGGTGGTACTGGAATTAGGTTTAGTAGAAACGATGGTATAATTAATATGCAAATAAATAGACGAGCACCAATCACAAAGGCAACTGTCTACGGTGATAATGGTTCGTCAGGTACATTCGAGATAGGAAACTCTCCTACAGGTTCTATTGGGACATCTATAACAGATACTCGATTTAAAAATAATGCAGAATGTACAGAGGCGGCTATACGATTAGTTATGGCCGAAAGAAATGAAATAGATGAAATAGAGATACAAGTTTCTAAAGGATATGATTTAGGTTTAAACAATATTGTTTACTTAGATGTTGATGATATGGATGTTCGTGGAGAACATAGAATATCATCTAAAAAAATACAAGTATCAAATGATGGTATATCATACGTACTTGGTTTAGATAAGCTTGGTCCAAGAACATCTGATTACATATTAAAAGGAGGATAGGAAATGGCACACGGAATACCAAATGAGGAATGGACAGAAAAGATTAAAGATGTAGGCTTAAAAAGCTCTGCAAAGATACACAAGGGAGACCCCTTCAAAGGAGTTATTATGAGCGGAAGTACATCTAAAGGGACTGACTCGGTTCGCCAACGTTCGTTTAGAAGCGATATGTTTGGATATACTCCCGATGAATGGGAGATATGTTTAGATATGGTGAATCTTAGAAAGAATGGTCACACATACGGACAGATAGCAAAGTATCTGAACGATAAAAACATAACTACCAAGGTAGGTAGACAGTGGAATTATTTCACTGCGCGGTTTGTGACGCTTCGGACAGTTCAAGCCCTAACATTGAAAGATAGCGAGTCAAAGTATACCGAAGTTCTTGGTATAGAATAGACCAACCAAGCTTTGCTGCACGTTCTTGTAGCATAGGCTCTAAGAATGAATCTGGAAGTGGGAATATGTATCTAATACTTTTTTCTTGCTTCCACCATTCTAAACCATCTACCCAGTTACAGGTCCAATTGATGTGATACATTGTCAACTTGACATTGCTTAAATCCTTCCAACCTGAATACTGCCACAACCACTCAGCAATTTCTTTTGGTTGCATACGTTCCCATATGTGCATATAGGTAATCAGTGGCCATTTAAGACCGTGGTCAACGTGGTCGCAATCGACTACACGTTTAAAAATCGTAGGCATTCGTTGATATATTTTATTATCAGCGGCAACCTTTTTGTTATCTGGGTCTAAGTCTGGGAGTTCTTCTAGAAGTACACCTATATCATTTGTAGACGTTGTATATTCATATATAACATATTCATCATTATATTGAACTTCTGGGAATGTATCAAACATTATAAGGGGAACATCTAAGTTCATTCTTTTCTTTACTGTCTTAAAATCATCTTCGTACTTGTACGGTACAGAGAACATATTTGAACCTAAGTGTTTGCAAAATGAGCGAAGCATCCTCCTCTTTGTGTACATTGCACAATCTATTCCAGGTGTCTCGTCAAATCTAATTCTCTTACGTACTTCTGGTGTTGTTATCTTGTACAGAGT
>CEQB01007854.1_pt1 | contig 13870 bp, 9 predicted proteins | sample 530581 | NCBI WGS metagenome assembly CEQB01 (sample SAMEA2620588, study PRJEB7988) | marine metagenome | biome: marine biome (ENVO:00000447); feature: deep chlorophyll maximum layer (ENVO:xxxxxxxx); material: "saline water (ENVO:00002010), including plankton (ENVO:xxxxxxxx)" | depth 75 m
GGTTTTTGCAGTTTGCTTAATTCTATCAAAATCAGCAGAATAAGATTTGTCTAAATTTGCTTGTGCCATAGCAGACATTTGATTTTTAGTATCTGCCGCTTTTTTTGCTTCATATTCAGCAACAATATTTGACTTTGAACCAGTACCAGTTTTTAATCCTTTTTGAGTTTTAACAAGTAAACCTTCAGGGACAATGCTTTTTCCTGCTTCTGTAGCAAAATTTTCAAATTCTGAAGTTTTTAACATTTGATTATAATTTCTTGAATCTTGTTGGTTAGACATAGAGCTAACAAATGATTTTTCTTTTTCTTCTCTTATATTTGCAATTTGTTTATTAATTTGACTTTTTGCTTTAGCTAATGCCTTTTTTTGTTTACGTCTTTTAAAAAACCCTATTCCACCTTTTGCCGCCGCACCAACACCTGCGGCAATAGCAAATGCACTAAGAGAAACTGGGTCTATAAGCATTCTTCTATTTCCGTCTTTATCAATATGCCCTGAACCAACTTTCCATATTATAGCTTCTCTTTGTTTTGGAGTTAAAGAATTGTCATTTAAAACTTTAGCTTCTTCTTTATTGACAATCCAAGTTTCCCCATTTGTTGCTTTATATTTTATTTCATCTGGTAGACCTGCACCTTTTTTAGCTAATAAAAAGGCACGATTATTAAGTTTTTTTTCTAATGTTTTCATATTATTCTTGCTTCTTCTATAGTCTTTCTATTAAAAACTTTCCATTTAGTGCCAGTTAATTGTCTATAATAATTTTTAATATAATTCATTATCATTTGTTTTTTCTTTTTTTCACTATGAACTGTACTATTCATTACATTTCTAGTGTAAGAATTAACAGCTTTTTCTAATTCAGCACTTTGTTCTTTTGATAAGCTTATATTTCCGTGAGAACTACTAGGTCTACTCATTAAATAAACTAATGATTTTTGAGTTGTTGTGTCATTTCCACCTTTTGAAACTTGTTCAGCAGAAAAACTATCTTGTTCTTCAGGAGAAAAGCCTTCGCCTGTAGGCACAGGGCTAGGACCAAATCCTTTTCTGGCAACACTTGATACACCCGGAGCAAGAGCTTTTGGATTAAATTTTGGAGTAGTCAATATAGGATTAAATATACTACTACTAATTTCTTTAGCTCTCTTTTTTTTATTTAATCCCTTTTCAATGTACTCTCTGTATTCTGGGTCAGCTATTAATTTTTCTTTAGTAGATTCTTCAAATTTGTCTAAATATTGTTCAAATTCTTCATCTTTTGCTTTTTTTCTTTCTGATATTTCTATCTTTTTTTCTTCTCTTGCTTTTTCACCTGCAGTTGCCATAACTGATTCAACATTTTGGTCATAATACTCTTGATTTCTTCTTTTGTCGCCTATTTCTGTAAGAGCTTGTTTTAAACCGCTTTCATCTACTGTTTGAGTTGGTGATTCTAATGGTTTTATTCCTGCCATTTGCTCTTCAGTAATAGTAGGCATTTCATTATCCATAGATTTTATTTTTGATTGCTCTTCAGCATCAATCATTTGTTTTTCTTGTTTTTTCTTTAAGAAATTTCTGACATAATCTACACCAGCACTTCCAGCTTGATATGCACCAACAAAAGGGCTTGCGACTAAACCTACGCCTCCCCCAACTACTGTAGATAAACTTTCAGTACCAGTTTTTAATCCAGATTTGAAACCCTCATAGCCTTTTTTTATATACGGATTCATATCTTGACCTAAAGTTCTTCTTTCGTTATTTTCGTCTGTATATTCGTGCATTGCTATAGTATTTATAGTTTCAGGAAGTTGGGTAGTATAAACTCTAGATTTGTTTTCTATATCTGCTATTTTCATATTTGCAATTTGCTGTGCAGTATTTGCTTTTATTTGACTAGGCTGTATGTTTGCTTTAAATTCCTCTAAAGCACTTTGACCTTTACCGCTTGGGTTTGCTAATGATGTGTATGATGCTGTTCTTGCAAATTTTGCCATATTAAAACTCTACTTTTTCGTATTTTTGTCTGTACAACTCACCTTTTGCTTTAATTACTTGATATATATCGTCTTTAATTTTACAAAAAATTACTTGACCTTCTTTCATTTTTTTAGCACTAGGTATGCCGTTTTGTATTTTAGACCTACTAGAACTTTCTCTTTTTGATAATTTTGAAAATTCTTCATCTTTAAATTGTCCGATTCTTAAAGTCATTATTTATAAACCGCTTGGACTATCCTGTGCTGGTTGATGCTTGTCAGTTATAGCATAGTCTGCTGTATTTCCAGTTGTATCAGTAGAAGTAGGAGTATTGTCTGCAGAAATTCTTTTTGTAAGCATTCTATACTCTATATCTACTTGATTAAGTTTAAATTTAGTATATCCTTCTTCTATGTTTTCAGTTTGAATTTTTATCATTAAACTACCAAAAGTTGGATATTGATAACTACTAGAGCCACCAGAACTTTGAGGTTTAAAAGTTCCTTTATACCAACCATTATTATCTTTATGATTTCTAAACTTTCCTGATACTGGAGTATGCCAAGTTTTGCCAGAATCTACTGAATATTGAAGTACTGGTTGCATATCCATTCCATAATTAGAATAAGTGATTGTTATTTCATATAATTTTTTTAACGTGCTAGCATCATCAAGATACAATTCTCCAGATTGCCATATAATTTCATTATTGCCACCATCTGCTAATTGAGGATAATAATAAGTTCCGCCTAACCCAGAAGAAAACAATGCACGACCTGCTTCATCATATATAAAATTAGATTTATAACTAGAAGGAAAACCTTTTTTATAATACATCCAACCTCTTGAATTAAAATCGTAAACATAGCAATTACCACCAGATGAACTACCTGCGGTGTCTGTAATTATCAAACTGTTTTTTTCTTGTATATATGCAATCATAGAATTAATTGAAACAAATTCTGCCCATATGCTTTTTTTAATTAATTGAGCACCTTCTTTTTCTAAAAGATTAATTAAATTTTTTCCATTAAATATATATACGCCATTCAAATTAACAAAAGCAACTCCGTATGGAGTTTGAACAACAGAAGAAGAGTTTTCTGCTCCTATTCCTTTTATACTTTGCTCTAAGTATTCATAATCTCCACCAACATTAATAACATACAAAGCATTTCTTTTAAACTGCAATAACTGGTCTCCAAGATGAGATAAAGCAGTTATACTATCTCCATCTTCTGTAGCTACATCTATATAATTATTTTTTCCAAAAGTGTCTACTTCATCTGGTAAACTTTTTAAAATTCTATCTCTTTTTATTTTAATAGTTCCATCTGTATCTGTGTATTTTACATTTCCAAGATAAGCAGTACCATTTATAACAACAGCACTTTTCCAAGAAGGAGAAAAATCTGGCTTATCTACTATTCTTAATTTTTTAAATGCACTAAAATCACCCAGAAAAAAATATCCAACTCCCCAATCAGATGGAGTTTTTACTGCATATCTTATTGCTGTTGTGTGAAAAGTTCCAGTTTCATCACTATAATAAACTGCTCCAGAACTTGCTTCTGTATATTTAATTCTATAATAATATGTAGTTCCAGCAGTTAATCCAGTTACCTTTACATATTTTGCTCTTGGATTATAATAACTTCCATCTTGGTCTACGTTTTGTTGTCCATAATCAGATGGGAATGTAGCATTTTCAGTAACATAGACATTAATTCCCCCAGCTCCCTGAACAGTATGGTCAAACCCTCCGCTAAAATTAGATGCTGTAGATATTTCAATAGATGCTGTATTGTTGTTTCCAACAGAATTTTGCCAAACACTAAAAGTTATGCTAGCAGTAGTAGTAGTAATATCTTTTACTTCTACCGGGTCGCCAAATACATTTCCAAACCACATATGTTCTTTATCTGTAAATACTCTTGCGTTAGGAGTATTGGTAACTGTTGTATTTGAAGGTTCAATTAAAACCCAAGTATTGTTTACTAATTCTTTAACTTTTAAACGCCAATAATTATTAGCATTTAATGCACTAGTTACCGGATTTCTTGCAAAATTAAAATTTGAACTTGCTACCCTTAAAGAACCTCCAGTACCACTAGGAACAATTTGCTGTTCTGAGCCTCCACTTAATGTTGAATTTGTATCTGTTCCACTTATACTATTAACTGCTGATTGTTCGTGATATATTCTAAAGCTACCATTTCCACTAGTAAAATTAAAATTATAAGAAGTTACACCATCTTGATTGTATTGACCTTGTTCATTATTAATAGCAACGTTATTATTAGCTGTTGTAACAATAGTTTGTGTTGTGCTACTAGTTTGAGTTGTGCCATCTGCTTTTGTTATTTTACAATGAAATCTAACTGTATAACTTGTATTTGCTGATAAACCGCTAGTAAATCCAGATGTATTAACAGGAACTCTATTTACAGTTTGACTATACAAATTTGTTTGTCCAGAAACATAAGTTCCACTATATTGCAATGTTGTGTTGCTAGCTCCCTGAGTTGGGTATAATGTCCCTGTCAAACCACCATTATATTCAGCAGTAGTTTGTATTTCATACCAAAACGTTATAGTAATATTTTGTGAATATTCATAAGCTGTTAATTTAAATCTAGGTCTTAATCCATTTGCTCCTACATAACAATTTAATGGAGTTAAATATAATTGTGACTCTTCAATCATTTTTTAATCCTGCTGGTCATAATCATTTGCTACATATAGAACTTTATCTGAATTTACTGCGTAACTTGGTGGTTCGTCAGTTGATGATGATATTGCTTGCTTTATAGGCTTTACAAGAATAGGCATATAATTTTGCCTTAATAAAGAATATGTAAAGGTAGCGTCAATGCTACTGCCAGAACTATTTAAAGGATTTACAACATCATTTATTGTAACATCTTCAGTTTGACTGGTTCCTTTTTGAAATGGTACGTATATAGGACTTAAATAAAAACCCTGTAATGCTAAAATAAAATTCATATTGTTCATATCTGAATGATTAGTTCCAAAATCACATCTTACTGTTATAGATTTTGATGCGACAGAAGTTGTACTGCCAAAATTTGTTACAGTTATATCACCACTATTAACAACACCTTTATCTTCATCTGTATTTGCATTATAAGAATGATACCAATTAGTTTTCTTTTCTCCGTCTTCTAATGTTGTTTCAAATAATCTATACCAACTTTCACTACCACTTCTTTGAACATAGACTCTAATTCCATTAATTCTTTCATCTTTTAATAAATGAGTTTCATCTGTAGCTGGAGCATTTGTTGTACCTACTGTAATAAATAATTCTATAGAAATTGCAGAGTTATTTCCGAATAAATAGCTTTGACCTGCTATTAAACCATCTGCCTTTTTTAATTTGTCACATTTTGTTATAGGACCTTCTTGCCCATTTGTATAAATAGGAGTAATTCCAAATAAATATTGACCATTCCAAGAACCCATTTTTTCAGCAGTTTTAACAGCTAAAGTGATTTGACTTTTATCGCCTAAAACGCTATGCTTTGGGTTGTATGCGTCTGAAGATACCCATTTGCATCCAACTCCTAAATCTTCAAATGATTTTATTTTAGAAGACCCAACAGACCACCTTGATAATGTTTGCAAAGGTGTTCCGCTTGAATTTTTAAACATTTTTTGATTAATATATCCGTGATATTGTGGAGTAATGTTATGACTAAAATCAGAATCGCATACCCTAACAGTTCCATTGTGAACATAATAAGATGGTATCATTTTTCCACTAGAAGGAATTTCACCTTCGTTTTCAGAGCTTCTAAATTGAATTTTATTTGCTATCCAGCTTTTATCGACTCTACTATGGCAATCAATAGAATAATTTTCTGGATGAGGATGATAAACTATAAATTCGTTACTATTTGCAACTCCTGATACTCCATTATTTTTTAAAGAATAATCGTGAGAATGACCAAAAATTCCTTTTCCAAGTAATCCATCTTGACCGCTAGCATCTCTGTGGTCTGGAAGATTATCGTATATTGTATTAGCAGGCTCTGCATCTTGAACACTTGACAATGTTCCTGTTTCGGTAGTTTTTAAATTAACTAATTGAGCTGATTCATTAGGTTTTAAATTAGTAGTTGAAGCATTATTGTTTAACCCACCAGAAAAATCATTAATGGTGTATATCTTACGACCTTTCGCCATATTTATTTACCTTCAGGTTGCTCAATTTTTTCACTCACTTTAGGGTCTACATAGGGAAGTAAACTTGTATAAAAAGAACTAGATAGCTTTTGAATTTCTCCAAATAATTGTTGGTATTTTTGAGCATATCTTTGGACTTCAGAGCCGTGAGTTTGAGCTTGTGCTATCATTGTTTGTATTCTAGCATTATTTTCTTCTAAATAGGCTCTTGCGTATTCTAAATCTTCATTTCCTAATTGAGCCCCGGCAGAAGATAATCCAGTTCCTCCTACAGTAGTAGATACAGAAGTTGAAATTTTATCATCTATTTCAGATAATTCTTTAAACCTAACTCTTGCGGCTGAACCATAAATTAATGCAGGTTCTAATTCTTCTGGAAAAACATTTGTTCCATATTCATCCTGATAAGATAAAGAAGGGTATTCTACATATTGAATTTTTAAAAAATCATTAGTGTTTGCAGGAGTGTCTACTCCATATATCCAAATAGACTTATTTTTTCTTACATAAACAGGTTCTTGAGAAGTAGGAGCTAGCAAACTTGCACTATCTCTTATATGGTCAATCCATTTTGAATCTACTCTTTTTGCTCTTCTGTATTTGGCAGTAGTTCCATCATCATCTAAACCTTTAACAGATATGCTAAGAATTTTATCATTTTCTAGCCTAAAACCTTTTTTATTACTATCATTTACATCTTCCACCATAGTTACATTATTAACATTGTCTGTTTGCCCAGTTAAGATTTCTTTAGAAACTAAATAATAGAAATCCGGACTAATCATATTAATTATTTCAGATGCGGTATTTGACAATGCACCGCTTACAAATTTAGGGTCTGATAAATCTCCTATTAAATTCCTTACTTTAAAATAATATGATGCGTTTTTCATTATGTAAAATCCTGTAGTGGCATTGGCAATTTATCAATTTGAGGCTGTCTTGTAGTGTTTTCTAAGTTATATTGCTCTTCGTACATATTAGAAACATCATTCATTTGTTTACTTATTTCCAATTGTCCATCAAGAGCTAATAATTCTTTAATTGCACAATAAACACTTGCTTTACATAATGTATCATCTAAATCTATAACATCCTGATAATTATGACCTTCTGTTGGGTCTGCATAGTATCTAACAGTAATCGTTCCAGCACCAGTAGCTTTTGTTAATATTAAAGCAGTTTGTTCTTGTCTATATGGAGATTTTTTTCCAGATTGACTACCAGAAGGAAGAGTAGCATCTATAGTAAACGTATTAGATGTTACTGCAGTTATTTTAACCCTTTTTACAGCTTTATTGTCATACTCTAAAGCTTCTAAACCAGTATCATAGATTTTTACATAATCACCTATAGACAATCCGTGATTTTCGCTAGTAGTAACTACTTTTGTTGTTTGATTAATACCTGTCCATATTCCATTTTTTGAAGTTTCTTTTCTTACTACATAACTTGATGTATTAACCTCATCAGGGTTAGTAATAAGTGATTGAGGTAAAAATGGTATATCTTTATAACTAGAAGAAACTCCATCGCCAGATTTAAATTGTATTTGGTATATTTTATCAGTTGCATTTTCATTTGAAAAAATATATTTCTTAGTTGAGGAGTCTCCAGTAAATATTTCTTCTTGTATATTTCTTACATATTGACGACTTAAATATCTAATAGAGTCGGCAAAAAATCTTTGTTTTAATTTCCCAGACAAAGGCACTCTAGTTTCTTGCCCTTGTAAAATAATATCTATTAACTCGTATGCTTCTTTGTATAACATTATATTTTCCTTTAAAAAGGGGGAACTAGGTTCCCCCTTTTTAATTGACTAATGGTTATTAGATTAACTTCAGAATCGCGTGAGTTTGCTCATTGCGAATTTCTGGAGCACCTTCGTACAACCATTCACTAACTGTTCCGTCAGTTCCGTCTTTGACAATATCGTCACGCAGTTGCATATCAGATTGTGCCAATGGACGCATTTCCACGTTAGCAGGGTCTACTACAAGAGCATAGTTTTCATAAGCACCATTTAACAATGGATGAACTACAAAAGACAACTCTCCAACAGGTCCGTGATGTTTAGTGACACGAAGACCTGCAGTAGCACCAGAACCCATTTCAGCGTTAAGAGTAGCACCATCAGACTTACGAACTGCAGTAACTAACTTTCTTAACCATTTATTAGAACAAAAAGCAACTTTGCTCATTGAACCAGAAATAGTATCTTGAAAGATATTAGCAGTTACTGCATCTAAAGCGTCAATATCGCCTGAATCGCCATCAGCATCAAATTGGAAATCAGAATTAGAGCGACCATCGTTAGATACAATAGCACCACCAGAACCATTAAGTCCAAAACCCATAAATGTACGCTTTGGATTCATAGCACTAGCATCAGCTTCTGAATCACCTTGCATCAACAACGCCCATTCTATATCGCCTTTGATTTTAGTTAGCTTACGAGCTTGTAACCTAGCATACTCTTGCTCACCATACTGCTTAGACACACGCATTGTGCGAGTAAGAGAAAATGGTTCACGGAATATCTGAGTGTAATTAGCAAGCCTACGTACTTTTTTGGTGCTCATTGCACTAACGCCCGCACCCTCATTGTGTCCCAATGATGGTCCGTGCATTGTCCAAACGTGAGCAACGTAGTCAGCAGAATTATCTGCAGAAGAGTATTCAAAACCCTTTTTTGTGCCTGTGCTTGGTGCACCTGCAGTACCAACATACTCAAATTTCCATTCTGTTGAGTTTGCTGTACTAATAAAGAGTTTATAACTTCCTTGGTCCTGTAGAGTAGCCACATTGCCACTAACAGAAACAGCCTCAAAACAAACATCTCTGTCTGAACCACCTGAGAATGCTTGGTCTGCCCCGTGTCCAACACACATTACATAACGTGATGTAGAGTTAGCGGCGGCATTATTGACCTTACCATCTCCGTGATTAGTTGTTACCTTGTATATCCCACCTTTTTCAAACAATTCCATTTGGGCTTGTCTAGGTAATTGGATAATTGCTCCAAATTGGTTATCGCCTGACGCGGCTGTTGAGCCGTCTCCGTCAGTTTTACCATTCTTGACAACAGTACCGCCGATGCTATCACTAGCCGCACCAACTAATACGATTGACCTTTTGATGAAATGTTCATCTTCCATCCATTCAAATTTTGGCACAGGTGTTCCACGAGTACCAAGTCTGCCTAGCAAAGTAAATATAGGCGAGTCTGAAGGATTAAAATAATGAACCTTTTTTCCAAGTTCCAGAACCTGTCTTGCGGACCCGTCTGTAAACTTAGCGTAACCACTTCCGTAGTTTTCAGCCATTTTTAGACTCCTTTATATCGGTCTAAGTAAAATCCCTCTTCGAGTTACCCAATAAGCTGTCCATTAAGCTATCAACAGGGTCTTTGCTAGCAGGTGGATTTGAACCTCCTGCTGTAGCGGCATTAACTCCTGCTGGTATATCTTTTACAGCAGAGTTACTCTCAGGATTTTTCTCTTGATTTTTAGTTTTAGGCTGATTTATACCTTTAGAAAACTTGTAAAGCTCAACAAGGTTGTTAGTAGAAAAAGAATTTTCATCCTTAATAAACTCTAAATAATCATTAACATCATTATCAGACATATTATGTTCTGTCTGCAAATAGCTAATCATTTGTCTAGCTTCCATTTCTTGACGACTTTGATTTTCTCTGCTTTCAAACTCTTTTTTAACGTCTGATACTATTTCATTTCTCAACTGCTCTCGCTGTTGATTCTGAACTGAATTGTACCATTCATTAGAGCTAGTTCCTTCTGTGTATATATCTAATGGGTCAAAGTCTTCAGGTGGAGTAGTTTGGCTAACTTCAGGTTTATTAACGACTTCATTCAAAGCATTTCTCGCATCTTCATTGTTAGCAACCCATTGAGCAAATTCCAAAGCATCTTGAGCTTCTTTAGAAACAGATTGGCTTTCGTTGCGTAATTTGTCATATTCGCTTTGTAGGTTTTTATATGAATCAGCAAGCTTTACTTTTCCTTCATTATCATCTTTAAACTTGTTGTCTATTAACCAGTTTACTACATCTTCCTTTACTTCTTCCTTTACTTCTTCATTAGATGTATCAACCTCTTCATTATTTTCGTCAGATTCTGCCTTATTGATAGGTTCTTCAGATTCATCAGGGCTTTCACCTTTATTAAAAGAAACTAGTTCTTCCGTTAGGTCAAAGTTACCTTCTTCATCTTGAACCTCTTGTTCAATTTGCTCATTGACTTGTTCTTCATTTAACATCTCAGATGCTCCTTTTCTTTTTAAGTTACGCCCATATTATTGGCGGCTTGTTGTAAAGAGTTTACCTGTTCCTCGGCTTTGGCTGAAGCGTCCTTCTGCCGAGCTGTTTCAATTTTTGTTCTAGCTTTAGCGTCAGCAACTGCACTTGCAATAGGCTTAGTAGCTTCTGCAACTTCTGCACGCATTTTTGTATGGAACACTTCTCGTTCTCTAGTTTGTAAATCACCTGATAATGATTTTACTTGTCCCTGTAATTGCTCAACTTGCTGTGTTAGCTGTGCTATTTCGCTCTGTCTCTCTAATAATGCACCTTTATCTATATCAGATTGCATATTCATAATAACTTGAGTTTTGTCATAAATACCAGCTTGCATTAATCCAATATCTCTTTGAAGGTCTTGTAATGGATTTTTAGCTCTTGTACTGCCTATTACAGCTCTTATATCTGCTTTAGCAGTAGTCATATCATACAATTTTGTAACTGCACCAGTTCTATCTTCAACTGGAAGATTTAATTGAACTTCTTTATCATCACCTTGAGGATTAACAAATCTCAAAACTCTTTGCTGGTCATATATATGAGGTATCCATTGTACACATATTTGTGCCGCTTTTGTTAGCATATCGTAAATTGGTAATATTTTCCAATTTTGTTTTTTTGCTACTGCCTCATCAATTAAACCTGCTTCCCCTACAGTACCCGGACTAGCATCTGGATTTCCTTGTGAAAATTTATATGCACCAAATACTTGTTCTATATCAACCTCGTACCTTTGTTTTTCTTGATACAAGGATGAGCTAATTGCAGGAGGACTATATTCTTTTATTTTATTTTGTTGTATAGCACCCGGATTTGCTCTAATAACTGCATTTGGAATAGACCATTTGCCTAATTCTTCTGGGTCTATTGCTCCATCTTCATATATTAATTTAAAATTTGCAGTAGCATTTGTATGTGCTATTAATAAAGCTTCAGTACGATTTAACATACGTTGAGGTGTTTTTGCGTGTCTTACATCTCCAGTAGGAAAAGGATTGCTTGCGTGTTCATTACAAGCAGGCAATATAGGGTATTGTGAAAGGGGAAGTATATAATCATATCCTAATATATCTCCAAAAACGCAAGACTCTCTAATTGCAGGTTCAAAAGTTTCCATAACCTGAATAGCACCATCCATTAAGAATTGTTTAAAATCTTCATCCTCTCTTATTTCGTCCCATTGGTCTTTATCTAAATTTTTAGAAAATCCAGTACCAACCTCAGTTATTCTCATTTTTGGGATTGCAATTTTAGTCCACCTTACAAATTTTCTAACTTTACCTTCCTCATTGTCTTGGTATCCGTCTGCTCTTCTTACTTTATAGTCCCTATCAAAATTTCCACTAGATTTATCATTACCCCATTGCTCTTCCATAGCATCTTCAATAATTTTTTCTAATTTTGGGAATAAAGTTACTGCTTGTTTTTTAGTCATTATATCGCTGTAAATAATACTGCTAGCATCACTAAAATCAGGTAGTATAGAATTAGGGTCTACAAATATAGATTCTGGGTTCATTTTTTTAAGTCTTAACGCACCTAGACCTTCATCTGCGTTCCAATCTGGATACACATAAGCATATGCAATCCCTTTTACTAGAAAATCTCTAGTCATTTTTCTAAAATGATGGTCTCCGTCGCTATCGTACCATATTCTGTCCATTAATTGAGAATATATAAAACTTATTTCAGAATCAGTTTTTCCTTCTGGCTGTACACTCCAAACTGGACTTGAAGATGCTACATTTGCTAGCACTTGTTCAACAGCAGGTCTTATTTTATTATTGCATTCGGGTGGCTGACCAACGCTTTGTAAATATTCTTTTTGTTTTTCTGTTAATTGATTTCCTAAATAAAAATCTTCATCTTCCGCTACCTGCTCTCTCCATTCAGAATTTGCTCTTTCGTAACGATACCATTCTTCTCTAACAGAATCTCCAGTAATGTCATCAAGACCATAACTTGGTTTTATAGTTTTGTACGGATTATTGTTTCCGTAAGGTGATTTTATAGCCAATTATAAATATCCATTGATTTTAAATGTTATTAATATAGCACTTATGCAGTAATAATTTCACCTGTTTCCCAATCTGTTTTTAAAATATTTGGAATTGCAGTTTCCCATTCGCCTTTTTCTCCCTTTTTTAGCCTATTTGGATAGACATCTTCAGTAGCCCAACGCAACGCATCTAATGTATCCTTCGTAAACGTTCCGTGTTCTCTAAATGCTAGCAACTCAGATTCTAATTCATAATGTTCGTCTTTTAAAAACATAGCCTTGCTAGCAAAAAGCGGTTGCATCTCTTTAATTCTAAAGAATTTAGATTTAATAGCATCCTTTGGAGTAATTGGTAAAAACCTTCCTGTTTCTTTTCCTAATCTCTGAAGATAGTCTGTTAGCATAACGTGACCAGTTTTTTCAACTCTTATATCTTTTGGGTGGTAATGGTCTGCTAACCTTATTATTTCAGTAACTCCATCCATAGGAGAAACTTGCCCTCTAAACATATCTAGCACATAGATATTATACTTATCATCAACAGCAACAACCATTGCAACTGTATAGTCAGCTTTAATGTTTTCTGAAGATGCAGGGTCCACACCCATAAAAATATTAACAGGTATTTGTTCTCCATTAATAATAATAAAATTATAATTATCTTGTCGTTGGTATCTGCCCTCCCAATATTGAATATGTTCTTTTTTAAATACTCTAAAAGAGTCATCCATAGGGATATTTTGATATTCTTGATAAAAATAAGCAACATCACCCTCTGATTTTAGCCTATCTCTCTCTGCTTTTAGCCATTTGTAAGGTCTTCTATCGTCCCAAAGAACTTTAGGATTGCCTTTTTTATCTAAAACTTCTTTTCCTGATGACACAAACAAGCCATTTTCTGTTTTTTGTATGATTGCTTGATAGAATAAGGACTTCCAAGCTTTAACTTTGTAGTTTCCGTTTCTATCGTAGGCTTTAGGACCTGCAATACGATTGAGGTAACTTTCTTCATCAACTATTGTTCCTATAAATATTAATTTCGCATCACCAGAACCCGGAATTACTGCCGCATTTAGCCATCTTCTAAATTTATCACGCAAAATTGGTGTTGCTGTGTTAGCTTCTCCCTCTCCATCATCAATTATGGTAAGTGTTGGTCGGTAAGCACCATATTTTAGTCCACGAACTTTCTGTCCAGTACCACGAACAAGCACTTTTGTCTTTACTTTAGGAGTAACGCCATCATTTTCAAACGCTCCTATAAACTCTTTCTCTTCTTTGCCCCAAGTATCGCCCATTCGGTTCCCGAAAAAAAATTTTATTTTAGGATTATGCTCTATTTCGTTGCCAATACTCTCTAAATTGTACTTAGA
>CEQB01007130.1_pt1 | contig 13786 bp, 12 predicted proteins | sample 530581 | NCBI WGS metagenome assembly CEQB01 (sample SAMEA2620588, study PRJEB7988) | marine metagenome | biome: marine biome (ENVO:00000447); feature: deep chlorophyll maximum layer (ENVO:xxxxxxxx); material: "saline water (ENVO:00002010), including plankton (ENVO:xxxxxxxx)" | depth 75 m
TTTTTTAATTTCTATTTGCATATTGTTTTAATCATTTTTTAAGATTGCTAAAATTGTTCTAGCTTCTTTAGCTGGAACTTCAGAATAACAAGTCCAAGAACCGGCATCATCATTTACATACGTCTTCGATCTGTATAATTTTCTTAAATGCTCAATAAAATCATCAAAACTTTCGATACCGTTAGATATAGCTACTTTCTCAAGCATGTCTTGAGAAGAGGGGAGGGAAACTTCTTTTTCTTCTTCATGATGTATATTTGTGGCAACTTTCTTAGAGTCATAAATCTCATCTGCTCCAACAATATGAATATTCAAAAAGTTTCTAACACATCTGACAAAAGCTCTGTTTGTTGCTATAGTTTCTAAAAATTTTTGAGCAAAACTATTTGTGTTGTATACTGTAGCGCTTGCAACATCTTCGAAGTGGACAGGGGCATCATTTGATTCAAAATTAGGAATCCAGTCTATTTCGCACTTAACGGCTACGTGATCTAAGTTGCATTTGATGATTTCATATTTTATATTCGTGAAACCTCTTAATTTTGCTAACTCTTTAATTCCAGAAAGTTTAATTAAAAGTTGAGAGTCTTCTAAACCTTCTATGGAATTTGGCATTGGTTTGCTTCTGCTTTCGAACCAACCTTTATTTGGGTAAAGGTGTTCAGGGGCAATCATAGCTCTCCAATTTATTGTGCCATCTTCATGATAAGCGTGAATAACTCCTTCTGTAAGACCAAACTCATTTCGCTTCTGGGGGATGTTCATTGTAAATTTTGAAATAATCTAATTCTTCTTCGAATTCTTCTGAAAGAATAACATCATTTCCATCTTTGTCAAGTGTATCTTTATTTAAAAATGAAGCTTTAGATGCGTATTTTTGGCCTTTAGAAAAAATAATTTTAGAGCTAACGTATTTGGAAGATTTTTTAATATTTTCAATTTTTTCTAAATAAAGATCATCATTAAAATCTTTTTCGATATTCCAATCTAAAAACTTAAATCTATAATCATTTATTTTTTTCTTGTCTGCGCAATAAAGTTTGATCTTTAAACCTAAAGACTTACATGCTTTTAAAAACGCTTCTGATATTTTATCTGTGACCATGATAGTCAAACTCAAAATATTTTTTTGAAAACTTTTAAGCAATTGCATGTTTAAATCTTGATCAGTTATTAAATTCACTTTTCTATTTGACATCCAGTATTGAAAGATTTCACCTTTAAGGTTGTCAACTAAATCTAATCTTAAATTGATTGAAGTTCCTTGTAGGAAACTCGTTTGACTTGTGAAGTCGGGTATGATTTCAATTATCTTCTGGTTGTAATTTTCGCCAAGATGTAAAAGTTCGTATTTATTCAAATCATGCTCAATGCCTAAATTATTTAATATTTCAGAGGCAACTTCATAAGGATCAATAAAGTTAATAGTTTTAGGTTTTTCTGAGAGCTGGTTATACGCTGGTTTATTTCCGTCTCTAGAAGATTCTATTATAACTTGAGACTCTTTATTCCAAACAGGAGCTGTATTTCTAGAATCAAAAACAGAGTAAAGTCCTATAGATTTTTTATTTAAAGCGGCAGCACTGTATAAAGAATAATTTTCATTACAAACTATTAATTTGCATTTTGATATCAGATACGCTTCTTGCTTTTTATTTATATTAATAAAACATTTATCTCCTGTCAATTTATAAGAATCATCGTTTGCGAACTGAAGAACTTGAATATCGTTTTCTTCAAGATAACCGCTTATCATGCTAAGAACATCTTGATAAAAATCGTATGTTCCAAAAGCATATCTAGATCTTGTATCAAAAATAATAAAATTATCGCTTTGGATGGGGAAAAAGAATAAATCAACAAAAGGTTCAGATATTTTTACGGCGCAATCTAACGCCATTTTTTCAGTTAGATTCATAAATTTTGTATTGTATTTTGTCGTTGCAATTTCTTGAAAAATTATTTCTTATGGATAAGTGAGGCGCAAAAACTATATCAAAGATTTTTTCTTTATCTCCTTTGCCTTCAAGAGATAAAGGGTCTGCGATTTTTTCAGAATAATGCATAACTTTTTCAATATCAGGATGAGAATTGATTAAATCAAAATTCTTTGCATCAGTGAAGAAATATATTTTATGATCGGGGTATTGTTTTTTTATTGAGGGTAATAAAGAAGAACACGCAATTACTTCTTCTTCTGATTTTGGTTGTATAAAAGCTATTCTTTTTTGGTCAGGGGTTTTGCTGAATTCTTTTTTTAAGTTTTTAATTTCTTCTTGTTGTTGTTCGTTTAAAGCTACTTTTTTAAAATAAGATAAAACCATTGCCCTTTTTAAATCTGCTTTCAATCTTTTAACCCAATGCTCAACTCCTCTTTCATCTGTTCTTCCTAAGATATTAGAATACAAACTTTCCACCCATTTTTTATCATCTAATGAATCATCAGGTTGAAAATAAATATCTGTAATTTTTTTAGAATTATCAAAGTTTCTATCCACTTCGGGAAAATTATCAAATAAATCTTCGAAGTATTTACCTATTGTTTCTACGCTATAATTATCGATTACAAATTGACGAGCTTTTTTGCCGGTAGCATTTTTTTCTTTCTTATCCATCAAGTAAACTTTTTCAAGCTGTTTAAAAATAGAAGTTGGTGCGGTAGAAGCTTTTATAAATTGAGTCCCGGGTTCTCTATACTCTGCCCAATCTAAAGGCAAACCTCCACTTTCTTCTGTTGAGCAATCTTCTCCGCAACTATAATCAGTTACTAAAGTTATTAATTCAGTTAATTTAGCTTCTTGAACAGGTATCTCTTGGCCTCCAGAAGTAAATGGATGACAGTAAACATCCATAAGATTATATACTTCGTTTAATTGTTTTTCATCAATACCATTTTTAATATTAGCTGTTTCTGAAGCGTTTGGGTGGTTACAAAAATCACATTTAATGTTTTGACCAACAAAAGGTTTTACATGATACCGAAAACAGTTTTTGCATCTATAAGTTGTTAATACCAGATTACTATCTATATCTTTTTCTTTTAATAATTTAGGTATGTCCCAACCTTCGCTCCAGTGCGTATGTAGCAATAGTTTAGCTTTTGATTTTGGGTATTTTTCTATAAAAAGTTTAAATCCATCTAATAAATTAGGAACAGATTTTCTTAATTGATTTCTGAATACAAAACCTATAATAAAACTATCTTCTGTATGAAAATATTTTCTAAGTTTTGATCTTAAATCATCTGGTATTTTGAAAAAGTTTTCAACTTCGAGTGATCCGTGTACAGTTTTTACATGTTTATAGCCTAATTTATGCAAAGCTTTTTCAGCGAAAGAAGACCACACAAAGTAATTTTTTATTTTAGGTGCAGCTTCTACAGCATCTTTTAAAATAGGCAAACTATCTAACGTAGTATGAATAATGCAATGAATTTTATTCCACCAAGGTTTTTCAAAGAAGTTTCTAAACGCCCAAACATCTTCAATGCCTAAATAAATATCAGGATTAAATTTTTCAATTGCTTCATCTATTTTTTCTGCTCCGTAACCCGCAGCATTTTTTCTTAATTCATCTGAAGTTATTTCTTTTTGGGTTTCTGGATCATCGGGCAAAGTTCCATAGTTTTCCCAAGGAGTATATTTTAATCTTTCGTCGCTCCAAGCAAATCCATTACTTAATTCTACGATATCGTACTTACCGGTTTTGTATAAATACTTTAATAGATTTTTTTTATGCTTACCAAAACCAGTAAACATTTTACAAAAATTACTATGAATTAATATCTTTTTCTTTTTCATGAAAAATAATTGCGCTGCTTAATATTAAGATGGTGAAATACGTCTAGCGTATTGATCTGGTGAAATATTCTTGCAGCACAAAATTAATTAAAATTCGTATTCTTCTTTAGCTTCATTTTGAGGTTTTGAAGGTGTTGAAGCTGGTTTTGAGGAGGGTTTTGATTTTTGATATTTTTTCTGCTCTTCGAGTCTGTAATCATCAAGAATAGAAAAGTATTTATTAATTAAAGCTGTCAACCTAACAGCTTCGCCGGGGTCGAAAGGAACTTTAAATGTATCAGCACCATCTCTAACTAAAGTCATGCCGAAAGCTTGGCATTGAACAGCAAAATCTCCTTTACCTCTAGTTTTTTCGTAAGGAGTTAATCTAATTTGAGTTTTTGAAGAAAAATTATGAAAAGTAGAATACGGTATAGAATTAGTAAAACTGTTTATGATTTCGCCCAATTCAAACTCGTTAAACTTTAAAGCGATAGTTTTCGACGGGTCATTTCTACTACCAGAAAATGATCCCGTCTTTTTTTCATTATTCCAAGAATGTTGCAAAACACAATTTGCATAAAATTCTGGCTCTTTACCGGGGCGCGTAGAAATCTGGAAGCTCATAGCGCATCCAGTATTTTTAGGGTTTGGCTTGTAAATTTGTAAATTCATGTTGCAAGATTATAATAAATCTCACAACATTTTCAACGTTTTTCAATCAAAATAGTAAAATAATTCACCTATCGTTCCGCTTACTGTAGAATCCAGTTTTAAAGGAACTGCTGGCATAAAAGATTGATTACTAGCAAGCGTAATTGTGCCAAAAGAACCACTAAAAGATCCTAAAGCGGCTGTTAAGTAAATGCTTTCTCCAGTTTCTGGCTGTATAGTCGCTGCACTATTAAATGTGCAAAATGGTGTATCTAGTTTCATTTTTATATTTTACACTTATTGTGCGGCTTTTAGAAGTGTTATGAGTTTATCTTTTGGAGTTTCTATGCCTCCTATCGCTGTAAATAAAGACAAACCTTTTTTAGCTCCTTTATAAATGCCTTGATGCACTGTGCTATTAGTTTTTAATGTTCTATTTAATTGATTAAAAGCGCTATCAAGATATTCTTGAGGAATATTATCTAAAGTATCTTCATCTCCGATAGCTACAGATGCTGCTACATTACCTGTGGATAGCTCTAATTCTCCACATAAAACGTTTCTTTTTAAATTCTCTCTAACGGCTTTAGAGATAGCAGACTCGCTTTCAATGTTATTTATGTTAGTTGCTCCAAAAACCATGATGCCAGAATCTAATACTGTTCTAAAATCATTACTATCAAAAGTACTAAATTCACTATTTTTTGTGATGATATTGTTAAATAAGTGAAATAGGGAGCAAATATTTGCATTTGCGACTTGCCAAAATTTCTTTATTGATAATTTAGGGTATAACTTATTAATTTTTTCGTTATCTAAAATAATTAAAGGAGAAACAACTCCTTTTTCTGCTAATTCACAAGCTTCTTTTAATGTGTCATGAGCATTTTGGCTAACTTTTTTACCTTCAGAAGTTTTTGGTAGAGCTAAAATTAAACCTACATAAGAAGATCCAGCTTTTATTGTGTCTTGATACTCTCTAACTGTTTTAACTAGCTCCGAACAAACTCCAGCGCCTGTACCACCTCCAGCGCCTACAGTAACAAAGATTCTATCAATATCTGTTCCTACAGATTCTTTAATAAAATCTACAACATCCTCTTTATTATCTACGAAAGCTTGTTTAGCAATACCTCTATTTTTGCCAGCGCCTTGCTGTTCTCCAAATTTTAATTTATTTTTAACATTTATAGTCGCTAAATCTTGATCAGCTGTGTTAATAACGCCAACTCTAGCATAACCAATACTAGAAAAAGTTTCAGCTAACTTGCCTCCCCCTTGGCCAGCTCCAATAAAACCAAATTTAAAGCCAACAGCATCTTTGTCTTTTAGCTCTTCTTTTTTTTCTTCAGTAGCTTCTGGGATATCAGGCATGTCAAAATCAAACATATCGTTTGTTTGATTGTTTTCTTCTTCTTCCGATCCTGTATTGTAAATAGGGTTAAAATCGCTCATAGCTTAAAATGTTTAGCTTTATGTTATATACTTATATTACACATATATTGTTGTTTTTTACACAAATTTTTATTTGGCATGTTTTAGGCGTGTCTAGTATTTTCTCAGCAACAAGCGTTTGAATTTCTCTTTGCACTGTTTTAAGAACTTGTCTAGCTCCAAAATTATTAAATTGTATTTTTTTGAATACGTAATTAGATAGATTACTTGTGTATGCTACTTTTATTTTTTTAATTAATAATTCTTTCTTAAATTCTTCTAGCTCTCTTTTAATAATGATTTTAATATCGTCTTCTTTTAATAAATTAAAAGGTATTACTTCATCTATTCTATTTAGAAGATCTGGAGGGAAATGTTTTTTAACGGAATTTACTACATCAGAAGATGCGTTATTTTTATCTTTATTAAAGCCTATAGAAACAGAAGTAGCGGCATCTGCTCCAACATTTGTTGTCATAACAATTATAGTATTAGAAAAGTCAACTGTGTTTCCAGATGAATCAGATATTTTGCCTTCCTCTAATATTTGTAATAATGTAAATAATACGTCTTGATGCGCTTTTTGTATTTCGTCAAAAAGTATTAGAGAGTACGGGTTTCTTTTTACTTTCTCCGTTAAGATGCCACCTTTATCGTATCCAACATAACCGGGGTTAGATCCAGTTAGCTTATTAACTGCAGTTTTATCTGTGTACTCTGATAAATCAAAGGAAATAAAATTATTCTTGTTTACAAAAAGAGTTTGAGCAATTAATTTAGCCATCATTGTTTTGCCGACTCCAGTTGGACCAGCAAAAAGCACGGAAGCTATTGGTTTATTAGGATTTCTAAAACCAGCTTTAGCTCTTAACAAGCATTTATAAATTTTTTCAATAGGGTCATTCTGTCCTACGATTTGTAATTTTAGTTTCTGTTTTAAAGCTTTAATTTTATCAGAGTCTTGCTTTTTTAAATCTGCAATAGGTATATTTGTTTTATCTGCAACAACTTCTAAAACATCTGAAGTTTTTATTCTATATTTTTTATCTTTCCACTTGCTGAAAAGTTGCTCTGCTGCTTTTTGGTATTTTTTTATAATATCATCTATTTTTCTGTTGAAATCTTTTTCGTACATTTCCTCTTGCTTAGAGGATAAATCTTTCATTTTAGTTTCCAGCTTTACCATTTCAGAACTTTTGGTAAAGTTTTTTAATTTAACTTTAGCCCCTACTTGATCAATTATATCTAAAGCTTTATCGGGAAACCTGCCTTCTATATATCTATCTGCAGAATCAATAACAAATCTAATCATTTCATCAGAAAAATTAATAAAATGAAAAACTTCATAAGAATCTTTTATATTCTTTAATAAACTAAATACTTGCTTTTTAGTAGGCTCTTCTAGTTTAATATTTTGAAATCTTCTAGATAAGGCTGGATCTTTTGCTATAGTTCTTTTGTATTCATCGAAAGTTGTAGCTCCAATGCATGTTATCTCGCCTCTAGCTAAATATGGTTTCAATATATTAGCTACATCCATACCATTTTCTGGATTTCCTGCACCAATGATGGTATGTATTTCATCAATAAATAATATAACAAAAGGGTCATCAGATATTTCTTTAATTATATTTTTAATTTTTTCTTCAAACTCGCCTCTGTATTTGCATCCAGCTATTATCATCGGAACATCTAAATTATAAATATTCTTCATGACTAAAAAATCTGAACACTCGCCTTCAACAATTGCTTGAGCAAGAGATTCAACTAATGCGGTTTTGCCGACACCAGCTTCGCCTACAATCAAAGGGTTATTTTTAGTTTTTCTACAAAGAACTTCAGAGAGCTTTTTTATTAAACCTTTATTTAAATGCAGCTGATTAATTTTTCCCTGCATTACTTGAATATTTAAATTTGTAGCATACGAATTAAGGAATTTATATTTCTTAGGGTTGAACTTGTTGTTGTTTTTTTCACCTTCTTCTTCGTCGTCTTGAAGTGAGGAGGGAATTAAATCATCTTCTTCAAGCTTTTGCTCTACGTAATCTAATATCTTATCGTAATTTAAATCAAATGTTGCTATTAATAAGCGCATTGGCGCATCAGCATCTTCGAATAAACTTAAAAATATATGTTCTAATCCTATGTATTTATGATCATATTTAGCAGAAAGTTTTTTGGATAGTCTAAAAAGTTTTTTCACTTCAGGGCTAGCCAATATTCGTTTGTCGCCTTGATTTGGATCTTTTTTAGCTAATTCTTCTAATATTTTAGTCGAAGCTTCTTCAAGCTTTTCTATATCAGCTTCAAAATAATCAAAAGCTTCAGTTATCTGATTATATTTTAATTTAAAAAAGCTTAAGAAAATATGAAGCTGTGTTAAATTCGAGCTTTGAAGCTTTTCCGCTAAATTGTGAGCTTCTTTTACTAGCTTTTGAGCTCTAGGGGTTAAATTTAAATTCCTCATTTTATATCAGATAATTTCATGAATATTCTATCGTTTTGAATAGCCATTTTTTCTAACCAGATTATATCATCTCCTTTCCTTCCTGTAAATACAACTATATCACCTTTTTCAGGAATTTTATTTCCGTTTTCGATGTAAGTGGACAGATTTTTTCCTCTTCTAGTATCCATGAATAAAGCATCTGTTCTACCTGTTTCGTCTTTCATTTTAAACTTGTAAAAATTACTATTATCTTTACGAGTTTTACCTTTATAAACATCTTCAACTTCCCCAACCATTTTCACTTTATCCCCAGAGAAAACAGACATTAATTCCACGCAATCTGTGAAAGATTTTTCATTCTGCATAAAAACAGTTTTTAATTTAACAGAAGGTGTATAGCCTAACAATTTGTTTTCGTAAACCCAATTAGCAAAATCTTCATAATTTCTGTTTTGATTATATATCGTTTTATAATTAGAATACTTTTTGACAAAAGTCTCATACCTCTTTTCTGTCATGAAAGGTCTGCCATCATCTCGCTTTGTTTTGTTAATTTTTGCGCAGTCATGGATGATTGTTAGTATATCATAATTATACTTTTTACCTACCTGACAAACAAAAGCTTTTTCTTTGTCTGTTAGAAGGTTAAAAGTTTGAGCTTCTAAAACTAATCTAGTTCTGTCTGTTTTATATGATCTTAAGGTTCCTGCTTGAATCAATGCAGATAGTAATCCTATGTTTATACCTGCTTGTTTCGCTGATATAAAAATATCAAACTTAGTAGGCGTTTTGGATTCTCTAAAATTTTCTAAAGATTCAAGAGATTTTTCTGAAACCCCTTTAATAGCATTTAAACCAAATCTGATGTTGCCGTTTTCAATGGAAAAATCTATTTTTGATTTAGCTAAATCAGGAGACAAAAGTTCCATATCAAAAAACTGTAGCTCCTGAGAGATTTTATTTATTTCTGTGTGAGAATCAGGTTCATATTTAGAAAGCTTTAACAAGGACAAGAAGAATTCTTTAGGGTGCTTGAATTTTAAATACGCTGTCCATGCGGCTAATATTGCATAAGATATACTATGTGATTTATTAAAACTATAATTAGCAGAATCTTCAGCAACTTTCCATAAAACATCGCCTATTTTAGGGTCTAAATTTCGCTGTTCAACTTTGTCTTTTATTTTTTGTTTCCATGCTGGCATTTGATCAACTTTCTTTTTGCCAACAATTCTTCGAAGCTGTTCCGATTCATCAAGTGTGAACCCGATCTTAACGGCCATTTTCATAAGCTGCTCTTGATAAAGTGGAATGCCTCCAGTGTAAGAGAGCTCTTCTTGAAAGAAATCATGAACAAGCTGAAATTCACCAGTCTGTGAATAAGTTGCATATTGATCTGCAAAATCAAGAGCGCCGGGTCTAGCTATAGCAACAACTGCGCTAAGTTGTTCTAAGTTTTTAGGTTTAACTTTTTTACAAACCCTGAAATTAGTATCAGCTTCAATCTGAAATAAACCTTGAGGGGTATTTAAGTTTTCTAAATTTTTATAAATAAATGGATCATCTACTTTTAAACTAGATGTTTCTATGTTTAATTGTCTGCAAGTTTCATTTACAACGGTTAAAGTTCTTAGGCCTAAAACATCAAATTTAACCATTAGTTCAGCGACATAATTCATATCATAGCCGCTTACTAAATCCCCATCTCCGGTTTTTTGCATGGGGCAAATTTCTTCAATATTGTAAAAAGAAATAGCTATGCCTGATGGGTGAACTCCAGTATTTTTATTAAGACCTTCTATTTTCCTGCCTATTTTAAATATCTCACCGTTGTTATTATCTTCTACCCACTCTTTAAATTTTTCATTTTGTGCAAAAGCGTCTTTTAACGGTAAAACTCTTCCAAAGTTTTTAGGTATTTTATCGCTAACTTCATTAACTTCAGATTCAGAATATTCTCCAACAATTTTACCGCACTCTTTTATGCATAATTTACCAGAAAGAGTATTTAGTGTTAATATTTTAGAAGTTTTTCCTATATGCTTTTGTTCAATATATTTGATAACTTCTGGTCTTCTGTCGTAACTTATATCGTTATCGACATCAGGTAAAAGAGATCCCTCTAGATAAGTTATACCATCTTGTTCTATTTTTTTAGCTCTAGATTTGCTAACAAATCTTTCGAAGAATAAACCATATTCAATAGGATCAACTTTCGTTACTCCAACTAAAAACAAAACTAAAGATCCCGCAGCACTACCTCTACCGGGTCCGGTAGGTATCGAATTTTCATGACAGAAATTTAAAATGTCCCAGTTTAATAAAACGTAATCAACAAATCCTAATTCATCAAAAATACCAAGCTCCATCTTTAAGCGATCTTGATACTCTTTTGATTCGTGTTGTGATTTAGTTAAATTAGCGTAACATAAAGCTTTTAAAAATGTAAAGTTGTCAGCATCTTCAGGAAGATCAAGCTGATTGTAATACTTAGGCTCGATGTTAATTTTAGGCAAACGAACACCCGGAAGCATCGCCTTTTGGTAAGGTTTTATGTCATCAAGAAAATTCATATATCGATTTGCCAAATTTGTTTTAAGAATATTTGAAAGTTCATTTTTATATCGTACAAAGAATCATGAAGTTTATTTTCATTAAAATCGATTTTGTACTGCTTTAATTGCGCTTTTATGCTTGTGCGCATATTTTTCTCTCTGAAATCGTTAAGTTTATACTGCCAATAAATTAACTCTAAATCTTTTGGTGGTTGCAAGTCCTTTTTTATAGCTTTTGCTATGCAATTAGTGTCATAAATTCTATTAATATAAGAATAATCTGGTTTAACCCCAAGAAGTTTGCAGTATATTCTATGTATATAAACATCAAAGCCTAACAAATTTTGACCTATTATTATGTAATCTTCATCATAAAGATATTTTTGAAAATCTTCAAGTATTTCTTTAGGGTCAGAAGCTAATCTTTTATATTTTTGATCATCGAACCTTGTTATCTTGCGAGCTTCTTCAGAAAGTTTTAAGTCTGGCCAATTTATATAACAATCTTTTTCTTTTAATACTTTATTGCCTTCTGCTATTAAATAGCTTAATTGCCATGGTTTATTGTCGGGGCTTAATAAATTAAGATTGCAAGTCTCAAAATCAAAGCAAATGTATTTTTGTTTTTTATCGTATCTTAACATTATTAAAACAGCTAATATGTAGGTTATAAATAAGTTCTTCTCCTTTTTTAATAGGCTGGCAAGCCACAAAAGTAACTAATTGTTTCTTATGATCAATATGAGCTTCTATATTAGGTGAGATGCTTTGTTCGCATAAATTCATTTTACCTACCAAGCCCACATAATCAAATATATCTTCATCACTTAAAACGCCTTCTGATTTAATTTCGATTACGAGTTTTGGGATGGAAAAATTTTTATTTTTTACTGATTCAGACCATGTTGTTTTACAGACGATATCGCCCATTTTGTATTTTTTAGGTGCGACTATTTTTTCGCTATTCATGGTTTTGTTCTTTCCAAGATTCAAAAGAAAATTCATCACTGCAAAAATGCTCAAGATTAGGTTTAGATAAAGTTTTGCTTTTTCCAAAGCTTCTACTGCATATGATTTTATATGTCATGTGAGCTTGAGCGTATTGTTTATTTTTGTAATAAATGCTTTTAGCTTTTTCTATTTTATAGCCTTTTTTACTGCACACTTCTAATACTTTAGATTTTAAAAGTTCGTCTATAGGGCTGTTGTTTTCTTCAATAAAAAAAGTTGGCTCTGTAAAGCTTAAATCTGGAACTGCGTTACTGAAAGTAAAATTGTTTACGTGAATAAATGAATCATAAAATGGTACCGCTAATTTTAAGCTGTCATCATTCCATAATTCTTTTAGCTCTTGGTAAGTGAGAAATTTATCGTTGTCACAAAAAGCTTTAGAATATATTTGATTTAACAATCTACAACCATCATCGTTTTTAGAAAAAATAACGATTTTATGTTCGCTGGTTTTATCCTCTTCGCTTTTTGAGTTTCGCATGGCAAGCCTCAACCCAAAAATCAACTGTATCCCTAAATTGTTAGATCTTCTGTAGGCTTCAAAAAAACCTATTAAAGAATCTTCAACTAAGATTAATTGTTCGAGGTTATTATCTTTAGCTATTTTAAATATGCTATCGGGACCACCATCAGAAATACTAGAAGGATCATTCAAGGTCAGAATTGATTTGCCTATTGAGTAATGGCTCTTAAACAAAGCTAGCATAGGTGAAAGTATAACCTATTTCTAAAACTTGTCAAGATCAAAATCGTCTTTAGAATCAAAATCAAAAGGTGAAGCTATAGGTTTTTTCTTTTCAAAAGTGGGGCAACCTTCATATTCTTTTTGTAATATTGAGTCACCGTTTTTTTTGTTTTCGAGAGCTTCTTTTTCAGTAAAATAATTTCTCTTAAGTTTCCCCTCTTTATTAATTAAAGAATAGTATTCAAATGGAAATTTATATGTACAATACCATTTAGGAGAACCGTCTTTCTTTTTTTCATTAGGAAATTTTGCGAACCCGCATAAAAGCCTTCCAGAAAAGCTTCCATCATTGGGCATTCCTTGATGAAAAGCTAAATTAGATAAAGCAGTTTTTTCGGTGAAATTATCTGCGTAATTTTGATATTCAGCAAGCTCATATTCAAACCCTTTTAACTCATGCTCGCTTTTCTGTCTCATTTCTAAAATTGATTTATCTTCACCTATAATCTGCCAAGATCCTGTTTCAGATTTAGAACTTTCCATAGCTTTAAGAAAAACAAACTCCATTTTTATATTCTTAAACTCTGGGTAAAGTTTTTTTACAGCTAATGTATATATATAATCTTGCAGATTATCTGTTACTTCTTTTCCTTCATAAACTTTTTTATTAGTTTTAAAATCTCTTATTAACGCAATGCTTTTCTTTTTGTATATGAATAATTTATCTATGAAACCTTTTACTTTATAAAAAAAATCTTTTTCGTTTATTTCTATCTCGAAGTCTTTTTCTGAAATAATTTTTGTAGGCTTACCGTATCGATCACCGAAAAAATCATAAACCAAACCTCTGAAAATCATATTTTCCATGTCTTCAAGGTTAAGTGGGTCATGTAATAAATTATCTCTCTTAGCATGTTTTAGAACTAAATTTATAACAGCTTTTGAGGATTCTATGTTTCCTGTTTTTAAAATAGTCTTATAGTGTTTTTTATGCCTCTTTTTACCAAGGCATTCTAAAACTAGATGCACAATACTGCCTTTTAGCGCACCGTCATTTGTTTTATCTGGAAGCTTTAAGTGGTATTTGCACCAGTACTGCCAAGAGCAGCCTGACATGGTTTTAATTTTGCTAGCTGATAAAGTCTGCTTCAAGGTTTATTTGTTCTAAAAAATCTTTTAAAAGTTTAGCTTGTTTTTTATATTTACTAAACTCTTCTTT
>CEQB01000947.1_pt1 | contig 13740 bp, 9 predicted proteins | sample 530581 | NCBI WGS metagenome assembly CEQB01 (sample SAMEA2620588, study PRJEB7988) | marine metagenome | biome: marine biome (ENVO:00000447); feature: deep chlorophyll maximum layer (ENVO:xxxxxxxx); material: "saline water (ENVO:00002010), including plankton (ENVO:xxxxxxxx)" | depth 75 m
TTTGCCTCTATTTATCTTATCCACTTTTTCCTCGTAAGACAAAGTTTTTTTATCTATTACTTTGAACAGGGAACCAAGTATAGCTAAGATAGATTTGAGCCAAGACATTACTCTGCTGGCTTCTCTTCTGCTGGAGCAGCCGCTTTCGCAGCTTCTGACGTGATCCCTTTTCTAAGGAAAATGGCCATTGCAGCAGCGAAAACTGCAGATATCGTTGTCTGAAGATCTACCTCTCCAGCGAAATATGCGCCGAGAGCCGTCAAAACCGCTGCACCAGCGGTAAAGTAAGTTTTTTTGCCTGAAAGTGCTTTCATACCAAAATCTATTACACACTTTTTTGCTAGTCTGTCACTCTAACTGAAGCTGAATAAAGAAAATTAACATTAACTCCAGAAAACAAATTTTCACCAAAAGTTATAGTAGGAGAACCCGTTCCTCCCAAAGCATTAGATAAATTATACTGATACGGCATTTGCAAAACTCCTCCGACGTAACATTGAATTTGCTGTCTTTGTAGCTCAGCAGACTCACCAGAGACTACTCCGTCAATATTGAAAATAGAACTTACCCCAGTTAGCAAAAAAGAATTTGTCGATGAATCAGTACTCCTCCCTGTCTCATGAACTGAATTTATAACTGTTTGAAATATTCCAGTTTCACTTGCTTTTACTAATCTATCTCCAGTAACATGAGGTAGGAAATTAAAATCAAAAGCGCCTGTATAATTTTCTCCAGATAGAGTTTCGTCAAAAACAAATGTCGCATCTGTTTTGCTGCCCCTATCTATTGATATACCTCCAGATTGTAAAGTTATCCCAGCTCCTGCTTCACCGCTGTTTAAAATAATTAAATTATCTTTAATTGAGGAATCTACAGTGTTAAGAATTGTTTGAGTTCCCGTAACTGTTAGATTGTTTATCTTGACTTCATCATGAAATACGGCTCCGCTATGAAATGTTTTTAATGCATAAATATCTTGCGCGCTATATTTATCCAAAAAATCTCCAGTCATATCTTGGAGAACTACGCCGGTTTGTACGACCTGTCTCCATCCGCTAGATTTTACGTATAGAGCTAAGTCAGTTGAATTAACTCCAGAAGTTATGAGCATGGCCCCATCAGCTACATCTAACGGGAAAGTGCCAGTCTCTCCCACTGGGCCAATGAATCTATCTCCTGCGTACCTAGTAAATGACATTTTAACTTGTGCTGATTTCTATTTCGTAATAAGCTCCACCATTGTTTTCATTATATGTAGAATCAAATATAATATCTACATTATGGCTTCCTGCTCCTATCGTAAGATCTTTGACAAATTGATAAGGACTAGAGTATGAAGGAGCGTCTAAGTTAGCGCTTGTGATTGATTGATAGTCATAAAAGTTTACGTCATCAGGCGTATATACTCCATAAGATTCATTTCTGTTAGAAGGCTGAATATCTAAATATTCTAAACCATGAGCGTAATGATAATCAGTTCCTCTAGTTCCGACTGTTGATACGTCATCGCCCCCTGTACCTTGCAATATCCATTTATTGTTGATATCTTTTGATATATATTCGAAAACTCTAACGGGGCCTTTTGCATAATTAAATCCCTCTATCACGAATCCTTCGTCTGGCAAGCTAAATCTAGGATCTAGAGAGAATACTCCTAGTTTTGGCGCCGAAGCTCTTATTTTGGGTATATCATTTAAATATATATCACATGTCTGCCTGTCTCCGTTATAATAATAAAAGCCATGATTATCGTCTACTAAAGCCCCATCCTCATCGTATTCAACATCATTTCCAGATAAAAATTTTGCTTCAGAAGTTGCGCGGTCTTTAGTATATGCACCGTTTTCTGAAATATGATTTTCTAAATTAGTTTTATCAGAAAAGGTTCGACCATTATCATCAGTACCCAAGCCTTTAACTTTTATAGACAAAGTTTTTGTTTCATTAACTTCAACAACTAATCTTACTTTAGCTTTTTGTCTATATAAATATTGTAGGTCATATATAAACTCAGAATGGTATCCATTGTAGCCACAATTTTGTATACCTCGTCTTACATCGACGTGGTATAAATCATCTACGTAAGGATAATTTTGCAGCATACTCTTTAAACTTTCATCTGCTATTAAAGCATAATTTGCACCGAAGTTATAAGAATTATTAAATTTTTGAGTAGCGTCTATCTCTAAAACTTTTTGGCGAAAATCTTTTTCAAAATAACATTTTACTGTAGCTGTTTGGCAGTCTTCGCTTTTTGTTATCGTGACTGGATGTGTTTTATGTATTGGAAAATTATCAGAAAAATCAAAATGCTTCATCCATACGTAGCTAAAATGTTTTTCCATAGCAGCAAAATGATAGTCGTAGTCTTCATTAGCCTGCTCTAAAGGAGTCTTTGCATTTTCAATATCCCTTGCCCTTAAAAAACTTTTTACTGTTTCTAGTTTATCTAAATCATACCCTTGATGCCTTGACGCTTGAAATATTGGCCACAGAGATGAGTATGCCATAAAATCCTCTACTTCAACATCATCTATAGTTCCGTCTCCCACAAAACCTAAAAATCTATTTTGCGTTCTTAGATTGACAGATGAATTGTCGCTTCCACTATAAGTCCAGTCTACATACAGCCCAATTCCATCTGTAGCTTCATAGAGATCATTTAAATAAAATTCATTAGAACCTTCTTCGGTTTCTGTTGAATTTATTATATCTATACATAATACTTCGGGCTCAGGGGTAACGCTCGCTTCACCCTTTTTCCAAAAAGCTGTAGGGAAAGGTTGCATTAGACGTAATCATATCCGGTCACGTAACTGGCAAATATTCCAGTATGAATTCTAACAAATGTATAAACATTTGCCTGTTTAGCATTTACTTTGGGGAAAGTATGAGTGCTCGTACCTAATGTATCCATAGGCATTCTTACTTTATTATCCGATGCTGTGCCCGATATAAAAGTACAGTCAATTCTACTAGCAGACGTGTTTTTCACATACATCGTTAACGTTTGCCCATCTCTTACATTTAAGAAAGAGTAGGTAGCATTATTAGTTGCATCAATATATTGTATGTTTCCTCTTGACCAATCTATATTAGCTGTGTTAAAAGAACCCATGCTAACAGTAGAATGATAAGAAACTCCCGAGTGCATATTTAAGTCTCCAGATAATAATAATCCAGAAGAAAGTATACTCACATCTCCAATAATATCTCCTCCGACTGTTTTATCTAGAAAGTTACCCGTTCCTCCGCTTATAGAAACAATAGGGCTTAGAAGCTCTTGCCCTGTCGCTGTTAAATTACTGGTTAATATACTTACATCATGGTCAGTAGCATATTGTCCAGTCTGTTCGCGCCCCACTAAATTTCCAGTGTCTGCCGCAGTCAAAAATCCAGAAGCAGCCAAGTTAGTAGCAAAATCGCCAGTGTCCGTAAAAGTATTAATTATGCCTCCCTCATGTAGGGTGGTTAAAACGCTTCCTAAACTATGACCATAAGTTGTAGGCTCTGCGATAGTAAATACATTATAATTTAATTGACTAGGGGCATCTTGAGGTACTCTAAAATAATAAGTTTCTCCAGCGCCTTTCGCCTTGCCTAGTTCAGCTTGGCCAGAATCATACAAACCTATATTACCGTCTTTATTAAGGCCTGTGGATATACCAAAAAATACCGTTCCAGAAACAATATTAAAAGCATAAGTACAACCTCTGCTTAAGTGAAGATTAGGTTTTAAAAGCGCTTGAGAATGTCCTGAATGTAAAGGATTGGTCTCTGCTATAATAATTCCTTGGCTTCCATCTGTACCTACATTATATTCGGCGCAAAAATCTGCATATTGTCCTGAATAAACCTGTTCTGTTATATAGCCAGATACGGATTCTATCATGCCAGATAAAAGAACTCCTGTATGGTCAAGCTGACCTGTCAACTGAGTTATTTGATGATCAGAAGCAAAGCTGCCAGTCATCTCATTATCTATGAAAGCGCCAGTCATTGAAGTATCAACGAAGCCGCCAGTCATCTGATTATCTATGAAAGCGCCAGTCATCTGATTATCTATAAAGGCTCCCGTTTCGCTCTTCTTGACGTAAGCCCCGCTTATATCATCATGAACTGCGTTGACGAAACTTTCTAAAGTTGAGCCTGTAGTTCTCAAATTACTGCTGTTTGTATTAGCTAAAGTTTGAACTGCTGTTACATCCGCGTCAGAAGCGAAATCTCCACTAGAAACAAACTCTAAACCATCTAACCCAGCCTTTACGGCAACTAAACTACCTGCGCTTCCTGCATAACTATTAGGCGTGTCATTTAAAGCCGTAGTGAAGTTTCCTGTTAGCACTCCCGCTGCGCTGCTGGCTGTAAGGCCGGAGAACTCCAAAGCAGTTCCATCTGCAGACACAACTACTACTTCTCCAGCCGACCCTAAGCTAGCAGGAGTATCGTCTAAGTCTTTGAAAAATACGGCGAAATTTCCTGTTTGAGCAGTGTCGACAAAACCTCCTGTCATTGAAGTATCAACGAAGCCGCCAGTCATCTCTTGACCGACTAAGGTTCCTGTCATTGAAGTATCAACGAAGCCGCCAGTCATTTCTTGACCGACTAAGGTTCCTGTGCTTGTAGTCGCTGAAGCCCAAGTTACATTCCCCGCTCCATCTGTTTGGAGAAACTGATTTGAAGAGCCATCAGTAATTGGAAAAGTGAAAGCATCGCTAAAAGTTACTTTTTTATTTAACTTAATATGCCCAGTATGCAAAAATTGAGCTATATAATTTGCGCCTGATGCCGTGACAGACCCCGTATTTGCATGGAAGTATAAGTCTTGCTTGTCTCCAATAACTATACGTTTACCTGATTGAGTTCCATGTATAAAATAATGCCCAGACCCTATACCCAGAGTAGAGTCTCCTGTAGAAGACGCTCCTAAATTCAAATAGTTTCCATCACTGTTAACAGCTCTTAGTACAGCATTGTGCCCAGTAGAGGTCGTTTCTGATTCTATAAAAGTAAATCCATCATTTACAGCATCTACAGTTTTACAAAAAAGTCTACCCCATCTCTTATTCGATTTACCTAAATTTTTATCTACATAAGGATGTAAACTTGCCGTATCTTCTAAGATAAGTCCTGTCGTTAAAACTCCTTCGCTTGTCCATTTGGCAAAATACCCGCTCGTACCTTCTCCCGTCGGGAAAACACCAGTTTCATGTTTACCCACTAAATTGCCGCTCATCGCAATATCAACAAACGATCCGGTCATTTCCTGCCCTACTAAATTTCCGCTCTTAGCATTATCTACTAATGACCCGGTCATTTCTTGGCCGACTAGAGAGCCAGTATCGACAGAGACGATGTCTGTTTTTAGGGCAAATAATCCTGTTTTTAATTCAACACCACTTTGAAATATTTTTCCGCTTACGTCTATGCTTGGATGAAAAATATGAGCTGAGCCAGAAGATACATAATTCTCTCCCTTTATTTGTAATTTATGAGTTAAGTCATCATCGGAAAGTCCTGTGAAAAAGTTGACTGTAGAATTAGTGCCTCCAACTTTATAAATTGATACTCCGGACTCAGATCTTAGTTTTAGAAACTCTCCGCCATCTACAGCTAAATTAGACCCTGCTGAATTTATAAATTGATTTACATTGGCAAACTGTAATTTCACGCCAGTTGCCATAGTGACCGCGCCACTTATCGTGCCTCCAATTTTTTTATCTAAAAAACTGCCGGTTCCAAGATGAAGGTCGTCGGAAAACTCTAAGGCGGTGCCAGAAGTATTCCCAACTAAGAACATGCCCCCGCTAATGCCATCAGGAGTATCTGTTAATCCCGAAAAAGTAGTATTACTAGAAGCTATCGCCTCCGCTACGTCTTTTACAGTAGCGCTTCTGCTAACTCCAGAATTAGCTATAACCATTAGTCCCCCAGTCGGGACCGGAGATAAAGCTGAAAGTTGTGATATCTTTTTGTTGGGCATCCTTATTCCTTATATATTATACACTTTTTAGTACAGTGGTATGTAGTTTGACACTAATAAACCACTTGATTCCTCCAACTCTAACCTAAATCTTTCGAAGTCTCCAGTAGACCCATCAAAAGCATGATCTGTTTCTAGGAGGTGAAACTCCTCTAATTGTCTGTCTGCCAGAAAACCACTAATGAAAAATCCTTTAGATAAATCGTCCGGGTCTAACTCTGTGCTAAACGTAGCTTCAAAAGATTTATTGTCTCCTATGGCTGTTCCGTAATTAAATCCATCAAGCTTTGCTTTATTGAAAGAATATTTAATCATAGGCCCTTCTCTTCTCTCCAAAGAATTTGTTCCCGCATGAGTAGGATCGCTACTCACTGAATCAGAACAATCGCTTGGCATATTTAAATTTATCGTAAAATTGTAATCTTGATTTAAATTTATTAAGTCTATTAAAGAGCCAGAGCTCATTTTTTCAACCACTCCCGCTATACCTATTTGTACAGGAGCTGTGAAATTTACTTTTCTACTAATAGGAAATTTGTGTCCCAAATTAGTCTCTCGCCCGCGAGGTATTTCAAATGATATAGAATAAGACTCTAGATGAAGATTTTCAAAATCTATACCCATACCTGAAAAAGAGTCTACTGAAAAATTTATATCTCCGGGCCTAAGTACAGATATAGGATTTCTATTTTTCATTTTAGGTATAACACAATCGACTCCTGCTAACTGATTTCCACTTTTGGCTTCTATCATAGGAGTCAAGAAGCCGCTGCCACTTGTCTCAAACATTATGTTCTCTGCCGTATAGCTAACCTGAGCTCTTGGTAAGCTACCAACAGACGCCTCTGTAGAATATGAATCCATATAGCATCGACCCAAAGCAATAACATTGTATCCGGTAGCATTTAAGTCAGTTACTTTTTGGTTGTCTCTAGAAGTTAAATTTTCTATAAGCTCTCCAGTGTTTATATCTTCATGGTCTCCTCTTACTGCAAGATAAAAATTCTTTTTGTCTCTATAAGACCTTGAAGGGAAAAAGGGGTCTGTCTGCCCAGCTTGATAAGCTACGTCTTTCATCTCATCTTCTTCTACAAAGCCAGATAATAAAGACTGCCCTGTATTATTTGAAAAAAATGGAGCGCCAGAATAAGGCTCTTCAAACTGAGGATAGTTTACATAAAGTCCCATCTTCGACTCGTTAGAAACATCAGAAAGAAGATAATCGAAAGAAAAAGTTACTTCAGGAGGATTTATAATAGGTCTATCTAAAACAGACCTTGTGTTCATCTGATTTACCTGAGTGTGGGGTATACTTATATCATACGAAAAAGATTGAATCCTATCTAACTGTTTAATTAAATTATGAGTAACTAATGGATTTGAATAATCATTATGAGGCTGCCCTCCCTCATAACTCAAAAAGTTATGACCAGACGGGCCTACGAAAAGTCCCTCTACGTTGTAGATAACTCTTGACATTATTCTCCATCATATTTACTACAGTAAAGTATACCAGCTAAAAAGTCATCCACTTGATGCTGGTAAGCTATCGATTGAATTTCTTTTACTCTGTCCTCATTTCTATCTATCGGTTCAGCTGCATAACGACCCGCTTTAGCCAACCAATTTTCCGGATCTTCGTTATGAATTACAATATTGGAAATCTGCTGGGCAATTTCTTTTTGGGTTTTATTTAGTCGCTTTCTATTATGAAGCTGCCTTAAAGAAGCTTCTACTTCAGAATTAAGTTTATCGGCTAAGTTAAGGTTGTCCTGTATTTTAGTCAAACTGAACCTAGTTTGTTTTTCGGCTGTAAGACCAATTGGATTTTTAGTATCAGTTTCTTTAGGCCGCCCAGTACCCTCCGGCCTCCCTTTTTGTTGCGGTAAAGGTTTTGCTTTTTGAGCCGGAGCTTCTCTCGGGGGCTTGTTGCCTAGCACTGGCTCATAAAGGCCATTGTCTTTTAAGGCCTTAAATTTCTCCTGTGACTCTATAGACTCTTCTGCAGTTGGCATACGTCCAGACTCTATAGCCTGAATACCTTCTTCTGCAGTTAAAACACCAAGTTCAACGAGCCTGCTATATACTCTAGCGTAGACAGAATTATCTCTAAGGTCTAAATCTTCGAAATGAGGAGTCGGATAGTTTTTAAAACCCATCTCTTTCGACAGCCTTTTAATTTCTGGCATCAAGAAATCATTTATAAAAACTTTTCTACCTTCATTTAGCCTCTCCATAAACACTTGGACCTTAATGCTAGAGTTAGCAAACTTTTCGTCGCTAAGAAGAATATTGTTAAGACCCATTTGTATATCATGATTACATACTTCGTACTTTTTGGGATCAAGAATTCCAGCTATATCAGGTATAACAAATTTGGCCTGAGTCGTATAGTCTGATATCAAAACTCGACCAACAGATTCATTCTCAAAGAGTTTCTGCATGGCCAGCAAGTTCTTTTGGTTGACTCCGCCTTTTTCTGGCTCCGCTCCCATAGTGACAAGAAGAATAGATTGATTTGTGGTCCTAGTAAGGGCCATATCCATCTTTTTCATTTCTTGCTTCCAGTTGATATCCTCTAGAACAGGATACCCCATAGGAACAGCGAAGGGCTCGTAGTCCTGCTTTTTATAAAAAACTGCTGTAATTTTATCAAGCGGCAAAGGAATGCTGACGGCATTATAGCCGGGCTTCTTGCCTCCTTCTCCTTTGATTTTTTTAATAGTCTCAGGATCAAAACTTTCTAAAACTTGTTTATCCTCTTCTGTTCTTGGATGCCTTAACCTTTCTAACTCATAATCAGTGAGGATTTTTCTAAACTCCCCAGTAGCAAAAGTAATGTTGCCAGAAATTTGTATATCTGCAGGATTTAAAATTATATATCTAGCAGGCAAACTAAATGACGCGTTTGAGTTTAGTCCAAAAGTTTGAGTCATTCTAGTGACGTCAGCTTGAGAAACATTAGCGTCAAATCTATGAATAAAAACATTACCTGACCTGTAATATTCTCTAAAGAACTTGCTTTGCAAGCTGTTCATATTTATCTTCTTACATAAGGCATCAAAAAATTCTCTAGCTTTTCTGCTCCCGCCAGTAAGATATATCTCACTCATAGAAAACTCTGTCATTAGATCGATAGTATTTCTAAAAACAGAAAAATTGTAGTAGGCCTTTTGACAGAGGACTATAGTATCTCTAATATCTAAGCTTGAGTTATTGGTAACTCCCTGAGAGTATCGGAAAGGAATAATCCCATCATCTATATTCCTGTACCGGTCCGTTCTTTCAATATGACCGGCTTTGTTTCTGCGAGACCTCGTCGAAGCAATAGTCTCCATAACTTCTCCTCCCGCCATTAGCGGTTCATTAAGAGAGTTTTCGTTGTTAACTTTTCTTTTAGCGGCCATTTTAACTTTAAATTACACTTAATCAATCATCCTTGGAACAAAAGTCGTATTAACTTCTTCAACTTTTATTTTTCTCATATCATTATAGGCTTTAACAGCCCAGTTACTCAACATTAATGTAGTATAATTATCTTTTCTGGCTCGGTTAGCCGAATTGCTACGCCGAAGATGCTGTGGTAAATCAAAACTTTGTGTCCCTTTTGCTGTGGATTTGACTTCCACTAAAGCACATTGTTTCTTAGTTTGGTAAATTAAATCGTCTTGAGTTTCTATCATTTCTCCTATATCGTTAAAGTGAGTCAATTTTAGAGGTACCTTAGCCGAAGATACTTTGGAGAAAAAACTACCAGAGGCGGCTGTCCTAGAAGCGAAGAATATCTTCTTATGGTCTATACAAGACTGTAGGTATTCATTAGCGTTTCTAAGGAAGTCGGAACTAAAAACCTGCTTGAAGCATAATACATCATCTTTGGGGCTATAGATTCTCTTTACTTTTTTAAGCTCTTTTTCGTATTCTATTCCCTGTTTTTCTGTATTGAAATCAAAGAACTTAATTTCTAAACCTGCCCCTCTAAAAACTTCAGATTCATTTGCGCTGTCGATAAATTGATAACCTGCATTATCTATAATTATCATTTTTATATTAAAATGCTTATACAAATAAAACAAATATTTGATATGGTCTTTCAAATCTCCACCGGCTACTGCATAAGAATGCACTAAAGTATAAGACCCTTCATCTAGCTCAAGGAGCGACATTGCAAAATAATCAGAACTAGGACTGTTACTAAAGCTGGGATCTATACCAAGTATATACTCCTTTTCTGGGTTACCTGTAATTAAAGTATGTGGCGCCTCTCCATCAGGGACTGTGCATTCGTGCATTTTCTTAGCGCTAAAATAACTATCGCTTCCATCTGTGAATTGAGCGCAATACTCCCGCTGAAAAGACGAATTAGATGAGCCTCCTGACTGGGCTTCCTCAATAATAGTTTTATCAATCATATCTGGAGGGACAGAATCAAATCCCATTTGAGATATAAAATATTTAGAGTCTAAAATATCGTCAGAATAAATATTACCCATCCATTCTTTGTAAGTTTTATATAGATTCTCAAAGCTATAACTAGCAGAAGATAGTGCTATCATCTTTGATTTATTTTCAAACACCATTCTGTCCTTTTCCTCCATCTTACCGCTTTTGATTAAAGAATCCTCTATTTCTCTAACTCTAATTCTTTCAGCCATATCCTGCGGCGCGACCAAGAACGGCATAAGAACTGTTTTAATAGTCTCTTCTGGCAATAATAGATATTCGTCTAGCACAAGGATGTTAGCACGAAAACCACGAATCTTTTCACCACTTAGAGGTATCGCCGTAATACTTCCGCCGTTTATTCTCCATTCGAATTGATCGTTACGTTTAGACTTAGCCCCGAAAGCCTGAGCTAGTAATTCTGCCCCTTTAGTCTCCACTATCTTTTCTAAATTTTGAAATATGAACCTAGCCGTACGAAACGTTGGTCCGGCTATTAGAATTTTTGTATTGGGCTCAAAGATACATTGCAAAAAGCAGTACACGGATGCGATAAATGTTTTACCGCACCCGCGCCCCCAGACACACATGTTAAAATTTCTGTTAAAGAAACCTTTCAGAGTAACTTCTTGGAATGGAGCGAGTTTTATCCCTGAGATAAGCTCTACTGTAAACCCTAAATTAGCCCGAAGAAATTTAGCCAAAGATATTTTTGCATCTTTAGACTCTAGCTCTCCTTTTAGTTTCAGTAACTCTAAATTAGTGTCTTCGACATCTCGTTGATATTTTTCTGGAGCGTACCACATTTTAGTCTAAATAAGCTATAAGAATAATTAAGAATAAGAGAATTAAAACTTGCTCATAAGTTAGCTCAATTTTGCCTCTCATAACAATTTCAAATCATAAGCATATTGCAAGTCTACATCTTTGTACTCACAGTTGCTAAAAAATATTCTTTTCATAACTCTTTCTGATTCTATTCTATCTTTCACAAACAAGAATTGTACGTTCGGATACTCTTGGATAATTGTGCGAATATTATGAAATATGTGTTGAGGGTTCGTCCTTACGTTTTTCTTATAGGTTCTCTTTAACTTATGGAACATCAAGCTTGAGTTATAGTCATTTTCTACAAGGACAATTAAATTAGCGTCTTCGGATTCAGCCCTTTCTATTTCATCGCAAAATCTTTCATAACCGCCACTCAGAGTACCTATTAAATCCTGTATTGATTTTCTTTCTATATAACAGTTACATGTTAGGTTTTTATCACTTAAAGCATAGTCGCCATATTTCAAACCCTTAACTTCTGTATGTATCCCGATGATATCTAGAGGTTGTTGTTCTCTGGTGTCTATATAAATTTTTTCGTGTTTATATTTTTCAGGGGAATAAGGAAGCGGCTCTGTTATAGTTTTATATTTAGTAGCTAGACCCACCTCTTGACATATTTGATCATAGTCTCCAAATACTTTTTGGTAATAAGCTACAGATGGACTCATGAGAGACCTAAGTTCGACTTGACAAGGGGCAAACTCTAAATCTTTTTTCTCTTTCCTGCCGATAAGAAAGTTTTTAAAATACTCTTTTGCCACTGGCGGCTCTACGTGAGACATCCATTTTTTTAAATTATTTTTGTTATTAAAATCCGTAGCAAAATAACTCTCTTTATTGGTAAACTTTATTAGCTCATTGTCATACTTATCCCTTCTTGGAAAATGTTTATGGTAGTAGTCTTTGACTTTCAGCTTATGACTTTTTAAATGAGCGTGAAGACTTCTGTCCGAAGGAAATACTTTGCCGCATTCCTTACATTCAACCATTAATTACCTCCTCTTCTGTCAACCCCATAATTCTGCACTTGATTTCATCCATGCTAGATAGCCTTTCGACTTCCTCTTCCAAAGCTTTTTTTCTAATTTCGGCGAGTTTAATCATTTTATGGCGGGACTCTTCGTCTTTCCACATCTCTACTAAATTTAAAATGGAAGCGTTTTCTTTAATTTGCTTGCTAAGTCTTTGACTTCTCTTTTCTTTTAATTCATTAAGGAGCTTTGTCTGCCTGTTGACACACTGATTGTACTCTGTTTGAGCTGTATTAATAGATTCCACTAGACTCATAGCCATCCTTTTTCCTTCTGTTTCTTCGGCCGCTTGGTCTAGAAGCTCTTGAAGTCTTTCAACTCTAACTTGTATATTTGAAGCTATCACTACCTCTGCAGACAGAACAATATACTGATCAACTTCCTCCTGTGTCAAGTCTGGTTTATCATGAGTATATCTCACAAAACTGCTCTCGAAAAGTTCTCTGTTGTCCTGAGAAGCATAATTTGATATTTGATGCAGAAATCTATAAGTGTGCATGTAAGCTATCAGCTTTGCTATGTTTTTTTTGTCAGAAGCTTTAACATTATTTTTGTCTATACCCTCGTGAACATATTTGTTAATTCTGGCAATAGCTTTAGTTTCATTCTTAGGTGGTAAGTAATCGCTTGGAGAAACCTCTCTTACAACTTCAGATAGAACTATCTTATCGTCAATAGTTTTCACGAAAGCGCTACACGCCCTAAATCTCATTTCCGAAGGGTTTATCTTTTCTCCATATAAAGTCTCACACATATCAGAGACTTTCATTGTGGAACAATTATTGTATAAAAAATCTCTCTCTTCTTGATTAAGCTCGTAGGCTTCTTTTTTATCAGAGGTAGCTTTTGTTTTTTTGCCTTTTGAAGCTAAATAATTTTTAATAGCTTTGCCATAAACACTCCTCCCATCTCTAAACTTTTCGTCTATATTTGGGAAAACAAGACCGACTAGTTCTTTAATTGCTGTAACCCCTTTTTCTTCATAAAGATCGTCGATAAATATTTCTTGCTCGGTAGCTAAATCAATTTCTTCTTTTTTCTTCATATATTTACATTCTCTGAAACGATTTCTTTTGCTTTGTCTATTATGGATTTTTTTATGTTTTTTATTTGTTTATATCCGGGACTCCTATTTTTCTCAGATGTTTTATACCCTAATATTTTAGCCACCTCCTGCTCTGACTTGTTTTTTAAATAAAGATTTTCATAAACAATCCATTCGTTGACTTTTAATCTTTCTTTTAGTTGGTCATTTAGCCTCTTGAGTACTGTATCGAAATCAAACTCCTTTAACTCTATTTTTTCAGTTTCATGCTCTACAGATTCTAAAGGAGCGGGTAATTTCGTCAGATAAGCGGCCTTTTTAGTTTTTTCCCATTGAGCGAACAATGGGCAGGATGAATTTTGAGTACCGTAAATATAACATAAAGAATCTGATTCTGCGGCCGC
>CEQB01003883.1_pt1 | contig 13599 bp, 21 predicted proteins | sample 530581 | NCBI WGS metagenome assembly CEQB01 (sample SAMEA2620588, study PRJEB7988) | marine metagenome | biome: marine biome (ENVO:00000447); feature: deep chlorophyll maximum layer (ENVO:xxxxxxxx); material: "saline water (ENVO:00002010), including plankton (ENVO:xxxxxxxx)" | depth 75 m
GGCGACCACACACCATCTACACCAATGTGTAACAGGTGTTCTTTCGTCCATGCAATATCTTCTTCACTCGGTGTCCATTCACTTTCTTCACTCATTGTCCTCACCATTGTCCTCACAGAAGGCAACTCGCCCACAACATTGACTCATATAGATGTATTCATTATTCTCTAACAGGATGATAATGCTTGTCTCTTCTTTCTCCTGACAGAAGACACACACAGGGAATTTGTCTGACTCGTTAGTGATTGCAACAACACCCACCTCTTCTCCCCTCGGAGTTTCAAATATCATGTCCGCAAGATTGATTTCTTCCCCATCATGTGTATACCATGTTGAGTCTGCTGATACATCATTCGGATGTATGTCTTCTTCAAACTCTTCGGAGTCCATCATTCCGCTTCCTGTTTTGGTGCAGCCACGGATTTTGTAACAACCATCGTGTGCCATTTGTCGAACTTTGACTTGTGCTGCTCAACGATGTTTGGTGCAGCAGCCATTGCCAATTCGTGTAGTTCAGCAGGTGAAAGGTAATCTTCAGGAACCACATCACCATTCATCACGAAGTCGTTTTGTTTACTCTTGAGTGCAATCGAATAGTTCGGCTTTGGAATTACGTCACCTTCTACATACTTGCGAGATGCAACGATGGCGTTCTCCGTTTGTACGATAGAATTGTACACACTCTTGGCAGCAACTTCTGCTTGTTCTTTGGTAGCAAAGTAAAGCATACCCTCACCGTTGAATGGTGTGAATGCTTCAGTCTTTCTGCGCCCATAGTAGTCTACAACTGAACGTGAACCCTTGATAACAAATGTCCACGCGGTTACATCTTCTACATTAGCAGGTTTCCAAGCGAACTCGCTAATATCCATGCCATATGATTTACGTGTAGATGTAGCATAGTATTCCCAACCATTGGCTTCTTCACCTGCCTTTCGATTACGGCTCCGTGTGATACGAATGTACTCTGCAATCTCGGCCATCCATGCCCAATCTTTCCATCCATACGTAGCGTTGAAGCCGCGCTTCTTGTATCTGAAGTCCCATCCCTTTGTATCGGTTACATCATTCCCATCCTCATCAAGAGTAGGGCAGCATTCAGTCACATGATTCCTGTGTTCCGAACCACATGTATTGCAGATTTTCTTGTATCGCTTTACAACAACGTTTACATTACGTTTGCACATACGTGCCAAAGACTTCTTGATACCCTTCAGTACCTCTTTGTCGTCTACCTGTTGAATAAGAGAACGGCGTTCAGTTATCCAATGACGCCATAGTTTACTGTTTGCATCTTTGCCCTTCAACATGTTATTGTTCCATCCACTACGTACGTGTTGTGATGTATACAATGGTGCGAAACGTCGTAGACCCGTGAGAGTGATAAAATCAGTGTCTGTACCGGGTTTGGGTATTTGGTCGTTGTCAGCCATTTTCAACATAGCCCAACCTTTGACCATCGCCCCATCGTGGTGAGCGCAGTTGCGCTTGACCTTCTTACCGTCAATCTCATCGTGAGTATCAGCCCATGCACATTCACCATTCGTTACACCTTCAGTATGTATAGGTCTGTTAGAACGGAACACAATCGTAGGTGCATCGGGCGCATCGAGGATTTCTACAAGAGCCGGGAACTTGGCCTTCAGATATTCCTTGAACAACGTTCTCGGTGAATGCTCTGCATCCGTACGCCATAGACGTTGCATGAACGCTTCTCGATACTTTTCAGGTATATTCTCAACCATAGCATCAGGACATGCCTTCGGACTCAATGCTTGATTCGTTGAAAAGAATATGACAACATTGTTTTCGGAATCCCAATGTGCGGTTTGAACGGCTCTGTATTTGATGTATGTTACATTACTCACTTCATCATGACCACACGACTTGGAATTGGGGTCACGGAATACACCATAACCGACCTTACGTGTCTCAATGAGATATGCACCGCGTGTGAAATCGTTCAACAATTCCTGTGGTTCGGCATCGCCATTTGGCCCGAGGCTTGCCAATGAGAAAGCAACGGCTGCATCCATAGCACGACACTTGCCAATCATTTGTCCCGTACGATGAATCGTTTGATGAGTCATAATTTCATCATCAGTGAAATCCAATCGGTCACCAAATACACCCGCTTCTTGCCATAACTTCCATGTGCTAAATCCTGTCCATTCTCCACTCATTCTAAATCACCTACCGTATTTTCAATTGCATCGTAACGTGTCAATTCTACCACCGAATTCTCCTTGGTAAATACCGAGCCTTGATACAAATAGAATCGGTCAGGGAAATGCCCTTCCTGTGATAATTGAGAGCGTTCAAGAATAGGCGCTCCGTTGGTATTTGTTTTACCTGCTAACGTAGCATCATCACGATTCCACAAGTTACGATGCTCTGCTAAGGTTCGTGTACCATAGTATGATGTGTCCATACTTTCAGTTGGGAAATATACTGAAGTGTACGAACGTGTATACGCTAATCCAACCAATTCCAACACATCTACAACTGCATCTGAAAAGTACAACACTTCAGGTACAAATCCTTCTTCAAAATCATCGAATGGTTTGTACACATCCTCATGTGTAAATGCTGTCTTTGGTCTGTATTCTGACGTGTACCTCTTAGAAAATCCACCATCCGTCCAAGTGAAAACGTATTCACTACTACCTGACCTCCCCTGCACAGGCCAAGCCGACGTTGTGTAAATAACTACATGAAACTCTTCATCGTTGTACTTCACACGATAAATCAGTCCATCGTCTGATGTGTCTTCTACATCATATTCTTCAGCATCTACATCGTATTGCATTTCGTATTTTGTACCCACAAATGGGTCTACTACTATGTTCTCTGACATTTCAATCTCTCCATCTCTCTATTCTAAGTTGGTTTATATATTATTTTTCTTGGTCCAACGTTTTCAATAGTGCATCGTGAAAGGTTTGACGTTCATTCATGAGCGTCTGCCACTCACGCACTCTGCTTGGACGTGCTTCATACATGGCCCTTAACACAAAATGGTGCGCTGTATTCTTTGCACACTCATCGTATGGTGACTGATTCTTCATTAGCACCACGTAAGCAATCGTGCCTGTGCGGTCACGACCATGTATACAATGTAGCACTACGTCACGTCCTTCATCTAACAGTTTCATCACCTTCTTTGCGGCGGCTGTCCAATGCTCTAAGGGTGTGAACTTCTTGTAGGATAGATAGTGACAATAGGTTTCCCCATGCCATTGACGATGCGGCTTGTCACACAGCGTAACAACTGCTACATTTTCCGAATTGAGTATCTCGATAGTTTCCATGAAGTCGTCAAGACCACACATTGTGAGTGTGCCTTCGCCTACTTTGATTGATGTGTTAGTCATTCAATCACCTTCCATAAATCCTCAATGAATTCACCCATGTATGAAGCATCAGCCGCTTCCATGTTGGTAGCAACATCAGCAATCGCTTCACGCAACCGATTGTTTTCTGCGACTAATCGTTTCACTTCGTCCCTAAAACCCTGAAGACGCCATTCATAAGTTTCCTTAATTTCCCTGATGCTGCTCATTCTTCATTCCTCCTTATGCTTCATTGGGTACAAGTCGCCACCACTTCTCTCATCCAACCAATCCTTGAAGCGATGCAGTTCAATATCACCGTCATACAATTCAATACAGATGTTCCAAAGGTCAATGTAAGAATCTCGCCACGACTTGACTTCTGCTAAGAGAAGTGGTGCGTCTGCGATGAGTTGTGCATCAGCATCACCTAATCCGATACAAACGCCATTACCTATACCGTCATTACCATTGGGAATGATGAGTAGTTGGGCGACAACATCTTCGCTATACGACCATTTCCACGGCCCTCTTGTATGTCCTTCGTATTTGTCTGTGTCAATCATTCAATCCTCTCCAAATGGGCAACCGGCTATGACATCATTTTCTGTATGGTATCGAATATGTTCTTCGATACTCAATCCGCATTCATCACATAGGGAACAACCAATCTTACTCATCACTTTACGCAACCGCTTGACTTCTTCAAAGAGAAGTTCTGCGTCTTGTCTAAGGAGTCCTATACGAAGAGTAGAACCATTGTCAGTTTCGTATTTGTCTATGTCAATCATTCTTCTTCATCTCCATTGAATATATCTGCGTATGGCCCTTGTTTTGGTGGAGTCCATCTCCCTGATTCCATCATCATATAACCCATCGCTGCGCAGTATGCTGTCCTTCGATTGATACCTGCTTTGATGCAATCATCAAACATCAATTTTCGTAGCATCCAATTAACGGGCTTACCATGTGCTTCTATTGCATCTCTTGAGGAAATGCTACGAAGAAAATCATTCTCTTCACGCAACCGCTTGACTTCTTCATTCCTATCTCCTACTGCGTTCAATAAACCATCAATTGCCTTTGTCCCTCTATCATCATTCTGCAATTCTTCACGCAAGAACTCATTCTCTTCACGCAACCGCTTGACTTCTGCTTCCAATTCAACTACTCGGTTGTTCAACCAAGTCATGTTGTTGCGAGTCTCCATATCTTCTTCTACTGTTCTTGCGTCTACTTTTTCGTCTATGTCATTCATCTCTATACTCAACTCCATACCGATACATCACTGACCATATATGTTCAAATGCATACTTCAATCTCTTATCTCTTACACTTCTCTTGAAATTGTCATAATCAATACGCTCAATGTATTCACATAAACCACTCTTGACTACTTCTCTATCCAAGTTCACTCTATATGGATAGTCAGCATCGGGCATATGAGTAACATCTACGTCACCCCAAATACTCGTGATATGACTTTTCTTTCTTGCTCTTACGAGTAGAAGCGTAGAGTCACCACGATGTTCTACGATACTAAGCCATCCATCGCTGTGTCCTAACCACATTAACTCACCAACTAACTATTCTTAGTTGGTTTATATATCAAATATTATGCCACACGGCGAGCAATGTCACCGATTCGTTGTTGCATGATATTGCGCGTTGATGCGTCTTGGAGATGCTGTAGTGCTTGTATAAATGCATCTTCCCCACCGTATCTATCGAATGACTGACCCATTTCTTTTGCACTCATGTTACCGAATACATCTCTTGTGTGTGGTGGTTGATATTGCATGGTCGCTAATTCATTCACGTCGCCACTCCACGCATCACCTTTCGGCGCACCCATCGCTCTAAATGGACCCGAGCCACCTACATCTACGTAGGTCGGCGTTCCATCGGGACGAATCAATACATTGTCTAAATCAAGACCGAGTGCATCCCAATTCCCAATCGCCGCATGAGGAAGGAAATCTTGTCTCACTCGTTGTACTGCGTCCCTGTCTCTCAAGTCTAAAGGTGATGCCCCTTCTTCATATCTTGCGAGCATAGTCGGCCTTCCTTGGTGTTCATACATAGCCGCTTCAGGCACACCTACACCAAGCGCATCAAGATAACGGTTCATATCATACTCGTTGAGAATGTGTTGCGGGTGACTCCCTTTCTTTGATACAAAACGACGGCCTTGTGTGTTTGTATTCATAGGGACACTGTGCATCCTTGCACCTGTAGAACCACCGAGTGGTGTACCTTGCCCTAAACGATTGCGAATGCTTTCAAACGCCTCGTCCATAGGCACTCGCATGGGCGTTCGGAAGCGACTATCACGTATCATGCTTACGCGAGTGTGCAATCGTAGATGAAGCGCATGGCTTCCTTTGCCTCATCCACATCCATATCAAAGAATTCACATTGCTCTTTGAACATTTCAGCAGCAGCATTTGTTCTTGCTATCATCTTTGGATGACGAGAGTTGTTCATAGTCTCTCTTTCAAACTCTGATGGTTCAGGTAGCATACCGGATGATACGCCATCTAACCATGCGGAGTATGCGCTTTCCCAAAGGTAACCATCGTCATCAAGGAGATTGATACCTGTAACTTTCCAACCCAACTTCGCTCTGTCAGTTACCACTCTAATCGAGAGTGCGTTAATCCATGACATGGGTACATTAAATGATTCAGAGAGTTGTTTGTAACTAAGCATCCATTCGGCTACACCAAACTCACGTGGGTCACCATTGATATGTTGTACAAGATTTATCCATGCGTTACTTTCCAATGAGGTATCTTTCGCACGTAACAACAATCCCTCAAGTGCATCTACTTTCGCAAAGTACATTTGTTTTAGTTCGTCATTCCATGTAGGATTAGCCGACCCGATTCTCTTTTGTAAATCGAGTAACCCTTCCTCAAGATTATTGTACTCACTCATTCTTCCTCGCCTCCATTATCCAAGTATGGCGCATCAGGTGACACGACTACAATACCATTGCCTTCACAGAATGAAATGAATTCCATCACAGGTTGAGAAAGCAGTTGCATATCTAACACCGCACCCATAGGATGATTCAATGGGTCGCCACCGTCTACAGTTGATTCAATAAACAATTGATACACGGACTTGCCCGTGTCACCCGAGAACTTATCGTATCTCACTAATCGAAGTGGGACATACAATTTGTCACCACTCGCAGGTGATTGGGCGGTAGGTGTTTGACCTCTCAACCACGCTGTCATCTCAATGGGTACACGAAGTTCTGTAGCCATTCCATACTTTCTGTTACCCCCACCATGCTCGGGGTCACCTATACCTTGAATGTGAATCATGTTATCACTGTACTCACATCTTACTTGTATTCGCTTAGTCATTTCTGTTGTTGTCATTTATCTCACTCTCCTATTCTTAGTTGGTTTATATATCAAATCTTATCCTTCGCCTTCTTGCGTTTTGGACTCTTCATCTTATCCAAGTCCTTGGGCTTGTTTAAACGATTCTTCTTCGCCTCTTCACGCTCTAATTTCTTTTTCATGTATGGACTTGTGCCTGTGCAACAACCCGCACAATCTTTCTTCTCGCTATCGAAAGCAAACATCTGCCACGATTCTACATACGTGCGACAGGTCTTACACTGAATCTTTTCCTTCTGTACTTTCATGTTCAGTGACTCTGCGTGACAACAGCGACACACATCGCTGTCGGGCATCATCTCGTTGAGTGTGTAATCACCACCACAATGCACACACATTCTATCTGCCGATAGTTGATTGTGTGCGAACTCTTCCAAGTCCACATCACAGTCAATGCATATAGGTGATTCAGGATGGGTGTCATCAATGTTAGTGCTGTCACATACAGGACATGTTTCGATATACTCATCGTCAAGTTGCTTCGCCTTCTTCTTCTTACTCTTCGGCTTCTTGTATTCCTCAACTTGCACATCTAAGTCATCATAGAAATCCGAATCGTCGTATACAACTACAGCCTTCTTCGGCTTGATTGCCGATGCACCCATAGGCAAACCGGTCACCATCGCAATGTACTCTTGTTGTGATACCGCTTCTACAGCATGTTCACAATGTGCAGAACGTACGTCCATGATTAGGTCGTGCGCCGAAGCCCACTCTCTTCTCTCTCCATCCCACGAACCTTCAGTCGAAACAGCAGGTGAGTCCTTTGAAAATATGTATGTGAGGATAGCCAACTGAACACCTGTACGACCATGACCACCCGCGCACTGACAAGAGATACGCTTGATGTTGTTCTTCTTGATGTCACTTGCGAGTGCATACCAAAACTCTTTGCTCACCTTTGGGATAGAGAAGTCAGGCCAATCGAACGATACAAACAACGGAGGCTTGGGTAGCAATACTTCACACGACCAACCATGTGGAACAACTGTACTCGTACCCGACATTGAGCCAAGTGTTTCACTCGGCCCCATTGCGAGGTCGGGTAGAGGGTTCATCTTCTGCCATCCACCGGCACGATTGCGGCCACCCGCGTAAAGTCTCACACCACCTACTGCGATAACCTCTCGTTGTCCTGTGTGGCAGGTTTGGTAACTACTGTAATTGTTTTCACTCATCTTGTTTTTCCTCCTTGCTCGCTTCCAATGCAGCCTCTGACGATTCTGCATAAAAGAAATTGAATGTGTCGTCTAAGTCATTGTACACAAGATACTTCTTCGTTGCTTTCGTTTGACCACGTAGATTTGTTAGTGTGATTTCTTCCACCTCATCAGGCAACACCTCGCCGTGTAGTTCCGCAGTAATCTCATTCAACATCTTCGTACCCAACTTCGCAAAGAACTTCGCCATGATTGTACTACAATGTGAGAAGTGTTGTGTTGCCGGATTCAATGTAGCAAACATACGTTGTAGCATATCCACATCCGGTGCAATCTCTTTCTTGTATATTCCTTCACATGTATACAGCAACCAATCTTGTTCTTGAGTGTCTACCACTGTACCCGTCAACCACATGTCGTAAGAGAAGCCGGTATCGAGTAGGTCAACCTTCTGCCTTCCTACAACCTGTGCAACTGCTTCTTGTACTCTCTTCTGTGCATTCTCATTGAGATAATTCATGTGTTGTTTACACAATTCACAGTCAGGGTGTCCACACATTACAAACTTGTCAGTGGTAGGCATGGTAATCTCACCCCCACCACTGTGTAGAAGGTGACCTTTACCTGCTTTGATAAGGGCGTCAATGCTACTCTTTAGATGAGCAGGGGCTGCATCGTCTTGATAGATGGGAGTGGTGCGCCATGATGATGGGCCGCGTGTAAGAATGTACTCCATCGTGTCAGTAATGTCCATGAGTTCAGGCTTCACACCTCTCTTAGACTCTGCACCGTAAGCAGCGTAGAAGATACTGAACATTTGATTCAGGTCAGGTTCCACATAATCCATGCAAGCCATATCCATTGTTGACTTGAGTACGAACTTGTTGAAGAAGAAGCCTGTATTGTGAACCGTGTTCTTACAGATGTTTGCTTTACCCATCGTGTCATTCAGGTTAGCGAGTGTCGGGTCTTTGACCAACGCATCAATAGAGATAATCAGTTCATGTGCCTTGTCAACAGATGTCATGTATGCATTGCCACCGAATGCACCTGCCCATGCTTTACCATCGTACATCTTGGACAACCACTCCAATGTCATAATGAGTGAACTCACTGTGAGTGGTGTCTTCTCCATAGTGTAGTAGTAGTTCTGTCTGTTGGAACCAATCACATCTGAATAGGTATCATCAACCTGTACCCATCGACCCTTGAACAAACCGTTTAGTGTAGCATACACAGCAGGGTGATTACCACGACGCCGTGAAGAAGCGTGGCGCATCTCACCAATCGCAACCGCCGCTACAGCATTGACCAACCATCCTGTGTACACACCACCAAGGAATGCTGTCTGCTGTGGATTGGACACAGGCCCGTTGATGAACTGTTGGAAGTGGTTACCAAGGTGCGCATACATACGTGTCCAATGCCATAGGCCAACGGAGATACCTTCTTGATATTCCTTGATGTACTCTGTTGGGTCGTAAGGCTGTGCCTCGAACGACGGGTCATTGGCTACCACCCATCGTGGTGATACTTCAATCCACGAGTCGCCAATTTCTACAGGAGATAGAATGTAGGGCGCACCGGCTGCACGACAACACGATGCTGCGTGAGAGTTCATGGTTCCATCAGGATGTGACACAATGAATCCTTCATCGAATCCTTGTGCAAGACGCGCTTCAAGTGGACCCGCGTAATCATCCATCTCACCTTCACATAGGTATACTTCTGTTACTGTAACCCTACCTTGTGGAACAAGACCATTGATTGACACACCCTTTGGTGGTGGTGACAACTCCCGATGTTTCTCACACCCACGGAGTTGTGTAATGTAATTCTCCATATCCACCTTACCAACATACTGCGTAGTGTGTAGATGGTCGAACACTTCCTTGCCTGATTTCGCATCACCTAATTTAGAAATGAACTCCAACTCATGCTTTCTTACATCAGAGTCAAGCGCATTGAAGATGTTCTCCATCCACTGTGGTGAACCCACAGGCATAGCAATTCGATAACCACCTGTAGCGGCTGTGATACCATCGTGGCCCAAGCCGATTTCAATGTAACCGGGTACAACGTTGCCTTCAGCATCACGATACCCACCACCCATAACAGCAGATGCAGTAGCGTCGATGAACTTCTGAACCATCATACACCCATCGGGTTCACACAAACCGTGAGGATAAATCGTTTCCATTTTACCTGTTTTCTCATTCAGTTTCGGCCAATGGTCAGGCCCAAGCATTGTGTCAGCCAAACCAAGCACAGTGTTCACGAACTCTTCCTTTCCCGTAGCAGGGATAGACTCAACCACACCGGGTCGAGGTTGGATAGGTGCAGCACGAATGAACAGTGTGTCATTGGTATTACCCATTGCACTGAACGCTTCCTCCGCTTTCTTTCTCATCTCCGGTTCCCATTTTTCACGAGGTGTAACCGTACCATCCTTGGGAATCCAAGTAGGCATGGTAATCCTATGTGTGGTCAACGGTTTCCACTTCTTGTCAAACGCAAAAGCGTTGAATGCTGTAATGTATTTGTCATATTCATTTGCCTTCTGACTCATTGTTTCATCTCCAATTCTATATTCTAAGTTGGTTTATATATCAAATGTTTCGGTTCACCGATTTTACTGCTTCCCCAAGACCATGCTCTCGTTTACATGCAGGTCACCGAGTGTCCATCGGAGTGCCATGATTACACCCTCAAGTGCCTTGTAATTACGCATGTGTTCGATACGTCTTGACCTATTCTTTGCACGTTGCATGAGTGAGTAGTGTCTGTTCTGTTCACGCTCGGCTTCATCTAACATACGCAGTATGTCATCCCATGACTTGTCGTATGCAAAGTTCTCACTGTCTTGATGGTCGTTCATTATGACCACCTCGCTAACACTGATTCAATTATGAGGCAACCGAGCATGACTACGAATAAACCAACGACAATTACAACAGGTAGTGTGTCTATTGTATCTTGACTCATTCTTCTTCACCACCCAAGTATTCCTTCATTGACATTTGGAAGAATTCACGGTCACGATTGTAGTCACTGACTATCTTGTGCAATAGTTTACGCACATCATCTACCCGATACCATTCACCTGAACGATACTTAACCGATAGTGGTTCCAGCAGACGTTCCACTTCTTCTCTCGTTTCTTTGCTCATTCTTCCTCACCTACAATAGCAATGTACTCATTATCAATCGCTTCGTTCAAAGCGCTCTTCTGAAAAGTATGGTGTCGATAGTCTATGACTCTCTGCGCCCAATCCCATTTGGCCTTCCTCTTCATCATCTTGCGACGGATAAAGTATACACCTACGCCCATCCAAAACAAGGCTTCGACTATTCCGGCAACTGCACCGGCTACCAATAACTGATTCATCAATCAACTATTCTAAGTTGGTTTATATATCAAATATTTTGGGCCAAGGAAAGTAACGGCATAAAGAATCGGAAAATGGTTGTGAACCATTTTTTGGGTCACGTGTGACTATTCTTCTTCATCTGATATGACGGACTCTTCCAACCGCAACATCATGTACGAACGGTTGGGTATCGTAAGATTGCGTGAGCCTACACGATAACGAATGAATCCATGTTTACCTTCGTTGTGGGTAATCAAATCTCCTTTCTCTACTTCGTGTCGAAGAGTTTGTGATACTGCTGATACCATGATAGAGTCACCCGACCACAAACCTTCCAACCACTTCGCATTACCCAACATGAGTCTAATCATATCCCCACGTTCGTATGTTTCACATGCTTCTTCCCAATCTTCTATTGCTTTCATTCAAAATACCTCCTTGTGTTTACATTTTTGACATTCCATTATGGCACGAGTAGGTCTTGCTTTGTACCCTGTGCGTTGGTATAACACCAACTTCAGTTCCCCTGTTTTACATACGGGACACTTCATTCTTCCTCACACCTAAATTCATTTATGATTTCCCAACTCGCACCCATCTCTTCTAAAATTTCGACTTTGCGTTGACTTGGGTTATGAGGGTACAGTAAGTAATCCATATCAGGATTTCTGAATCGCTTTACATGATTGTAACGTGCGGCACACGTTGCACCTTTCTTGTCATAGTTTTCATCTTCGTTCCACTTTCTCTTGCAGAACTCATCAGTGATTTTCTGTTCAGAGTCTATCGGTGTGCCACAGAATTTACAATCTTGGCGTGTCCTTAGCATTTGTTTACATTCAATCGAACACCACCCTTCTTTTCCTTGAGCATTGGATGGTATAAAATTCCCATTCTTATCGACCCCTCTCATTTTGAAGAAGAACTCTTCACCACATACAACGCATGGTTTGTTACCTACATTGCCTATGCCTTTGCTGCTACCGATTGTTTCAATTCCCTTTGTAGCACAATATGTACAATATCTATCCGACTTCCTATAGGGTCTGAATTCTTCTTTGCAGAAATTACATACTCTAAGTTTGAATTTATGTTCACTGACGACATTACCTTGTCTACTCCACAAACGTGTATCAATACGTTCTTCGTCATCATCTCTGATTTTCAACGTGCTTCTTGCTGCTACCTTTGCTTTCCTCGCAGCAACGCATTCAGGACACCAACCTGTGACGGCGCGTGAACCACCACGAAAGAATTGCTTATCGCAATCTTCCTTGCTACACAAACGCCACATATTGAGAGGACACTCGTGTGTCCTCTATAAACATGCCTATCAACGCGATGCTTGTTTGGCTTCAGCGATTTCATCAGGAGTAGGATAACGCACAACGCGACGAGAACCACCGCACTTTGTGTTCTTGGTTACATGATAGCCGCATTTATTGCTCGACCCATAAGCCAAGCGACCGCATGTTTGACACCTGCGAACTTTTGGATTGGGCATAGTAACGCCACTCAATTAGAGACTATCACGCTTGCGTGTATCAGGATAATGGGTTCCACCTTTGGGGGCGGTATGTCCCATCAGGTTGGTAGTGCATCAACCATAGTGTAGTTGCTTGACCATACCTGAAGTACAATACTTCCCATGCTTTGAGGAATGAGATAAGAGCAGGTGTGAATCCTTCGACATACAGATACACACCGTTAGTGGAAGCGATTGACTCATCGTTATGATTAACCCACCTGAAGCATACTGTTTCCATGTAGTCGTAGTCAGCCATCTTGTCATCGGGTATGCCTTCCGGCCAAATGATTGAATGATAACTGCTATGCGTCTTAGGTGGTGGGTGTCGCCCGAACAATGCTATGTTCATTCCGTCACATCCTTTGCTTTCTTTCCACTCTTCTTCTTGGACTTCTTGAATGCATCCATGAAGTCACTCGGTAGTTCACCTGCTTCAATCATGCTTTCGATTAGAGCGGCGGCAATACCTTGACGCTCATCAATGTCTCCACCATCAAGCACAGCACGAACAACTTGTCGCTTGTCCTCAATGACTCTATCGAACTTCTCGTCAATGGTTCCCTTGACTGAAATGTATGTGGCCCAAACTGTATCAGCCTCTTGCCCGATACGATTGATTCGGTCCTCGGCTTGCTCTTCCCAACCGGGAACCCACTCACGTTCAATGAACACTACTGTGTCTGCTGCGGTCAATGTGATTCCTTCCTTGGCTGCAATTGTAGAACAAAGCATGATGTCTAATTTACCTGCTTGGAATTGTTCAACTCTTTGTTGTCTTATGTGTGCAGCCGT
>CEQB01005897.1_pt1 | contig 13578 bp, 14 predicted proteins | sample 530581 | NCBI WGS metagenome assembly CEQB01 (sample SAMEA2620588, study PRJEB7988) | marine metagenome | biome: marine biome (ENVO:00000447); feature: deep chlorophyll maximum layer (ENVO:xxxxxxxx); material: "saline water (ENVO:00002010), including plankton (ENVO:xxxxxxxx)" | depth 75 m
ACCGGCTGTCGCGAGGAGCGCGTTCTGGCGCTGACGGAGTTGGTTGAGCATCGCCTGCTCAGCTTGCGCCGCTGCCTGTCCCGCTTGAAAGCCCTGCTGTGCTGCCGCCTGGGAGGTCGCCTCTGCCTGTCCTCGGCCCACCTGACGGGCTGTCGCCGCTATCGCACCAGGGGACTGACCACTAAGGGCCAGGCGCCCCAACTCGGCCTGCTGACCTCCTGTAGGAGCCCGTGCCAAGTCGCCCACCGCTGCCCGGCGGGCCTCGGACATCTTCTCTGCCATGTAGCGAGGGTCATTGAGCTGGGCTTCTTTCGCTTCAGCCTTCCGCCCGTACTCGGCAGCGTCAACGAGTGCTTCGCCTTTACGGACCTTCTCGGCGGCCTTGAGAGGGCTCATCGCCTTCCCAACGTCGTACTCTGTCCGCACAGCCTTCATGGCGTCTCTTGTTGACATCTCGCACCCCTCACGCCTTGAAGTATAGCACCTTGATATTGCGCGCACGAACGCGAGTCTGCCGCACAATCTCCTGGCTTATGACACGGAGACTTGCTGTGTGGAAGCCTTTGGCTTTCGTTCCGATGTAGGCGTGCCCTGACCAGTAGCGCGACTTGTGCCGGTCCCGCAGCTTGTGGGTAGGAAGGGTATTCTCGTCGTAGTCGACATAAGCACGAGGCGCCTTCTCATCGCGGTCAATCTGCTGGGCAAACATTGCCTCACGTGACTCACGTGTTGTACTAGCGTTTGCGTGCTCGCGTCCATCAAAGAAGAACCGAATGGCCACGTTTGGCTGGGGAAACCTTGAAGGGTCGATGGCCTTTTCCCCCGGATCCCCCGCTGTCGGTGTAGGCCCAAAGCGAGCAGCGTCTGAAGTCCATGTCACTTGCCACGTCACAAGAACGTGCGCCTGGTAGGGCAAGTAAAACGTGGTTGCCGCCCCTGGAATCGCCCGAGTAAGTGCCGCATCGGCAATAGCAGCATCAGTCACACCTGGAAATTCAGAGGCACGAGACTGTTTTCCTAGTCGGAGGTCAGTCCCATCAAGCCCGACAACTTCACCGCGAAGGTCTCCTACCGTCGTCTCGGCGTCAAGGGCTGCCAGGTAACAGCGATTCCGGTCTTGCATCCAGATGTTCTTTTCTGGTCCTCGTTGGAAGAAGTACCGCACGTTGTTGAAGTAGTCGAGGTTCGCTGTGCCCCCAACCATCATGCCACCACTAACTGCCCCTAGTTGGATGTAGGTGTAGTCGAGAAGCTGATCAATCCGCGCGACATTCTCCACGTCTAGTTCCCCGTTAATCTCGGAGAGCTTGCGGAAGTCGCGATTTAAGGCAGTTGTCGAGACAAACGTACCATCGACAAGAGGGTCAATATCAATCGCACCCATCAGACTACCTCGGCCAGCAAAGGTATTGCCGTGATGTTCGCACGTTGCACATGGAACGTACGTCCATTTGCGGAGAGGAGTCCGATGTGGATCCTCTTCACCTCCGCAAGGGAGACAGCAGTGAGGTCACTCGCAGTCAGCACAGTTCTGATCGCAACGTCTTGGTACGTCTTATGGTCGAACTGCTTATAGTGCGGTTCGACGCTCGAACCGTCTGTCGTCCCGTTCCCAGGAAGGTCCCGCAGAGGACTCATCGCGGCGCGTCCTTCGAGAAAAGTGTGCCCGGAAACAGGTACGGGAGGGTCAGGAGTCTCTTCGTTCATCACAGGGCTGATCGTCACCCGAGGAGAAACCTGCCGCTCCGTCCGATACAATGTGGCTTGGGTACCAGAGTTGTCCTCAAGGACAAGTACCACATTGACATCCCAGGTGTACTCGTTGAGCGTAATACCTGTTGGAGCATGTCCGTTAAACTGCTCCGAGGGGGTGACGACAACATCAATACCAACGAACTCCGTAACCTCTACGTTGGCCATGACCATCAAAGCCGTTGGCGCCTCTTTATTGAGATCCCGCGTGAGCGTAAGAGCCTCTGTAAGTGTGATCGCGTAGCCCTGATTCCCACGCAAAACAGGGTCAGCAAGCGTTGTGCCGAGCCCGTCAATGATGAGCCCCGGTGGTGCGGCTCCTCCATCTTGTGGCGTGGAGACAATCGCACTGGTGTTCTCGGCTGTAACGACATTCCCGATGAGGGAAGGAACATGGACGGGGTTCAGAGCCCGCTCGGCAAATGCGTCTGTGGTTAATGCGTTGAGCGTCAGCCGTAGCGTATCAAAGCGGTCGTTGAGGGACGCCGCATCGAACGCCGTCTCATCGTTGAGGTATGGGTACTTAGGCATCAGCGCACCATCTCAAGGGCAAACAGTTCACGATGCCCAATGTACGTGAGGCTTGAGTCGTACGACTCTAGCGGCCCACGCGGTTGAACCCGCTGCATTGACCCTCGGATATTCATGACAACAACTTCAATCAAGTTGCTCCCTGGAAGCAGGTCTACCACCGCATCAACGACAATAGGAAGCCGGGCTCCTGCGAGGCCCCCTCCACCTTGAGGCCGCTCTGCCAAGGGGTCAAAATCTGACTTGTTAGCGAAAGGACGGGCTGCTTGCAGGGAGAAAGAAGTGGAGCGGAAGTCGTCCTGGCTCGGGTCACCACTCCCGAGAATCGTCTCATGAAGAACCGAACCATTGACGCGGAGGGCGACCAAGTACCCAAAGCCCATTTGTCGGTACTTAGGAGTTCCAAAACCAGCGACCGACGTAGCGTTTGTCCCACAATGGATGTTGAAGCTCGCGCAGAGGTATGTCGTTCCACCTCGTCCTACAAATTCTAGCCGGAGACCCTCATCCGAGAACGCCTGCCAGCCGTCAGTAGCCTGAATCGCTGCCCAGCCCGCAGCGGTTGGATTCGTGTAGCCGACTAAAGGGTTCCCCGGAATGGCTGTGCCATATACCTGATGAAGTCGTAATGCGGCATCATCAGCAAAGTTAGCCAACGTGAAGGCGTCTGCCTTGAAGTTGTGCTCGTTGAGCCCGCCAGCAAGCTCTTCCACGAAGGGTTGGAAGTTCTCGTTGATAGGCTCAATAGAGACGACGTGGTCGGGCTCAATGTCATAGAGCTTGTACCGCCAGGACATAGCGCCTCCTACGGCGGGGTTTGGGCGCCACCATAGTAACGTGATGCCTGCTGGACTTGAAAGCCAATGAACTCCCAGTTGCCGGTCCCTCGGATGCGGAACCGCACTGACTCGGCAGATGGGACGTGAACAGCAGCCCGTGTCCAGTAAGGACGACGCTCCTTCCACGTCGCGCTACTTCCGAGCCGAGTCGACTTCCAGAAGTCAGGAATGTCTTTCCGTGAGTAGCGGAAAGCCGACTGGGTCTCCACGACCTTCCCACGCCAGTTCCGCATGACCTCAATGGTCACTTTCGCGTCCTCTGTCTCACGCAGCCAGAGGTAGACGACATACGCCGTGCGGGGCTCATCCGACGCCTGGGCATTCAACCAGGAAGTCTCAATCAACGCCTCGCGGTCAGCGACAAGTTCCGCCATGTCAGGACTCGCCATATGATCAAGCAAGTACACACCACTATGGTTCGTGTCCCCAGGAAGGTGCCCACCTACCAACGTGTATGCTCGGTGATCGCGTGTGGAACACACACTGTCTACCACCATGTCATCCCGCTCACGCCAGCCCGCGCCGTCGTAAATGAAGCAGTGACTGTTCCTGCTGTCTCCATCCAAGCTGACCCAACAGCGGTACTCACGGCTGCGCTTGTCAAACACCCCTACAGCTTGGACAAGGCGTGACAGAGTGAGGCGCTTGAGCGTCTTTCGGATAGGTAGCGACTCGTACGTCACCGTCGTGCCGTTGTACGAGTAGAAACCATCGAAGCCCAGCCACATGACCTTCCCATCCGGAAGACTCGCCATACTGCTGGGTGCCGCACATCCAATCTCTGCCGAGACGGGCTGGTGCTTGAACTCCTTGCCGTCATCCGATGAGACAACCAGGAACGTCGAGGACGTAGTACAGACGAGAAGCCCGTTGGGAACCGCGTGTAGACCCGTGATGTGGGACATTGGGTCCGGCGTAATGTCATTGCCCACGAGGAACGTGCCCCAGAAGCTTGCCTCGCTGGGTCGCACGGTCGCCGGGGAGTCTTCTATACCCGCAATCCAGAGGCGCCCCAGAGCCATCGTACAGAGCGTGAAGCGTGGGACAGGCAGTACCTCCTTCGCGGGCTCTGTCAGCCATCCATCGGGGATGTTGTCCGGGTACATCGTGACGACGTTGTCGGGGAGAGTGGCAAACCCTTGGCTCGTCGCAAGTGCATTTTGCGTCAGGTAGTAGAGCTTGTTGTCCCCAGTACTCTCAATGTCCTTTGTCCGGTAGAGACGCCGTCCGATACATCGCTCAGGACCTGTCGGAATGCCCTGCCACTTCACTTGTATCCTTACCTTCTCGGGGCGGGTTTTCGCGGTCTTCCAGAGTCCTGTGATCTCCGCCCTTGGTGCGTCGAGAGGCATCGAAGGCCGGAGGTCACACGTAACAGGGTTACTAGGAGGAGACAGTGGTGACAGATTGCCCCACATGTCGACAAACTGTGCCGCGCACCGCCACTGCCCTTGTTCGACCCAGCCCGAGGCACTGCTTTCAAGGTTAGCCGGATCTGAAATCGCAATGGTTGTCAGTGTTCCCAGGCGACAAGAACCAAACCCATCTGTCATGTGGCTCTCGGCGCCGACACTATACTTCCGTGTCGCTGCCCAAGGGTCGGCAGAATTATCGTCTAAAATAGCACTCTTGTGCGAAGACGAATGAGCGTGCCCTCGGTTATTTACCCCGCTACCAGACGGGTGCATCTTTTCAAGGGAACTGCTCGGGCCGACACCGATGGGAGAGGCAGGCGTCTGGGAAAAACCCAGTGGTGCGATGTACTGGCCATCGTAAAAGTAGGCACGCCCTTGCTGGGGTACAATGACGACACCGTTCCCTGTAAATGTGAACTGGGTCGGAGGTCGGGCCTGCTTCGAGTCAAGCAGCCGTGCCTTTGTTCCGTGTACGCCGGGGTCAGGGGCCAGGATTTGACGCCAGTTCTTCCGCCAACCACGCCACTCCCACAACTCGTTCCCTGTGTGGAGGAGAAGAATCTCTCGCCCGGAGGTCATCACGCAGTGAAAGATGCCATGCTGACGGAAGCCATACACAGGAACGGTGTGGTCGAATGCAGGGCTCATAACCACGGGCGCCCAGGGGCTCGTCAACGAGAAGGGACGGTCCCCAGTCGCGGAGTCCGGGACGTATGCTGTTGGCCCCCAGATAGACCGAATCGTCTGCTCTTCAAGCAAGTACATGTTGACGATACGGCGAGCAATCTCGTTAGGGGCAAGTAGGCTGTCCCCCTGTTCACGCAGGAAGTAAGGGCCTTCTAGCTTTGATCCTGGAATCGTAGGCACTACTTCTCCTTACGGGGCCGCCCCACACGTGGGGAAGCTGGGCGTCCCACCAGTTCCAGGTGGTCAGTCGCCAAGTCTCCCTCGACGAACCTCTCGGGAATCTGCCCGAAAAAGCGGATTTCCCCTACGCGCTGCCCCTCAGCAATCTCGACTGCGAGACACACGCCATGGTGAATAGTCCCACTACGAGTGCCTGGTCGTGAGTAGATGCCACCACAAACGATGGGTGTTGACGCCACATGTCCCCCTAGTTGCTAGTCTTGTACCACTTGCGGTAACTGTCCCGCGAGCGATACGAGTACCTAGCACGAACCATCCGGCGTAGCACAGGAACAGCAGCGGGGCGCAAGTCACCGTAGCGCTTGTTGAGTAGCTCTAGAGCGCTCTCGTACCGCTTCATCATCGTTTCGGCAGCGCCAAAGTTCCCCATGCTCTCGTACAAGTACGCCATGGCCCGGTCGACCAGAGCACCGACTGACTCTGCATGGAGGCGGGGCACGTCGCGTTCATCCTCTAGCTTCTGTGGGCGCCGTACACAGCGAATGTCCATCTCGTACCGCTGGTCAGGGCGGGGGTACACCGCGTACTGCTGGTAGCCATGCGTGTCGCGAAGCGGGCGTGACCGGTCAGGGATGTACTGTCCATCATCATGAAACACACCCTTGTTGACTTCATCAACACGCATCTCGGCGAGAAGGTAGAACTTTTCCTTGTTATCGACGAATGAGCGAGCGTCACTCATACCTTCAGCAGCGTACGTGAGGGTGTCGTAAGACGCACTGGAGAAGGACGAAAGGTCTACATCTGCAACGCGACGCCGGTAGATACGGACATGAACACCGCTTTGGTGTTGCGAGACACGCTTGCCAGATGGTGACGGAGAGCCAACGCGCTCGGTCAGGAAGCCAAGCACGTACTCAATGTTCGGTACCGTTACGACGATGCCAAAATAGCCCGTAGGGGCGTTTGGGAAGTTCGGCCCAACAGCGATCTTTGCGGAAGCAGGGCTGGGCGCCGACTCATAGCGGGGCTCACGTATGCGATTGTTCGCCACCTCGTTGTTCACAGCTGACGAAATAGTCTGCCCGGTGTTGAACCAGTTCTTCGCGTATGAATCCCACTTGGCGAGCCCTGGGAGGCGAAAGTCGGCGTCTCGCTTGCCCCAAGTGTACGTGACAATGTACTCGAACTCGCCGGGAGTCTCGGGGCCGTTCCAAGCGAGCTTCTCGTCAACGCTCACACGTGGCGCACGCCCTGGACCTTCGAGTTGGAAATGCTCACGCCGGAACGCCACACGTGGAATACCCGCCGCAACTTCCCCTCGGGGGCCGACCAACATCCGACCTTCGGCTTCATCCTGTCCCATGACTTCGAGTGGGTACTGCTGCGTGTTGTTGAACAGCCGCATCGAGCGCATAGTGATGACATCATCGGGCAGGGCGTAGTCTTCGGTGTAGATGCGCCACTTGAAGCCCTGTGCGCCGCTAGGAGTGCTCCCGTGCGTCTCGATGTCGAACGGGTGTACTAACGTCAGTTTCCACCTGTCATCGGCGCTATCATGCCAGATGGTGCGGATTTGGTTGCGAACCTTATGCGTCCCCGTCTCAATCTCAATAGTGCGACCATCCCACGAGCGGTCGGTCTTCCACGTTGTCGTGTAGAGCCCGTCCGAGTCGGCGTCAGCCGCTGTCTTTGTGTACGTCGTCTTAAAGGACCATGGGTCGTTTTCTGCGGGGTCGAGGGCGTTGGTACCCAACACTTCAATCAGGTCACTGTCTGAAGCCGACTTCACATCAGGCTCGGTCGTGGCCCGCAGTGTGTCCTCGAAGAACAGGTAGGGGGCTTCGCGCGCAATCTGGTTGTACGCACGGTTGATGAAGCCAGTGACGCGCTTCGTCGCTTCAGGTGACTGGTCCGGCGACCAATCCGCTTGAGCAAACATAGCTTCGCGAATCTCTGCCAAGTTCATCTATCACCCCCGGCAGTCGATTAACGCGAGCCCCGTGGCGCCTGCCCCAATGTTCTGCACAGCCAATGCAATGATACAGCCGGGGGCAACATTGCCTGCGGCAAATTTGATGATTGACCCGGCTTCAACACCACCAGGGGTCAGGCCCTCACTGTCCGAGACAGTAGCGCCCGAGCCCACCTGGATGGTGCCTAGACCGCGTCGCAGCACGTACCCATACGAGCCCGCAGGGATGGCGTGCTGGGCAACCCCGATGCAGCGTATCGACTGCACCAGGGCACCAGCGGACGACAACACCACCTTGTAGTCAGTCGAGGTGGTGTTGCGCATGACAACGTCACCAGCCGCAAGTGCGTTCGAGTCCTCATTGAGAACATACACCCAGGTCTGTGGCCCCCTGCTTGTGGATGCAACCTCAAGCGTGGTACCCAGATTAGCCTCGGCGTTGGTCGAAACACTCGTGGTGGTGACAGCCATCAGATCAACCTAGAGAGGGTGACAGGAGATGACGCCGGCACACGTCATACGGGTCACACCCGCGACGGTGGTGTCGGCATCAGCCGCCTCAGCGTACCCGATAATGGACGCGATGTGCGCTGCGGTGCTAAGCGTTGCCGTAGCCGCCGCTCCACTCGCTGCGCTCATCAGTGCATCCCCGGCGCCCACGGAGCCACCAGTGTGGATGTAGTCCGCACGACCCCGACGAAGGATAAAACCGTAGGAGCCGTTGGCAATGAGGTGCTGGGCAACGCCCACACACTTCATACCAATCTGACCCGTGGTTTCCTTCACTTCGTAAGGCGTCGCGTTGGCGTTGATCATACACACGTCACCGTGGTTGATGTCCGCTGCCGCTGACTTGACATACACCCAAGTCTGGAACCCCTTGTCGCCGTTAGGAACGGTCAACTCGAAGCCCAGGGGGCACTGCTGCGTCGTAGTGACGGTAGAGGGGCTAATGCCCGCTGCTGTAAATCCCATGATGGCCTCCTACGGCGTGGCTGCGCCGGTGACGGCGAAGTTGGCCCGACGCTGGGTCGTGTGCATACCCATCATCAGAACGATTTCGTAACGGAAGAGGTCCTGGTCCGGGATACGGAACGGACCACGAACGGCGAAGTCACCCTTCGTCTCCTTCGAGGCGTCATGCCCCAAGGTGAAGGAGTGCCACGTCGGGGTCTTGAACCCGTAGATGACACCGTCCTGCGCGGCAGCCGTCGAGAACCCGCCTGCGGCAGCACCGGCAGTCACCGAGATGTCGATGGCGTCGTCGAGGAAGAAGTCCGCGTTGAGGAACTTCACACCCTGACGGACCTGGCCGGGAGCCTTGTCGCCCTCAACCTTGGTGACGCGCACCTGGTCATCGAGGTCCTCGATGTAGTTGAGGTAGGACTGCTCGTCGCCGATCATAAGGTCGACATCACCCATGGTCTTCCCTTCACGGGAAGCGGCGAAGTAAGCCTTACGCAGCTGTGAGCGGCCATTGACGGAGAAGGACGAGATGTCCTCGTACTGGTTGAACCAGCCGTCGATACCACCAGTTGCACCACCTGCGAGAAGGTTGTGAACCGTCTTGACCTGGGATGCGGGAGGGGCGAACTCGAAGAAGCCGTCGCGGGTCGCAGAACCATCGGGGCTGAAGGTTGCATCACCGTTGAGCGTGCAGAAGCCCCCGACGCCCGTGCCGTTACCGGTACCGAGCTGAGCAGCAATGCGCTCATGGAAGTCGGCCAGAGCCAGCTCTGGGTAGTGCTGGAGGATGCGGGCAAGGTCCATCTCGCCGTTGGCCTCTGCCAGGTCCTTGCCAGGCACGTCAAACGCATAGATGAGGCGAGGTGCGATGACCTGGCCACGATGCGCCTTCTGGGAACGACCACCAGCGATGATCTCGGAACCGGTTGCCACCTGCGTGACAGTACCGGGACCACCCGTGACAACGGCGAACTCACGACGCGGCCCCTTGAGGCTCGCGCGGTCCATGTTGCCGCCTTCAAGTACCTTGTCGAGCAGCGGGTGCCACTTGACGAAGAGTTCGGAGTACGCAGGCATCAACTCATCGAGAGCAGTTGCCAGCACATCAGGAGAGATAGGCATTACCGCCCCCTCTTACGTGGGTTGAGCGCAAGACGCGCAGCTTGTGAACGAAGATCCCTGAACGACGTGGCTTCCACCGCTTCCGGTAGAGCCATTTGTTCACTCGATCGCGCCTGGGATGTGGCCCCAGCCGTGAGCGAAGCCCCAGGTCGCGGGGCTGAAGGGCTCTCCGCCCCTCCTGATAGGCGCAATGCGTATTCGTCAGGAACACCATCCGCCTTTGCCTGCCGTGCTGCATTCAGCGCGGCAGCGGGGAGACGAGCCGCAGTGGCTGCCGTCTCCATCTCCCAACCTTCATCGAGAAGCGCCACGAACGTGGCCGCCAAGGTTTCGTTCTCGAAGAGGTCAGCGTTCTCGGACTTAAACCACTTGGCGTACTGGTCGGCTTCACGCTCGATCGTGGCTTCGACGTTGGCCTGGTAGTCCTTGTACGTCTTCTCCAAGTCCCCGTACTTGGTCTCCCACTCGGAAGTTGCCTTCCCCTGGGCTTCCTCAAGCTCTTTGAGCTTCGCAGCGTACTCGGCGACACGTGGATCCTCCTTGCCTTCAAGGAGTGAGTTGTACAACTCCTTCAAAGAGGTGGCGTCGTCCACCATCGAAGCGGCCTTGTCGTCGGCCCACTTCTGGTAGTAACTCTGCATGGGCGTGGCCCAGCCACGAATTTGCTCGGGGAGGTTGTCGACCTCACCCTTCCAATCGTCCCATCCAAACTCATCAGCAGATGGGAAAGCAGCGGGCTGCTCCGTCCTGGACGGATTTACTTCGGTATCAGATGCACTACCCTCAGGAGCAGCCGCTGCTTCCGGTGCCGGTGCTGTATCTACAGCAGGCGCCTCGGCGGCAGGTGCCGCCGTCTCTTCGGACTCCATTAAGCCTCCCTTTCGTTAGCGTTTCGAGCAGCTTCAATGCGGAATACTGCCAGTTGCGCGCGGGGAGACTTACCTTTCTCGAACACAGACTTGGAGTCGCCGTCATACTCGGCACCGTCCTCGTCGTCTTCGCTGTCTTCGTCGTAGTCTGATGCCATGATGAGGTCGTACCCGTGCTCTGACAAGACCTCGCGGAGCTGGTCTTCGGAGTCGGGGGGATCTTCTTTCAGGTCCCGTAGTAGTTCGTTCATCATCGGCATGAGATACTCTCTAGGACGTGTGTACTAGACGAAAACTTTATTGTCAATCTCGCCCCGCTGCTTGGCCTTCTCCACTTTGCGTTTTTCCTGCTGCTGGGCCAGGTCACGGTAGCCCCGTCGCTTTGCCATGCGCTCGGCACGCTCGCGACAGTCATCAACGTGACTCCGCCAGGATGTTGAGTCAGCACTCATCATGTCCCAGCCTGGGTTCTGCTTCTTGTACTCCCGCAACTCTGATGCGGACTCGAACGAACGCCCGATTTGGTCCACCTTCAAGGGCTTCGAGGGCATTGGTCCCACGGTCATCACAGCACCAATGCGAATCGTGATGCTTGAATGGCAGTCAGGGCAGACAGCCTTGTCTACCTCTGCCAGTGGGATGTACATGTCCGTGTAGTAGCCACAGCCGCCGTCACAGCGGAAGTCATACATAGGCATCAGGCAAGCCCGTAGCGGCGCAGAGTCATCAGTGCTGTCTCAAGATCAAGCGGCTGAACAGGAGTCCTGGCTTGGCGAGGCCGCATCGAGTTGTAGCCCGAGGCCCCCTTTTGCCTGTTCATGTAGCGTGGCATGAGTTCCAGGTTGGCAATGTTGTTTGAGCCCCCTTGGGAGAGGGGGTCCTTGTGATCGACCTCAATGTCCGTTGGAAGCTTCATGCCCAAGGTGTTTTCCGCAGTACGCCGTGCCTTGTTCCGTGCGGCCCGCAGAGCAATCTGCTCGGGCTTGCCATGAAACTGGGCGTACTCCTTCTTGTAGTCCCGAGGCTTTCCGTTCTTCAACGCAGGAGCTTTACGTAGACGCTTCATGACTTACTCCCTGGAAAACCTGGACCACCAAGAGGTGTAGTGGGCTTAGGTAGTTCAATGCCAGGAGGAAGCCCCCCTGCCACGATGTTGTCCTCCCCCATTCGCGCGCCAACTTCTTCCTCAGGTGGTGCCTCGGGAAGGGCCTGGGGAGGTCCCTGACCACCTTCGGGTGCTGCTGGCGGCGGCTGCTGTTGGTTGGGCGGCGCCAGGATGTCCTGCATCCCCAGCAAGTCAAGTAGCTTGTGGATGAGCTTGTTCTTATCAACAGCTGGGCTCTCTAGCAGAAGAGGCATGTACTGCTGGAGCTTCTGAAGCTGCACGAGACGGTGGTTCTCAGTGGGGCTGTACGGAATGGCGATGTAGTCAAAGTCCAAGGCGCGCTCGTTCGGGTTGCGCCGTGGACGCATCGCCAGCGTCTGCCGGGTCACTTGCAACACGTCATGGCTGTCCGTCAGTCGGATGGGCAGCACCGTGTTGGGGGGTAGAAATTCTTCGTAGATTCCGACAGTTTTATCTGCAAGCGCATCGACGTTGTCTTCAATCATCTTGATGCGACGCCCGTTTCGGGTCCGAGTCGCTGTGTCTGCCAGTGCTACCTCGGTAGCAACATCGGCCACACCGACCACACCACGACTGTACTGGGGAATGCCCAAGATGAACTCGATGCCACTGTTGCACCGGTCCCGCATCTCACGAAACTCTGGGCTGAAACTCGGCACGGGTGTCTGCCCGATGATGTCCCGCAAGGGGGCGTTGGCCTTACCCTCCACAGAAATCATCGAGCCCGGTGAGTTGGCATCCCGGAGGGCGCTCATGAGGGCTTCAGGGTTGTCTACAAGGGCCGTGTTGACCATCGCGACAGGCGTAGAGGTGTGCGCGTGCCACAGCTCTAGAGTGTCAATCTCGTTCAGCCTGTCCTGTGACGAGGCGATGAGCTTGATGTCGGAGAGCCCGCCGAGGTCGGTCATGTTCTCGTTGAACGTGACCAGCGTGAACGGGTTGCGGACGTACTTGTAGGGTAGCTCACCCTCGAACAGTGGGTCCTCCACGTCCTCTAGGACATGGTAGTAGCGGTCAGCCTCGAAGTCATAGACCTCGTAGACCGTGACCCACTTGTACACCTCAAGGCTGGCCTCGTTGACCATGGCCTTGTCGCGGACGTAGTCCTTGAGCCACGTCGGGTAGCCCCCGTAGTATGCCTTCTTCGCGACCGCAGGGTCGTACTGGGAAGGGCGCCCATCGGCCCGAGGCTGCGACCGAGCTTTGAACTCTTCGTGCGTGAGGACCGTCACTTCCACAAGGTAGCGAATGTCATCGAACTTCTTTGCCGACATGTCGAAGAAGACCGAGCGGGGGTCTACGTCGAAAATCTGCACGGACTCACGTTTGAAGTCCCAGATGGTCTTCGTGAAGCCCCGTCCGCAGATGGCTGCGTTCGTCGCGGTCTTCCACAGTGAGGCGTGAAGGTTCGTCCGCTGGAAGACATCGTTGATGAGTGCCTCGCGGAACTGCGCCGCAGGCTGGAGAGCCTCCTGCCGCGCCTTGACGGTGACCTGTGGGTTCTGAGGGCAGACGTTTGCGATCATCGTGTCGATGTACGCATAGGGGTAGTTCGTCTGGAAGTTCACATCCTCTTCTTCCATCATGTCGCCGGAGCCGGACGGGCGGTCGTCGTCTGACCCCCAATACTCCGAGACATACCACGACCGCCAGCGGTCCCAATCTCGGCGTTCTACGCGAGACTTGGTGCGGTGCGTCTTCAGAATCCCCTGAATCTGCTTCATGTTCAATGCCACAGCTACCGCCTACGTCGTGGGTAACGCGCTCGCACACGCCGCTTGTTAGACTTACTACCAGACTTGCGGTACTCCTGCAACTGGTCGTACGTCATGTCACGGAAGAGAACCACATTCTCTAGGTCATCCGGGCGCTGAGTGTCTTTGTACCGGCGTGGAGCCGCCCGAGCCACCATGCACACCAGCTGAAGTGCGGACACTTTGTCCCAGTGGTGACGGTCGCGCCGCTTGCCCTTCGTGCCAGCACCAAGCAACTCGGACGACGCCGACCGCTCGGTCGACTTGTCCTCTCGGTACGAGCCCAGCTGCCCTACGGTGTCGGCGTCATTGAAGATCATCGTGTCCATCAGTGCATCCTGAAGGTAGGACAGCATCTGGGG
>CEQB01010009.1_pt1 | contig 13531 bp, 11 predicted proteins | sample 530581 | NCBI WGS metagenome assembly CEQB01 (sample SAMEA2620588, study PRJEB7988) | marine metagenome | biome: marine biome (ENVO:00000447); feature: deep chlorophyll maximum layer (ENVO:xxxxxxxx); material: "saline water (ENVO:00002010), including plankton (ENVO:xxxxxxxx)" | depth 75 m
TACTGCAGCAACAGGTATAGCTACTTCACAAATGTACGGTGGAACTAATGTACAGTTTAAATTAGAAAAAAATGCTGCAGGAAATGATATACCTATGGCATATATTACAAAAGGTAATGGAGAAATATTAACAAGTCTATCTGGTGCTGATAATGATTTTGGTATGCTTGCAAATTTTGGTGTTCAAGGAACTGATTGGATTATACCTTTAAAAGCTAGATTTGGTAGTATGGGTATTCCTATGACTTCTCAATGGGCTTCTTTCTTTAACAAAGCTGAAACTTCTTACAACCCATTTAAAGAGTATAATGATTTAGTTAATCAAAAATTTACTACAGGTTTAAGTCAACCTAAACTAATAACTACAGGGGTAGGTACAACTACAGGACAAACACAAACAGGAACAGATACAACACAAACAACTACAGGACAAACAACTACAGGACAAACAGGCACAGGTACAGATACGGCTACTGGAACAACTATAACTTCTGATACTTTACCACAAACAGTTACTTATTATAATCCTACATATAATCCTTTAGATTTAATAACACAAGGACAACAACAAGGTTCTCAACAAAATGTTATTGCTGATACAACTAAAACAACAACAGCAACAACAGCTAAACAACCTGTATATGAAGCACGTATGTATCGTAATGCTGCAGGTATGACAATGAATGTAAATTTTAAAGATGGTAAACCTGAAGTAGCTATACCTGCTGGCTTTTATCCTGTAGGTAAAGAACAACAGGTAGCCTCTAATGTTATGCAAACAGCACAAACATCTCCTGTATATAAAACTATAAATCCTACTACTGGTTATACTCCACAAATTAAAACAACTACAACAAGTCAAGGTGCTATGCATCAAGGTGGTATGGTTAATACTATCACATCTACTCCTCAACAAAATATGTTTGGTGGGTTTAAACCTCAAGCAATGCAACGTATTGCAGGTAGTTTAGGATATACAGGTGACATGGTAGGTTTTGATAGCTATCTTAATTCTAATCCAGATAAGAAACAACAGATGGATAGGTATACTGAAAAAGCTATGGAAATGGCTAATGGTGGTACGATTAAAAAATATACAAAGGGTGGTTTAGAAACAGGTACAACAAATGAATCAACTACTACATCTTTACAACAGTATATGCCACGTGCATTAGAACAACAATATATTCCACAACAACCTGAACTAACAGGTAATATTATTAAAGTACAAGAAAATTTAGCTAAAACTCCACAACTACCTACTGGTGCAACTGTTGTACCAGTGGGTACACAAGTAAGTGCAGATCAACTTGTTAATCCATACTCAGGACAAGTTGGTGGTGTTATGTCTTTGCCAACTACATTAGCATCTACAACACAAAGCATATTACCAACACAAACATCTGCAAGTAAAATAGCAGCTATTGAAGGATCTCCTGCAATAGAACAATCATTACAACAATTTCAACCTACACAGTTACAACAAACACCAATGATAACTGCACAACAAACAACAGAAAGTTCTATAAATAATCTTAATGCTGCACAAGGTACAGGTATTAAAATGGCTAATCCTGTACAACGTCAAATAGAAGCAGATCCTGTAACTGGTCAAAGAGAAATTATATCTCCTGCTGCTAATGCACAAACTGCTGCTACTTATACAGAACAAATACAAGCTGCTGAAGCTACCCCCAGTAAACAAGCAACTGTACAAGGTCAGTTAGAAGGATTGATGCAACAGTTTGAAGGTGGTGAAACACCTGCATGGGCAGCAGGTGCTATGCGTAATGCAACTGCAACTATGATTGCACGTGGTTTAGGTGCTTCTAGTATAGCAGGACAAGCTATTGTACAAGCTGCAATGGAAGCTGCTTTACCTATAGCACAGATAGATGCACAGACACGTGCAGGATTTGAAGCACAGAATTTAACTAACCGTCAACAACGTGCAATGCTTGCTGCACAACAACGTGCTCAGTTTATGGGAATGGAATTTGAACAAGCCTTCCAAGCTAGGGTTACTAATGCAGCAAGAATTGGCGATATAGCTAATATGAATTTTACTGCTGAACAACAAATAGGATTAGAAAACTCACGCATAGCTAACACTGCTAACTTAGCTAATCTATCTAATAGTCAAGCTATGGTTATGGCTGAAGCTGCAGCACTAGCTAATTTAGATATGGCTAATTTAAATAATAGACAACAAGCTGCTGTACAAAATGCACAAAACTTTTTACAAACTGATTTTACTAATTTAAATACACAACAACAAACAGACTTGTTTAAAGCACAACAAAGAGTTCAATCTTTATTTACAGACCAAGCTGCTCTTAATGCTTCACAACAATTTAATGCAACTTCACAAAATCAAGTAGATCAGTTCTTTGCTAATTTAAATAGTTCAGCTTCACAATTTAATGCAGCACAAGCAAATGCACAAGCACAGTTTAATGCAGGTCAAGCTAATGTTATTGAAAGATTTAATGGAGAAGTTAATAATCAACGTGATCAATTTAATGCACAGAATAGATTAGTTATTGATCAAGCAAATGCACAATGGCGTAGACAAATAGCAACTGCAGATACGGCAGCAGTTAATCGTGCTAATGAATTAAATGCAACTTCTTTACTAGGATATTCAACCCAAGCATATAATAATCTTTGGCAATACTTTGGAGATAATATGGAATGGGCTTGGACATCTGCAGAAAATGAAAGAACTAGAATTAACGATTTAGCAAGAGCTACTGTTAATGCAAATGCAACATTAGATGCAGCTAAGTTTAAAAAAGAATATGAAAGTATAAGTGCTATAGGTGGATTAGTAACTAATTTATTAACTAATGATTTATCTAAAACTTTAGCAGGTTCTATTTTTTCAGATTTTTTATAAAAGCTACAGGGGAATAATAAATGTATAATGTAGGATATACGGCTTATAATAATATTAAACAATATAAAGACACAAATAAAAATAAACCAGACTCTAAAGGGTTATTGTCTAGGGGTAGTACAAATAAAATAAAAAAAGATACAAAAGAAATATCTCCACGTGTACGTGTAGAAGCATATGTATCTGCAATACGAAAAAAAATAGAGGACATAAAAAATGCTTGAGTTACCACAGATTAATATTGATGCACCAATAGCAGGTCAATCTTTAACTGCTGAATTGGGTGGTAGACCTTGGCAACAACCACCACAATATTCTACTGTTGAAGAAGCATTAGATTATTATGTAGGACGTTTAACACATCCTGATATGCAAGAAGAACTAATGAGTACTATTGAGCTTGGTGCTCCTTTAACAGTAGTGGCAAATGCTATACAAGCTGCAGGTGTAATGGAAGGTAAACATACATTAGACGTGGGTATGTTAAGCATACCTGTGCTTGTTGAAGTAATGAGATATTTAGCTGAAGAACAAGATATTAAATATGAAATAGGAACAAATAAAACATTAGAAGATATTAAACCTTCAAAAGCTACAATAGCTTTAGCATTACAAAAAGTACGTGAGTCTGAAGAAGAAGAAGATATAATGGAAGAAGAAGAAGAACTTATGGTATCTGATATGCCTGAAGAAGTTGAAGAACCTCAAGGTGGTTTAATGTCAAGGAGGGTACAATGAGTAGTGCATTATTAGCATTTTTGGGTGGGGCTGCTGAAGAAAGTAATCAAATATTTGCTGAAGCTAGAGATAAACAAAATCGTATAGACCTTATGAACGCAGAACTAGAAGCTAAAGCAAATTTTCAAAATAGGCTTACAAATAAAAATAAACGAGAGAAAGCAGAAAAAGAGGCAAGAGAAAAAATTAATTTTCTTACAAAGGTTTTTGATTTTACACAAGAAGAAGCTGCTCATACAGTAGCACAGGGAAAAGATTATTATGATAAAACATTAGCATGGGGTAACAAGGCTATAGAACAAGGTGTTAGTCCTTCATCTATATATAAAAATTCTTATAGTATTGCTGATTCTCAAGCTACGATAGATAGTATACAAAAATTATCAGAAACAACTGTAGACCCTGAAGGTCTATTTACAGGAGATGTGCATGCAGGTATAAGTTTCGATGAGGATAGTGCAAATTTATCATTTGTTCCTCAATTTGCATTTAATAGAATGGAATTAGATAAAGAATTTATTAGCAATATAGTTAAAGATGTAGACGCACCAGAAACTGATCTTAAAAAAATATTTAATATAAGTGAAGCAACATTAAATAATCCAGAACTACTTAAGGAATATGCAGAAACAAATGATATGTCTGTAGAAGAGGCTACAGAAAAATTAAAGAAGGAAAGCAAAGCAGCAGTAGAATCTTTAAAAAATTTTGAAACTGGGACAATGGTTGATAAAGGTGACGATTTTGACATTGACAAACAGTATGAAGAAATTGTATTTTTACTAAATAGTCCACGATTACTCCAAAAAAGAGCCATAGACGAAGGAAAATCAGTAGAAGAATATACGACTATGATGGAAACAAAAAGAAATAATTTTGCAAAGGCAATAATAGAAAGAAACAAATTAAACCAGAATATTGGTGGAATAAGTACTGATCCTTTACATAATACATTTACAGGATCATATCCTTTGAAGGTGCTAAAGCAAGAATTAAGCATACAAGATTTTGTTGTAGTAGAAGATAGAGACACTGGAGAATTTAGCTTTAATAAAGAATTTAGTGCTAATCTTTTTGGTGCAGGAACAGCATACATGTTAGCAGCGAGACGAATTTTAGATGGGGGTAAAATACAAGATGATCCTAGAACAATGGTTGATGAAAGTATATTAAGAGATGAAAAAGGAAAAATAGTTTTAGATGAAAATGGTATACCTAAAAAAGTTAATGCCGTAGAGTTCTCACCATTAGGAATGGCTACAGTAAATTCATATATGGACAGGGCACGTGATTTTTTTGTAAAGGACGCAATGCGTAATTTTGAAAACATTCTTGTTGATAATGATAGAAATTATCGTGTGGAACGTGCAGATCAGACAGATGTAGATGAAGCTAAATTAACAAATATATATGGACGATATTTAGGAAGTAATACGTATGGACATTCTATTGGATACATAAAAGATTTACATCCTGTTGATTTTGATAAGAGAAAAGATGAAATTATAACAACATTCTCAAGTTCTACTACTACAACTGGGGGAGAAGCTAATTATACTCAAAAGAATTGGAAAGAAGCCTTTGAATTTATTCAAAATAGATATAAAATAAACAGTGAAGCCTACCAAGAAGGATCTACTATTGTATATTTGGATGAAGCATTAGGAACTTATAATGGGTTTTATTATAATGGTATTGAGGTACGTGACCAAAACAATAAGTTAGTGCTAGAATTTGGTGTTAATATTATCGCTGTTCCTCTTTATAATCAACCAGTAATAAGGACCACGGAATAATGGATGGAACAGATTATATAAATAGAATAGATAAACAACATGCTGATTATTTATTAAATAAATCAGTTAATAATATTAATGAGAATGTAGAAGATACATCAACATTTAATATTAATGAACAAGAAGTTATTCCTAAAAATGAAATAGAAAAAGATGATAGTAATAATAATTATTTTGTTAGGTATCCATTAACGCCATTTCCTTTTGATAAAATAGGAGATGTTCCTCCTGATGTATTAAATCAAAAAGTTATGGATGTAAAAAGTGATACATCAGGTAACATTATTTATATAGATCCAGAAAATAAGCAGCCTATATTATTTGACACAGGATTACTTGTAAAAGATTTATTTAATAAAGAACCTTTAGATAATTCTATAGATAACCAAACAAGTAGGCTTCAAGAGGTACAAGAAACATTTAAAGAACAATATAATTTTAAAGATCCATTAATGCCTAATTATTTAAGTGCAGAAGATGTAGCCGCAATAGGAACAGAATTAGCTGAACAACTTACAACAGAAACATCCTATCGGGGTACAACTATAGCTGATGCATTTATAGCTCGCTTTATTAAGGGAAGACCAAAAAATACAAAAGCAATTTTACAAGTTGGTTATTTTATGGAATCAGTTGGGGCTGGTTCTTTAGATGGAATAGAAGCAGGTTTAACAAGTCTTCAACAAAGTAACTCTAAAATTGCAAATTCAGTATTTTCAGGAATAGATATTGCTATGGCAGGCGGAAGATATTCTCCAACAAATGATCCTAAAAAACTTGCAGATAGAATAGGGGGAAATATTGGTGTTGCAATGGAATTTTTAGAAACATTACCTATTTATGAGCCAGTATTAAGAGCAACATTTATAGCTCGTGCATATAAAAGAACAAAAAAGCAAGAAGCTAGAAGAATAGAAGATCTTAGACGTAATCCTAATCTTGCTATGGGAGCAAACTGGGAAGCAAATTGGCAAAAAGAAATTCTTGCAGCTAAAATAGCAGACGATAATCCAAAAATAAAAATAAGTATGTTAGAAGATTTTGAAAGACGTATGGCATTTAAGTCAGGTATTTTAAATCCTACACCAGAAGATTTAGAAAAGTTTAGAGTATATGAAATAGTAAATAAAAAAATAATATTAGATGAAGATAAACTACTTGCAATATCTAAGGACATAAGAGATGACATTGTTACAATGAATCTTGGAGAAGATTATTATGATAAAATATCTCAACGTGACGATTTTGTTGTACCTATATTTAAACCGCAAGTATTAGATGCTATGGTAGCCATAGCTGCAGATTTTAAAAAAGAATTTCCAAAAAAATGGAATAATAAAAAATCTCCTACTCAAAATATATATGCGTTAATGCTAAGAGGAGATATAACAGAAGAAAAAGCTGTAGCTGCTATATCTAAATATGGCATAGACTTTGAAGATTATGCTTTATCTATTGTTGGTGCTGTATCTGATGCTGCTTCTATTATGGGTAAATGGTCACAACTAAGCAAACGTATACCTAGTGGTAGACAAGAAAATATAAAAACTAAAAAAATGCTTGAAGCAATGAGTGATGCTGATGTTAATATTAGAAGACTTGAGAGTGTTAGGCTTGGTTTCGTTGTTTCTAAAGTTGCAACTGCTATGCGTAACTTACAGTCTGCGTTTATTCGTGCTCCATTAGAAGGTCTTTCTAATGTATTTGATGAAGCTCTTTATCAAGTATCAACCAATGGATATATAGCAGGTGGTAAAAGTTTATACTCAAAAGAAAATTGGAAAGATAGTTTTACTCCTTTAACTTATATATTTAGTAGGCCTGATAGAGTAGAGGGCATGGCTAAATTAATATTATCAAATAAAAATTATGCAGATCAATTTGACCTTATGTATTATCAGTTAAATGAAATACAAAATTATGCAAAGAAGAAAGGGTATAATCCGAATCCACACATGGATAATGTTTTAACTGAATTAGAAGATCTTACACGTGTTTTAAATACACCTAACAGATGGCAAGAAATGTTAGTTAGAAATGCTGCTTTTTTGGGAAAGTTAGAAGTTTTAGTTAAACGTGAATATGGTATTGATTTAATAGATACAATGCAAGCTGGAAAATTTAGAGATCTAGTAAATGATAATCCAGAAATAAGAAAAATAAATAAAGACGATGCATTTATATATGAGTTAGATGGTAAAGAAATATCAAAAGCAGAAGTAGATTCTTTAGGGGATAATGCTAAAAAATCTGTTAGAAAAATATCAAAAGTAAAAACCTTTGAAGGTTTAATTAATGAATCTGTACAGTACGCTTTAGATGTAACCTATGCTAATAAACCAGATAATAAATTTCTTAAAAGTATGGTTGATATTATTAATCAAAATAGTATAGCTAAAATACCTCTAACTACCGCTGTTATGTTTCCTAGATTTATGGCTAAATCTGCTGAATATATAGCTATGTTAGGAGCAGGAGGATCGGTTCCTTTAACACGTAAACTTATGAGTGTTGCTAATTCAAAACTTAGAGGGCCATTAACCGACAATGAAAGAAAATACTTATCAAGAAATTTGGCAGGAATAATAGCAGGTACTGGAACAGGGTTCGCTATACTGAGTTCTTATATTGATAAACTTGTACAACCAAAAGAGGGGAGTACCTTTGATACATTTACTGATTATATAGCAGGTTCAGCACAGTTTGGAGCATTTTATTGGCAAAGACAATATGAATTAAATAAAAAATTATATGAGTATAAAGGTAAGATAATAAATGATTGGGAATTTAGTCAACTATCAGATCAAGAAAAAGAAAAAGTATTTATATCAGATGATGCACCACCCCCTTCACGATATATTAAAGTTGGTAAGAATGAATACTTAGATACTAATCCTATATTTCCAATGAGACAATTTAGATATTTAGTTGATCTTACAATTCAAATTAATAATAAGACATTTGACGCAGAAACATTTGACTCTAAAGAATTTTTACAGGTTTTTACAGGCTCTAATTTTAGGCAGGGAACAGGTCACACTATATTAAATGAAGCTGCAAATTTAATTGCAGGTACAAAAGATATTGTTGGAGATGAAAAGTCAAAAGAATTTGGTATAGTTTTAGGTAGGTTAGTTGGTGAATGGGGAGGAACTACTCTTGTTCCTCTAACTCAAATAATTGATGCACAAAGGGCAGCAGAAGAAATTAGGGAGATTCATCCTTGGGCAAAATATTTAATACCTGAATTACTTTTACCTTCTAGGACTTCTGAAATTAAAGATAGAAAAAAAGAACCATTTTCTAATGGTGCTACATTTATGAGCAATCTTATTGATTTTGATTTTTCAGGTATGGCAGAATCGGTAAAAGGATCTGTTATTTTAAAACCTATTCAAAGAAGTGGTCTTTTTACATCAGCAAAAGAAGAAGAATTGTTACCTACTGTTGAAGGATTGTATTCAGATAAAGCACTACGTATGTATCCAACCTACCGTCTTACATTAGGACTTAGTATGTATAGATCACTATTAGAATCTGGTGAATATCTACATAATTTAGGACTTAAAGCGTATGAATTTAAAAGTAAATTTGAATCTCCAAAGGCTATAAGAGAACACACTAGGTTAATGAGATCTGCATTACCAACTATAGTAAGGTCATTAAAAGAAAAACAAAATGATTTAGAAAAAGAATGGGACAATGATCCTTTATTACAAAACGCATATACAAGAAAGCAATATACATCTTATGTATTAAGAGCTAAAGCAAGAGCAGAAATGGGAGTGTTAAAAACATTTTTAAGAGATAGGACTAAATATAAAGCCTCTTCTCAATATATAGATTTGTTTGAACAATATAGTAAAATTTCTAAAACATATAGAAGTGCTGCATCTGTAGAGTTCTTTAAAAAATTTAAACGAAGACCCTTTGATCAAATATCTTCAAAAGAAGATATAATTAGTATAGAAAAATTAATACAAGAAAAGTTAAAATTATATGATAGAATACCTGAATTACAAAAAAAGTATCCCTCTATAGAAGAATATGAAACTTATTTAATGACAAGTGAAAAATTAAAGAGAAATATAAAAGATATAAATTGGTTACTAATGGCATCTAAAGAAATTAAAAGAACATATGTAGGTCAGTTTAAAGAGAAGGTAGATCCAAAACGACAGTCCTTAGAAAAGGCACTTTCAAATTAACAAAGGGAGCTAAATGCTCCCTCTTTTTTTATCTATTGTCTCCTGACCCACCAAGTTTATCTCTAACTTTACGGTCTTGTAATTTAAGTTCATTCAAGGAAGCACACCTACCTAGATTCATTCCAAGATCGCTTGCTAATGCAGCACAGTACCATAGTACATCTCCTATCTCGCTAGCTATCTGTTCCTTCCAATCATCAGGTTGATTATCTACGCCATCACGCATAATCTTCTTGACTTTGTTGGCTACCTCTCCTGCTTCCCCTGCTAGTCCAAGTGCAGGATAAAGTATTTTGTGTTGATCAGGATATATTGCAGTCCTAGCTGCACTCCTTTGATATGCATTAAAATCAGACATGTTGTATTTGTTCTCCACCCATTGTTTTGCTTCTTCCTGTAGCTTGTTCATACCTCTTCCTTTTCTTTAGGCACTCATAGTAGGCTTTGTTAAACCCACGTTCCCATTCCCTATTGGTCATAGTGTCAATAGGAAAAGGATTTCTAACACGTCCTAGCTTAAAATCTAAGTACCCTTTTTCAAACTGTAGTTTAAGAGGGGCATCATACTTGCCAAGTCCACGTTGTTGTCTATTTAGTTTTTTCATACACTTTCTCCTTTGATTACAAGCACACAAGCAGAACCTTTAACACCTGATTGCTCATGGGGTTTAGTTCTTTCTAAAGTTATATGTTGTATCTTTCTAAAATCTTCACACATTTCTTTTGTTGTAAAGATTTGATTGGGTGAAAACACATTATGTGTACTCCCCATCCACATTATAAATACTGCTACCCACATTAGAAAGTACTCAGCATAAATAATACCAGTATAACTGGCATTGTTGCTATTATTATCCAAGGTAAATATTCTTTTATCATAATTTTCTCCTTTATATTATATCTACTACTTCACATATATCACCTGTACATGCCATAGTCTGTGATGACACTGTATTATCTTCCTTTTCATAAGAAGATAGCTTAGACCAATCTATTTTATCTGGCATAATGTCTAGTAACATTTTATATTCATGCTTTGTAATTTCTTGATAAGGTGCTTGTTGATAGATGTGATCATCGTATGGTAAAAATGACACACCTGACATCTCATCAAAGTGTTCATATACAAATGCACCTACCTCAAACCATTCATCCTTACGTACATTTATTGTAACTGAAGGCTTATGTTCACACCAGTTTCTTTGGTATACCAACCATAGTTTAAGTTGATCAATGGCTGTCCAATCAGCCCTAACAGAAGATCCTTCAGGTGATCTAACAGGAAAATTAAATACTGTTGTATTGTCAGGCTTCATTACACAGGGTTCATTAGGAATACCTTGGTCTTTCATAAACTGTGTTAATGGATCTTTGTTATCACCTCTTACGGTGCGTATGTATTTGTTAGAGTGTCTTGCATGTATACCACTGGCTGAGTCCACCAGTTGAGAAACAGTGCCACTAGGCTTAACACAAGTAATGCTAGTACTGTTCGGTATGCCCAATTTAGATGCCCATATCTTATTTGTATCAACTGCTACCTCCTTTAAATGTTGTAGGGTCTTTGCTAAACCCTTATTCTTACATACCATAAGAGGGTTGTCCATTATCCCTGTGAGTGACACACCCAGCAAACGCTCCTCTTCTGTATTTTTTGTCCACACCTTTCGCAAGTATGGGAACTTGGTGAAGGTGGATTGTATAGTCCCAAGAATGGTAGCAATACGTACTTTATTCTCAAGACTTTTAACACTATCTGTAGCCCTGACCACAACTTCAGTAAGATTACAAAACTGATATGGCCTAAGAATGATTTCGCTACAAGGATTGGTTCCAAAATCATAGCTATCATCTCTCCTACCACTCTTTTTACACTGTTCTTTAGCTGCTTGCCTATTGAATATACCACGTTCTCCACTCCCTGATTCTACTAATGCCAACCACTCTCTCATAAACGAAGGTGCATCTGGTTTTTCAGTATATGCTACAGAATTATTAGCTAATGCACGTTGTTTTTCATGTTCATACCATGCTCCTGATTTAGCATGACGCATACGATCATCACTTAGATTGCTTAGACTTATCATTGCTGACCTACGTACACCACCAACAACAACTATATCTCCTATCTTACACATTATATCGTGACACTCTATTGAAGATAGCCTACGTCCTTGTGCATCTTTAAATATCTTAACTGTAAAGTTAAATAGATCTATTAGTGGAGCAGGACCACTAGCCCTACCACCAAAAACTTTTAGTCTTGATCCTGCAGGTCTGACACGTGACATATCCCACTTAGGTATTTCACCACTATATAGGAGTGCAATTAGTTGTCTAAGAGCTTTAGCCCATCCTTCTTTACTATCCCTAACGACAATGACAGTTTCACTATCATCGAGGTCGGGGACTTCGGGGAGTTTAGAGATGAACTGCCTTTCAACACTAAATCCAACACCAGTACCACACAAGAGAATGAACATAGCCTCATCGAAACTTTTAGGATCATCTATGGGTAGATAACTACAGTTATATCCTGCTGTATTATCTCTATCTAAAGCTGGTCCTGCAGTCATTAACGCTCTCATGGAAGGCATTACTTCCAAGCTAAGTATTGCACTCTCTATATTTTTGATTATATCTTTGCTTTCTATATTAGGACATACAACATTTGTTATGTATCTATTAACTGTTTCAGCCCAAGTTTCTCTACGTCCTTCATCATCTAGCCAACGAGCATAGCGTGATGTATGAATAAAGGCTTGGTAATCTGTTGGTAAATAATTATTCATCTGTCATCCCCCATTACTATTTTCATGTTTTTAATATTCATCCCATCTATATCATGTATGTACTCTCTAAAAGCACTATCAACTTCTAAGTCAACTGCACCATCGGCAGGAATAGGATACTCTTCTGAATCTATATCAAGTGTCAAATAGACTTTTAATAACATCATTCTTATCCACGTTTTCGTAGGATACAGATTGTATCTCTATTAGTTTATTTAAGTACCATTTTGCTTTCTTTAAATCTTCCACACCATTCTTATATCTATATCTCCACAGATACTTTAAAATGTTTCCTTGTAAATAGTACTCAAAGCCATCCTCTGTAGCTGCACCAATAGCATCTATACATTCAATACCACTCTTATTGTAATGAGGTGGTTTATTAACCATATCTGTAGGGATTGTTGTCATGTACATATCTCCTTCTAATTAAAGTTTACATTTATAACATTGTCTACCGTATCTATTATTTTAGATTTATCATTTTCTTTTACCATAGATTTAGCATAGTTGCAAAGTTTATTTCTAAACTCTAAATCATGTTCCATAAGAGGAATGGAAGCTAATAACATATTAATCATTTGCACCATATTATCACAGTCTTCTGGATGCATATCATTATCTTGTGTAGAACAATGATTTAACATAATCTCTCCTGTCCACCTATTATCTTTTTTATTGATAGCAGGTGTTAATGTAATTACAAAATCATTCTTATCAAAGTCTATCCATATAGGTTCATCTTCCATATTATCTCCTTTTTATTTTCTTTAAGGGAAAGTGTATAAGCTCTTTATGTTTATCCTTTCCCTTTTCTTTTATCCAATCTTCAGGTATATCTCTATCACAGTATATAAATTTATTTCTCTCACACCAACTAGCATATGTAGTCTTAGCACCTTTACTTAGCTTGCGTCTACTATTATCAAACACAAAACGTATATCAAGTTTAGGGTGTTGCTTTTTTATTTCAACATGTTTACGTCTATCTGCTGCTGTAAACCTACCCTTTGTCTCAATAAATATACCGTTAGGTAACACAAAGTCAGGAGTATAGGTGCGGTACATGAGATCTTCCCATTCAATCTTTATTGCTTC
>CEQB01049322.1_pt1 | contig 13518 bp, 10 predicted proteins | sample 530581 | NCBI WGS metagenome assembly CEQB01 (sample SAMEA2620588, study PRJEB7988) | marine metagenome | biome: marine biome (ENVO:00000447); feature: deep chlorophyll maximum layer (ENVO:xxxxxxxx); material: "saline water (ENVO:00002010), including plankton (ENVO:xxxxxxxx)" | depth 75 m
TTGGTAAAACCACCCGATGCTAAGAAGCGATTATCTTTCAACACTTTAACGCCAACTTCAATACCATTAGCGTAATGATACAGGACATCAGATGTGGCTTCTTTTATAAACTGTCTCCACTGTTCCATAAGGATCTTCATATTATTTCATCTCCACTCTTTTTGATGCAAAATCTACCAATATAAATGGAAATACTGCGTGAATAAACAAAGCACCAGAACATACTGCTAGTCTTGCTGCTATCCTGCCAGCATGGAGCAAGTGTTGAGAATATGTCATGTTTTGTTGTTTAAGGTGTTGCACTAGCAGATTACTCCTCTGGGAACTTATTTCTATCTTGCCACTCATGAGAAATCTTGTCTGTGTCTATAGGTCCGCCCTTTGCCCAAGTATAGCAGGCCCGAGCAGAGTGGCACTTAAAGTGATGCATCCAGCAGTAACCTAGGCGACCATCTTTATCTGTGGTCACACCAGGCATACATTCATCCATTCTTGGAGATATATCAAATGCTACACAATTTGAGCATAGGGATTTTTTAGCTGCCGCTTCGGTTGTGTTCCAATACTTGGCTATATCTTCCCAATAATCACCTGGTTCGTCAACATTTAGTGGACCATATTTGATGTGCTCTGCATGGATAGCAGAGTCACGGTTTTTAGTGTTTAACTTTAAATCTTGTGTTGCAGGTGGACAAACATAAGCCTTCGCAGCATTTACAGCTACCTTAATATCCTCGCTCAAAAACTTACGCCATTCAGTTAATATCTTTTTCATTTATTTACCTCGGATTTACAGTATATGTTTTTTGTTTCCCACCACCAAAGTTATCGGTTTGGAAGTCGTCCTTACGCATTACTGTGATTACCTTTAATGTGTCTGGCCCTTTCTGCATGTTGAGAACGCCAATAACATTAAGATCAGGAACAGACTTAGCCTTACTAACTCCTTTTATATGAAACGCCTCATCATTCTGTAACTCACCGTTTGCATAATCGTTTATAATTTTACCAAGAGCCAGTTCTACTGTACCAATGATAGCTTCATTGGATATCTTTCTGTCGTGACGGAATTGTCTTTCTTTGCTGTGCTTAGTTGCTTGCAGATCTAAGTCGTCTAAATCAATAACAACCTTTAAACCTCCAACTTTAGCAACATAAGCTCCGCCCGATCCTAAATCAGACATCTTTTCTTCGCTTAAGAATTTCTTCCAGGCTGCGAATGTCTCTTTCAACTTATTTGTCACCCTGTCTGATGGACTGTTTCAGAGTGGCATCTGCTAAATCATTGCCAGTAACAGACTTAACCAGCATCTGAACAAACTCTGTTTTTTCTATATCCGTCATTCTAGTAAATAAGGCACGAACTCGTTCTAATACTTTTTCGTCGCCGCCGTCCTGTAAGACCATGCGAAGCATATTTTTAGCCACGCCCATTTTACCCTTTGGTTCGGCTTCGCCTTCGGCTGCCTCAACTTCTTCTCGGATAAGTTGTTTAATAATTTCTTTTGTTAATTTCATGGTTACCCCCTGTTTTAGACAAATGCGTCCGTTAGTAAATAGTGTTTATTCTTGCAAAACTATTTTTTCTACTAGGTATCCTTTATTGTTTTTGTTTCTTTGTAAGAACTCGCCTGCTCTTGCAATGACTATAGCGTCTGCCTTATCATCGGTACCTCTTTTATAATTCTTTCCACCACGAGCCATTTCATATGAAAAATCAGTCTTCTCTTTTTCTATCACAGCCTCTATAACCATCTTCTTTCTCTGTGGCCCTTTTGTTGAGCGAGGAAACGAAAGACCGTATAAAGATCGTGCCGTGTTCACGTTGATGAATGTTGGTTCTTTACCCCAGGTCTCAAAACAAAGCCAAGAGATTACTCCATTGAATTTAGCAAGTTTAATAAGTGTGTCCGCCCTAGACTTACCAGGGATAAATCTTTTGAGTGCTGTCTCAATGAATACGTCCGTTATATCGTAGTTTATTCTTAGCTCGTGCAATTCAGCACCTACAGTTTCATACTTTGTATAGACGTTATCTATTTTTGATAAGTCCCAACCAGTTGAGTGTATTACCCTACTAGCTTCCTCATCAATTACAGCGACACCAATCATAGTCGTAGATATATCTAAACCTAATATCATACACAGATTATATCAGATGTCAAGCTTTAATTTAAATGTAAATCCACTGGCCTGATCTTTTCTTACTGGATTAGCTAGTTTTGCTATTGCAATAAGATTCTTGTTAGCGTCATATATTCCGATCTTGTTTATAAAGACCTGCTTATCAAATTCAGCGGACGAGGAGCAAAATGCAGACTCCATTGTATTTTTGATCGCAACCTTATCAGGCTCAGCGAATACATTGGATGACGTTAGGTTTTGAGTACTCTGACCTTTGGTAACAAATGTTGGATTCATAGAGGCGTTAAGTTGCCCTTCGGGTGCATGAGCAAACATCATCAAAGTTGGAATTGTATTTGTACCCTCAAAGGTTAGCTCTGAAACTGATGAGCTAGGGAAGAACGATCCAGTGTTGAACGAGGCAAAGTTAATCCAGGCTGGTGGCTTTTGTGTAGTAGAAGAACCTGAATAACAATCGGTATTAACATCTGATATATTATAACTTGCTGTCAACAATATAAATCCTTCATTGTACAACACAACACCAACTGTGCTGCCAGCGTTTGGACCAACTGTTTCTATAAGCTCGCCATTTCTTTTAGTGTCTTTGGCCGTCGCCATAATAGATCCAGTAAAAAAGTAATCTAGTTTTACAGATCCCTTCTTAATCTTTTCACCAAACATTATTGAAGGTATACTGATTAGGTTTACTGTGGTGCCTGTTAGGTAGGTGTCATATTCAAAATGTTTATTAAGATAACGATAGAAATTTAGTGTATTTTCCATCGCTGCTAATCTGGGTCTACCATGTCCTGCTTGAAAGTATTCTCTATCAAGAGTGGCTGTTAGTGGATAAGTCCCATTTAGCGTATCACCATAATCAGACGTGTTGAATGCATCTTGATCAGTAGTATTTAACACAGTTGTTGTACCGTTCTTAACAGCAAACGGAAAAGCTCCGCTAACAGTTTCGTATAGATCTATTGATCCGCTTTTTATATTGGTTTCTCTGCGATCATTTATGTAAGAAGAGCCGCTATAAAAAGTTACCTTAAACTCTGGGTTCGCAATAATCTGATTATAGAAAACATCGTCTGGACCAAATATATGGAGATAAGACATTTTACCTCCTAGTAATCTAGCCTGACCCTCACGGTGAGTTCATTAGCAGGTGTCTTCTTAATCGGTTCACTAAGTTTAGCAACTGCTAGCAACTCATTATTAGCACCGTAAAGTCCAACTGTCGTTATATATGAAACAGGCTCATCATCAGCTTGCTGCTTAACCCTAATCTGGCTTGAGTTTAGATATGTTGGGTTAGATGAGTAATTGAATTCATTAGCGTTTGCACGACAGAAATATATTGATGAGTTTAGTTCTGTTGTGTTATTGAACGAAATGTTGTGAATCCTATGGTTAATAACCTTAGCAATACTATCCAAACTAGCACTGGTTAGCAGTGCCGCAGACCCAGTTAGCCCAAGGCTTGAGCCACGATCAGTGTTTAGCAACTTGACGTTGCGGGTCAATGCATGGGTTCCTGGATTACCAAAATCATCGTTGAAAATTGATGCGGATAAAACTGCAACACCTGCTTGATAGTAAATTAAACCAACTGATTGTGTTTGAGCAGTTGTGTGTGTTTCTAGGTTAGAATACAATATACCATACTCGCCTGCTGGTGAGTTAACATAATAGCTGTTAGCAGCGCCTAAATCAGCAATGCGGATGAATCGTCCTCTATCAGAGCCATCACCATCAATGTCTGGTGCTGAATCTCCAACATATAGATCTAAAGCAAATGTACCTTTCTTAATTTCATCTTTCATCAACAAGCGTGAGAAGTTAACAAAGTAAGCTTCTTCTATCTTTGTGCCGCCTGCGAGATTACCATCCTCATCAAAATCACGAATATTACCATTAGCGTCATGGCCGACAAGGACTTGAGCCATCTGATTATAGATGTTTATTTTTTGAGTTGTCTGAAATGCATTTCCTTGATATGCTCCGCCACTCAATGCTGAATTGTTTGAGTAACCAGCAGTAATATCAAAGATGTGGTTAGCTGATGAACTTAGGAAAGGATAATCAAATACAGATGTAAACATACCATGCGAATATGTTTTAATGTTTTCGTTATTATACGTCCCTGAAACAATAGTGCCTGTGATTGGAATATTTTCATGTAACTTTGTTCTACTGTCTACGACGTCGCTTGGTAGTAATGTTTTAAATGTTGTTGCCATTTTATTTTCCTTATATCAGTTTAACGAACCTTACTGGTATGTCTACTCTGAATCCTGTTGTAAACCCAGTAACACGGATGGTGCTATCTATGTATCTAAATGACCCCTGTGTGATAACCATATCACTAGCGCCTAATGTATCAAACAGATAGTTACTTCCAGCCAAGTTATCGGTCCCTCTGACCTTAAATTTAAACCTTAGCCCTGGTCTCCCTGCAATCGGGCTCAGCGCATTTGATGTTGGTGGCGTACCAATTTGTGGTATTGTCTCAAAGTGAGCACTACTATTTACCTCTCCTTGCAAGGAGATATAGTAACTTGCAATCTGGTCATCGTCAACAAATGATACACGAGCATCGTTGCCGTTGGAGGGGTCAAGTATAACGCCTAGACGGTTATCTATTTCAACCACATAAGCAGTTTCGGTTAGCGTATTAGCTGTACCTAAAGGAGTTAAGCCAAGAGCATCGTTATCAATACCTTGATCAAACGTGATAGCTCCTTGGTCACCAGCGTTATCACCCTGAATAACACCATGGAATGTCCCACTTGCAAACAACGCCGACGAGGCTGCATTTACAGTAATAACATATGAGCCACTGTTTGTTGTATCGGCCAATGCTGCTGCGGTTGGATCTGTAGTGCTACCCGCAGTATTATTAGATGTAGTATTTAACTGCACCACTGGTAAATATAACAAATCAGTTCTTGCAATTGTAAGAAGCCTACTCTTCATGACTGATGTGTTATTTGTAAATGCTTCAAATATTGGTGACTGCAATATATTTAGATCAAAGTATGCAGATCCACTAGCATGGTTCAAATCATACAAAGTATAGTTAATTTCATCATCGCCGAAAGCAAATTTCGTTATTCTAAAACTACCATCGCCTTTAGCGAGTCTTTTTCTACCTGTATCTGTTAGCACGGCGTCTAATATAATATCGCCGCTGTTATCAAGAAATGCCATTATAACTCTCCCTATGACAGGTTGTCAATAATAAATAGTGTTTGTTTTTATTTATGTCCGTCATTCATTTTCCTCATTTGCTAAAACTGCTTTTTCAAATAAACAATTTAGATCAATTTGTCGTCCCGTGTCTTTGGAAGTCAGCCTAATTTTAAAATGTTTACCAAAGGGTGTCTCTTCCACTGCCTGCCCAGCAATTTGCCTGCCGTCTTCATCTGGTAAGGGCTCGCTCCCTAAAAATGAAGGCCTGATCTGTATAAACTGTGCCAAGTTACGACTTTTTTGTTTTTTAGGTTGTGACCTGGTTGGGATATATTCCTGTATTACTGGGTAAGTAATACCTTCTGTTTCTACAATTTCAACCTGTATAATGTCGGTTGGATTAGAAACATTACCATTTACATCCTTCATTCTAAATGTGTAATAATATTTTGTGTTTGTTTTTAACTTATCTGTAAAGGCTAAACCTGTATTTGCGGTTAGTGTCGTGTAAACACCACCTATAGCAAAATTTGCATAGGCCTGTCTTTGTATGACATTAACCGTGTTCTCTTCTGGATCACCCGTATACTCTGGTTCCTCTGTTGTGCGAAACACCTGAACCTCATTGGCATCTTCACCCTCTGATTTGAATTCTACATGACCGTCAGGAAGATCAAAGTTTTCTATTCTTTGGTAGTTTGCCCTTTCTATAAACCTCGCTTCCTCAGCGTCGCCTAGTATTGGAATATATGGTATAGTTCTGTTACCTGTTAGTTCATCAGTCATTCTTTCTGCCTTAATAAGAATCTCTGTGCTAGCTTCTTTGAAAGGCAAAAATGTTATGTTTGGAGGCACTGGAGGGCGATCTAGAAGTTTTACTCTAGGCATAGCGTACCCACTAAAGTTTGTTCTCTCGTATTCACGAGTCGTAAGATCATTACCAAACAAAGGCACCTTAACTAAGATTAAGTCTTTTACAGCGGTAGATGTAATAGATTTAAGTCCTCCTCCCTCTGTAGGAAATATATCTATTATTTTTTGACCAACAGTAACAACATGTGCGTACACCTCATAGTCATACTCAGTGTTGTATCTTACTTGTGTATCGGTGTATTTTAATACATCTAAATCATCAGTATTTGGGAAGTAATAATCTCCCAGCAAAGTTCCATCAGGTCTTCTTTTCTCTATTGAGTAGCCTACTATCTCTTGCTTAAATGTTTCTTTAAGTAAGTCTGCGCCTGCGCCGACGAGACGTCTAATATCCGATCTTGGATCTACAGTATCAAACAATGATGGAATATTATCCACCTTCAGTATTTGTTCTATTTCAGACTTAATGGCCATAAGATATACTTTATCTAACAAATTTAAACAGCTACCTGGGCTATCATTTGGAAGCCGTTCAGCACCCCGCAAAGTTAAGAACTCTGCATTCTGAGCGTCTTCTAATTCGCCGTCAAGTGCTTCCTCTATCAGGTCGTTGACTAAATCTAAAATACTAAAAGACATAATATCAATGTTGCTAAAGGTCATACCTCTACTCACATAGGTGTTTTCGGGGTACTCAATTACTCCAGCATGGATGCCAGTTGCTTTGATTCTTTGCACTTCGTTTTGCAAACTAAGGAGCCTATTATAAAACGTAGTGCTCAACCTAGCTTTCTTTATAGCCCTCATTAGCGGACCCATAGTATCAGTTGGGAACGTAATGTTGACATACATTGGGTATAGATTTTTTCTTTCGTCAAGTGCAAGGATTTCTCTGAGTTCAGTTTGAGGAAACACAACTCTTTCAAATCTGCGGTTAGTGTTTATTTCCTCTGGTGTCTGTGGTAAGAGATCTGCATCAAAATCTTCACAGAATTGCGTAGCATTTTGGCGAGCTAGATCAGATCCAAGCCAATTGTCTTCTGACTCGTCTCTTAATATTCTACATATCTCTCTACTGTAAATATTAGGCAAAAGCTGCTCGTCTGTCTGAGCGGCTAAACTTTGATATCTTCCAGCATAATAATTGTACACTGGTGTGATCTCGGCGATCTGTCCAGAGTTTGTACCTTGTTTTAGGTACTCATGGGTTCTCTTTATATCTCTTACCCATGGTACTGGGTCAACATCTACCCAGAAACTTGTTTGTGGTCGGGGAATTGAAGCGATGCTGTTAAGCAGGGGCCTATAAAACTCTGACCCATACTCAAAATTTCCGTCTGTCAAGTCACTACTCTCACGATCAACTTGCCTTATGTTAACAAGAATTTGTTGTAAATACTGATCTGATTGTTCGTCATATACTTGATCACCTATTGTAACAAGATTCTGACCTGCTCTTGTGAGGAATAGTTCATCAGAGGGGCTACCATCATTGCGATCCGAAATAGATCTGAAGCTCTGTGCCCCCAAAGCACGATAACCGTTTGTTGCAAAAAATGTTATTTGTCGTTTAGTCATGGATAACCACCCCCGCCGCCAGGAAAGCCGCTGCCAGCGCCGCCTGCGCCGCCAACACCACCCGCATAACCACCTGCGCCCACAGCGACCTCTCCGACCATACCTGCGTCAATACCCGCATCATCTATGGCCTGGTCGTCTACCATAGCCGCTGCTTGGGTCTGACCCACTTCCACTTCCGCTTGGGCTTCTGCTTGTGCTGCGGCAGCCTCAGCACGCTCTTGAGTTTGAGTCGCTTGCGCTGTCTGAGTCTGAGTTTGTGTTTGTGTTTGCTGGTTACTGTTGGCAAATGCTTGCTCGGCAGCAGCTTGGAATTCGTCCCTTGGCGAGGCAGGCGCTGCTTCCATAGCTTGTTGTGCAAACTGGTCCTCGCCATACTGGTAGGCTTGACCCTCTCCTGCCCCAGGCGGGGCGGGGTCTTGCAAGGTAACAGGGTCCATTTGCTCCACCTGATCTGACATCCGCTCTCTCGTGCTTCTGTTGCGGTCCAATTCAGATTGAGAACGCTGGTCGTTAGCTATCTCTTCTACTGTAACTGAAACTGCTTCTGTGCGATCGTCGTCTAATACTCTAATGTTTTGTTCTTCCAAAGTTCTAGTTAGGAAAAAATATTGATTATATATAGGTAAATCTATTCCACTATTTGAAGTAGCCCCAATTTGGTCTGCTACTTCGCCTACATAAGAATTAAACCTACACAACATAATTTGATCTACACCTAAGTTATTCACATCTTGAATATCTATCTCTCTCCAAACAGCATTAGCCACATCATATCCTTGATTCCTTGTTCTGTTAAATGAAGATAAAATCTCTACTTTTTTGATTTGTTTAAAATTCAACCAGTAAGATGCAAATTGGGTGTAGTTTCTCATTGGATCTGAGAGTCCCGTAAGTTGTCCTCTTGGTCCACGATGTTCTCTTAGTTCTTCAAAATCATACCTATAGTTTTGAAATTGCTCAGTCTCACCATTATACTTTGTTGTGACAATCTTAATCATAGCTTTTATTTGGTTTGGTAACTCCGATATATCTGCTAATATATTCTCATCCATATCTAACACAACCTGACTAAATGAGTTCTTTTTCTCTGCCTTGTTAGTTCCTCTGTTTTCGCTTGATATTAATATTGGGCCTACGAGATTTGCCAAAGGCTTATATATGTTCTCACTAACAACCTGTAAATCTCTAATATCTTGATTTTCTAATCTTGCAAACTGCTCCCGATGTGCTATTTCATCCATATCACTTTGCTGCAAGCTACCCTCATCCCCTGTCGCAGTCCCAAGCGCAATACCAACAAAATCAGACACGTTTGACAAGTTAATGTTAACGAGGCCCCCAGCGGTTGGTGCTTGTAATTTTATATTAGCGCCAAGCAGTTGTAATTGACTAAGAAGGCTATTTGTGGTATTAGAACCATTTGCATTTTCTCTATCTGGTTTTATTTTGTTTTGATTACCTTGTGTCCTTAGACTGGCTCGCTCTAATATATTTGCAGTGAAATTTGTATATCTATCATAGTTGTATATGTTTGCAGGGGTTTGTACTATATCCCCTCCAATTGAATCCACTATAGTAGCAGGAGTAAAATACTTTATTTTCGTATCCTCTATCCCTGCGACTGCTTGCGGCGAAAGAAAGTACTTACTTGTTTCTTGATCAGCACGAGCTAGGAAATCAGTAAGGTTTTTTATTTCCAAACCAACATTAGGGGTAGCTTCACTGCCCACATTTAAGTAATCATATCCCTCATTGTTTGTGGTTTCAACAATGTTCTTAAACACAAAGTTTTTTGTTATTATAGAGCGGGAAGCACTTTGTCCACTGTTTGGGTTAGATACATAAGCAGTAGCGTTTTCTGGGCTATCATCACCTGGATATACTTGTATTCCAGGAACCGCCCTTCTTAATTCGTTCTCCAATTCACTGCCATAAAATGCAAATATATCTGCTATTCTTTCTATGCCCTCTGCTCGCTCAAATACAGACATGTCAGCATTACCACCTAGCGTTGTAATAATTTCTAATATGTCTCCAGTCACCCCCTTTAAAACCCCTGTATTACTTAAGGAATTCATAATCGGAGTCATCCACTGTGTTAAACTCACTTCATTGTTGGCCATTTCATGCAGACTGGTTCGGTCTTCAGGCGTTGAGGATGGCATTGTTCCCAAATTACTAACCACCTTTCTTAGTGCATTCTCCTTCTCTAAGAAGGCATTAGTTAGAAGCAGTAACATATCAACTGAAGCATCTAAGTAATCAATTTCTAAACCATACTCAAATTTCTTCCCCGATGCGCTAGCTCTCTCTTCTTCATTTTCATGAAAATCAGTTGTTGTAAAAAACCGCATACCTTGCAGGTTATTACTTCTTGCCCCTAAATATATTTGATTTGTAAATTCACGTATGCTACTTGCACCAGAACTTCCTGTGAGGCCTATTATTTCTCTATCCTGATTTTTAGTAGAGCGAGTATTTCTGCTCGTTGTCCCTAGAGAGTTGGCCACCACATTGTTATCTGGGTTTAGTTGGTGTTTGTATACTTGTATTCTTGTTATACCAGACCCTAAGTTTCTTGCTAGCTCAGCAAAGACTTCATCCGTGTATATCCTAGGAAATACACTATTTTGTTGTAAAAATCTTTGCTCGTTAAATGCAAACGCTAAATCTACTTCATCATTTCTTCGTCTTGACGCCCACAAGTCTGAAAACACAACTGCTTCTCTTGCTAGCATTGCGTATACAGATTCATCCACATCCACTGACATACTTTTTATTTCGTCTTCAAATCTAGAAAGATCAACTGGACTATCTTGTATGCCGCCCATAACTTGTGAAGAATCACCACCTTGAAGCACTTGCCCACTTAGACTAAAAAGACCACGAAGATCTTGGAATATCCCATTATCTGGTGCAACTATTTCCTGATCGGATGATTGTATTTGTTCCGCTGTTACTAGTATAGGCCTAATGTACACGGTAGAGGAAACCGTTGCTGTGCTTATTTTTGAATAAGTAAAGTCTAATATTGTATTGTCTGGCGTGATATCAAATTCACTTCTTATTGCATCCGTATTAACATAAGAAAAACAAAAGACAGTCACATGATCTGCATCTAAACGTGCATTTCTAAATCGTGCTAATGGCAAATCAGACCTTCTAATTTCTTCCCCATCATCACCAATAGTTTTTTCTATTGCTCCCGCTTGGCCTTCCAGGCTTCTATATATCTGGAGTAGTCTAAACTCTTGCACATCTAATTTAAAACCAGAGGCATAACGTATGTCCCTAACTGCTGTGGGAGTGTTTCCTTCCTCATCTACTCCCAAACTATCACTCTTAAGTAAGTCAACACAAATTTTCATCCTTATCTGACTTAACTCCATAGCGGCATGGGTTGGTCCTGGGTGGAATTGTCCATTTCTTATGTGTATACCATCAAGTCCTAGTAAACCAGCGAGCAAGGTTGCTTGTGCTTCTGTAAAATTAAAATTGCCAGCCCTTGCACTAACAGAATAAAATCTTTGCACAAGATTAAGCTCATTAATAATATCATCACCCTCGTAGGCACCACGTCTGTCAGCATTAATAACGTTAATAAGATTCACTAGCAACTGACTGAAGCCAGCGTCTGTTGATAAAATCACTCTGGATGAAATGTATTTTTGTGCTTCCACATCATCAAACCAAGTATCTTGTGCTTGATCAACAATCCTTTCAATAAATGAATTGTTAACTGTAACTAGCCCAAACCCTGTATCTGCATCTTGGGCATTTTGAGGTGGCTCAAAGGTTACTCGTCGGATCTCAACATCTGGTGATAGTCCTGTATAGGAAGCGCAGGAGTCAAATCTAAACTGTGGCATTAGCAGACCTCCCCGCTGTCATCATCATCTAAATTATACAAATTGTTTTGTGACACTGTAATTCTACCTATGTCATCAATTTCTCTATCTAGACGCACATCTAAAAAGTATTCTACAAATGTATCATTCAAATCTGGGTACCTATCATTAAGTTCAGCTTCACTGGCCTTGATGAAATCATTTTCAGACCTTGCTTCTTCTTCAGGAATAAAATTTAGTTGTTTTATAATTTCACCTGAGCCCGACTGAACTTCATATACTTCTACATCAAAGTTACCTTTCATTTTAAACGTGGTGTTAACTTCAGACACATCAAGAATTATTGCTTGTTCATTTTCTATGTCCTCGCCAAAATCAGTAGTTACATACTCATATGTACCAGTGAAAAAAAGCTGTGGGACAGTTTGTCCACGATTGTATGTTTCAGCATATTTTACTGCGCCACTCATAGGGACAGACTCTGGAGTTAGTAAAGATAATTTCCAAGCAGGTTTAAAACTTTTAGCAGGGTCCATTGTACCAATCGGCTTACTTAGAGCATGATTTGTATCTATAACACCTAAAGAGCTTCCACTATATGGGGTTGGAAATTCAAGAGAGGAAGAGAAATTGTATATTGTTTTCATGTAGATAGAGTCTTTTACTCTAGTCACAGCATCGTTCTGTTCCTCTGATAATCCACCATATGTTACGTCGTAAAGAACCTCGTCATCAAAAAAGCTATATAATACAGGCTTAAATCTACCCTTTGAAAGCAAATACTTTCCGTATTGGGTCAACTCTATCTGTATTACATCTTCTTTTTTGTTGAAAAAAACAGTCATATTATAAATACCACACCATCTTATTAATCATAATTCTAATTAACCTTTATACCTTGTCCTGGGCTTCTTCTTGTGTTTGTCCTGAGAGCTTCAGTTCGGGAGTCAGGACCATCTAACGATTCTACATTTTTATTATTAAGATCACCATCGCCGTCTATTTCATCTATATCTGGTCTGAATGTAACACCTGCTTCTATTTTAGCTAATTCAACTATTGAGAAGAAGTCATATGGCCAATTAAACCCTTTCATTCTCTTCTCGTAAGCAAGCTGACCTGTTGGTTCCTGTATTGTAGCACCTGCAAAGCGTAGACTATTTCTAATCATCTCTTCATAACTACCTGCTGCTCGCTGCTTAACTTTAAACACCATCCATTGTATATCTGGCCTAAAGCCAGGACTGTCCTTGTCAGATGAGTGAATAAATTCTGAGTTATCTATAAGATCACGTAGGCGACGATCTACTTTGCCCCCACCTGCGCCAGGCTTAGCCCCAAAGTCTTGCAGTCCAACACCAGGCATTGCGTGATCAATTGTGTAAACCTTAGCTTTTTCAAACTTTTTACTTGCTTCTGGCATGATACCCTGCCACCAATCTGCAAGATCTTGCTTGTTGAATGTGGTTGTAAATTCAAATAAGTACATGGCTATAGGTGGATTTTCGTCGTCTAACCTGGAATTGATTGGTTTAGCAGACAAATCCTCCTCAGTAATCCTTGGATATGTCTCTGGTGCCAAGAAAGACATCCTTCTTTCTATAGTTGGTGGAAGAACATACTTGGTTAGTGCTCTTCTAAGTCTTGCAGTTTGCTTACCAAATATTTGCACAACCTGATTACTCTCATCCTTTATTGGGATTGGAATAAACTGTAGCTGGCCATCATTATCCTTGAAATAAGGAAGCGCAACAATTGCTTCGCTAAATTCTTTTCTATCTGCTACTTTACCAAGATTAACAGGCTGATTCACAACTTCAGCAGGGAAGCCAACCAATTTAGCTAAAGATCGGACCTCTCGTTTACGGTCACCTGTTTCTGTTATATCAACAAG
>CEQB01050367.1_pt1 | contig 13509 bp, 24 predicted proteins | sample 530581 | NCBI WGS metagenome assembly CEQB01 (sample SAMEA2620588, study PRJEB7988) | marine metagenome | biome: marine biome (ENVO:00000447); feature: deep chlorophyll maximum layer (ENVO:xxxxxxxx); material: "saline water (ENVO:00002010), including plankton (ENVO:xxxxxxxx)" | depth 75 m
ATTATTCATCATAAAATTATCAAGTCTGTCATTATGTTTAGCATAAAAGCCCATTTTGTCAGCAGAATATCCTTGCATCATTTGTTTGAAATTTTCTTCTTGAGTTAATCTAAAAGTTTTATCGTCCATGCCTTGCCGCATTTCTTCTCTTTGTTTTTCACTAGTATCTGGATTATTATAATCGTACATCATTTGCACCCAGTCTTGAGCATTTTTTTGTTTTTTATTCATAGACTCAAGCTTTAAATCAAAATCTGAATTATCACTCATTTGATTTTTAATATTTTGTTCTGCAATGTTAAAAAACTCAATACTTTCTGCTGATATACTACCTTGACGATTTTGTTTAAATTTCATTAACGAATCAAGCTTTTGTTGAAGTTCTGCATTGTTAGTTATTCCACTAACACCTTGAGTAAGGCTATTCAAATATTGTGCGTTGAAATTATCTCTTTTTTGTCTGTTAGCCTGTACAGTCTGTGCAATATTTTGCCCTAACCCCAATACTCTTTCAAGTGTATCTAAGGCAGTGTTTTGTTGAAATCCTACTCTTCTTGGTCTTCTTCCGTTTGCCATTATCCTTGGTCTAGTAGCTCCTGATAGCCATAAATTGTGTCAAGCACATCACCTGTTGCCTGACCTCTCATTTTCATGATGTCAGACAATATATCTCCATAACCACCACGATATAATCTTTCAGCACCTGATAAACCTGACTGTCTTGCACCACTGCCTGCAAATCCACCTGTTTGTGCTTTACCTATTGCAGCTCCAAGCTTTTCAACCAATGATTGTCTCTCAGACTCTTCATAAGGTGAATAATATTCTGATGTTGTTTTTTCTATCATTTCTGGTGTTAGTGCTTTGACTTCTGCTGCTTGAATGTCTTTATCACCAATTTGTGATAATGTTGCTGCAATACTTTCTGGGTCAAATATATTTATATCAAATACTTGACTAGGAACATTCTCAAAACTCATATCTCCGCCTATGGTGTCAATGTTTTCAGAATAATCAAGAGATGGTACTATTTGGTCCCCATATGTATTTATTAAATATTCCGCCAAATCTTGGTTGGGTACAGTGTCAGTTACACCTGCACCAGTAGATTGAGTAACAGGGTTAAAAATATTAGTTATAGCCCCCATAATTTCAGGAGATATGCCTTGATATGCATATAGCGGTGTACCTAATTCATAAAAATTTTGGAATACTCCTTGTGTATAAGCTTCTTCAGGTGTATTATAAAAAGTGTAAGGCTGAGAATAATTAAAACCTAAAATCTCATCAATAAATGGGTTATGTCCTGGTACGTGCATTATTATCCTCCTCGAAATGGATTTCTAAATTGTGGTTGATATAATGGGTCTACTGTAAGTTTTGGTGTAGCAAATGCACTGTATGCCTGTGGTCCCAAGACTCTAAGCAAACCTGCTACTATATCTTCATCTAAAAAATTTAAGTTATCTAATGTTTCTTTTTCAATACCAGTAATTGCAGAAATTAATTCTGTTTGTGGCTCAATTTCTGTAATAGTTTCAGTAAAAACATCCATAGGAACATCTAAGTTTCCAACTAAATCTGCTGCTTCACCAATTCCTATTCCTGACTGTGAAGCCATTGTTGGCTTTGTTTTTAAAGATGTAACTTTTTTACTTACAGCTGGCAACATTGCTCCTGTTAATGCATTAACTATAGTATCTGTTTGCAACATTGCATCTTTTTCCATTTCAAACGCATCAATTGCTTCTGTTATATCGTCTGATATTGCTCTATTTTTATATTTGCTTCTAAGTTCTCTTAGTTTTTTAGTAGAATCTGTTCTATCTTGTCTGTATTTTTCTGCAATACCTGAACCTAATCCTGCACCTATACCAGAAGTAACAGAAGCTCCAAGACCAGCCCCTATACCTGTTGATGCTAAGACAGCTCCTAATACTCCACCAAGCAAAGAGCCTCCAAGGCCATATCCAAATTTATTTTTCTTTTGCTTTCTTTTTGCCTCAGCAATTGCTTTATTGACTTCCTCAACTCTTTCTTTTTGATTTTGATATTGTTGAAATATAATGTCTGCTTCTTTTGCAGCATCAGCTGCGGCCCCTAATGGGTCTCCTGAAGCTATCTTTGCTATGTCGTATATTGAAGCCATTTCTCTCCTAGTCTAACTTGTAATTTAATAATAAAAAATTAATTTTCATAATTGAGCTAATTACTGATTTCCTGTGTCAATTGTTAAATTTGATTCCGTAGAATCATTTGCTAATATTTCTAAAACTTTATTGTTTCTTGTTGCAGTACTATTACTTGCTTTTACATTATAATTAGCAACAATCCAATCTATCCATAGTTCTGTTGTACTTGAGCTTATTGAGCTTGTTTCTAATTCGTTGCCAAAAACACTTAAAAACATTGTATCTCCTTCAATTACACTAGATAAGTTTGTAAAGTCAATATTAATCTTTTCATTGCCATCAACTATCGATGAAGATGTTGTTATATCTTTAACTGCAATCATGCTGCCCACCACCATCTAAATAAGGGTTCTGATACTGAATCTTCCATACCTGTTCCTGATGGAGAAGCTGCATGATACACTATTACTAAATCTTTATCATCTTCACCATTAAGTGTAATTTCAGGACTTCTAGTCCAAAACCATTTATTACGAATATTTGATTGTGTTCCTGATGTTTCTGTAAACATAAAAAATGTTCCTGCTGTTTGTGCTATCGTAGAAGTTAAATGACCATCTATAATTGTTCCTGTGCTAGTAGTAGAATATGCTGAAGCAACACCATCTGCCGCACCTGTACCACTTGAGCCTGTACCTGTTGCTCTTGATATTCTTGCATTTGAAATGCCATTTACATTAGATGCAAAACTTTGACTAGTTGCTGCAAGTATATCTGTATAATTTTCATAACCTGCACTTGTTGTATTTAATCCTGTAACAGTTGCATATTGCCAATCTGTATAATCTGATAAAACATTAAATGACCAACCCTTATCCAATGTACTAAAATCATCACTTGTTAATTGAACTGCACCAATACAAAAATCATTTAGGAAAGCTGTACTAGCAGTAACTTTAATTGCAAAATATAATCTGCCTGTTGTTCTTACAGCTGCTGCTGCATCAAAACTTTCTGAATGAACTTGATATGCACTTGTATCATCAGCAGTTCCACCTGAAACAGTAGTAAGAGTTACAGGCATTCTTTGTCCTGTATTGCCAGGAAATAAAGTAAGAGGAACATGCCAGTTACTATTAGCAGAATGTTGATACTGCTCTTTCATGTCCCATATACCTTTTGAACTAGAACTAGTTTGGGTTCTATATTTAGCTGTTGGGTGTACTAGTCCTCCAATAAATCTTGACATTAGCTTATTTCCTCATAATTTACCATTGCTACTAAATCACCATCTGCTGAAGCTAAAAAATGCAACAGGTCATTTTCTTCTAAATATATAGCTGTATTTCTATCAATTAATATTAAAGAAGCAGCAGCAGGTACAGATATACCGCTAAATATAGTTTCAGCACTTCCGCTTTTTGATAATCTTACAGTTACTGTGGCTGCATTTGTTCCATCAATATTAGCAATTACTATATTATTTACTTTAAAAACTTTGCCAGAATCAGTTGCATTTGTTAAAACATCAGTTCCACCTGTTACTAATGCTGCCTTAACTGATTTTGCTGTTATTGTTGATACTGTTGCTAAATTAGGTGCTGACATATATTCTCCTTATCCAAATATTGCAGATGCAATAAATGGGTTGATAAAATTACTATTAATATGAGCTCCAGATGCATTTCTTCCTTGATTAAAAACTATTAACTTACTAGTAGCACATTGTAATTTTAAATCACCATCTGCTGTCAAAGTTAAATTTGCTTGAGACCCACTAGCATCAGAAGTAAATATACTAGTTTGTCCATGTTCGCTAACTAAAAATTGAAGATAATCATCTTGAGCAGAACCACCTTGTTCATAGATTGTTAATTTACTAAAAGTGTTATCAAATCCAGCTATAGAAAATATTTTTCCACCTCCAAGACTACTAACAAAACTATAACTATCTTGCACATCATTGGTAACCTGTTGGGTACATGTATCAGTATTATATGTATACGCACTTGTGTTAACGCTGCTTGCAGTAAGCGTGTTGAATGTAGGATTTGCTGGTAGCTTAAATTGATTCATTACATCAACTTTAGCTTTAACTTCATTAATTTTTTCTTCTAATGATTCAAAAGATTCTCCTACTTTTACACCTTGCCATTGTTGATTGGCTTTTATATATAGTTTTAATCCTGAGCCAGTTCTTCTAAATGCTATATCGCCTTCACTGCCTTGTGAATTTATTGGCTCACCTCTACCAATTGTAGGTATTGTTGATTTACGTGCTTCGTTTACTCTATCAATATTGGTTCTACGTATTGACATTATTTAACTCTCTTAGCTCTAAATACTATGGTAATGTCATTAATTTCAAAATCTGTAGCTACTGCACCTACTATGTATTTAGATGTAGTGTCATGAGTATTGCCATAACCTTTGTCAGTTAAAGCTGTTTTTAAAGTAACTACTTTAGTTGTTCCATTGTATTGCGTACCATTGCTTGAATTTTCTATAAGTCTTGTATTGTATCGAGCATTACCTGCATATATATTTATATTGTAATCATTGTATGCACCATCAGTACCACTTGCAGTATCATTTTGTAATCTAAGAGTAGTTGTGCTAGCACTTCCTGACTGACATGTGCCAGAATGTGCTGATATTGAATCAAAACTTAATTGTATGCTTTTAACATTATTAATTGATGATGTAGGTTTTAATTCTGCAACTTGCCATACACCATCACTATTTTTAAATCCTGTTGACGTAGCATTGCTTGAAAAACTATCAACATTATAGTTTGTGCTTTTTGAGCTACTAAAATCTGTAAATGAGTTGCTTCCATCAGTTGCAAATTTCATTTTAACTCCTGAATGTCCTGTAGATTTGTATGTGACGTAAACTTTATATATTTTCTTGTTAACAGCTGGACTTCCAAAATCTATATCTTTACTTTTCCATAATAAATTTACTCCATACCCAGGTAAATTTTGTCCATCTCCAGAACTATTGCTCCATTGATAAAAGTTTAATTTATCTGAATCTGCTGCATCTACATATCCTAAAATCATATTGCCTTCAGAATCATTAATAATGTTTGTATAAAAATTAGCACTACTTTCACTATAAGGAAATAAATCTCCGTAATAATAAGATTGATATGATTGCAACTCTAAATCATAAATATACCAAAAACTTAAAGCACCAAGATTAATTATTGGTGTAAATATTACTCTGTTTGTGTATTTATCAAATCCAATAATAGATGTTGTTCCTGATGATACAGGATATGAACTGTCACGTAAATTACGTGTTAAGTTTGTTATTTGTTGGCCATTAAAAAACCAAAGACCTGATTCATTAAGCCAAGCAATTCCTAAATTTGTTTTTACTACTTGAGATGGTTTGTCGACACCTGCATTTGGATACTCTGACTCTAAAACTTCTGAATCACCTGATGTATTAATTATGTATACTGTGTCTCTTTTATACTGTAACAGTCTATCACCAAATGATTTGAGTGCTGTAATTCTATCTCCATCACCAACAGCTACATCAATAAAGTTTGTTTCTGGAAACGTATCAAACTTATTTACAGGACTTCTAAGCATTCTGTCAGGGTAAGTCCTACCCCCTTGTCTAATATTGCCTATATAGACCCTTCTGCCAACAACCTCAGACACTTTATACTGTGCATCAATAATTGTTTGCTCTGTAAATAAATTTTCTGATAAATATGTATCAATGGGTTTTATTGTTAAGGTTGTTCCATCAGTTACTGTTGAAATTGCATGTGTTGCAGGTTGCTCAAGTATTAGCTCTGAATCTCCTGCTGCAAATATTGTATATGTTCCTTTGTTTAAATTAACCTCAGCAAACAATCTAAATTCTTTTGAAGCATCATCTTCAGTGACATCTTTCATGTATATTTTAAAACCATTAATCCTTGCATTCCATGATTTTTCATCTGTTCCAAAATTGTATACAGACTTAATTACACACTTAGGTGCAACTGTAAAGTTTGTCCAGTCAACTGTTGCTGTTGGGCTCAACTCTTCAATTTTAAATACTTGAGTATCATCTGCGTGAGTTGCTATTGCAGTATTATTAAATTGTCTTACACAACCTGTCAAATTATTACTTGAAACTGCTCCAACCTTTAATTGTTCTGTTCCAAGCATAATAATATCTCCAGCTGAAAAAGCGGTGCCATCATCTACTGGCACAGTAACTGGGTCTGTAGAATTATCAATTCCAGAAGTCAATAAATTAGAGGCTCCAGAAGACTGAGTTACTGCTGTGATTTTATGTCCTTGAGTTAATAAAGACTCTTGAACTTCTTGCCCTGGACCATCATATGTAAATGACATTGCAAAGTTCCATTTACGTTTTAAGTCTTCATTAATATTATTTTCACCTTTTACAGATACAACTCCAAGCAATTGCTGTATTGCCATTGTTCCTGCAGAAGAACCTGTGCTTTCTGAATTAGCGTCTGTAAAAAAGAAATTATTTGTATCTATAGCTGATGCTAATTTTATTCCATTGTACGAAGTGACTCCTGTTTGACCAGATATATGTACAAAATATGTGCCAGATGAAGGTAGTTCACCGCCTGAGCCTTGTGTAATTTTTACTGTATTAGGAACTGTATGTGCAGCTATGGCTGTTGCATTTTCTTGTTTTGCTACAAGATTAAAATCTACCTCATTATCTAGAGTTAGCCCCTCAATAACAATATCAAATTTAGTGCTAGTCACAGATTTAATTTCATGTTCTCCTGCAAGTGTTGATATATCGCTTCTTGTTCCAGAAATAATAATTGTTTCACCATCAGATAATCCATGATTTTCTTTTGTTGTTATGGTTACTGTGCTATTGCTTACAGCACTTACATGTATAATGCCAATACTTGGAGGAGACTCTCCAAACTCAAGCACAACCTTTTCAGATTCTGCTGGATAATTTACTGCAGCCCCCTCAATTATGTCATATACTCTTAATGATTGTATGCCTGCACTATTAGCAAGCGTTCCTGTTGTTCCGTCTGATTTACGTGTATTGTTTGGAGGTTGTGGAGTTTGTACGTCCTCAGTCCATGCATTTACAGAGTTTGATGTTGCACATTCAAATAATCTATCTGCTTTTATATGTCCAAAGTATTTAGGAACATTAACAAAAAATATATTAGTATTATCTGTATGATTTGCTATTCTAGTATTAGCAAAACCTCTAATTACTTTTACTGATGTTCCTCCCGAAACTCCTGTAGCGACATACATAATTTCTTGGTCTATTTGTATAATTGAACCTGTAGCTAAAGTAACATTTCCCCCTGCCCCATTATCAATATTAATTAATATATCATTTTTAGTTATTGCTCCAACTGTATCTATAGCAGTATCAATAACTTCAAAGTTTGAATCACATACTCTTAATGCTCCATCAACATTATAATATTCAGGCTTTACAGTCTGAGTTCTTGAACCTAATGTAAATTGATTATCTCTAAAGTCTGCACCACCATCTTTATTAGGGTCATACATATCAATTCCGTTTGCATCATTAATAACAATATAATCTGTGTCAATTTCAACTGGAGGTGTGTCCATATTGTAATCATGTGAAAATGAAAATAATCCAAATCCTTTAGAAAAACCACCTGTTGAGGGGTTACTATCTATAGCTGTTATCGCATGATTATTAATGCCTGTTTTATCATACAAATTTTTAGCATCACCTTCCTTAACAAGTCTTCCAGGATTTCTTACAGACAGTGATGAAAATGCATTTTGATTTTCACCAATATCTCTTGGGTCAAACTTGTCGTTTGTGCCTCCTTCAAATCTTAATATTTTGTATTCTTGTTTTGCCATTTACATTAATTTATTTTTGCAAATGTCCCATACTTTATCATCTAATTTATTTTTTGATGAAGCTACTAAATAGTCTCCAACTTTAACAAAAACTTCTTTCAACACTTTTTCGCTAAACAAGTTTTTTACTATGATTGCTACTACATTCTTCATTCTTTCTCCTTGATTGGTTTCTTACATTTCTCACATTCCACAAAATCTCTTTTTGGGTGTGAGTCTTTAATTAAAAATTCTATTAACCTACCATGCTGAAGCAAAGTGGTTTCTATGCTATCAACTTTTACATCAAGCTCATTAGGCTTTTCAACGTAATCTAAGATTTTACTTATCTTAAATTTTTTTGCAACAAGCTGAATTACTTTATCTATCACTATCTTCTGCAACATCTTTACTTATAATATGTTCATGATTAATCATGCAATGACTTGGACATGGATTTTTACTTTCATAGTTTTCAAGAAATATACCTAGCCCTACAGCCATCATAATCATAATCACGTCCCCATACTATCTTTCCTCCCACTTACTTAAATCAAGCATCTGTAATGGCCTTTCAATTACGTGGTCTTTCAGCTTATCATTCTGTATTTGTATCTTTGTACCACCTTTGACATAAGGCTTTCCTTCTGCCATTCCTATATCATACGCAAAAAATGTTGTCTTCCATATTCCTACTCGTATACATCGTGCTGGTCTACCATCAAGAACAACAACATCATCCGTATTTAAATCTTTCCCCATGAAGACCTTTAAGCCTTCAACCACAGTTTCTATTGTGGATTTAAATAATAAAAGAGCAACTCCAGATACAAATAACCATACCCAGTTCCCTAAGATACCTTCCGCTTGTTTTTGTAATTGCTCTTCCATAATTATCCATTTATTAGTTCACCCCACAATGATGTTCTACCTTGAATTATCTGTATAACATGTACTGTAAAATGACCCCTAGTGTAAAAATCAACGATGGCGAATGCATGTGACCAGTTAATACGTCTGCCTCCAAGCCACTCATTCTCTTCATCGCTCATGTCTTTCAAACAACCAATGCTCCATGCTGACTTGGGTCCATCTATGTGAGTCATTGACGACTGTTGGATATCGTGATGATGACCATACATTACATTCGCTCCCAGTCGTATTAGATGATTCCTTGTATGATGAACACCCGCAAAGTGATGGCCATGGTAAAAGTGTAGCTTTCCAATCTTTAAATACTTTCCAGCCTTGTAATATTTGTATCCTCTTTCTTTTAATTTTACGCATTCGTTAAACCTATATTGTGTTAAGTATGGGTTTTCATTAACAAACTTGTTCATCCAGTCGTCATGATTACCCTCAATCATATATTTTTCTTTGCAGTTTGCTTTATCTAAAGACTCATCAATTAAGTCCATTCCTGCATTTACATCTTTTACGTCTTTGTCAATAAAAGGCAACTGATATTCTAATGGTGGCCTTTTTTTCTTTGCCCATTGCCAGTGAGAGCATCCATGCCATTCACCAACATCGCCTATGTCTATGTATGCATCAGGCTTTACTATTTCTATTGCTTTCCTAACTACGCTTATTGCTTTTTTATCCGCTAGTGGAAAGTGTTTATCTGGTGTAACGAATACTCGTTTTACAACACCTTTATCTTTTTTCATATAAACCTATTTTTTAAGTTCGTTTCTTATCTTTACACAGATGTATACAAATGATGCAAGTCCAACCAGCACCCTAACCGTAACTGGAAGCCATTCAATCCAGGTAACGCTTATACCTGTGACTGCAACTAAATTTGTTTTCATTGTTTCTACCATTTAACTCTATTAGCCCAATATGCTGCAGACATTTTGCCTTTAGCAATGTTTTTTGCATGTCTTGCTTTAAATGACTTGCGTCTATTTTTTTGTTTCTGTGATTCGCCTTTTTTAGGCTTACCTGCTGTCTTTACTCCTTGCTGACCAAATCGTATTGTTTTAACTTTATTACCTTCTTTTGCCACAACAATATGTGATTTTTTTGGATGCCCAGGAGTACGCTTAGGCTTGTTATAGCCCGATACTCCAGCACGTCTTAATCTTGCATCTTTTTTTTGCATTAACGATTTCTCATCTTTGATAATACAGCCTTACCATATTTTGCATGTGTCTTGCCAGATTTTGTAGCTTTACGCTTCTTTCTGTTTTCAGAAGCTTTTTGTGCTGGTGTAAGACTTTCTCTTACAGACTTAGGTAAATATCTACCACGTTCTGATTTAGGTTTACGTCTATCTTTTGCACTGACATAATCCCAATCTTCACCAGTCCATTTATTTAAAGATTTTTGTGATTTTTTAAGAGCCATTACTGTATGCGTGAACTACGCTCTCTTGCATCATTTTGACGCAATGCTTTGAAATCAGCTCCTGTAATTTTGTTGAAAGGTGCTGCAGCTTTTGCAATCTTTTTTTGTTTCTTTGAAAGTTTCACGATGTGTACCCTCCTCCTTTTTCTTTATATCTTTTTGCAAGCATCTGTGCTTTTCTAGCACTCCAAACACCTGCAGGGCCACCTTTTGAGCCAGCCTTGATTGATTGAAATAAACGCTTTCTCATTCCAGGCTTTGTATAATTACCAGCCTCATTTACTTTAGACTTTACCTTGCCACCTTTTTTATAGCTAGGGTTTCTTCTGTCTTTTGCGTTTTTACTTATCATTGTTTTTCTCCAAATCTTCTAGCAGTTCTATCTTGCCAAGTATCTTTAACATTTCTTTACTGATGCCACCAAGCTTTAACTCTAATTCTTTTTTTTGTTCATTCAATGCATTGTATGCCTGAACTTCTTCTTGCAGTCTATCTTTTATCATATTCGTGGCACAGCTAGTGCTCTAACGCCAGATTTACGTAATGGATACTTATGGACTCCAGATTCAAACATTCTTCTGTAATATGATGCTCTTTCAATGTCTCCTGCATCTTCAAATAATCTTGCTTTTACATAGCAAAGAACCATGGGGTGTAAGCCACTATCTAATCCTGATGCTGTTTTCAAATCAACAGGTAATTGTGCATCATCTATTTGTTCTGTTATTGCTGTATACTTTGCACGATAAGTATATCTTAATCCATTGTCAACAAATAAAGATGTAAATTGAACTGAGTTGTCAGAAGCTCCTTCATCAGAAGTGCTGTTTGTTGCAGAAATTGTAAATGTATTTGTGTCTTTTGCTGTAACTGCATGATTGCCATCATAAGTAGTTGTTCCTGTAATAGATATTCTATCTCCAACAGCAAGTCCATGTGAAGCCGATGTAAAAACAACAGTAGAACCAGCTCCAGTACTAGAGGCTGTTATACTTCCATTTAAGTCACCAGTTCCTTGAAATGTATCATACAGCTCTCTTGATGTGGTTGTATCTGACGTAGTTGTTTTTGATAAAATACCAAGCCTTGAATCGTCATTGTACCATGCATAATAATCATTTGGAAAGTTTCTATTAGCCATATATTCTCCTATACAAGTGAGTCATCTGCCTCATCAGTATCACCTTTTAATAATTTGTGTGGGTCTGCAAGTTTTGGTATCATTACATATCTACCATCTGTATCTTTAACTTCAACACGTGTAATATCAATTACATCATCATCTAATGTATACCATCTTTGCTTTACTTTTAAATCAACAATTTTTTCTTTTGTGTTGTGTTGTTTTTCTGCGGCTATCGCATCTAATGCATCATTAATTAATTGAAACATATATTGTTCTGGCTGTCTTCCAAACATTTTTTCTGCTTGTTCAATAATATTTTTAACTGTCATTATTTAGCTCCTTGTGAAGCAATTACTCCAGAAAGTTGTAATCCTTGCGTATAATCTTGTTTTAAATTTTGTATCAATGGAAGATATAATTCAGGGTCTTCTTCAAGTATTGCTTGTGCCTCTAATGCTTTTATTGCAGCATATAAAACTACAAGATATTCTAATTCATCAGGAAAATTTGGAATACCAGATGCTCCATCTCCATGAGCTATCGTAGGATAACCTACATGATATACAATTGCTGTTTGATTTGCTGTAGGTGTTGGTATAACATTTAGTATTGCAGCATCTCCAGAGCTTAAAATCCAATATACAGGGTCTGTTACGCTTGCTTTATAAATACTATTAGCATCATTTGATAACTCTCCGTACATTGATGATACTTCTCTACATGGAATCCTGCTTCCTCCAGTATCAGCAGAAAGTCTATTTACGTACAAAATTTCTCCCACTCCATCCATATCCATGGTTGTAGCAGAATTATTTAATGTGGTTTCTGTAGTGCATTTTTTCTTTAAATCTCTAGGCATCATGTTAATTATTTCACGAGCACCAGAAGTCAACCAATCGCTTAATGCATCAGGGTCTGTAGTGCTAAATCCTGTTAACGCATCAACTTGATTAGAAAATGATTCCACTAGACATTTCTCCTGTCAGCTATATCTTGAGCCATTGTCTTTGATGAAAACTCTATCTTGGTTTGATTACTCCAAGTAGTTCTCATATTGACATGGTCTTTTGTATTATTTAATCTAACAGGAGCGTGCTCAACTTCAACAACTTTTCCTTTATTATTATCGTATACGAATATTGGCATTACTTCTTTTTCTTTCCGTATACCATTCCGCCACCGCCCATTTTTTTCTTGCCATGGACTTTACCACCATGAGGCATCTTCTTTTTACCATAATGTATTTTTCCACCGCCCATCATTTTATCCATCTCTACTTTGCCACCTTTCTTGTAAGACATTCCGCCTTGCATCATTGGTGACATCATTGGGCTGTGAACCATTCCACCATGTAAATATTCTTTGACCATTCCGCCCATTTCCATTTTATCTAACTCAACCTTTCCGCCAGATTGCATGGAATATTGCTGTGCTTGAGCCATTCCTTCTTTTGTGCTAGGAAACTTCATTCCCCCTGCGTTTCTATTTTTCTTTACGTTTGGCATTTTTTCCTCCTCTTTGTCGTGCATCCTGCACTGGTAATTTACCAAATTTGTTAATATATTCCAAAGCAGCCTCCGTCTGTGGATTGACTGAACTTTTTCTGATTACATATTCTCCACCTTCAACCTCAATGGGCACTCCTCCTTGAGCATGTGAAGGTCCACTAATGTAACCACCTTGTTGTTTTTTTGTATGAGTATAACCTTGTTTTCCATATGCTATATGTTTTTCATAGGTATCAGCTTTTACAGTTTTGCCATCTTTATACATCATATGTGGCTTAAAATTTTTCTTAGCCATTATGAATTTTTAGTTGCTATAATAAAAAGTCTGTCACCATTTAATCTAGTCACAGAAACTTGACAATCATCTTCACTACCCATAAATGTTGCGAGTGCGTCATAAGGTGCATCAGATTCAGTTTTATCAGGGGCTGCATCTACAATGAAAGTTTTTATTGTTGTTGCCATATTATCTCCAATTTAAATGTTATGAAATTTTTAGTAGATTTGGAGTGAGCCCTTTATACGACCCACTCCATAGTTCT
>CEQB01025578.1_pt1 | contig 13451 bp, 11 predicted proteins | sample 530581 | NCBI WGS metagenome assembly CEQB01 (sample SAMEA2620588, study PRJEB7988) | marine metagenome | biome: marine biome (ENVO:00000447); feature: deep chlorophyll maximum layer (ENVO:xxxxxxxx); material: "saline water (ENVO:00002010), including plankton (ENVO:xxxxxxxx)" | depth 75 m
TAAATACAATCCATGACAGCATTCGCTACCAGATACCACTGAATGTGGGAACGGAGCGCGTTGTGGAGATCATAAGAACCGTAAAGGAGAGCTTAGAACATGAACTAGAGTGGCGCGGCAAGACATTCTCCATACCTGTTGATACTGAGATGGGCTTTACATTCAACAAGAACAGCATGATTGAATGGAAGGCTAGCAAGGTCGATGGGCAAACTCCTGAATCATTAGCAAAGGAGCTACAGGCGTATGTCGAAAAGAACGCTGCCTGATTGGGTTGATGGTTATATGGAGTTCACTGAGAACACAGAGCCACCGATAGGATTCAGACGGTGGGTTGCCTTGTCTACTCTCGCTAGTGTGATGGAGAGGAAGTGTGTTCTTAATTGGGGAACAGAAGTCTTCTACCCGAATATGTTCATAGTTCTTGTCGGCCCACCAGCTGCTCGTAAGGGAACGGCTATGCGCGTGGGCAAGAGCTTTCTTGATGCGCTCGGCATACCTGCGGCCTCAGATGAGAGCAGTCGTCAGAAGCTAATCAAGAGTCTGCAAGAGAGCGCTGCTGTGGATCAGACAGAAACTGGAGATATGATACACCATTCAAGCATGACCATACACAGCAGTGAGCTAACGGTCTTTCTTGGTTACGGCTCAAGGGAGATGCTGTCTATGCTGTGTAAGTGGTATGATTGCGAGAACCGGTATATCTATGACACTCACGCTAGAGGAAAGGAAGAAGTTCCAAATGTTTGGGTACACCTACTGGGAGCAACGACTCCGGGGCAGCTCCGCGCCTCGTTACCAGAAGATGCTGTTGGGTCTGGCTTTACTAGTCGTGTTGTTTTTATCTACGAGGAGAAGAAAGGGAAGACTGTCCTCAAGCCAAGCCTATCAGAAAAGCAGGTCAGACTTGGAGAGATTCTTGCGCATGACTTAGGCGAGATAAGAAACATAGTGGGAGAGTTCATCCCGTCACCAGATTATGAGGAGCGCTACTATGAATGGTATGCAGAGAGTGAAAGCCGGCAGATATTCGTAGACCCTCGTATGGAGTACTATGTTCAACGTAGACCTACGCACTTGTTCAAACTGTCTATGCTCTGTTCTGCTAGCCGATCTTCTTCTAAGATACTTGAGCTAGAGGACATAGAGAGAGCTATAGACTACATGCACGAAGCAGAGGTGGATATGTCACAAGTGTTCTCTGGTGTGGGAGCTAATCCACTAGCCGCAGTACAATCACGCCTGTCTGCGCTTGTTCGCCAAAACAAGAAAGTTCCTGTATCAACTGTTGCTCAGATGCTTGCTGATGACGCAAGCGCAACACAACTGATGGAAGCAATACAATCACTGCAACAACAGGGAAAGATCCGCTATGATTTGGTTGGACAACAGTTGTTGTGGATAGGATGACTCTGTATCATTTTGTTATACAGTCCAGAGGTGAACAAATGGGCATTGCCTTTAAATGTCCTAAAACGCCCTTCTAACGTCCAACCAATTGTGGACTAGTCAATACATACCCTTACCCCCTTAAACGCACCAGAATGCAAACCAGAGGACACAATGCACATTAAAGACGTAAAAACTAAGGAACACCTACTCCTTGTCTTATATCACATCAACGACTTCTGTGACCCCATAAGACTAATAGGAAAAACGCCTGTAGTTACGGAAATGCGGAAGTGGATAAAGGAGATGTCGAATGACTGTTGGATAGAGAAAACACTGGGAGATGATCCGCTTGTAAGGATAACTCACATAGGAAGGGAGGAAGCTTTTCGTTACTCTCTCAGCCTACTACCCGACATGGAGGATGTGGATTTTGTAGACTTAATGACGACCCTCTGCACTACCCGTTCACTGGGAGTACAAAGGGCCATCGTTTCACGGCTTAATATGATGATGGAATGATTATTTTCCTGCTACTGTACACCACGAGAGCGCTGAAGTTCTTGTTCTTGTTCATACCGTTGGAACCACTCGCGCGCAAGTTGACGCTTGGCAAATGTTCTGCCACGCATAGTTCTGCGTACATCAAGAGGTCTTGGCGTTACACCAAGTTCGCGGACAGCGCCATATCTAAGCTGACCTTTATTAGCTAAGTCTTGTAATCTAAAGTTGTACCTTTCTATCGGAGGAAATATGTTACCTATAAACTGTCTTTCGGACTTTCCTAATGGTATGTCGAGGCCGGGAATAAGTGAAACATTTTGCACAACTTCACCCGGAAACTTCTCAATAGGTGTTCCTGTGAAGAAGTTCTGACCCGCAACATCCTCCAACCCTACTTTTAGTGCAGGGTTGAGCGCGGAGAGTATGTCTTTTTTGTTTACCCTTCCTAGTTCCATCCACGGCATATCAAAGCTAGCATACACTGGATACCCATCGTTGTCCATAAAGGGTAGCTGAACTGCTTGTAGCTCATCGTAGTAATCAGGTGTCTGGTGGTCAGATCCTCCATTGTCTATAGAGTAATTTTCAATAGCACGTTTTAACTTGGGAATCTTAGACATACGGCCCGGATCTTCAAGCATAGACATAAACATTCGCGGAAGTGCAAAGCGGCTCCACGCATAAAAAGGAATAGCGGCTGAAATCTTATTCTTTTCAAGTGGCGTTAGCTTCCTATAATCAAAGTGCCATTTTTTAGTTTCAAGTGCTGCGTCTGCAGCTATATCCCCCTTAGCTAGTCTATCAAGAAACAAAGCTATCCGTCCGTTGTTTTCGGGAATAGTAGCTGCGGCTCTGTTCAACCTGAGAAGTGGATTATCTCCGCCAGCTAATTTTTTAGCTTTATCTGCTACGGTAGTTTTCTGGCTGCTTTGTATGTTTAGGGCAGTCTTTAACACATCGTCAATGTTGGCTTTAGAGAGATCAGCTTCACTTATCGTAGGATGGGCTTCACGCCATATAAACTTGTGTACATTCTCACCTGTCGGCCCCATGTGACCAATCATTTGTGGAACGTCGTACTGTTCAGCAAGCTTAGCTAATTCTGACGCACTTAACTTTTTTCCGTCAACAACAATGTCAAGCGGAACACTAGCAAAGTCCTTATAACCAGCAGCTTTGGCCATTTTATTGGCGCTTTTTGTCATCCAAACAGGAAGTCTTCCTGCACCCTCTGCTGCAACTTGTACTTTTAACGCTTGAACATGGCGCTTCATAAATCCTGTTCCAGTAGGAATTTTTATTTCGGGAGCATAATCACCTAAAATACGACTACCAAGTTTTAATTCCTTTGCTCCCACACCACGAATCCAATTAGTACCAAGCATCCCCAAGTAGTTTCTCATGTGAAAGCCGGGACTAAATGTTGTCCAACCGCGCCAAAGGCTAGTCAACGCGTTTGCATTTTTCCAGAACCAACTAAGCTCCTCTGTTCCCCTAAGTGCTGCATCTGCTTTATTCATGTGGTCAACTAACTCACGCGGAACAACATAAGCACTTTCAATTTCTTCAACAACTTTTCCATCCGCAGTTTTGTTCTTTTTTGTAAGAGCAAAGACCGACATATCGGGATTAGCTTCTTCAACTTGCTTTATGTAATCCTTTAACTCAGACATATCTTTAATTTCACTTGGGTCAATGCGCTGACTAAAAGGAACACCATTAGACATAACAGCATCAGAGTCAAGTACGCCTTTAGTAAACTTGCGGCTAGCTACCCAACGTGTATGATCAAACCCACGTTTAAGTAAAATATTAGCGATGTCCAGTTCAGTACTCTTTGCGCCAATTTTGCCATCAAGAATTAACTTAAGTCTTTCTTCTTGATTCTGCGTTTTTCTTTTCATTTGAAATGGGGCTTTTTGTCCGGGCTTAGGCATAGTCATAGACGGGCCACGAGACTCTATAAAATCATTGAAGGATCTGGCTGCGGCAGGGTTTAAAGCTTCCATACCGTGAACATAGTTCTCTCTATACACAGAATCATCAATCAATCCCCACTTTCTCTCACGACGAAAAAGGACTTTACTAAACTTATTAATCTCGTCTATAGTTTCGTTTATCTTATCTAAGCGTTCTTCTGGAATCAACCCTGATTTAACCATCCTTGCTGCTTCTGCTTTCAACTTTTCAGGCTGATCTAAATATAAACCAAACAGGACACGCTCAGAAGGATTCATGTTACCAGTTAATCTATCAACTTTACGAACTATTTCTTGGTATTCTTGTTTTATTCCAGCTTCTGCGTAACTTTCTAGTGCCAGAACATCTACACCTTCGTCTTTAAGTCCTTCTAAATTTGCCCCATAACGAAAGTTACGATTTAAAAATTCGCCAACTCTTCCAGACTTCTTAAGCCCTTTTGATGCTATACTACTTAGTGGCCCTACTAAGGCTTTACCGGGAATCAAGTTTGTAGGATCAGCAACAACATCGAGAACAAAAGCTACAACAGACCTTCCCGTAAAGTCGATTCCATTCCGCGAAAACACATCATCGTATGTCAACTCTTCTGCTTCTTTGTCTGTATATCCCACAGCATTAGCAAAGTCACGACTCGCTCGTTTGAACGCATCAGAGGCAGAGCCGGATTGTATAAGCTCATCCGCGAAAGCTGCTGAGGCAAAGTTACCAGCAGATATAACATCAAATATTGTATCAAGGGCAGTCTCACCTTCATAATCAAGTTGGGCAAGTCCATCCACGCGTCCACTACGATTTATATAATCAAGCAGCTCATCTTCTTTTCCCATTCCACGAGCTTGCAGAAACATACGGTTATACTCAGACACAGCTCGTAATTCTGCTAAGTTCTGTTGGTATGTAGTTTCAAGAGTAGTTGGAAAATTTCTTACTTTAGGGTCGGCTAAAGTAGGTGTAACAAGTGCGTTCTTTGGTAACGCTGTTACTTTTTCTTCCTCCTCTTCGGACAACGCATTCACATTGCGGATAAACTCAAGTGCCCCAGAGTTTTTTTGTTTGTCTATTCCAATAGGAACTGTTTTACCTTGCGCATCTAACGCATTCACGTTAGATATAAACTCTTCAATATTCATGTTAATCCTTAACTCTGTAACAAATTGTTATTGAGTGCGAGTGACAGGAGCAGGACCGAACTGACCTGTTCCTCTGCTGGGATCGGGAAGAAAGTTGATACTTTGATTATTTCCGGTAGACTCTGCCATAGCAGACGCATTTGGAATGTTAGCTCGTGGCACTGTCTGTGTTGCGGCTTGATTTAAAAGTGGAGTAGATTCTTGGTCTATTCCTAACGCCTGTCGCGCTCTGGCTTTTTGTTCTTCTGTATTTCGTGAGTCACTTATAACTGCTTCAAGATAAGCTCGCATTTGTTCTTTCGCGCGATTATTGTTTCCTCTTAATATACGCTCTGCTTTCTTCATACTAGACTCAAACTGTGCGTCAATATCAACTGGTGTTGCCTTTATGTCTGATGTTATGTCTCTGGGTGCAGCTGCATTTTGTTTTAGTGCGACGGTATTTGCTAACCCAATTAGATCAGACTGTGCAATCTTTTCTGGCAGGTCAACACCGTGATAAGCCGCGTATGCTCGAAGTTGGCTGGGGCTATCAGGAAATAAAGTTTGAGTTTTCGTGTCTTGTTCCTGCATTTTAAGTAGAGTAGTAAAAATTTCATCTCTTGTCGCTGCTACTTTTTGTGCAACTGTTTGCATTACAGCATTACGAGCAGACTGATAAACAGTTGATTCTGGACTCAATCCATACTGTGCTCCTATTTGATCAAACAACGCGGCAGCTTCTTCAGGATCAAATGCGCCTGATGTAGCAAATCCTATAGCTTGAGTTATTAAATCAGCGTTTCTTCCTGCTACTTCTTGTGTTGTGCGAGCTTCTATAGCTCCTTGAATTAGACTTGGGATCTCCTGACCAGTGAAATCTGTGCTCGGATCAATAGCCAATAGCGTCATAATTTCATCTATACGTATTTGGTCTGCAGCTTTATCTAATTGTTCAACCCTAAATTTAATCTGTTCCTCGTTATAACCAGCATCACGCAATCCTTGTACAAGCGACTCTCTGCGTAGTTGACGTCCAGCTAAAGTAGTTTCAGAGGCATAACGAGTAAAGGGGTTGAGCAAGTTTTCAAATTGTTGTTGCGCACTCTGTATCTCCGCTTGTCGTGCATTAAGTTTTTCTAGTTGACTTTCTGATGCGCCCATTGTACTTATATCGGCAATAGCTCTTCCATACTGTCCTGACTGGTCTCGCAACAATCCAATACGATTTCTTATTTCTGTTGGCGTAGTGGGAAGTGCGCCACTAAGATTAGGTGGAAGCCCTGCAACTGTTTTTGATATAGCTCCTTGTTGTTGTGCCGTTATTTCCGCCGTCAAGTCAGGGTCACCGGCAGCTTGCCTTAACGCTTCATCATAGTTTCCACGAGCCGCTATAGCACGAATGTCGCGCTTTCTTTTATCTGCGTCGCTTTTCGCGTCACGCGCTCTCTGTCTTTCATCTTGCTGTCTTTGCCTCGCGTCCTGCTGTTGTTGCCTTTCACTTTTTCTTCGCGTTTCAGCTATTTGCGTTCCTAACTGGATGCCACCCGGAAGAGTTTGTACTGCTCCCTGTAAAACCTTTCCAATCTTCGATGCAAAGCTCATTTTATTCTCCTATTTTGTAAGCGCGTTGCCCGCTGATGCGCCTGCTGATATACCGGCCGGATTACCACCTGACAGTGCGCCGCCAATTAAGGCTCCTGCTCCGATGCCTAACGCATTACCGATTGATCCTAATAAGCTAGATTGTTCGCGTTCCGGTGTTCCTCCATATGCACCACCAATAAGGCTCAATATAGCTTGCTGTGTTTCTGCATTATCAATTTTTGAGAACCAATCGCGTGGAATTCCTCTAGCTCCAGAGTATAGTCTTGGAAGAGCGCCTTCCATATTAGCAAGTGCATAACCCTCAAGGTTATTTTTTATTGTAGCTCTTAACTCAACGTCTGGAAACAAGTAAGTAGAAAAGTAAGTTTCATAATGCTTGCGTAAATCTTCCACTAAATCTGGATAGTCACCAGAAAACAGTTTCGCCACCATTGGGTCTACGTCATCACGCGTAATGTCTGCGCTATCAATTATGCCATCTGCGCTCAACTGTTGCACTATAGGACTAAGGACAAAATCTACATAACGCTGTCGCACAACTGGATCATTAACTTTATCTAATTCAGAAAAACCTGTATCATCGGGTCTTACTAACTCTAGTTGTTCTGAGGTTCCCTCAACTAATGATCCCCAAACACCCAAGAACCGATCTTCTGAGTCTTGAACTTGTTGTTGTGCGCGTCTAAAAGTTTCAGCGTCTGTGTTGTATGCTCGCGCTAAAGCATTCTGCTGATCACCAATAGTCCGAGCAAACAAACTAGATGCTTGTCTAAATGCAACTTTATCGGCATCGGAAACAAAGAATTTAGCGGTAACAAGTTGCTCGTTCTCTTGTACTTTTTGCGCTCTTTCTTCCGGTGTAAGAGTATCATCAAAAAATAACTTATTATTCATACCATCAAGCATATACTGAGCTTGACTAAACGACACAGGATCTAACCCAAACTCTTCTGCTACGTTACCAGTAGTCAACGCCCACGCATCATTGTATTCATTTTGTGCTTGTTCAAATTTATCTCTAGCTAAACCTGTCTCATCTGCGATAGCCGCATACTTAGCAAACCTTTCCATGTTCTGCTGTGTGACTTCAGCTGCAATCTTACGCGACTCAAGAGTTGGCATGGAATCTATCTCCACATCCTCTCCGTTCATCAACCTTGCTAATTCCTTACTTGTCGGAAGTCTTCCAATTAAAGCCTCAAACGAAGAAGAAACTAGAAATCTCTTGTTAGCCGCAGTAGTTGTAGGTAAGAAGCCTGATAGTATATCTTCATAGTCTAAACTTATACCGAGGTCTGAAACATTCACCTTTCCAGAGGCTGTTCCTGTTTTTCCTGTTACAGCTGCCCAATCTTGGCCGATACTAGCACTTGTAGCTCTCGTTGTATTAAGTATTTCAGAGTTTATTTGCTTAACCGCTGCAGCTACTTGTATCTCGCTGAGTCCTAATCTTGTAAGCTCTGTCTCAAGTGTCTTTTGAAACTGCTCGTTAGCTTGGTCTAATTTCTTTTCTTCAAACTCTGTGTCTACAGCAAACTGAAAAGCATCGTTTAGGGCAGCCAACTCACGATCAAGCGATGCTTCTAATCTATTTGCTACATCTTGACGAACAGCTGCCCTCTTTTGTATACGGTCTGCCTCAAGCAACTCAAAGGATCTTGCAGCTCTGCCTGTCTTTGCTCCACCCGGATCTATCCCAAATTGACGCGCTAAACGAGCTTTAGACTCTTCGTAGTCTGCCTCAAGTGCGGCTAATTGATCTTCTTCGTAACTTTCACTGTCAAAGTCAAGGTCATTTAAAACTTCTGTAACGCGCCCTTTTAGACTGTCTACAAAATCAGAAGTTACTATCCTCGTACGTTTTTCACGTTCTTCTTGCTTTATCTTACTGTCTGCTATTATTTTTTCAAGTTCTGCTTGGTAATCTTCAAATGTAAAACCAACATCAGCTCGATCTTCTGGTTCTGGATCATCACCACCATAAACAGTAGCGTCTAAATCTCCCAATAGACTTCCAGTGGGAAGTTCTGCTGCAGGATCCGTAATAACTTCTTCGTCCGGCTCCTCTTTTGATTTTAAATAATCCTCGCTACTAAACCAATCCAGTAATCGCTTTCTGAGGTTCGGTTCTAACTCATTAAAGTTTACAGCAGTTGTAGGCTTGCCTCTTAGCGCATCTGTCAGCTCAACAAATTTCTGATCCTCTGCAGCTTGCGCCGCTCTAGCTGCTTCTGCTTCTCTCGCTTCACGGTTTAGTTGGTCTTGTGTTCTCTTAGCGACTGCCTCATCCATGTAACGATTAGCATCATCAATGTCTTTTTGTCGCTGTCTTTCTTTTTCCGCTTCTTCCGCTTCTTCTGCTTCTCTTGCCTTCCTTTCTTCTTCAGCTTTGCGTGTCGCCTCATCATCACCGTCGTCTACGATAACTTCAGACGTATCTTCTACTTTCTCTTTTATCTCAGGTAGAAAATCTAAAGGATCGAGCTTTTCTTCCTCTTCTACTTCTTCTTCAACTGGTTGATCGTCAAGCGTAACAACACTAGTGTCTTGATTTGCAGGAACTGATTTATCTTCTTCCGGTACATCTTGCGATCCTACACCAGTAAACTTTAAATATTCTTCAAGTCCCGGTGGTGGATCTGTTTCTTCTTCTTTGTCTCCAGCTAAAGCAGCTTCTCGTATAGCGTCTTCGCCCTTCTGTCTATTTTCCGCGTCAATACGCTGCTGATCTTTGTCAGCAAAAAACAAGTTAAGGGCATTAGTAACATCGCCCCCACCTATGCTGTTATAAAAATCAAGAAATTCACCCTGTGACTCTACATTAAATAACTCTAACTCTGGATAAGCAGCTAGTTGGGTAGCGAAATTGTTATAATAAGTATCTAAAATTTGCTGCTCAGTAAGAGGTTTTTCTACGTCTACTGGCTCTGAAACCTCAACTGACGGCTCTGGATCTGTATCAAGAGTAACCACTCCCGGATCTTGATTAACTGGAGTTGATGAAGCTGTAGCATTGTTTGGAAACAAAGCAAAATATTCTGGACTGTTCGTAAAATCAGTTAATCGTTGTCTTAGCTCTGGTTCTAGTGTATTCCACGGAACTACATTTCTGTCTGTCGGATTCGCTTTAATCGCACTGACATAGGTCTGATATAGATTGTCTTGCTCCGCTTGACGCTTTTCTTCTTCTTGCCGCTTTCTGTCTTCTTCTTCTTTCTTAAGTCTTTCGTTCTCCAATCTTAACTCTTCATCTATCCGCTCTTTGTCTCGAAGATTATTTATACGATCCTGCTCAGCTCTTGCTTCTTCATCATTTAGTATTACATTAGTAGGAATAAAGTCAGTTACACTTGTGCCTGTATCAGCTCCATCAGCCTTGTCGTCAGTAACAAACGAAGGCTGCTCTGGACCACCGCCGGGCTTTACTGACCCATCTAAAGGAGATTTTGGTTCTTGTGAGCCTACTCCTGTAGCTGCTAAATAGTCAGCCATTCCAGTAACAACTGTTTCTTCCTCCGGTTTAGGCGGAGGTTCATAAGTTACAACATTAGGATCCTGATTAACTGGTTTTTGTATTACTGGCTCTTTTTCAATTACTGGAGGAGGCGTAACGACATTAGGATCTTGGTTAGCTGGAACATTAACGGGCACAAAGTCCGTCTGGCTTTTTGTTGTATCAGCTGCGTCAGTTGTAGAATCAACAATAAACTCAGGGGCTGGTGGGCCTCCTGCCGGTGGAACAGTAGGAAATGGCTCATCAGGTGTGTCGTCAGTAACAAAGGACGGTGCTGGTGGCCCTCCAGCTGGCTTAACATCGGGATATTGAAATTCTACTTCTTGTGATCCTACGCCCGTAGCCGATAAATAATCATCCATTCCAGCTGGTGGAGTGCTTGGTTCTGTGGTTGGTGAAGTATCTGCAGCAGGCGGTGGGTCTGTAGTTATAATATTAGGATCTTGATTAGCTGCAATAGGAGGTGCAGGAGCTGTCGTAGGTGGAGGTTCGTTTAAAACTTCATCTACTTCAGCAAGCAAAGCACCATCGAGTCTTTTTCTTTCTTCTTCTTGCTGCTTTTGTCTCTGCTGTGCAACTCTCTCTTCATTTCTCCTGTTTATCTCAGCGTCTGACAATCCAATAACATCAGCTTTGATAGTCCCATCGCTGTATCTAACTTGTCTTATCTTGTTTATTCCATCAATGATAATATCTTCAGATACAATAGTAACTGGAATAGGGCCAATGTCATCAGCTTCTATTCTTCCATCACCGTACTTAACTTGTCTTATTCTACGCCCATCATTTTCTATAATCTCATCAGACACAACAGTAGAAGCCAGACGTTGACGCTCTTCCTCTCTCTTTCTATCCTGCTCAATAAAGTATAAACGCTCGTCTTCTTTACGTTTGGCCTCCCTTTCACTTTCTTCACGTTCTCTCTTATTCTTTTCTTCTAAGAGTCTTTGGCTTTCTCTCTCAGCTTCTTCTTGCTCTCTTCTTTGTACTACTGCATCAGAGGGGCCAATAATAGATTGAGTAGTAGAGCCATCATCAAAAAAAACTCTTCTTATCTTATTATCACCGCTATCAAACACCAGCGGACTTCCTACTTGCTTGGGGGCAGATCGTGGAACATCTACCGGATCGAAGGCGCTAGCGCTATCATCAGGCATACCAGTATTACTAACCGGCGGAGTGCCGGGGTTAGCTGTTGCTGGGCCTATCTGCTTTACATCGTCTGTGCCATCGCTGTACGTAGTGACTAAATAACGCCCACCACCCCGTACTTCTATTCTCTCGCTTACAACTCTCTTTGCGCCCACCGCGTCTAGTGTAGACCCCGATGCCACTACTGTGGAATTTCTTCCTCCGCCTGCTGGTCTGCTTATCGCCATTTCATTACCTGACTATGTATAAAATCGTTACACAGTTAAATTTAAATTCCGATGATTAATAAAATCAATGCCACTATATCGCCCCCAAGCAATTCAGACAAACTATCACTAAATCCCAAAGCAGATAGTAAAGAAATAACTAATATGGCTATTGCTTTCTTAGCTATCTTGCCCTTCAAAAACTGCATTATTTTGGCTTTCATCTTGCTCCTCATTATTAGGAGTTAACCGTCCTTCCAGAACATCAAGCATACCACGCAGACGTTGGAACTCCGGATCACTAGCCATTAACATCTGAACTCTTTTTTCCATCGTTTCTTTTACTTGCGTTATCAGCCCTGTATTTTCCATAATTACCACTTAACGCGGTCAGCCCAATAAGCTGCCGACATTTTTCCTTTCGATATGTTTTTACGGTGGCGAGCCTTAAAACTGGCCCGTTTTCTTTTACGTGCTGCTGACTCACCCGCTTTAGGCTTACCGGCAGTCTTAGCTCCTTGTTGACCGAAGCGGATAGTCTTTACCTTGTCACCTTCTTTGGCGACGACTATGTGGCTCTTTTTGGGATGTTTCGGAGTACGTTTAGGTTTATTGTACCCCGAAACTCCCGCTCGAGCCAATCTCGAGTCTTTCTTCTTAGGCATTAGTAGCCTTTAGCTCGTTTCATGCCAGACTTTCTCATTCCTTTCATTCCGGCTTTTGCTTTAGCCTTAACTTTGGCTTTTGCTTTCTTCTTGGGCTTCATGCCGCCCATCTTCTTCCCGTAATGTCCGGGCATACTGACTCTCCTTACTCACAAAGTTGAGTGGTTATACGCGATTCCATTTCATCCAGACGCTTCTCCATGTAATTCAGTCGCGTGTTCTGAATCGCATCGTCTGGTAAAGCTCCTATTGTACCTCTCGGCCAGTTAGTCGAAAAGTATGTGTTACCGTCTGTGTCTTTACGAAGTAGCATAAGATCAACATCAATACTCATTCCACGTTTTTCAATCTCATTGATTCGTATAGTATGAGAATCAATGATATCTTGCTGTTCAGCTACTTCTTCTACAGCTCTTTCTAACTTTTGTTGCTGTTCAAACACAGCACTAATCTGATCCCACCCAAACCAAAGAGCTACACCACCTGCAAGAAGCATTATAAGAAGAATGCCAGCTTCTTTAGAAAGTTTGTCTATAGCTCCTTCAGTATCTAATGGATCACTCATTTTATTTTCCCTGTGACGCACGATAAAAAGACGCAAACGTCATTGTTGTAGCCCAACATATTGCCCCAAAAAGTGCTTCATGCTCCCACCATGCAGCCCACTCTCTGCCTCCGGGAAAGCCAACTATTCTCCACGCCTCGTAAAGCATTGTAACAAATACAGTTGCGCCACCTGACCAATAACCACATTTGCTTGCCTCTTCAGCGGCCTTTTCTTTCTTGGTCATGGTTAGCAAGTCTCTATTCAACCGTTTAACTTGCTTTCTACTCTCTAATGCTTCTTTTCTGTGATCTCTGCTTGCTGCTCGTTCGCTTCTTTGCATATCACGCAAAGAGGTGATTTCTTTTAATGCCTTTTCATAGCACTCTTTCATCTCACCAGTGCTGCGAATTTTGTTGTAAGGCGGGTAATTCATATGTTACTCAACCCACGGAGCCGCTTGTTCTTTACTGGCTACAGCCCTTGCCGTTAATTGTGCTTCAAGAGTGCTTTTTTGTTCTTCGCCCCACGCTTCTAATTGTGTTTTTGCGCGTGTGGGCAATCCCGTCAAATCATCGAATGCCACAAAATCACTTGCCGTCAAATCGGTAAGGTCAATTGTAACCCACGGGTCTGTGCTTGCAACTTCATCCGTAGCATCGTCTGTGCATTTAGCTATGCAAACTACTGCTTCGATGACGTTTTCTTGCGTAGTGTTGTCACCAATCGCTTTGCTTGGCGCAACACGTATGCGATCAGTAATAGTGAGATCATGTA
>CEQB01004295.1_pt1 | contig 13384 bp, 17 predicted proteins | sample 530581 | NCBI WGS metagenome assembly CEQB01 (sample SAMEA2620588, study PRJEB7988) | marine metagenome | biome: marine biome (ENVO:00000447); feature: deep chlorophyll maximum layer (ENVO:xxxxxxxx); material: "saline water (ENVO:00002010), including plankton (ENVO:xxxxxxxx)" | depth 75 m
CAAATCAACGCTTGGATATGTGGTCCTCGTGTTTTACGTTGCGTTCTAAATCCGTTTACTCCCGCACGTATCCCGTATCAAGCAATGCCGTTTGAGGTAAACCCCTACAACATCTTTGGTGTGGGCGTTGCCGAAAACATGGAAGACGCACAGCTTCTTATGAACGGGCACATGCGTATGGCGATTGACAACCTAGCTCTTGCTGGTAACTTGGTGTTTGACGTAGACGAGGCATCGCTTGTTCCGGGACAAAACTTCGACATCTTCCCCGGAAAAATCTTTCGGCGGCAGTCTGGAGTCACAGGCACTGCAATCAATGGTCTGAAGTTTCCTAGCACAGCTAACGAAAACATACAGATGTATCAGATTGCACGGCAGCTTGCTGATGAAGAGACAGGCATACCGTCAATCATGCACGGACAAACGGGTGTTACGGGCACTGGACGTACAGCAGCAGGACTATCCATGCTGTTAGGTTCTGCCAGCCTCTCTATGAAGACCGTGATCAAGAATGTAGACGACTACATGCTCAAGCCTCTTGGAGAGGCGTTTTTTCAATGGAACATGCAGTTCAACGATGATACACCAGATATAGAGGGTGACCTTGAAATCAAACCTCGTGGTGCTTCGGCTGTCATGCAAAAGGAGGTACGCACACAGCGTCTTACGGCTCTGTTGCAAACGGTGTCTAACCCCATGTTAGCACCATTTATTAAGTTACCTAACCTAATGCGAGAGCTTGCTATCTCACAAGACATTGATCCAGACAGTCTGGTTAATGACATGAGTGAAGCAGCTATATACGCTGAAATGCTAAAAGGATTACAAAATGCTCAACAAGGAACTGGCCCCGCTGGTGGGTCCACTGGTCAACAGCCCGATCCACTGGGAGGGGCTGGAGGCGTACCTCAAGGCCCTCCACCAACTGACGATTCGGGCGTTGGTGACGGCACAATCGGAGTCGGAACTGCGCCAACTGCAGGGGAAAGTGGCTTTACTGGAAATACTCCTCAGTCTCAAGAGTAACTACGAAGCAGTAATGAAAGAAAATGGTAGATCTAATTGAACCTACAGAATTACCGGATGCTCCTCTTAGTCCTCTAAGTCCACAAGCTCCCGTATCTCCTACGGCTCCAGAAGCAGGAAGCTTTCTAGATGTTGAATCCGATGATCTAAAAACCATAAACACAGAGACTGAAGGTGAAGTTGATTTCTTTACCGATCTTTTAATAAAATCTAGAAGAAAAAGGTACGAAAAAGAACTTGAAGTTCAAGCGGCTCAAGCAAATCAAATATTTGGGCAAGATGGCATCACGGTAACCGACACTAAAAAATTTATAAACGCTATGGAAGATCTGGAAGGTCTGCAAGAACTGGCAGAACGAGGTCTGGGTTATGTTGACAAAGCCTATGCTAAATACCTCCAATACAAATTTGATGTAAGTTTTGAACAAGCAGAGCTTATGAGTAGTTATTTTCAGTCTGGATCATATGTCCCCGGAGTATCCCCTGAAGACCTAAAATTTTTTCCGGGCTATAAGACAAGTCTAGCAGGCGGGTCTGGTCTAGCTGGCGACGTTGCTTATACAGATGCAGTGGTTTCAGCACCTTTACCACCCCTAAAGGCAGAACCTCTTACCGGACCTATGACTGAAGCGCAAAATGCGATGAATGAAGCCGCAAAGGTTGGGGGAAATGTCTCTGATTTTAAACAAGCAGGAAAAGACGCTTTAGTTAAATCAGAAAAGGCAATCGCCACTGGTGTTAAAGTAGCTAGTGTAGCAGCCGCAATGTTGACCATAAACGAGTTTATTAAAAATCCAAGCATAGGTTCGGCTCTTGGTGCCGGAGCAGCGACGGCTCAAGCTGCGGCTTCATTTGGAGTGTCAGGAGCAAAAGCAGCCACTGCAGCTTTAGGTCCAGCAGCTTTAGCCTTTGCGGGCTTTCAACTTGTGGGAAGTTTAATTAGTGACAGAAATTATATGAGGTCACAGGGATCATTTAATTTCAATCCTACTACAGGTAAATTTACTAGTTCTATGGCGATGGGGGCAGATAACGGAAGTTCTGCGTGGATAGAGGGACAACAGGCAGTTATTCTTAGAACCATAGATGAGCTTACAGATAAGTATGGTTTTGAAATTGATGCTGCTGGTGTTTCAAAAGCTCTTAAAGGCGGGCATATGGGTAAGGGCTACATAACAAATAGTGTAGCCTATGCAAAACAAGGGGGCAGAAACGCCTCTTTTAGTGCCCAAGATTACGTATTTAATTTGATATCGAATGGTGGATTAAAAGCTGGTGAAAACACTAACTTTGAAATAACATCAGATCCAGCAGCGTTTATAAAATTTATGGGCGAATTAAACACAAAAATGCAAGACCAGTACGCATCTTATATGTGGCAAAATCACAACGGTCTAGAACTTTCTATAAGTAAGAGCATGACAAACCGAAAAGGTTATAAAGGTTACGTAGCGTTTGGATCTGAAAAAGCAGCTAAAGCACAAGCAAGTGTTCTAACTAAAAAGGCTGGAAATTTAGCTCCTATTACAAGTGGAGGAAGCAGAAATTTACCAAAAGGTTTAATAGCAACTCCTAAAATGGAATACGTTGTTCGTCGCAGAACAAACTCCCTTCATGAAAGATCTCAAGTGGCTCTAGGTGAATTTGAGGTCGTTCCTCAAATAACTGTAACATACACTGATAAGTTCGGGAATCCACTTACTAAATACGCAAAGGAATACGCAAAGACTAGTGTTGCTGTAAATCTTAGAAGACGAGGTATAGATATATAGACATGGACTATAAAACTTACGAATCTTTTCAACCTGTCGGAATAACTGATAAGAAGCTATTAAAAATAATGTTTGGTTTTGATGTAAAAAAATCAAAAGCTCCAAAACCCATAGGCGATCAAATAAAAAAAGCTATGAGTACGGGGGGTGTAACAATCCCTCAAGAACAAGTTTTAAATGAGCCTGCTGGTCCCCCTTCTGGAGTGATTGGCGGTGAAAATGTTGCACCTCAAGAGACTGTAGCTGACGATATTCCAATGGAAGCAGCAGAAGGTTCTTTTATCATCAACGCCGCCGCCGCAGAGGTAGCAGGTTATGCAGATATAAAGTCTATGCTTCTTGAAGCTGTAGGCGTTGCTCGTCGTTTGGGGGTTGACATTTCAACCGGGGACGATAAAATAGGGGATGAGGAAGCTGTCGATCTCCTTGTGTCAAAAGGTGAGGTATACATTGAACCTACGCTGGCTAAGATAATTGGATACGACAGACTAGAAAAAATTAATAATCGTGGTAAACGCGAAGTAGCCCGCCGCCAGCAGGAGGCAGAGGCTAAACAACAACCACTGCAAGAACAAAAGAATTCTCAGGGTTTTATCCCTAAGAAATAGGACAGCTACCCGTAGCCAACGGCCCTGTCTTTAACTAACCGAAGCAGCTACCCGAATATCGGCCCTGCACTGGAGAAGTATCATGGCAAAAGCAAAAGGCCACCGCGCCAACAAACCAAATGATTCCTTTGGAACAATTAACAATCCTAACCTTTATCGTGGTGCATACAAAGAAGACGTATACAAGGATGATGAAGAACAGCTAGAAGCCCAAGAAGCGGACCCCTCTGAAGAGGCTACTCCCGAAGAACAAGGCTTTAGTAATAAAAAACAAGAAGAAGTAGATTACAAGAAACGATATGATGACCTGAAACGTCACTACGATGCGAAGCTGGCAGAGTGGAAGGACGAGAAGGCAGAACTCGCTTCTCAAGGAGAAAGTTCAACAGAACTAGATACTCTTACTCGTCTCAAGGCTCCAAAGAGCATGGAAGAGTTAGAGCAGTTCAAAGAACAATATCCTGATGTCTACGGGATTGTTGAGACAGTATCCGCGCTTCAGGCAGACAGCACAACGTCTGAGCTTCGTGGCGAAGTAGAGAAGTTGCGGGAACGTGAGAAAGACATGGAAATTCAAAAAGCTTATCAGGAGCTATTGCGTTATCACGAGGATTTTGATGATCTCCGTAATGACAACAAGTTTACTGATTGGCTCGATGAACAACCGTCTACACTGAGTGATGGTATCTATAATAATAACACCGACGCTAAGTGGGCCGCACGTGTCATTGATCTTTATAAATCTGATACTGGTTTGAAAAAGAAAAAAAGAAGCAACTCAAACGCCGCAGCCGCCGAAACGGTTACTAAAACGAGGACTCGTGAAGTCAATAGTAACGGTGATGGCGACCAACGCACTTGGAAAGCTTCTGAAATAGGCCGCTTGAAACCTCATGAATTTGAAGCTATGGAAGCAGAAATTGATAAGGCTAAAGCAGAAGGGCGCATTGATTTTAACGCTTAACCATTTATAAGGAAATAAGAAAATGGCTATCTCAGCTTCAGCAGGGTATGCAAATCTACCGTCAGGTAATTTTCTACCCGAAATCTTTAGCCAAAAAGTCCTTAAATTTTTCCGTCGTGCTTCAGTAGTTGAAGACATTACTAACACTGATTACGCTGGTGAAATTGAGAACTTTGGCGACACGGTTCGCATTATCAAAGAACCAACCGTCACGGTATCACAGTACACTCGTGGTGCCGTTGTCAATCCGCAGGATCTGGCAGACGACCAAATCACTTTGGTTGTTGACAAAGCAAACGCTTTTGCGTTTAAAATTGACGACATTGAAGAGCGTCAGTCACACGTAAACTTTGAGGCTCTTGCCACCTCTTCTGGTGCATTTGCCCTGAAGCGTAAGTATGACGCTACAGTTCTTCAAGCCATCTCTGACGGTGCTGGCATTGCAGCGTCTGCCGTTTCTGGCACGACTCTGACTACCACCGCCGCTGCAGGCACACTTGGAACGGCTAACGCTCCAATCAACGTCGAAACAGACGACGCAGGTATCAACATGATGCTTGCAATGGCTCGTTTGCTTGACGACCAATCCGTGCCCGAAGAAAACCGTTGGTTTGTTGCACCTCCAATCTTCTACGAAAAAATGTTCCAAGCTGGTAACAAAATCGCAGAAGTACAAGTAACCGGAGACGACACATCCAATCTTCGTAACGGTCTAGCAACTCCCGGCACTCTCGCTGGCTTCCGTTGCTACAAATCTACTGCGCTTAACAGCACAGGTGGCACCGATCAGGTAACACTGACCGATGCTTCTGCTACGCTTGCCACTGATGGCTCAGAGAACGTCGTTCTTGCAGGTCACATGTCAGCCGTATCAACCGCGTCCCACATCGCCAAAACCGAAGTGGTGCGTTCAACTGAATCTTTCTCAGATGTCATTCGTGGCCTTCATGTTTTTGGTAGCAAAGTTCTGCGCCAAGAAGCTGTTGTTCGCGGTGTCATTGATTTCGCATAAGGGAGGTATAAATGGCTACTTATGATCGCACAGTAACTGGCGGCGGCACTGTCGGACATCCCGGCAATATCGCACGTCCATACGTGGTTACATCACCTGTCTACGATGCAGTTGACAACACATCTCTTGCAGGAGACGACGTTGTTAAACTCGTAGACCTTCCGGCAGACTCAATGGTAATTGGCGGTTGTCTTGAAGTTCTTGAGGCTTCTGGCAATGCACAGATTACTGTTGATGTTGGCACCTCTACAGATGTTGACGCATTTGTTGATGGTGGCGCATCTAACGCTGCTGCCGACATTCAATTCAACCTAAAAGCTGCTGGTGGTAACCTTGTTACTTCCGCAGACTCTGTACAGGTAACTATATTGGATGGTGGTTCGTCTGGGACAACTGCTATGCGCTTCCGCGTACACGCAGTGTGTGTTGACGTTTCACGTAACCCTGTTGAATCTGCTACAGTTTCAACTGGTACATAATAAGATGTCTTGGGGGTGGGCAAGTCCTGCCCCCTTGACTATCTTGCAATGCACAATATACTCAAGTGAAAGCTTGGAGATATAAATGATTATACAACTTTTAAATGATCAAGAAGTACAAAAGTGTTTGGATGGATGCTCAGAACTAAAAGACGGGGCTGATAGTCAGCCTCTTTCTACACAGTACAACATTAAAAAAAACAAAGAGTCAACAAGTATACCTGATGACATTCGTGCATTGGTAAATTTTAAGATACACAACAATCTTTACATAGACTCTGTAATCTCACCCAAACGAGTATCATTAAATTTTTACAATGAGTATAGTGCAGGAGACTATTACAACAAACACGTGGACAGTTTTAAAGCCACGCCCAAACAAAAAAACATTTTTTTTGATTATGGATTTTCTCTCTGCCTGAACGATGATTACGAAGGTGGAGATTTTGTTTTGGAGAATGACGTGGGTGAAATGACCTACGACATTAAGAAAGGGCAGATACTAATCTTTCCCATAATTTATCCTCACAAAATAACTCAAGTAACATCTGGATCTAGAAAAGCTATGGTAGGTTGGATGTCAAGCAGAGTTAGTTACGAGCAAAGCCACATACTAAAGCAGATGTTCTTTATAAACATGGATGCTATCAAATCTAAGAATGAAGACATGGTTGTCAAATCGTCTGTTGTTCAAAACTATTTACAAAAACTTTGGAGCAAGAATGGCTGCGCGTAAACAAGATAAAATGCCCAAGCGCAACAAAAAGAACTTTCGACCAACGAAAGCAGGTGCGGGTATGACAAAGGCTGGGGTAGCTGCGTATAGGCGTAAAAACCCCGGTAGTAAACTTAAAACAGCAGTTACAGAAGACAAGCCTCGCACAAAGGCTCGTGCTGCCCGTCGTAAATCTTATTGTGCAAGGTCTGCCGGACAAATGAAAAAGTTTCCTAAAGCAGCCAAAAATCCAAACAGCCGTCTAAGACAAGCTCGTCGCAGATGGAAATGTTAACTTGACAGGGAGATACCTAAAATGGTAATGAAGAAAAAAAGCAAAGGTATGCGTAAGGGTGGTCGCTCTATGAAGAGTAAAGGTTACGCCGCAGGTGGTCGCATGAAAAGCAAAGGTATGCGTAACGGTGGTCGTACTATGAAAAGCAAGGGTATGCGTAAAGGCGGTAAGTCTAAGGCAATGTCTCTTGCACAAATCCGCACTGCAGCCAAAGCTAAAGGATACAAACTCGTTAAGGCTTAATGGCATATCTGCAAAGCAATATCCCGCACTTTAAGTGTTGGGTGCGTAGGGAATACACGCACAATCACGAAAAATATCATGGAGAGTTTCTTCATGCTATGGCTGTAGCAGTCACAACAATGCCCTGCCGCAGTCTGAGCTTTCAAGTTATATTTACGGGTATTGCTGCAGAAGACGAAGAAGAAGATACAGTACATGGTGGAGCGATGTGGGCACGTATGCCCATCACTGCACTCATGGCAGATGTCCCGGTGGACGAGTGGCCTAAACCGATGGCTGTACATGATGCTCAACCGTGGGACTGTTCCTCACACCATCATGCTGTGTACGTACTAGACAGAGCAACGCCCTGTCCGTGGTACGCTAAGATAGACGGAGAGATGTTTCCGGCAAAGTATCTGTTCACTGTGGACTACACAGAGAGTGAGATAGCAGATGATCCCGCGCAACACAAACAAAGTCACGTCCTACAACTTCTAGATGCTGGGGAATGGACAGGCAACATCGTTGCACTACCTAACAACAGAGTAAGGGTCACACACCCTGCTTGGTTTGAGACAGGCACAGGCGCACCAGACTTTAAGCCGTCAGCGCACATACACTATTCTAAAAGCGATTTAGACTACACGTTAGACGTAAACAGGATATTTGACAACCTATACGCAGAAGAAGATTAAAAATGATACAATCGTTAATTGGTCCTATTGCTAACCTTGCAGGATCTTGGATGAAAAACCGTGCTGAAAAAGCACAGGCTAAACAAAAATTAGAAGTTGCAAAGATAGAAGCAAAAACTAAAAAGGTTCAATCTGATGCAAACTGGGAAGAACAGGCTATGTCTGCTTCAGCGGATTCGTGGAAGGATGAAGCATGGACTTTAACTTTTATTGCACTTATTTTTGCCTGCTTCATCCCTGCACTACAACCCTACATTGCAGAGGGTTTTAAATTTTTACGGGAGGATTGTCCTGAATGGCTAACATATGGAATACTTGCAAGTATTGCCGCAAGTTTTGGCCTAAAGTCAATCGGAAAACTGAGAGGGTAAATATGCGTCTTTCAGATAACTTTACTCTTAACGAACTGACTCGTAGCAGCGTTGCTACACGTAAAGGCATAGACAACACACCCGATTTGTTTCACATAGAAAATCTAAAGAGGGTATGTGCGGAGATACTACAGCCGATACGAGATCACTTTGGTATCCCGTTTTCACCGTCATCAGGCTACAGAAGCATAGAACTATGCGAGGCCATAGGCTCTAGTTCAAATAGTCAACATGCAAAAGGTGAAGCAGTAGACTTTGAAATCCCCGGCATGGACAACAGGGACTTAGCTCTATGGATAAAAGATAACTTGTACTTTGATCAACTAATATTAGAGTATTACAATCCTAATGACATTTCTGCTGGGTGGATTCATTGTTCTGTAACGGAAGATTACAACAGAAAAGAATGTTTGAATTACGACGGTAAGTTGTATTCGCTTGGTATAAAATCAGACTTTGAAGAACACGCAACATTTTAATTGACTTTTCCTGATAAAATAACATAATATATACAGGGAGATTGTTATGTCAAGTTTGATATTTGAAGCCCTGTATCGTCAATACAGATCTAAAAAAAGAGACGCAGAACAACTAATAGACTTCTACCACGACATCGCAGCAGCGGATGTAGACATACAGGAAGTTTACAAAAAATTAGACAACGCCATAGAAGATTGGCTAGATGCAGACACCAAAATGGGCGCACTCGCTGTTTTAACAGGGACTGTACCCGCACTTTTATTTCAACGGGAGACAACGCATGGCAAAGCGTACATCGAAGAAATCTTCAGCCAAGAAGAAGAGTAGTGGTAGTCCTACCCCCAAAAACAAGGCTCTTTACGCTCGTGTAAAAGCTGAAGCGAAACGAAAATTCAAAGTATATCCAAGTGCTTACGCAAACGCTTGGTTAGTTAGGACCTATAAGAAGCGTGGCGGTACTTACTAATGAGCCTAAAAGAATGGTTTGGAAAAGGACCAAAAGGCGACTGGGTGGATATAAGCCGGAAGAAAAAGGATGGAAGCCACCCTCCATGCGGGCGCAAAAAAGCTTCTACTGCCCGATCCGGCTATCCGAAATGTGTGCCTCGTGCAAAAGCGAACCGTATGAGTTCTGCAGAGAAGAGGAGTGCAGTTCGTCGGAAACGCGCTAAAGCGCAGGGAGTGGGCGGCAAGCCCACTAATGTTCGTACAGACGCTCCTAAAAAAAGAAAAACAAAAAAAGCAGCATATGGGGGTAAGATCTACGCCTGTGGTAGCACTTCAAGACGGGCGATGCAATAATGTTAAAGGATGGCAGTAAGCATCAGACAGTAGGAGCTACTATATCATCTACCTCTGCCGATGGTAGTGCCACAGTTGTATACACCACGCCCAACAACTACAGCGGGGCTGTGAAATATCTTCACATATCAAACAATAACTCCGCTGCAAAAAAAATATCCGTTCAGTATTACGATGCGGCAAGCACAAACTATCATTTTATCGCTAAAGATCTGAGTATGTCTGCAAACAGTGTTACAAATCTTGTAAACAACAGTTTTTTCTTTACAAATTCCGGGGATAAAATTGTAGCGTTTGGAGAAACTGCTAATACGATGGAATTGTTGGTATCTGTAGAAGAATTTTTTGATCCGCACAAAGGTTAATAATGAATTACTTACAGCTTTGTAACGCAGTTTTTAGAGAGCTTAACGAGGTAGAAATTACGAATGTAACTTCAACTCGTGGCTTACAAACGGCTGTAGCTGATTTTATTAACAAAGCGCAACGTGATATTATTAACTCTGAAGTAGAGTGGCCTTTTACGGTAGCCAATGACTCAGACACAACAGTTGATGGTCAACGCCTTTACGCATTTGAAACTAACGCCAAAACTCTTAAATGGTCAACATTCACCGTGCAAGAATCTGCAAGTTTACCTGAACGGCGATTAGATTATATTAGTTATGATGAATATTTAGACAAATATCACGAAAGAGATACTAATCCAGATGGCAGTGCGGAAGGGTTGCCGGAGTTTGTGTATCACACGCCGGATGATAAAATTGGTCTGTCTCCAGTTCCCGACAAATCCACCTATACGATACGGTACGCATATTACACTACAGTATCTGATTTAGCTGCAAACACGGATACTCCGTCTATACCAGATCGTTTTCACGACGTAGTAGTCAACAGAGCAAAGTATTACGCATACCTTTTGCGTTCCGACCCACAAGCTGCCCAATTTGCACAGAGGGATTATGAACAAGGGTTACGTCGGATGAGAGTAGAACTCATCAATCGTAAAGACTACATGAGAGCAGTCTGATGCCCGATACTTCAATTATCAGCCCATACGTGGTGAAATTAAGTGGCGGTCTTATTCTCAACAGAGATTCATTCTCTATGCCTCCCGGAGCCGCAACAGAGTTAATTAATTTTGAGCCAGACGTTTCAGGCGGCTACCGTCGCATCAACGGCTACGCTAAATACAATTCTAATATTGTACCTCAAACAAGTGCCTCTACAGAAAAAATCTTGGGACTTGCAATATACAAAAATAAGATTGTCGCTGCTAGAGGAACAAAAGTATTTTTTGGGGGTGCTACAGGATCTTGGACAGAGATAGATTCTGGTAGAACCAGTGCTGGTCGTTACGACTTTACAATTTACAATTTTAATAACACAGAAAAAATAATATACGCTGATGGTGTAAACAGAGCTTCTATCTTTGATGGCTCTAGTGTTACAGATGTAAACGCTACAGGCGCACCATCTGATCCTGAATCAGTCGCTGTTTTTAAAAACCATATGTTTTTTGCGGGGATGGCAACAAACCCACAAGAGATTGTGTTTTCTGCACCGTTCACTGAGACAAGTTTCTCTGCGGCAAACGGAGCCGGATCTATCAAGGTGGACAGTGCTGTTGTCAAGTTGGTTACTTTCAGGGACTCCCTGTTTATATTCTGTGAAGATCAGATACATCAACTTCAAGGTTCGTCTATTGCAGACTTTGTTTTGAAGCCAGTAACTCGTAGGATTGGTTGCGTAGATAGGTTCAGCGTTCAGGAACTTGGCGGCGATATCGTGTATCTTGCACCTGATGGTCTTCGTACATTGGCTGGTACGGCTAAGATTGGTGACGTAGAACTTGGAACTGTGTCAAAACAAATTCAGGACAGATTGCTTCTTCGTAACATCAGCCTAGATAGAATATCGTCTGTCGTTATTCGTAACAAAAGTCAGTACAGAATATTTTTTGCACAAGACTCTGCAGTTGAGGCATCTGCTCCCGGAGTTGCCGGAGTGTTGAAGCAAACAGATCAGGGTGGCATTGGCTGGGAATACTCTGACATAAAAGGTATCAAACCAGCATGTTGCGATTCTGGCTTTGTTAGTAATGTGGAGACAATCGTACACGGAGGTCATGACGGCTACATTTATCAACAAGAAACAGGAAACACTTTTGATAGCACGAACATTGTAGCTAGATTCTCGTCTCCAGATCATAACATGGGCGATGCAGGTATCCGTAAAAATATGCAACGCATTATCTGGAACTATGAAAATGAAGGAACTGTTAACTCCAAGTTTCGTATTCGATATGATTTCTTTTCAACAGACAGCCCGCAACCCTCGCAGTATTCCCTTCTAACAGGAGGTTCCGCTGCCATTTACGGTAACGCTATCAGTACTTATGGAACAGCCGTGTACGGGTCATCTGGATCTCCTCTTGTTCGTCAGAGCGTTGAGGGTGGAGGGTTTACTGTAGCGGTTCGTGTAGATGACAATGGAGGATTAGCCCCGTTTTCTCTAAAAGGATATCAATTAGAATTTACCCCCGGAGGAAGAAGATAAAAAATGACAGGATACGCAGCAAGACAATCAACTTATGTGGATGGTGATGTTATTGATGCCACCGATAGCAATGATGAATTCGATGCAATTCTAGCAGCGTTTGGATCTACCAGTGGACACAATCACGATGGTACAGGCGGCGAGGGAGCGCGAATTACTGTCGTTGGAACAGCAGACGATAATGTTACGTTTGGATCAGCCCTAACGCCTGATGCAGATAATACCATAGACATTGGTACGAGTGGGGCACAATTTAAAGACATATACATTGATGGCACAGCATATCTAGACGCAATAGATTTTAACGGTACAGCCATAAGTTCAACCGCTGCTGAACTTAACATCGTAGATGGTGGCACCTCTGCAACTTCTACAACACTTGCTGACGCTGACCGTGTGGTTGTAAATGATAACGGCACAATGGTGCAAGTCGCCTTGACTGACTTTGAAACATATTTTGAGTCAGCTTTAGACACGCTGTCTAATGTAACAACTGTTGGTGCCCTCAACGCAGGCTCAATAACTAGCGGATTTGGAACAATTGATAATGGTTCGTCAAACATTACAACGACAGGTCTAATTTCTGGTGGTTCATTAGACATTGACGATGTTCTTATCAATGGCACAAATATCGGACATACAGATGATACAGATCTAATAACTTTAGCTGATGGTGTAGTTACAGTTGCTGGTGAAGTGTCTATGACCACTCTAGACATAGGAGGTACAAATGTTACCTCTACGGCTGCAGAATTAAACATACTTGATGGTGTGACATCTACAGCTAGTGAACTTAATATTCTAGACGGGGTTACTGCAACAACATCTGAACTTAACATCATGGATGGGGACACGTCAGCTTCTAGCACCACAGTAGCAGACGCAGATCGCGTTGTCTTCAATGACAATGGCACTATGAAGCAGGTAGCAGTCACGGATTTAGCTGCATATTTTGATGATGAAATTACGGCTATGCCAAACCTCGTTACCACCGCAGCCACTACGGTAGGCGCACTTGATAGCGGCTCCATCACCTCTGGGTTTGGTTCGATTGATACTGGCTCGTCAACTATCACAACCACAGGGTTGATCTCTGGTGGTTCACTAGACATTGATGACGTTCTTATCAACGGCACTACTATAGGACACACGGATGACACGGATCTAATAACTTTAGCTGATGGTGTAGTGACCGTAGCTGGTGAAATATCTGTTACTACTTTAGATATAGGCGGCACAAACGTCACCTCTACGGCTGCGGAATTAAACATCATGGATGGGGGCACATCAGCCTCTAGCACAACGGTAGCGGATGCAGATCGTGTGGTGTACAATGACGACGGTACTATGAAACAAGTAGCAGTGACTGACCTAGATACGTA
>CEQB01050530.1_pt1 | contig 13224 bp, 10 predicted proteins | sample 530581 | NCBI WGS metagenome assembly CEQB01 (sample SAMEA2620588, study PRJEB7988) | marine metagenome | biome: marine biome (ENVO:00000447); feature: deep chlorophyll maximum layer (ENVO:xxxxxxxx); material: "saline water (ENVO:00002010), including plankton (ENVO:xxxxxxxx)" | depth 75 m
GAACCCCGTAGATTAACCCCTGTCATCGCATACTGTCACGTCGATAGGGAGTAAGCGCATACTGTCACCTAGAAAATAATTGAATAATATATTTGACCATTAGAAGCTGATATATTAAAAGGTAATCATGGGAAAACTATATATTCATAATGGAAACATTGAACACTTCTTATCGCTACTTAGCTTTCCGGTAATAATTGTCATCTTAGTAATTGTTTTAGCAGTCCTAGAAAAGAAAAAATAAACCGATGGCTAAACGTAAAAAAGATAAGATGTGGGATAAATACAATCCCGCTACCAATCCTAAATGGGCATGGTTTGAATGCCCCGTCGATACGTCTTCTGGATACGAACCACATGAGGGTGAGCGATGGTTTCGCAACGGATACTATCAGGTTTTCATATCCCCTTATACAGAAATGTATCATCTATCAATCAAGACCCATGACCGTCGTCCGTCCCGTGATTGGCGTGACTTCCAGCAGATCAAAAATGATCTCGTTGGAGCAGAACACGAAGGCCTAGAACTCTATCCCGCTGAGTCCCGTTTGGTGGATACTGCTAATCAATACCACTTGTGGGTGCTTAAAGATAAGGGCAGGCAAATCCCCACCGGTTTCAGCCAAGGCCGAATGGTGTCCAACGACGAGCAGGGCGCGTCGAAGCAACGACCCCGACCAACATTCTCAGATACCCCGCAAAAATGAACCAAGACCAAAACAGAAAGGCAACAAAATGATTACAGTAAAACAAGCAAAACAAACCGCACAACTCAAAGGTGCGTGGAGTAAAACAGCAGAGATAAGTTTTTACTTTAAAAATACAGAAGGTGTGTGGCCTTCCTTCACAGGTAATTGGGTAACCATAGCTGAGTTCATACCGGAAGCGGCGGGAGTGCTTCCAGCCTATTTCTTACACAGGGAATCAGTAGTTGAAATATCACATCAAGAATATGCGGCCTTGTTGGACAACTATACAAAACAGCATATCGCATCAAGTAGACTGAACTATTGGGAGGGTGTGGATACATCCGCAATTCGCTAACCAAAACAGAAAGGCAACATACCTATGCAAACTGAAGAAAAACTAATAGCTCCATACGTAATGGACATTAGAGACGGCATCGATGCCTACAAAACCCAATCCAATATAACCACTCCCCTAGGGAATTGGTTCCAATCTAAAGGAACCACCGTCGCGTTTAAGGGCGATTTCGGGATAATAATAGACCAAGGTTGGTGGGAGGATGAGGAACGCACTACGGCAGACACCCAATGGCTGTGTAGATGGTTAGGGTGGCTGGAGAGGCACCATGGACATGCTGTGGGTGACCCGAGGGTGACGGAACTCCGCGCCAAAGTGAAGTCCGGTGAGTATAAGCTCGCCCCCCTAACCAACTTGGGATTGCCTATCTACGGGAACACTCAGGCCGTCGATCCCGAGCAACTCCCGCAAGTGTAAAAAAGAAAGGCAACAAAATGATTACGGATATGATTAACAAAATAATAACAGGCGACTGTTTGGAGTTATTAAAAGGGATTCCTGACGACTCTGTGGATATGGCCTTTGCCGATCCGCCCTTTAATTTAAAAAAGAAATACACCAATTATAGCGACTCTTTAGAGTTCAAAGAGTATCTGGATTGGTGCGATGAATGGATATCTGAGATGGTCAGGGTAACTAAACCTACAGGCTCTATATTAGTCCATAACATACCAAAATGGTTATCGTTCTTTAGCGCATCATTAAACGAATACGCGGAATTCAAACATTGGATATCTTGGAACGCCCCTACTTCACCTATGGGTAAGAGCTTGCAACCCGCGCACTACGGAATTCTTTTTTATGTAAAAGAGACTAAACAAGCGAAGATTTATGAGATGCGAATGCCCCATGAGAGAGACAGAAAATCTACCCATTTAAAAAAGGATTATGGTGGGAAAAAAGCAAGTATGCATCCCTTTGGTTGCTTAATATCTGATGTATGGACTGACATCCATCGAATAAAACACAACAAGTATAGAGACGAACACCCATGTCAATTACCTATTCCTTTGTTGGAACGGCTAATCTTAATGACGACCGATGAAGATGACATTGTCCTTGATCCTTTCATGGGAACTGGCACAACAGCAATAGCGGCGAAGCGATTAGGCAGACGCTATATCGGTTTTGATTTGAACGAAGAGTATAAACAAATCTGTGAGACGAAATTAGAGAGAGTTAAGTCCGACTCAAAAATAGGAGATTCGTGGGTGAGCTTCCATTTGGGCGAAGTTCGGACTATACGAAATGCAGATTGGGACATCCTATCTTCTTATTTTGAGATACCCGAAGATCGAAAAGAAATTGACCACGTTAAGATAAAGTTAAAGAGTTAATAACCAAAACAGAAAGGCAACAAAATGAGTAAAGAAAAAACTGCTGGAGTCGATGTCCTTATGGACTCGTTTGTAAACGTCTCATATCCCGCTCATTGGGATTTAAGGGATGCTGATGTTTACGAAAAGATCAGAGAAGTCGCACTTCGCAAATTCATAGAGAGGATAAAAGAAGATGACATTGACTTTCATCTGGAGGAATTCAATGACCACGATCCTACCGACCCACCTGAAGTCAATTAACAACGGAGAGGGAGTAAAATGAAAAAGGAGATACGTGAAACGGTTAACAGTCTGTCCCGAACAGATGAAAAGGCTCTTAAAAGAAGGCGTAAGAAGAAACAACGCCAATTGGATAACAAATACACAAGACAAGAAAGGCAATAGAATATGAAGTTTAAAATAGAATACGAAATATTCCTTAGATTTGGAGATGATGATGACTTCTATGTCGATGTCCGTGAGGATAAAGTGGATGCCAATAGAGGCATCTTCGACTCTACTTATGTCGAAGGCCACATCTTCGATACCTACAAAGAGGCATTAGTGAAATACTATGAACTGGACAAGCATTATGAAACAACACCTAGTCCCTGTGATCCCTGTGAGGATGGTAATTACTATGCTATCACCGTCAATTACACGGACGAGGTTAAAGAATACGCGGATGAGCTATTGAATACATTGAATGAGGTGAAGATGAACTTGAACATAGACTGCTGAACCCTGAACCCTGAACCCTAAACACATACAAAAATATTATGAAAAACTTCACAATAATCCTGCACGATATCTCTTTCGAGAGAGTGGATGATAACGGTAACCCAGAGGTGGATGAGCAAGGAAATGTAATCGTCTACGAGGCGATAGACTGCGATTATTCATGGGTCGCAGAATCATTCAACGACTACGGCGAGGAGCAGTTGGCTGATATGCTCACCCCCGTCGAGGAACAAGGCGCGAGAGAGGTTGCCGTTGAAACGGCGAAGAAGATCAAACAAAAACTGATCCGCGAGGCTGTAGACGGCACGCTGGACTTGGACTTCACTCAACTGAATTTTGACGATATCATCGACGAAGTGGCGAATACTTATATTGGTAACCTGAACCCTGAACCCTGATTCATTTAACATGAAACATAGCGAAGAACAGAAAACAAAGATTCCTCTTTGGCGATTGCCTGATGAGGAGACAGAACGGATATACCGGAATGCTCCCGAAATGCTGAAACGGCTTATGTGGGTTGCTGAGATATTACATAGGGCATCGGACGACAATCCTCCGAACGTCAATCTTGAATGGGCGTGTATGGAGGTTCTTGAAACCATCCGCGCCGCGACCAACCAACCATTACCTAAATGGACAGAGGAGGTAACGCTTTAATGAATATCATAAGACACATATCCCCTGCTGGCCTGCCTGTCATAGCGGACTTTACAATAGATGATGAGGGTTGCGTTACCGAGATGAAGGTGCATCCAGTAATGGGCAAAACAATAATGACAGCATTGCCTTCACATCCATTTGATGACGAGATAATTGAGGAGACTCAAGACAGTATACAAGATCACCCCGAAATGTTTAACTTACCTAACCTTAACATATAAAATGAACCTGAAATTGATAAGACAAAAAGATATAAATAATCTAGCCAAGGCAACTGCGGCTGTAAGTGGATTTAAATCGCATGACATAGTATTTAATAACAAGCATATGTTCGCTAATTGGGCGGCTATTGGAATGTATGTCGCAAGGGAGATGGGAGCTAATCTAGATGATGCCGCGACCGTATTTAACAGAGCCCCCGCAACATGTCACGTTGCCGTGCGTAAGATAAAGAACCGGATTAAAGCAGGAGACGAGACTGTGCTTAAAGCAGTGAACGATGTCAGGGAAGAAGTGCTAGGACGGAGGAATGAAGCATGATTATTGACGTAAAAATTGACCTTACGGAAGGTGCGTTCTATCCACGCCCCGCTGAATCACTCAGACACATATTTGAGCAGGTAACTGAATCCGCTGTTTGGAACATGGAAGATGATGCGCCTTCAGATGTAAGTATTAAGAATAAGCTAGTTGACGTGCAAGGAAACAAAGTAGGGTTCGCCGTTTTTACCTTGGGCGCAGGTGCTAATATTCCTTCACAGGAAAAAAATTGACATGTCTGTATAGGTGAATTATATCTATACTGACGTAGATCAGTCGCGCTGATTACTTAAAAGGAAATAGTGCCAGAAGAGAGTTCTGGACGGCAGATTTCAGTTTTGGTTTACTGTCCATTAAACATCCTTTTTTGTAACAGCAACACAGACTCCTTGCCCATTTTACTATTTGTATGGGCAAGGAGTTTTTGTTTAGTCATCTAATGGAATGAAGCGCGGCATCTTATTGACTTCATCTGTGAAGATTTGAAGTCGTCGGGCATACTCCTCACCCTTGCCGACTAACTCTCTTTGAAACTCTTTAGATAAGACTGGCCGTTCCATGTAACCCCTGTGCAGGAGCGCGAGCCTACGCTTACCAAAGTTCTTGGACTTAGCGATATCGTAAATCTTACCTTCGGAAATTCCCATGCTCTCAAACCCTTTAAACATGCGCTGCATATCTTTATTGATGCGCTTACGTTTTTCTACATCCCTCTGTGCTATCTTACGGACATCTTCATCTGAGATATTTTCCCATCTTAAACGGCGTGTAAGCATCTTAGCCCTTTTCATTTCCTCACTTCGGGTTCTTAGGTAACGCTCAAGCTGATCAACCGGTTTGATTGTATACTCTCTGGCGGGATAGAACTCCCTACCTAATGCGAAGATTGGGTCGAAATTGCCAGCGGCGTTGTCGCCCATCAACAGTTGCATTATGTCACTCCCCTTGCCGATACGTTCCACTGATGGAGGGACAATAGCTTCACTAAATAAGAAACGCCCCCATTTATATAACGCATCTTCTGCGGAATCCGTAGCTTCCACAATAGGCTGGTCAGTATCTGGGTTCTTGTTCTTAATCATAGACTGTATGGTTCCGAACATGATCTGCTCATCTAAGAACTGGTTAGCGAATAACGCAGTCATAAACTCACGCGTAGCTTCAGGCACATCCCCGCGCATGATCTCAGGGAACGCACGCATCATTGGGTCGAGCATCGTAGCGAACGGATTAATATAAGTCAGGTCAAGTGATCTAAGTTCACCATCACGCTTATACGTAATGAACGTATGTGATCTTAAATAATGTGGCATCGAAGCTCGGTTAGCTTCTTCCTCCTCATCCGTCAATCCTCCGAACATATGGGAGATCAGATAAGACATGCCGGTTCCTAATCCACCGACGGCGAATGTGAACCCACTCAATCTTCTGTAGCCCCTATTTCTGATAACGCTGTTATCACTTTTTATCTCTTCCCAGATAAGCCTACCCGTGTTTATCATAATACGGGGGACTTCAATCTTGAATCGAAGGAACGGCGCAAACACAACCCCATACCATGATTTAAGCGCGCCCTTAACAAATGGAGGAGCTTGGCTGTAACTCTGTGCCGTCATCAAAACCTTGCGAGCGGCTTCCCGCTTTAACTCAGACTCTGACAACTCAGATATAGAATCACTGATACCCGCGTCCCTGGATTTTCGTTGGGCTTTGCGTAAGACATCTAACTCATGTTCGAAGTAAGCAATCTTATAGAAAGCATCCACAGATCGGGAAAGCTCCTGAAGTTTCTCGACGAACTTTTTGCTTTGCTTTAATGCTTTATTCCCTTCGGCATCCGCTAACATGGTATCCAAGTCCTTCATCATAGTTTCAGGCGTAGTCTCACCCATAACTAACTCTTTAAGGACGGATGGTCTAAGCTCATCCCCTATGATACCTAACGCATCTAGCTCCGCGTAATACGAATCTATCTTTTCAGGCGAACTCCACCGCAAGGTTCTGCGCCCTTCTTTGATAAGGTGCTTGGTCATGTGCCGGTAGCTGAAGAACCCTTGAGCGGGCGCAAAAAACAACATGTTACTTGCAATGTTGCGGATATAGAAACCTACGGAACCTAATGTCTTAGTTGCCATAGAAAGTCCAGTGGCGCGGCTCGCTATCTTGTGCATGGTCTGCGCTACTTCAGATGCTTCATCCTGCATTTGGCTTACTAAGGAAGGTTCGAAGGTTTTCTCCATTGCTTCCTTGAACTCCTTGGGCGCGAATAGCGGGCTGGCTACGCTTACATTAGCTTTGCCATAATCCAATTCTTCTCCTGTCTTCCTGTCTATGTAGTTAACGAACGGATCATATAAGGTATTTGGTTTCCTATCGTTGCTACTAACATTAGGTCTTACGGCAACATAGTTTCCACCCCCATATGTATCAGGGTCTTCCGCTGCTTTCTTATTCAGTTCTTCCTGAGTTAACAACCACCCTTGTTCTCTACCCATTTCCGCAACGCGAACCAAGAAGTTCTGATTGGCAGCCATGGTGGACAACGTCATAAACGTCCTAAACATGTTATCGAAGAAGCTCTCTTCTCCATAAACGCCCAGCAGTTCCTGTAGTCTTGGGTCTAAATCCTTTTTCCTTTTCAGGTTGTCGGTGAGAGGTTTATACCCTTCACTCTTGCCCGCTAAACCTGCGGGCATGTAACCTTTATTCCTATAGGCTTCAATAAAGGCTTCTACCTGTTGTTGTCCATACGTCCTATTACCTTCAGATAATGCATTGTATTGAGATTCAGCCATGGCAGCCGCTTCGGATGCAGACATTTCCGCATCTGCGAAAGCAACTTCATCCTTCGCTTTCAAGGCTTTCGACTTATCCCTTCTAGATTTATCTAAAAGCATAGCCGTCTGCGCATTGATGAACTGCTCTCTAAAGTAACCTTCACCTTTCTCCCTTATTCGCTGGAACTCCTCGCTCGGATCGGTGAGAACTTTATCTGCCCAACCTGATTCATTAAATATCCTGTAGCTACGGGTAAGGTATATTCCCAATTGGTCATCGATACGCGCCTCAAGCTCTGGGCTGACTCCATATAATTGCTTAACCTTAACTGATAAGGCATCAATATACTTACGCATTCTGTCCAAGGTATCCACCAGTTCAGGCGCGGCGGGTATGGTGTCATTCCCATTTCGGAGTAGGTCAAGAGCATCTGCACGATCCCTGATAATCCGTTGTCTATCTTGCTCAGTTAGAACTGCATACTCAGCGTTAGCCTCTTCTTCTAGTAGGGCTTTCTGTTGCTTCGCCTGCTTGCGGGCTTCCCTAACTTCCTTGTATGTTATGTCACCCTTCTTAGCTATACGTTCTTGCTCCTTGAGTTTAGCATCTATTGCGGCCACTCCTTGCATAACGTAATCCTCTATACGTTTAGCATCTGCGCTAGATGGTCGGGCACCTCTGGTGTTTCCGATTGCCGCTGCTATAACCTTTATAGGTGCTTTACCTAAAGAGCCGTAGGCTTCAATAGTCTGCGCTTTAAGATTTTCATGGAACTTGGTAACCGTGCGCAACGATTGGTTCATCATAAACTTACGCTGGTCATCAAGCGAGCGGACACGTGGGTCTAACGATCCCGCTAACCACCGCATAAACTTGTATTTGAAAGGCTTCTTATAGCCTCCGGCCTTCAGGACAGGCAGGTCGAACAAGTCCAGCACATGCCGAAATTCAGTGGCGTTCAGAATCTCCTCATCTGTAGGCGGGCGTGATCCTATGCTGGAAGCTAACTCTACAGGTTCTTCACCGTCTAATTCTTTGATAGGTTTACGTGCTACAATAAGGCGGTCATAGGAACCTATCCGCTCACCATCTTTATAAGCTGTGGATTCGTTAGTGATTACTTCACCGAAATTCTTCTTAACTTGATTTACAAATCCTCTATAAGATTCGGCGTAGCGATTAGCTGCGTGTTCAGTAACCCAGAAATAAGCAGAGCCATTAGGCTTGATGGCATCTGCGGCCAATTCAATCGCATGCGCTCTGACATCGTCTGATACACCACTATTCATTACGGAAGCTACTGTAGCGGTATCTGCCTGCCCGCCTCTAATTAGTTTGGCCGCCTCTTCGTTATGCTCTGGACTACGATTAGCTGGGTCATAAACTACATTAGTAACTCCATGCCGGTTGAGTAGTATGTTAGTTGCCTCTTGCGATGCGCCTCCTCCAATAGCTGCGTTGATGCCGCCACTAATCCACATAGGTTTATCTGGAGCGACTTTTTCTACTAACTCATCGAGACGTTCTGATATTTCAGTGAATGACGCGCTACCATATAACCTAGCTTGTGAAACAATTTCTTGGTTTCTTTCAAGCCAGTCTGCTGATTTTTCAACTAAATTAGAGCCATCAGGTAATGTCAGGTAATCTGCATCTTTGATAAACCACCTCGGAATAACATTACCCGAACGTGGGCTGATATTATCCATGAACCCACCGAACGGTTGCCACTGTCCGGCAGTTGTCCCACCGATGCCTGCCTTACGCCCCCTACCGGATGACAAGTAGAATACCTGTTTCATGCCTTCTGGCAATGAGACTTCGACAATTGTCCTTCGGCCTGATTGCCCTAAAACTCGTATATCCTCGGGCTGTAAGGTGTTTGCATCAAACCCCATATCATCAAGCAAAGCACCTCTATATCTTAATCCATTTAGCTTTTTCTGCTTATGGGCTTCCCGAACTATTGTAGGAGCATTTGTATCAGGAGCATTGTTCAATAACCGCATGTCCTTAACGGATACCGGATCACTTATTGAAGGCTGCGGCCTGCCATCCTCGTCCTTATCAAAGGAGAACGTATCCCACATAAGGAAGCTAGGATATCGTTGTATATGTAAACGCTCCCCCGCTGGTGCTGTAGCTTCAGAAACCCCTGTATGCCTCATGGTTATGCCCCGCATCCTCGGGTCATCCAACTTAGCTATATCAAGGTTCCAATCAGGGAATTTGGTAGCGTTGGGGTCTTGGCTATCCCATAAATCCATACCTCCTAATGATGACCAAAGCTCAAGCTGCTCGTCCGATGAAGTCGGGGTGGTAGCCACACCCGTTAGTGGTTGTCCGGCTCCCCTAGTTAAAGGTCTGGCTGTGCTGTATTTTGCGATAGCCTGACCCATCTTAGCGAAGTCGCGTGCCACCTTCTCATACTTATTCCATTGGGCTTCTGTTTCTAGCTTTCTTAAAGGCCGTCCTGTTCTATCGAACTGATCTTCTTTGACAAAATCGGCTGTGGTGTCTCCGGTAATTAATACGTGTGTTGATTTTTTAGATAATCCTCTTACACGCTCGTCATTAGCCCCCAGCATATGAATCCTGTATGCTTGTTGGTTTTCCGGTATATCATTCCGACTTACCTGATCGACGTAAGTTTCTAATTCTTTCTTAGACCAAACAGCTTTAGCGGAAGGTGCGCCTACAACGAAGTTCCATCTGCGGGAATCTTCCCCGAATATAGATGTTATATCACCTACCGCATCAGCAAACGATGCCTCGTCTCTAGGCGCGTTGGGTCGTTGCGCCGGAACAACTACGGTTACTCCTTTGTCCATTAAACCTAGCAGTCTATCTTTATACTGCTCTAGTAATTCTTTAGTGCCTATCGGGTCGCCTATTATATCAGGAGCAACCACAGTAAGGTTTAATGCATCTGTTGGGTTTATTGATAACGCAGCCCATTCCTCGTAAAAAGATACTATCTCCTCCCAATTAAGCAGAGAGCTTTTCGGGTTGTTATATACCTGTTCAACAATAGTTTTCGGATAGCCCGCTTTAATAGCCGCATCCACACTACCCGCATCCAGAATATTGTTCTTAGCAGAGAATGCCGCAAAGGCTCCGCTATCCAGAAATACTCTGCCTCCTCTAAACCAATATTGCAATAATCGCCCGTGACGTGCCCTGAACCCTTCTCCCGGTGCATGAACCCCATCCGTCTTAGGTTGTTTCTCGTAGTTTCGTTTATGTATAGATTGAGCCTGCGCACCGATTGACATCGTGCCCATTATAGCTTTCTTTAAATGATGCAGGTTTACGGCAGCTCCTGAGCGGAAGGTGTCGAACACTTCATCTACACGCGACTTGGGTAAGTAACCATACATACCTCCCTCACCCTCAACTTCACCTGTCATTGGGTCTTCAAACGCACCTATATAAAGGTTACCCCTATCATCCATGGTAGCGTTCAATCCCTTAATCGGCGTAGGTTGTGATTCCCAAGGCCATTCTGCCAGCATCTCAATCTCTTCCTCAGACAGATCAGGGTTCTGCTGTCGCAAGCGATCCGCATCATCCATGTCCGGCAGGACGTTGAGGGTGTAATTAAGGGCTTCTGCGGATTCCCTAGTGAAAGGGTCACCGTTATTCATAATCGTATACAGAAGTTTGTCTGTAGAGAATGAACCCATCTCGCCTTCCACGAACCGTTTCGTGGCTGGTGGTATCGGTGGGTCGCCTATTGAAGTGTAAAGGTCTGGGAAATAACTTTCTGGAGCGGCATCTTCTTTACCCCTATATGGGCGGTATATTTGAAGACCCTCATCCATGTAGTGTCTCGCAGCCTCATCTTTCTGTTTCCTTCTAACCGCTATTTCCAATGCTTCATCGGACGGAACGGGGTCTATCAGAGGGAACGTCAATCTATCCCTCGACCCTGTTGAGCTATAATACTCATTAGGGCTGGTTGTCAATATCCGCTGCTCCTCCGAAGTCAACGGACTGTCATCCGCTTTCCTCCAATCCAGTTCGTCCTCATATTCATTATCTCTTATATCCTGCCAAGAGTCTATTGTGTCGGCAATGAATCCTTCGGGGTCGGTAATTGCTTGCGGTTCCATTCTACCCACGCCCGTCATTCCTGCTCTCTGGTAGAAAGAAACCAGTTCCTTTCCTTGGGGGCCGTCTGTGGTATACGCCTTCGCTAAAGCAGAAACCATGGCACCTGTTTTATCGGCCTTTTTGAATAAGGCTTTTAATAAAGCCTTAGCCACGCCCTTTCTCTGCATTGTATGCGGAACCCAAAGAAGAGACAATTCTACTTCATTTTTATAGTTCACCCCCGGCTTCACTTTAAAGTAGATGTTCTCTACACCGATAGGGAGTCCTCCCCTCTCTGCTACCTCTTTAAAACTGTCGTATGCAGCATCCCATTCTTTAGGGAACCCTAAACTGGAAGGGCGCACTGCTGTTACCGGTTCATTTGAAAGACCTGCAAAGGCCACCGCAGTGGTTCCTAAAGACCTTATGTTCTCTATGGCTTCGCTCGCATCATCCGGCACACCCACCAATGAGATCGAAGTATGTAGGGCGGTGTCCTCGGGTTCCTTTACACCTACATCGTCAACCCATCCATTACCTGCCCATATCTTTTTCTCAGCAAACTGCATAACCGCGTGTAGTTCCGCAGTATCCATATCCAATTGTTTAGCTGCCCTGTTAAAGATCAGTTCTGCTGCTAGTAAGTCCCCACCGGATATACCCTGCTCGGCTGGTGGTTGGATACGCCAACGGGATTGGGATGCTTTAACGGGTGCTTTATATAAAAGTCTACGGAGTGAGCGCGCTCCCCATACACCGAAGCGTGCCTGCCCGATATCTTCAGGCAGTTCGGGGTCACTAAGTGATTCCTCAGCTTGTTTGGCAAGCAATGCGGCGGCTCGGTCTATGGCTCCACTGTCGATAGCAGCTTCTACTTTAGCCCTGTCAGGTTTAATTACGGCATAGGGTAGTTCCACGTAGTCGGGCTTTGTGAAATCCCTTGCACCCTTATTCCTGAACCCTTTACCAGTGAGCAATGGAGAACCTAACAAGTCATATGGCTGTTGGATAATATTATCATCCTCGTCATACTTTACCGGAATCATCGACGTATCATTTAGCTCTGCCGTGCTATCGATCTGAGTTGCAAGAGCCACCATACCGGATTCAGGATTGTTAACATCAAACGGCTCTATATCTGGAGCTTTGAAGTTACCTCTCATCATCCTTAATTGGGTAACAATGCGGTCAGTCGCTCTGGCGAGATGAGGGTTCTGGCGTTGGACTTTACGAAGCTCAAGTAACCGGCGTAGGAATCCTTTCATGTAACGGATTGCACGCTGGAGCAGATTGGGGTTACTCCTAAAAAACTTGTTATCTTCTTCAGTAGTAAAGCCACGCACCACTCGTTGTGCGTGCATACGCATCTTCTCCTCAATTAGCCTATACTTTTCCTTACCGGATACGGTAGGGTCAGGTGAGTTGAGTCTCGCAAACGAAGCCTCTTTAGAGGATTGGTCTTGGTAATATTCATCTGCTATATCTGTAAAGTCACCGTCACCTAAGCTATCGATTACTTCCTGAACTTCAGCCCTTGTAAGGACGTTCCAACTGGCTACGTGCGCCATCTCCTCACTGACCATCGTAACGGATAAGTGCAGGGCATCTTTATCCTGCAATCCACTTATGGCTCGGGCTACTCCGTAAGGGTTGATGTAGACCATATTACCCTTCGCCCACATAGGGGGTGCATTCTGTTTAGAGCCTCCGGGCGCGTAATCTAAGCTGCGGACAACCGTTGTGTTTACTCCATTCGATGAAGCTACGTCTAATGCTAGTCCTACGTTGTCGTTAACCCTGCGCTTTATATCAGTTGCTGTGTTTTCTGAATCATCTGCCGCGATAGCCTCCATCCCATTATGGGTTCCTGAAATCATTGGCGGCGGGGTGGTTGACTCAAAAGCAGCTACTTGTGTCCTGCGCTCATCGTAATCCCTTAAATCAATTCGGTCTTCGGGTAGTATGATCTGCCCATCATCGTCAAATGTGATTGGGTTGCCGGACTTCACGCGGCGTGAATCAAATACCACAAGTGTGGCTGGCG
>CEQB01011357.1_pt1 | contig 13144 bp, 21 predicted proteins | sample 530581 | NCBI WGS metagenome assembly CEQB01 (sample SAMEA2620588, study PRJEB7988) | marine metagenome | biome: marine biome (ENVO:00000447); feature: deep chlorophyll maximum layer (ENVO:xxxxxxxx); material: "saline water (ENVO:00002010), including plankton (ENVO:xxxxxxxx)" | depth 75 m
TCCATCATTACCTACAGGTAGAAGAAACCTCTCGATTTCTAAACCACTTGCTTTCATATGTAAATCTTGAATAGCTTTTAGATAATGTCTTTCTAATGCTTCTGGACCTTCATCAGTTATCTTACCATAATGTATATCAGGGAGAGATATTTCGTAACAAATAGGATCTTTTGGTTTTTTATATTTAAGCTTTGGAACTTTGTGTGAACGTTTCTTAATATAGTCTAGCAACTGTTTCTTAACCTCGGGCTGTTCATGCCATTGATTATGTGTTACTATACTATATCTTTGTTCACCATTAAAGTTTTGCCAAAATTTAACTGACTTTATATCAGCCATTGTTAATCCGTTATCTAACAAATGTTTTTGAAAGGCCTGACTATTACTAAGTTGATGACCGTTATCATTATTCATGCGCTCTTGTACCCACTCTTCAGAGGTTACAAGTTTTTTACAATCTCTAATAATAGCTATGTCAACACCCCATTTGTCAGCTAACCATTGTGCTCCTTTCTTTAAAAATCCTTTCCGTGTTCTAAACTTTTCAATAATTTCATCTCGTGTCATTTAATATAATTTTAAGTTCGTTAAAACTGCGTTCCTTAGATACCAAGTCAGATGGATCTTTAGACTCAAATGTCTTAGGAAGGCAGACGTTATTAAAACCATATAAACCACAAATTTTCTTAGCCATTATCTGGCCTGGATTATCTTCTTTATTAAAATCATTGTCATATAAAATTTCTATTGTATTAAATCGTTTTTTTAGCTCACTTATTAATTTCTCATCAGGCACTTGCATCTCACTCTGCAAAGCTATAGCATGATAACCTGCAGCATATAGACACATAACATCTTTAAGAGAAGAAGTAATAAAAAGTCGCTCACCTTTGTCCGGGAGTTGATTGTAACCTTGAACATCTGTCTTTTTTGTGTTACTTAACCACTTATTTTTCACTTCGTAAGGAGAATAGATTTTATATCGGTTTTTAAATTTAAAAGCATAAGTTATTGATTTACAAGTAAATCTGTTATTGTTTATCCAATAGTGACTTATAGGTTCTACAGCAAACATAGATAATATTTTTTTACTAACCAAATATTTACTCCAAAAAGTCGCATCCTTAGCATTCCAAGGTCGCCTCCTCTTTCTTATAATTACATCTTGTTTAGTATATTTAGGACTATTTCTATTCCTGTAGCCCATATATCCCATAGTAAAACTAATAATCTCTTTCTTAGAACCAAGCTTTAGACCAAAGTCACAATCAATTATTCGTAAAGCATCCATAAAAGAACAGCCATATTTATGCTTAACATAATTAAAACAATCGAAAGTGTGATCAGGATTACCAAAGTCTTTATATAATAATTTACCATTATATGCTATAATAGAAACAGTAGGTGAATTGTCTTCACGTAGCTCACTCCTAAACTTTTTACCTAGCTTTTTAAAACTGGGTACATAGTACACAAAAATGTCATACTCAGTAATTTTACTAAGTATGACATCTGTATGTAAGTGATCTCCGCTGCTTCTGCTAGCGATAGACATTAGAATGGATTATCTTGAGTTGCAGGCTCAGCAACCCAGTCTTCATCTTCAGAAGGTGCATCCGGTGTAATTAGATCAACAGTTGGTTTATGCTCACCCCACTTAAGATCTTGGTTAAAGTCTGCATTAAATGAACCATAGTCATCATTCAATGCTTTAACAAATAAATCATCTCTTTGTGGTTTTACTCTACCAAAGTATTTAGTATATACATTCTGATACTTATCGTCTTTTACACCTATAAGAACTCTAACCTCATTGTTAGCTAGAGCTTTTACAAGAGCTTTTACCTCTGCAAGGTCACCATTTGCAATTGAGCTCATAGTATCAAATGCCACCTCATCACCAGGTCTAACGTTAGCCCATACTTTTACAAAATTTATAAGAGTTTCCTCGCCTGTATAAGCTTTTCTAGCACCTGTTGGCTTCCACCACTCATAAGAAGGGGCATCATTAGACCATGTAGACTGACCTATATTGTTTATCCATTGGTGCTTACCATTTTGTGATACTCTATGCTCTGGCTTCATCAATATCTCTAGTTTAAAGTTACCATCTTGATTAGCTAGCCAGAAAACAACTTTGTTGTACTCACCATCAGGCATAGATACCGCATAGTTTGGTTCTGATTTTACATTTATGTCCATCGCATGTAGCTCAGCCATAGTAGGATTTACTGCTGTGACTCTTACATTTGTTAGACCTGAGTAGGTTTTAATACCACCTACAACTTCTTGATTGCTTGCATTACTTTGTATTGCCATAATTTTATTTATTTTATTGGTTTATAACTCGAACGTATCATCGTCCATTTCTAGTTCTTCTTCATTGTTAGCATTTTGCAGAGTTTCCTGCGGTGTCTCAAACTGTGTAGGACTTAGCATGTCAACAATAGCTTTCTCTGTTTCTTGCATTTCTTGCTTAACATCCTCTACTGTTTCTATAGCTTCATCAATAGCTTGCTCTAGAGTTACTTGTCTAGGATCTACTTCTGCTTCTTGCGTTACAGGAGTATTAGCTATAGGAGAGTCATCTACAAATTTAAAAGACAAAGCCTTTTTTCTGCTAGGTCTTCTACCTTTAAGAAACGAATGCTTAAACATCTCATCCACTTCCCATGGTTTAATGTTGTACTTAACAGCCATTTCTGCTTTAGTAATACCGTCTTTAAGATCTTGATCAATCTGCATTACGGAAATCTCTGGTGGGGTTGTGTTCCCCGGTTCAACTTGTTTTCTCATTTCAATCATTTTTTTGTATTTTAATTGATTAATCGATATATATATCTGACCAGTTCATAGGCATGGTCTTGCCCTTTAGGTGTGCACAACGTGAACCTGCAGTCACATCATCAAGAGAGTTAAACGACACCATAGTATCTTCTCCCTCTCTGTAAACATAACCAACAGCATCTGCGTTAGCGCATGTAATTTGTTTTATTTTACCTGTAAGATCAAGGTCCTTAACTGCAACCTCTTTGCCCTTCTTCTCAAGCATCTTATCTTTTAGGTGACCTACTAGAATGACTCTATCGGCAAGTAGATTTAGTTTATCAATCCACTTTTTGTATGCCATCCGCAAATATAAGTAACCTGCGCCATTTGGCAATGATAAAATCGACATTCCTGGGTTTTTAGTCTCAAAGTTTTTACCCATAGGTGTTTTCATATAAATTTTCTTACCCTCATCTTCGCACCATTCTTCTAGCTTAGATATAGTGTCGATAGCAATATATTTATAAGGCTTACCTTGTTTAAATATTTCTCTACCAACTTCGGCAAGCTCTTGCAGGCTGTTAACCTTTACCTTCAAGGCGTCAACCATATCAGAGCCATCCTCTAAGTCAATAATTAGACAATCATCTAGTTGTGATAATACTGTAGTCTTGCCTATCTTTGGTGGACCATATATTATCATATTCTTAGGCGATTTACGGCTCGCCTTAACCTTTGTTTTTGGTAATTCCATATTATTCTTCTTTAAATTTTTCTTGATTTTCTACATACTTTTCCCATTCTAAGTCTCTTTCTCTTGCATAAGCTTGCCAGAAGGTTAGTTCTTTTATAAGTACATTCTTTCTTTCTACACCTATAAGCCAGCCTAAAATAAAAAAGAACCCACATCCAAGGAGTTCTGTTAATCCATCCATAATTATTTATTTTCGTACCAAACCCCATAGACTTTTAGTCCTTTGGGTTCACACATTAATATTCTTTTTATTTCTTTTGGCCCTTCTTTTATTCCCTTTGGCCGATACTTGGGATTCTTGCTGTTCAGCTTTCGTTTTTTTGCCATACGCATTCATGTTTTTGATTAATAATTCATTTTGATTTAGTCCTTGTATAAATAGTTTAAATATCTTTTTTAACATATGTATTTAGTTTTTTATTTATTTCTTTTCTTTTCTTTACTAAGTCTGCTTTACGTGCCTTATACCTAAACATATCTAATGAAGAATACATACCGTCTGGACCCATAGACTCTATTGTTCTATCAAGTTCAGACAGTATATATTTACACAAAGCTATCTTATTAGGATAGTCTTTATATTTCATCTTTAGCTATAAGTATATTGTGGATTGACTCTAATGCTCTAGAATGTCTTTCTAGATCTTGTTTTAGTTCTATTACCTCAAGTTTTAACTCATGGTTAGACTTGCGTAATATATCAATTTGTGTTAATTCTTTATTAGTTGTTATATCTCCACTAATAGCATCTGCAAAGGGTGTTGTGTTTTCCATAGTAATATTATTTAAATTGGTTGTCTTTCGTTAATTGTAAATGTTGACATCTCTGCCTCATAAGGTATCATGCCTAACAGGCCATCTCTATTTTTCTCTACGTGTAATGCTAGCAAACCTTTAGGATCTTCACCACAGTATTTATCAGTAATACCATACAGATCATTAGGTCTCTGTAGCATCATAACTACATGCGCATCCTGACCTATACTGTCACCACCAAACAAATCTGTAAGCAATGGCTGATACTGTGCTTTAGCACGATGCTCTTGCTCTATGTTACGATTTAGCTGTGATAATAATATATTTATAGTCCCCATCTTAGCTTGTAACCACATACAACCCTTAGATACTTCGTTTAGTTTTTGCAACTCTTGGTCCTTAGTACTAAGTATAAGTCTAGAGTGGTCAAATACATTTACAATCGTATGATCAGGGTATTTGTTTGTTACATCGACATTAGATTGTTTTACAAACTCCATGTCTCTAGGTATATTGTTAAAGTATATAGGGTAATGCGCATACTTTAATACCTCTTTTCTAAATGCCTCATAGGCATCTCTTTCTAGTTTTTGTTCTACAGATAATAATTCACTTACCTGTCTGTTAGAACCTTTTGCACCTGCACGCAATATCTGCTGATAGCCAGGCATCTCGAAGCTCCAATATAATACTAACAGCTTCTTAAATTTGTTTACATCTAGTAAATCAAATATCATCTGATTACTAAATGCTGATTTACCTACACCTGGTCGTCCTGCAATTACATACATTTTACCAGGCTGCAAGCCCCCTAGTAAATTCTTGTTTAATCTAGGCCATTTAGTAGGATATACTATCCTCTGACCCTTCATACCATCTGTTACTTGGTGTAGTGATGCACTAATAGCTTTATTAATGCTCTTGAATCCGCCATCCTTAAAGGGATCTCGTAATTCTGGTTGTAGTTTCTCTTGTGTCATTGTCATCTAAGTTTTCATACTTTTCCCAAGTATGGTTATTAATCCATGTTTCTAAATTCTGTAAATACGCAAGATTATCTCGTTCTATACGTAGTTGGTTGTTTAAGCATTTCATAATATGTTTATGCTTATACAATTTGTCACCTACAACTTTCTTATATCTTATTTTACATTTTAGATTTGCTTTTGCATCTGGATCCTTAGCATGCAATACTCTAACACCTCTACCAGGTGATGTTACTTTCAAAGGGTATGTACCAATAAGCTCAGCGAACATCTGATCAAAACTAGAAGAAAAGAGATCGATAAACTCTTGTCTAATGTAATGCTGATCAGATGTCTCACCTAACTTTATGTATCCTTCGTTTTGCAATTTGTCTAAATTTGGTTTAAGATTAAGGCTGGGTAAATAACTATATTCTTTTTTGTGTAATAAATACAAATACAGAAAATCATCTGCTGACATTCCTGTCTCTATTAGTACTTCAAAATCTATATCTACTTTCATTGGCAGTAAAAGGGTATAAAAGAATATTTTACAGTTAAACTTAAACTTAATGCAAATGTAATAATAATTTTCATAGTATACAAGTTTTTTAAATGATTATTTCCAAACAATATTCTTTAGATTCTTAACTGCTTTCTTTAGCCACTTTTCTTCTTGAGAATCAGCAACATACAATATAACAATTTGTCCTATTTTGTCTTCTTTAAAACGTATAAGTCTACCTACACGCTGTATCATAGACAAAGACTTACTGGTAATACCGCATATTATACCCATATTTGCATCAGGTACATCAAAACCTTGATTAAGGGCTTTTGTAGAACATAGTACATCTATTGTACCATCTTTAAATGCTTGTAAAGCAGCTTCTTTCTGTTTCTTAGTTCTTTTAGAATGATAAGACATTGCATACGGTGCTATAGAATTACATAATCTATCTGTAAAATCATTTGCACCACCAAACACAAGTATTCTCTTGTCTTTATTTCTTGCATATATCTCTGTAAATTTATGTATTTTATTCTCTGCAAAATCTACAATTTGCTTCCGCATTCTAATAGCTCTATAAAACATAACAGCTTTTTGTTTATCTGCACCAGTAGCTCCTCTGTTACGCATGATCTGCTGTGCAGTCTCAAAAGCATTAAACTGACCTAGCATATATTTCCATTGTACAAAACTATTGTTTGCTTTTTTATATGCAGCTTTTTCGTCAGCTGTCAATGTCACAGGCACACAAGTTATTGTATAAGGACTAACTATACCTAGCTGTACACACTTATCTAGTGTAATCTTATAAGCTGTAGGCGCTAACTTTTCTAACAAGCCCTTATACTCTAACTCTTCTGGTAATGTAGCAGTCATACATAGTAGTCTATCATAAGTATTATTCTCAAAAAACTTACGATACTCAGGTGACAGACCTAAATGTATCTCGTCACACACAACTATATTATAGTGCAGATCTTTTAGTTTGTAAGCGCTTTGGTAACAGATAACCTCTACATTGGTACTATCTACACCCCACTTAGCAAACTCTTCTACAAACTGTTCTTGCAATTGTACAGTAGGAACTAGTATCAAAGCATCACCTCCGTCCATGAGTGTATGCTCTACAGCTAATACACCTACCCTAGATTTACCAAAACCTGTACCTGCAATCACAGAACCTACAAAACCCTGTTTAGCCCATGCATTAAGAGCTTTTCTCTGCTCTTTATCTCTAATTGTATTTATTTGTTGTGTCACAATGCTTTCCATAATGTTACAGTTCTATTTGTTTGTTTGTCTTTGTATGTTCCCTCGGCAGTAACCATACCTAGACCAACTAATTCTGTTACTCTGCCTGTAACTCTATTTATATCCCAACCTAAATGCTTAGCTATCATTCTATTTGTAACCTTACCTTTAGTCTTTATCACACCATACACCGTCTTCTGTTTCATCCCAACAGTGGGCTTCAATTTCTTGAGTGAATCTACCTGGGTAGCTCTTACTCGCTTTGTCTTTCCATAATTTTTCATAATGTTCTTTATTTATGTATTTTTGATGTAGCTCATTACATCTACTATTTTGATTGTAGACATAACGACTGATTAATATTTTAGTAGGTTCTACCTCACCACTATATTTAAAATAGTTATCAAAGTCTATATAGTCAGCTTTGTATTTTTCTTCCCACTCTTGTCTTTGTTTACATTCTGCAATAAAATGTTTAGTTTCTTTTTTCATATTTGTATCGTCATTTGTTGTTTTACGCCCCACTCTATAGGCTTTTCTAACTTGTCATTAATCTTCTTAAAATGCCCACATGTAAAAAAACCAGCCTTACCACCAGAGTATGACTCTGCAGCAGGATGAGGTGCCTTAAGTATAGTATGTCCAGATGCATACATAATATGCTTTTCATAGTCTTGTGCTTTCTTGCCCCACAACACCCATACTAGATCTGGTTTATATACAGAAAGACTAGTTATAATATCTCTTGTAAATGGCATCCACAAATCTATGTGTGATCCAGGTCTAGCCTTTTGTACAGTCAATGCAGTATTTAACAACAATACACCTTGTTTAGCCCAACTCTCTAGATTTGGATTTACAGCTACATCACCAAAATCATTTTTTACTGCCTGTATTATGTTACGAAGACTAGGACTGATTCTACCTGCATTATCGTTTGCAAATGCTAGTCCTGTTGCACTACCATCATGATATGGATCTTGTCCTAGTATCACAACTTTTAGAGATTCTAGAGGACACATTTGAAAAGCTCTAAATGTTTTACCTCTCTTTGGGTACACTATACGATTAGTTATATTCTGTCTGTGTTGATCAGTTAACTTTCTAAAGTATTCTGATTTAAATATAGGATCTAGTATATTGTACCATTCTCCCACTTGTTCTTTTATATTCATAATTTTAATTTTATTTTTCCCAACAATTACTGACTGTTACCTCAGCTTTTAGTAGGTTGTTAGTTACTATTCTATTTGCTGCTAGCTCCATTAACTCTTTCATTTTGTCTGTCCACATAGATAAATACTCATTGTCACATATAGTATCTATCTGATCATGTACAGTCATAACTAGCTTTACAGGAACACCTGTCATCTTAATATAGTCTCGCATTAATACAAGCGCTAGCTTAGTCATATCTGCAGACGCACCCTGTATAGGTGTGTTCTTACTAGCACGCTCGATACTACCAAGTTCTATCATAGATGACTTGTTATCCCATATTCTAGGATACCATGTACTAAACCATCTCTTCCTATTGTAAGGAGGAAATGTTTTGATATACCCATACTTTTTACCAAAGTTACCCAGCTTATCTAAGAATCCTTTGATTGCTGGGAACGCTTGGAAGTATTTTTCGATGAGCTCTTTAGCTCCATCCACACTGATATTAAGAGTATCAGCAAGCTTATTAGGGCCCATACCGTAAGCAAGCCCGAAATTAATAGTTTTGACATTTGTTCTTAGTTTTTTGTGAGAAGGACAATTGCACTTTACCTTGTTCTTAAAGTAAGCACAATCGTCTTCGCCACTGGTTAACCACTGTTCACCATAGACTAACTCAGCACACGTGGAGTGTAGGTCTTCATTATTCTTTAGCGCCTGAATCCATACAGGATCTTTAGAACCAAACGCAATAACATTTAGCTCCTGACTAGAATAATCAGCACTGACAAAACTCCAACCATCGGGTGCAGTGAAGCAATTCCTATATATATTGTCAGCAGGTATCTGCTGCATGTTAGGCTTACTACTACTTACACGGCCGGTGTCTAATATTTGATGAAAGTTGGTATGAATTCTTTTATCTGATGACAAGTTCTTAAAAAATGCATCACCATACGATGTACACAGTTTCATTGCTTCTTTGTACTTTACATACTTATCTATTAATGGATACTTAAACCTATACTTATACATTTGTTTACCATTAACATTCTCTAATTTAGGTACAATACATTTAAACACTGATAGCACTTGTTTAGGTGATGTCCATTTTATATCTACATCTCTAATCTCAGCTACAGGTGTAAACATATCTGTCTGTATGTATTTAGACACAAAGTGTTTTACTCTGTGATCATTCTTAACCATGTCATCTAGGTCAGACTCTAGTTTATTAGCCTTATCTGTATTTACAGCTTCTATCTCTTTCCATTTCTCAGAGTCTAAATCTAAACCATTGTATTCTATATCTGCAAACGCTGTCACTACTCTGTTCTCAAGGTCAACCACATTATTTAGCTTGTGTTTATCTATCAATGGCAGTTGTTTTCTCCTAACCATAACTAGATACTCGACATCTTTAGCACCATATACAACCTGGTCCTCTCTAAATGGTTGACCTGTCAAACCTATAAATTGGTTTCTTACCTCTTTATTTAGCTCAACATCTAGATATTTTTTACACACATCTTTAAGACCATATCTAACATCGTCTTTACCACAGTTCAATACACGCTCAGTCAAGAATGTGTCGTATATATTCTCACACTCTATGTTTGCCCAACGTTTTATAAACTTGTAGTCAAATTTAGCATTATGAAATATTTTAATTATTTCTTTGCTCTCAAGTATATCTCTCAATGGTTCAATGCTGACAACTCTAGTATCTATTACATACTGATTATCCTCATCACCAATCTGAAACATAATCATTTTCTTACAGGTAAAGTCAAAGCCCTCTGTCTCTGTATCTATACCCAATACCGGTTTATCCTCACAGTATCTAACAACATCATAAATTGTTGTCATACCACAGCAATCTGTAGGTATTTTAGGACTACTAGAGTTGTCAACTATATAAATCATTTCCCTCGTCTTAGCTCTGCCTCATACTCAGCATGTGTATCTGCTAAATGATCTATGTAATCATCATACTCTAATTCAGCCTTTTCTATAACTCTAATCATAGACTTAGCCCTTATCATATCATAATGTTTACCACCATACATAAATGTTATTTCATTGTTTATTAGTGCTTTTTTGTAAGCGTCTTTAAATTGTTCTGCAGAGCCATCTTGTACCATGCAGTATATTTCTTTCATTTGTCCCATAATATTATTTATTTAATTTTAATTCGTCTAAATATATTTCTTTTAAACTTGATTGTGATTTATTAATAACAGAAAGCGATTTAAATCCAAACATTAACTGAAAACCTATGTCTGTGGTAATCGTTTTAGGTATATTCCATTCTTTCTCTATTACCTCACGAGTTATCATTTTACCTTTAAATTTAACTCTTTCTGTTTTTATCTTATTTTTAACTATTTGCTGTACTTTGTCGTAATATCCATGTTTATAGTCCATTGTAAATTATTTTATTACAGAGATTTGTAAATATAATACTATTTAGTATAATATACAAATAAATTATATAAAAGTAGAAAGAGGAGCGCTATGGCTCCCCTAACTACCTTCTAACAAATCCCCATTTGTTATTATGCTAAATCTTCGCTGTATTCTTCTACAATTTCACCAGTCGACACATCTACACGCTCTGTTGCAGGCGCAGGTGGATCAGACTTTAAGAAAGTATGTACTACAGTTGCATTTGCTTCAGCAAAAGTAAATTTTCTGTTTCTAAATACAGGTAGACCGTTATGTCTAATTACATCTCCACCGTCACCAGCAGTTTTAGCAAACTTTTTAACTATTGCATTAACTTGCTCTCTCTCATCAAATATACCTTGCTTCTCAGCCCATGTATACTTATCCTTAGATATATTAGTAGTCTCGTCAATCATAACTCTAAATCTTACAGGATTATCAGACAAGTCTTCGTTAGTATGTGGATTGTAAACCATTACAGGGTCTAGAATATCTAGTGTGTATCCCTCTTTAGTTCCACCTGACTTAGTTGGAAATGGTGTAAAGATAGCATTTTGTAAATCTAAACCGTCAATGCCTAGCATATCTGTTAGATTTTGATGCGTTGTAGTTTGATAACATACATTTACACCTGCAGTTCTGTTAAATCCTTTGTAACCAGACATCATTACATTGATTGCATCTATCTGACCACTTGCTGTTGAGTTACGGCTAGTGTTCTCGATACCACCTTCCCATAATTCTACTGATATAATATCAGGATTACTAGTTGCAATAACTCTTCTTAGTATTACTTGACCCTTTTTAAGTGACTTTGGGTCCATTCCTTGTGCACTGTTTAATTGATTCGCCATTTTAATTTTGTTTTTAATGGATTAATATTATTGTGATGATTTTATAAAGGTATATCATCAACCTTGTGTAATTAATTGTATAATGATTAAGATAGCTATGCCAATGTAGGCATAAGCTAACTGTCTCATTGATTGCTCGTAACTATCTCTTCGCTTCATCCTACTCTCCACTCCATTGCAATTGTTAGTCCTGCAATTGTTATACCTATGCCTCTTCTTACTTGGAACATAAGTGTAAATAAATCTATATCTTTAAGGTCAACGTCTACTATAAGACACACCTTTAGCTTGTTAAATAGTGTTATAGAGCACCACTCTTTACTTAGTTTTTTCATCTCTTTATTTATGTTTAATTAATGTTTAGGTTAATGGTCTGCCAAAATTGTTTACTATTAAAAAGAAAGAACTATTCTTTAATTCGTTGTAGGTTTTAGGCATTAGCAATTTGATATGTAATAAAGCTTGTTCATAATTTGCTAGTTTAATTTCTAATTCTTTTTTAGTCATATCTTTATTTATGTTTAGTTAATTTTTGAGTTAAAAACTATCATAAGTCAGGAGTTGTTAGTAGTATTATGTACACTTATACTAAAGCTTTTGGTCCATTAGCCTGTAAAGAGCACGCTAGCTTTTATGCTCACCTTATAATAGTTTATGTTAATAATAACAGGTAGCAGCTGGTTTAGTTTCAAGCTTAATGCTCTAGATGTCACATCCCTCGCCGGGGCATCTCTACTGTTCGTCACTAGTTCTAGAAGGTTATCACTAACCACTAGGCTTATTGTTACACCTGTTATTAATATTGTAAGTTAAAAGGCTGTATCACAGCTCACATCTCAATTTAGGATGCAACGGACGGATTCATCAGCCTTTTGTATATTTTAGAACAGTTTTACACTTGTTCAGGTGTTAATTGTTTTATTAAAGACATTAATGTTTTATATTCTTCTTTACATTCTTTTGTCCAAGGACAATTGTTAGAGAAAAATCTTTTCATTCTATAGTCTTTTAATTGTTGTAATATATCCATTGTGTTATATTATGTTATGTGATTAATTAGATTGATTGTTAAATTGTGGGAAAAATGTGCGAATGAGGCCTGATTGCCACACTCACACACTAATTATTCGTAATAATTTAAGATGACACAGAGAAAGGGACAAAGTCCCTAACCTTAGCCAAAGGTAACCTCATCTTTCGACACATATTGGTTGGCTGTAGCAACAGCACTACCATTATCGAAGAGTAAAACCTCAAGGTCCAAAGGCGAGTCCATACCTTGAGACTTACCACCTACAGGTAGAAAGGACTCTTTGCCCTCTGGTAATGTAAATACAATGAAGTCGCCTTTAGGACCGGCAACGATTTTACCAGAGATAGCGTTAATGCTTGCAGCATACTCAGACATAGTGATTTGTTCTTTAATAGATAATAACATAGCGTTTAGGGATTTTAGTTTCCCGCAAAAAGTAATTGTAAAGTGACAAGCAAAGGCGGGTACTTTGAATGCCGTAATATAGGTGGGGTCGTTGATTGTGCTGGTTCTCACTCTCAAAGACACACCACAAAAAATTTTTTTTGGTTTTTTATTTTTTATCACAATTTTTTTGTATGTTTGCAGAGCAACATTATCACCCTACGGTAACCAAAAATAGGGAAAGACATCGGATTGTAG
>CEQB01034120.1_pt1 | contig 13120 bp, 27 predicted proteins | sample 530581 | NCBI WGS metagenome assembly CEQB01 (sample SAMEA2620588, study PRJEB7988) | marine metagenome | biome: marine biome (ENVO:00000447); feature: deep chlorophyll maximum layer (ENVO:xxxxxxxx); material: "saline water (ENVO:00002010), including plankton (ENVO:xxxxxxxx)" | depth 75 m
TTGTTCAAAAGAACCCCATTTAACACCTAATCTGGTTAGCAATCCGAATCGTAAATGGAAAAATAAGCCTCCAAAAGACCACGCTGGACAAGGTCACTGGAGAGCATAAATAATGATCAAGGCCTCTTCGGAGGCCTTTTTCTTTCGGCTCGAAGACCGGCAGCAAGTCAAAAGAGTTTTATATATAGTATTAATAGTTCTTGTTATCACTATTAAAAGGGAAGCCCGAACCCGAACTATAAAGCCCCGAACCCCGACCCAATAAATAAAACTGCAGCAACCCGACCGAAACCCGACCGGATATAAAAATTTTTATATAAAAGGGTTGATTTACGCTATAAAATTTCTTATACTTTTTATATTGTTAAATTAGAATTGGAGAAAAAAAACAATGTTTACTTTAAATAAAAACGCCATTGACGCTTTTATACAAGGCGAAAAGGATGGCATAATAGACGAAAGCATAGATTGGATTATATCCACAGTTTTAGAACAAGAAATAGTAACCTTTTGCACATCAAAAGGTTGCGTTTCTTTTGATGTGGAGGATCTCGTTCATGAATCTTAACCTTAATCCACTTGGTGCAAATGTAAATGAATTGGTCATGGACGACGGTTCAAATTGCCCTACAACTATTTTATTTAGTTATCGTACTCCCGTAGCAATGTATCTTTATAGTAAAAACGAGGGTTGCTATAATTACATTGTAACTGAGGAAAAACACTCGGCCACAACTAGCCGACATATTACAAACTGGTTAAGAAGAAAAACTGGTTTTGGAAATTACGACGCTATCAAAAAACCTCAAAGTTGGTTTGATAGAGTTTGTAGCACTCCAGGAAATCGGCAAGTAAAATGATCCCTTTGAAAAAAGAAATCGCAACCCTAATCCAGACCAGGATTAGGGAAGCCCTCGAAGCGTCAAACAATAACAAGGTCCAAGCGTCAAAGCTGTTAGGATTAAAGAATTATCAAACCCTTAACAATTGGATCAAGAAATACCTGGAGGATAACGAATGACTAAACCAAATAAAAAACAATTAAATGAGATAAAAGGATCATTAGAAGACAATGCTGGAGATATGACTAGAGAAGACCTTTGGGAATATATTCGAGATGAATGGCATGCCGACAATTACGAATCCGATGACAAGGAAGAAATGGAGCGAGCATACGTTAAAACAATGATGCAAGAATTATCCGGATTATCTCTGGAAGAACTAGTAGAAGAACGTTGGATTTCTGGTGATTGGTATTTCTTTTGTGATGACTGTCAAATTGAATGGGAAGAATTTCAAGACCTTTCAGCTTGTCCTAATTGCAACGTCGAAAGAAATGGAACTAATTTAAACGATGATTACACCGAGGAAGTAGGATAAACAATCAATAAACTTGCATCCGGCCGCAGTCGGGTGTAAGGTCTAACTATTCTTTGTTAGTCCTCCAATTCTACACAAGGAAGGGGTCTAGTATTAGTATTAGTAATAGTATTAGACCCCGAAAAAAGAACCCCGAAATCCCGAATAACCCGAAAAAGTTCCCCGAACCCCGAAGCTCGTACCAATGGTTCAAGGTCAAGCCCGACCTCGGATAACTGAGCCGACTGTCCACCGTCAAATAAAAATAGACAACGCTCCCCGACCCTCTTGACCAAGATGAAATTTACTCCTCCCTTGTGAGAATACGCAGTATTCCACGAGATTTGGTGAGGAGACAACAAGACCTTGTTACTTTTTGTTATTTTAAGTTCTAACCAGAACGCAAGACTATCCCATATTATATGGGCATCTGGAATACCACCACCATGACGATTTTCAATACGAGTTGCGAAAGAATTAGGAGGCAGATTTTTGCGAACTGTGTTCCAAAAGTTTCCCTCTGGTGTCCCCATCTTTTACCTCTGTATATTCGGCATCAATAAATGCCTGTGGATATTGTTTTTGTAATTGAACAAGACGAGCCGTTATATCTTCTCTTGTTAGGTCATCTAATGAATGAACACTTTCCCTTCTATCTACGGTGAGTCCACCTAATGCACTTCGAATCTTTTCAGCATTAATCGCAGAAGAAAATTGCCCTGCATCTTCGGCTCCTTCTGATAGTTCTTTTAATCGTTTAAGTTGTCCAATTAATGTCACACCATATTTTCGTTCTCTTTCCTGGCGAAGTTCAGAAATGTATTCCACGACATGAGGATAGGACTTACCGTTTAATAATGTGCTTGCTGATATTCGAGCAACCTTTGGAGAATATCCAGCCTTTCTTGCACACTCAGCATTAGAGTAAATGCCCTCAACATAATGACGAGCAAATTCCCTCTGGCGATTTGTAAGTTTTCTGTCCTGTTGAGATTCGATATCTCTGGCGATAGTGTTTGGAGTGCGAGTAACCATGAGTTTTTATATATAGCCATTTAAAGAAAAACACAAAAACAATTTTTTAAAAACCGGATTTCACGACTGATCGGGCGTAGAAGTGTTACAAACGTTACAAATTTCAATAGAAGTGTTACACGATTTCATTCAACTATATTTGGTAAAAATCATACTTTGTAACACTTGTAACACTTGTAACACCACATTTGAAATTTTTTTTTATTTTTTTCATTTCTCTCTGGAACCGTTATATAGGAACTCACGTTACAAATAATACATGTAAAATAAATGTTGTTATTTTTGTCAGATGCGTTTACACTAGGTTATTGTTTAATTAAATTATGGGAGAAATATAATGGATTTTAATAAAGCAACATTGAAGGTTATTCGGGAGAAGATGCAAGAGGCGTTGAACGATGTTTCTATTGATACCTACACAAATCATGATGGAGTTCAATCATTAGGTTTAACTATTGTCGTAGGGAATTGTTCTTATGATGAGCATAGTGCGACGTTCAAGGTCAACATCACGAAAGAGGGTGGAATGTCGAAAGAGGAGCGAGATTTGGAGCAGATGGCTCCCCTTCATCATTTAGATGTAAACAAGGTTGCCACGATTAATGGGAACCTTAAAGTTAAACTTTCTGGATATCGTTCTCGTGCGAGGAGCAAACCTTACATGGTTCGATCTGTTGATGACCCTAGCAAGCAATATATTATTTCGACGGATCAAGCGAAGGATATGTTTGGCGATTATATTAAGGTTCCAACATCATGAAGGGCGTTAATATCACAACAACAGATGATCGACCATTGTTCTTATGTGAATGGGACGGTGGTTCGTTGACCGAGGTTCATACTCGTGAGAGTTTAAAATCTCAGTATGGCGATACAAATTTATATGACCCACTAGACGTTGAGGATGGTGGGCATTTGTGGATTAAATGGACAGATGGTAAATCTGTTTATCCTTCGATACCTACATTTGATGAGGTTCTTGATGACATGTGTTCCACGTTACTTGCTGATCGGAGTGTGGATTACACTTGCGATAATATGCGGATTGCGAGGATCAGATGACCTTTGAGCAATTTCAACAAACCAGAGAACGTTTAACATTAGACCACCCCTATCATGGGGAGGTCGATGTTTATGCGTACAATATTTTTCAAGACCCAGAGTTTTGGGACGATTTAACAACAGACGATGTTTTACATATTGTTATTAATCAAGACGAGAAACCCACACGTTATGAGTTGACCTTGGATCGTTCTGACTTTGAGAGTGATGATTTGGGTCAGTTGGAGAAGTGGCTCTACGACTTTGCTATTGCTGAGGGGTTTATACAATGACTCCTTTTATTGATGCGAGAGCAATGGCGAGGGATTTTCCAGAGACGTTTCATGTTCCGAGTTCCGAGGAGATTGCGACGTTGAACGTTGGAGATTTCGTTAAAGTTGCATGTGAATTTAAGGACGGTGGCGAGAGGTTTTGGGTTCAGATATTTGAACTTGATTCCAAGCGTCGATGGTTCAAGGGCGATGTATCGAATGTCCTAAGCACAAACGAGATGAACTTTGGAGACGAGGTTATGGTTTTTGCGTGTAACATTTACGATTTTGCCTATGCAGAAGCAAATGAGGAAACGGCATAGTATTGAATAGGCGACCTCGGTTATGGGGTCGCCCTTTTTGTGCAATGTCGCACAAACCCAGATTGGAGGATAAAATGGGAAAAGTAAAAGAGTGGTTAATGGGCATGGAAGAAGATGCTATGACAATGGATCGTGATGCGTGGATTGAGAAGCATGGCGAGAGCAACGTTCATATTTATGATCGTGTGAATGATGAGATTGCTAACGAGTTAGCAATACATCAATTACTTTCTCTCCAGGATTTTATTTATGGAAAGCAAGTATCGTGACGCAGATATATTTTGAGGGAGAACTACCGATAAACCATGAGCCGAGTTTAGATTACATGGCTAAATCATGGGCAACTGAAAATGTTGAGGAAGCAAAAGCAGAGGAAGCCAGAGGGTTTGAAAGTAAATTCTCAACATGTTTTGATTATGAGTACGAAATGTCATGGTCTGCGATTGAAGATGATCTAGAACAGGACGGATTAGAATGGGAGGAGATATTGTGACGCAATCAGATCAAGAGTTTGAAGGAACATCGATGGTGTATGACAAACTATTGGACATTTCGGAAGAGTTGCATCGGGAAGGAGTAACGACTTCCGAGATGGCGAGAGCAACGGCATTATTCCTAGTGGATTTGAGTTTTGATTGTGCTCCATCGGGGGATTATGCCATGCACTTAATTTTAAGTGCGATTATTGAGAGATTGGAAAGGAACATCGATGACAAGTGAAAAGATAGAACAGGCGATTATTGAAGCATTTAAGAAATATTTTAAGGAGAAAGAATAATGGGATTAGATATGTATTTAGAGGGTGAAAGATATCACTCAAAGTATAATAAAAATGGTGAGGTCAAAAGACCTCGTTGTGGCGATTATCCTGTAAAGCAAAGTATTTTGGATATGGGTTATTGGAGAAAGCACCCAGATTTACATGGTTACATTGTGAATACTTATGCCGATGGTGTGGACGAGTGTCAGGAAATTTTATTAAATAGTGAGGCTCTTGAGGACATTGCGTGTGCGATTGAGGATAATCGGTTAGCTCATGGAACATCCGGTTTCTTTTTTGGAAATTCCGATGACTACAATAATTCTGAGGATAGGAAAGAAAATGCCGAGATTTTTCGTAAAGCTAAAGATTGGCTAGATAGTTTTCAAGACACCGAACGTTGGAATGTTTCCGTAAAGTATCAGGCTTCGTGGTAAGTTGTTCCTAGTCAGCACCCTTTCGGGGGTGTTGCGTAGGTATAACTTAACAAAAGGAGGACAGATATGCCTAATCACTGTACGAACGAAGTGTATATAAGTTTCAAGGATCAAGAAGCGACAAAAAAGTTTCTTGAATTTGTAAAAGGTAAAGACGAGAGAGGAGAGGAAGTGCCCTTTACATTTAACGCAATCGTACCACTACCAAATGGCGAGTGGAATTATGATTGGTGTTGTAATAATTGGGGAACCAAATGGGATTGTTATCCTACAAGTTATGGTGATGAGCCAGTTGATATGGATGATGTGGATGATAAATATGTTCGCTTTGAATTTCTAACTGCATGGGCACCACCCCAACCTATCTTAGAAAAGATCAATGAAAAGTTTGGCGATAAGATTTCTTATTGCAGATGGTTTTATCGTGACGAAGCAGATATGTTTTGTGGCTATCTTGATGTAGATGTGGGGATAAACGATGACTAATCATTATAAACACCGACATGGTTTTCCCTATGACCGAGGTTCTGCCGATGCGTATTACGGCAGACCTTGGGACCCTCACTATTGGAGTGAGGGTTCATATCATGGAACTCGAACTGAAATGAAGGATATGACACCACAAGAAATCGTTGATTACACCAAAGGGTATAACGAGTGCGATGACCGTAAGAATTGGGGTACTTATTATTATGAGGAGAGAGAATGAAAAAAAATTCAGCCTTAGCTTACGTTGGTCATAACAAAAATTATAATAGAGAAAAAGATGATTTTTATCCAACACCAAAAAACGCAACAGAAGCGTTGTTACAAAGACAGTCTTTTATCGGAAAGATATGGGAACCTGCCTGTGGCAATGGAGCCATGAGTTGTGTTATGGAAAAGGAAGGTTACGAAGTATATAGCACCGATTTAATTGACAGAGGATACGGTCAATCCGGCATAGATTTTTTAATGGAAACACAAAGATTTGATAACATCGTAACAAACCCACCTTTTACGTTAGCCTTAGAATTTACACTTAAAGCATTAGAGTTAGCTAACAAAAAAGTAGTTATGCTTTCTAAAATGTCTTATTTGGAGGGTATTAAAAGACGTAAACTTTTATTTAATCAAAAAAAGTTAGAAAAAGTTTTAGTTTTTAGTCAAAGAATACCCTTTAAAAAAGCAAATTCGGAGGAAAAAGCAAATGGTCTTATGGCATTTGGTTGGTTTATATATGACGTAAATTACGATGGTCTTCCCACTATTGATTGGATTTAATTCAGATGACTATTCTTAGACACGTAGATTTATGCAGTGGAATAGGTGGATTCAGTCTGGGATTTTCCTGGAGTGGACTATCTAAAACAATAATGTTTTGCGACACCGAGGAATGGTGCCGCAGAATTTTAGAAAAGAATTTTCCCGAAACCCGAATAGAAAAAGATGTAAAGGAGTTAGCAAATGACCCAGAGAGACTTGTTCCCGACCACGATATCCTCAGTTGTGGATATCCCTGCCAGCCGTTCTCGGTTGCTGGACTTAGAAAAGGAGAAAAAGATGACAGGCACATCTGGCCGTTCTTGTTTAAAATTATTGCATGCAAAAGACCCACTTGGGTCGTTTGCGAAAACGTTTATGGTCACGTTGCCTTGGGTCTCGACAAAGTGCTCGCTGACTTGGAAAGTGAAGGCTACTCCACAAGGACGTTTATTGTTCCAGCTTGTGCCAAAGACGCACCTCATCGAAGGGACCGACTCTGGATTATTGCACACTCCGACAGCAAAAGCGAACCAGATGTCTCCGAGCATGAAGAAAAGAGACAAGGGAAGTTGGGGGAAAGAACCGACATTGTGGGCGACACCTCAAGCAACGGACGGAACGAGATTGGGTCAGATAAGAACCAGAGATCAACTTTCGGACAAAGCGAAGAAGGGGGGATGCAAGAACCTTCGGGAAGAAGTTCATCAGTTTCCTCAAGAACCACCATTGTGGAAAACACCATTGGTGGACGATGCGAAGAACGTGACACCGAATCCGAAGAGGTTTCAAGGTCTTTACGCACAAGTTCAAATGTGGCCGACTCCGAGAGTGAGCGATACCGAGGGAGCAGTAGTGAAGAACGTGGAGATGAACAACGGATCGTTTTCTCGCAAGAACAAGGACGGAGTTCGGTGGGGAGTGAAGCTGAAGGACGCAGTTCATCATGTGGACAAGAGTTCTGGACAGTTGAACCCAACGTGGGTCGAGTGGCTTATGGGGTACCCAGAAGGGTGGACAGACTTAAAGGATTAGGAAATGCAATCGTGCCACAAATTTCTATGCAGATTGGTCTGGCGATAAAAGAGGAGATTAAAAAGAATGGGTAAAAAAAAGTCGCAAGCGTATAACACTGCGCTTACTGATCGTTTGGGTAAAAGAAAGTCGCAAGAGAATTATTTCCAAAAACTAAAAGAGAAGAAAAAAATTAGCACAGTCATAGGAGATTATACTTCCACCAGATTTACTCCAACCACTCCTTCTAAAAGGTTTAAAGAATCTAGTGATGACGAAAAAATTAGATTTACTCAAAATTCTATATCGTTTTTTGAATTCGATGATAGAACTCCAATGCTATACCAGGATGGAGATAAAACTGTTTTTGATACATACCTTCAAACTATTACAAACTATGGCTCAAAATCTATTGGTCATTTAAAGAAGTATGGCATAGCTGATCCTAGGGAAATGAAACAAGTATTGATTAAGGAGAAGATAAAGTTAAGACATAGTAAGAAATTTTTAGCTACAAACTCTTTAATGGATTGGGTTTATGAAAACAAAGTTTTAGGAAAGGATTGGGTTCATCGTTTTAGAGATGACTACGACAGACGACACCTAGGAGATTTTAAATCTGTTAGTACTTCTACGAATGAAGATGGTACTCGCACTGATACGTTTTTAAATGCAGGAGTTATTAAAAGTTTCGAAACTCATGTTTTTCCAGATGAAATGGATGACATGTTGCCATGTTTTGATAATCTGTTTATCGAATTTTGTAATGATCCTATTCTTTGTAGAAAAGAAAAGACTAACCTTTATACTAAAGTTGGGTTTCATATTTTTCCAAAAAAAGACGCAGAGTTAGTCTATAATTTTAGAAGAATTTATTTTGATCGAGAAGGATATCAATACCAACTACCTATTATACTTCAAGTTGATTTTCTAGCTAAACCGGAAAAACAAGTCTGGTCAAAAAGAGATAACTTTTACAGATCTGTAACAAATAAAAAGTTAATTGATAGCTTTTGGGATCAACCCGGAGTAGAGGAAAAAATGGATAAGTATGAAGAGATCTACATAAAGGATGTGATGCATTGTCTCTTGTTATTACAAACTCTTAACTACGATTGGATTGCTCCTAATAAAGTTACAGAAGTGGAGGGAAAGAAACAACATTTTATACACCCTTCGAAGGGAGATACTTTTGAAGTTATAGAGATAGGTCTTCCAAGAGAAAAAGGACACCAGATCAGAGATCAGATTGTCGGTGGAACTGGTATAGCTAAAAGAAGGCACGAGGTTCGAGGACACATAAGAAGATATAAAGATGGCAAAAAAGTTTGGGTAAAGTCACACGAGAGAGGTGACTTATCTATGGGGCGAGTGCACAAAGAATATGTATTAAAGAAAGCAGGGTAAGAGATTGATGTGGAAAGCAATGGCATTGATGTGTGTCCTGGAGGGGGGAGAGAAATCTTGCCCCACCGTTTTCTTTGACGAAACATTTGAAACAAAGCAGAAATGTGAAGTGTGGCTTGTGAGATTACGTTTTTATGGATTACCAAACAACAAGAAAATAGTGCTAGACGATTGTTACTTGGAGCGTTAAAAGAGTATATTGTTAATTAACACGAGAGGTAACAATAAAATGAAAACAAGTGACAGAGAAAAACAAGAGTTTCGTAATGTCGCATTACATTTAGATACTCATTCACAAATTAAGGAAATAGCAGATGCCGAGCAACGAACGATTACTCGGCAGTTAAAAATTATTATTGAACAAAAACATGCAGAATACTTTGGTCCGGAGGAGGAAGACTATGTTTAATTATAAATTTTCTATAGGATATATTTTATCTATTGTTTTAGTAAATATTGGCTTTATTTATGTGACTCCGATTCCACTTTTGGGAGAGATGTTTCCACCCATGTCTTTTGTAGTTGGAGCCGTCTTCATACTTAGGGATTATGCCCAGAGAGAAATAGGACACAAGGTTCTAGGTGCAATGTTAGTCGGGGCTGGACTAAGTTATTTAATGGCTGATCCTTTTGTGGCGATAGCATCTTTAGTTGCTTTTGTTATTTCTGAAACGGCTGATTGGGGTGTTTACTCTGTAACGAAAAAACCGTTAGGTCAGAGAATCTTAATTTCTTCGGCAATAGCAACCCCGATTGATAGTGCAGTATTTTTATACATGATTGGATACTTTAGTGTTCTTGGTTGTATTCTTATGGTTCTTGCAAAGATGGTTGCTGCCGGATTAATTTGGTGGAGATTAAAAGGTGAATAAATACACTTTTAATTTCACATGTATTTGTCCTAGTGATAAAGAAACTATTTCGTACAAAGCAATCATTGAAACAGAAGAAATGATTATGGTTGAGAATATTAACGATTATATTCACCAGATATCTGAAAAAGAATGGTTTCAAGAAAAACTTACAGAAAAAATGGCAAACGCATTTTCTATTACAGGAGAAGGACATGGAGTTAAGGTAACAACTTTTGGCACACACCAGGGAGTTGAGATTGAGTGTGAGTTAGGGAGTTCTACACTTTGATTCATTATCATGGAACACCTATGACTCCACGTTCCAAACTTTTACCAATGGCAGGGAAGCATTTTTGTGTTTCCTTTGCCGACAAAAGAGACGGAGATTGGTGTTTATTAAACGCACAATCTGTCATGTGGGATAATGGAGCTTTTTCTGCGTACACGAAAGGTAAAGCTCCCGATTGGAACGGTTATTATAAATGGCTAGAAGATCGATTGTCTCACCCACATTGGGCAGTTGTTCCCGATGTTATTGATGGAACTCCCGAAAATAATTTAGAATTAATAAACCAATGGCCCCATCGTAAGGATTGTAGTGCCGTGGTATGGCACATGGACGAGCCGATAGATCATCTTTTGCATTTATTGACTCTTGGTTTTAGTAAACTTTGTTTTGGTTCATCTGGTAAATATTGGCAGGTGGGATCGGAGTCTTGGGAACGAAGAGCAGATGAAGCCTTTAACGCTATATCAAAAGAGGGAGTTATGCCTTGGATTCACATGCTTCGAGGATTGTCGATGTCCGGAGACAAATATCCTTTTGCTTCTGCCGACAGTGCGAATGTTGCTCGGCATCACAACGAACTAAATATTTGCCCCGAACGAATGGCTCGACGTATTGATGCTGTTCAATGCCCTTCGTTCTGGAATTTAAAACCTACTCAAGAAAATTTTTTTGAAACGTTAAAAGATAAGTAATTATAGTCCCTTTTCTAATTTGATACATGTATTCTGCGTATAAACGTGATACGGCTGTTGCTCGCAGATATGTTTCGTGGGCCGTGGTATTGGATTCATTTTTTTTTCAGCGTAAAAAATGTGGTTGCCCACTTGTTGCACATATCCCAGATCATCGCTCCAGTAAGGATTAACCGACTGAGCATGATAATGTGTTACATCATCCCCGACCACAGATATGTATTGCCCATCTTCGATCATCATTTTAGCGAGTGCCTTTGAGCGTTGAAAGGCCTGTGGTTCTGTTGGTGTATCGGATTTTCCATCGCACCACCAGGAGAACTGACATGTCTTACCACGTTCTTGAAGAACCACTTCGCAGATGGTGTTTGGATAATCGGGTGAAGCTACCCTATTTAGAGTAACTTCCGCAACTGCGATTTGACCGGCTATGGGTTCTGACCGAGCTTCAAAGTACATGTTAAGGGCAAGACAGAGTAAAGCTGTTTCAATCATTTTTAATTTTCCTTTCTGCGTTCTTTTTGTTTTTTAAAAACGATTTAATTTTTTGCATGGAGACTTTATTTGTGTACCGAGAAACTTTTTCTATTGGCTTCAAGGCGAACTCTTCATGTATAGGTTTTTTATTCACTTTTTTCCTCCTTTATTGTTTTTGGAAACGGTATAACGTTTTCATTGTTATCAAGAATAATCTCCTCTTTTTTCATACCTGCCATAAAACTTTTTGCAGTCCCGTATGTTAAACCCGTTAATGATTGTATTTTTATTGCTGCTTGGTCTTGTGTTAAAAGTCCTCGTTTATAATCTTTAAGAACATTTAAACTTTCTTTTATGTCTTGTTTATTTCCAGCCATTTTCTTGCGTTTTCTCCTAATACCTGTGCACTTATGTTAATCTTGCCTCGAAGAGCTTCAACAATTTTTTCATCTATTGTTTTTTCGCAAATCAAATCAATATAAGTAACTGAGTTTTTCTGACCGATTCTATGACACCGGTCTTCTGACTGAGACCGTGTATCCAGGTTAAAATCGTTTGTGTAATATACAACGGTCTTAGCTTCAGTTAAAGTTAAACCCCGACCAGCCGTTGCAGGATTTCCAACAAAGAACCGAAGGTCCGAGGTTGGAGATTGAAAGTCTCGAATGACCTCTTGCCTTTTATCTTCTGTTGTGTCCCCGAAAAAGGAATCGGCTGTTCCTTTCCCGAATGTCTTGTTTAGTTGTTTTGTGATGTTAATTATATCGTATCGAAACCGTGACCATATAATCATCTTTCCCGAAGTCTCATCACATATATCAAGAAGTGCGTCCAATCGTTGTGTTGGAAACTCTATAAGTTCTCCATCATCTGTGTTTAGATATCCCGAAAGAATCTGCTGCAATCGAAGCATTTGTGTAATGACAGCTGGTGCCGTGACCAACTCGCCATTGTCAAACATAATCATAGCTTGCTTTTGAATCTTTTTATACATGTCCGATTGACCCTTGGACATTTCTATTCTTCTGGAGATAAATGTTTTTTCGGGCAGATCCAAACAATCTTGTTTTAAAACCCGATAGCTAAACTCATCAAGTTTCCTGGTTAGTTCATCAAGGTATCGAAACCCGACAATTTTTTGAAAAGATTTAAGGCCCATTTTTATATTTTGCAAAACAGCGTACCGAGCCTGAAAAGCATAGTAAGAAGAAAACCCTAACATGTTTTCTCCGAGAAACTCACACTGCGAGTAAAGATCCATGGGTGTGTTTGTTACAGGAGATCCGGTTAAGATTCTTTTATACTTAAATAACCTGGACAACTTAATTAAAGCCTTGGTTCGTTTTGCCTTATGGTTTTTAATTGCAGTTGATTCATCAACGGCTATCAATCCTTTTTCCCCGAAATTAGTCCCGAAAAATGCTCCAGCCTCCCGACCCTTTATTGTTGAAAACGCTTCGACATTTATAACAAAGATTTTCATCTTTCCCGTTGCGTTTATCATTCGTCTTATTTCTTGCCTTCGAGCATTGGACATGGGAACCTGCCAACTTGAAAGGTATGTTGGTATGGTATCCCAAAAGTGTGTTGGTATTTCTATTTCAGTCCAGTTTCTGTAAACACCTTTGGGTGCAATGATAAGGGCAAAATCTATTTGATCTTCTGTGTAGAGTCGTGCAATATCATCAAGTAGAACCTTAGATTTTCCTGTTCCCATTTCCATAAAAAACCCGAAAGATGTTTTACCCGTACAACGCTCTAAAGCAGTAATTTGATGCTTATATGGTTTAGTTTTAAAATTGTAGTTGACTTTCATATATGTCCTCCCTTATGTTAAATATACGGTAATCATAAGATACCGTCAACTGAAACTTAAACCTGAAGAGGATGTACTTGTCATGAAGACAGATATTTTTGA
>CEQB01041754.1_pt1 | contig 13011 bp, 7 predicted proteins | sample 530581 | NCBI WGS metagenome assembly CEQB01 (sample SAMEA2620588, study PRJEB7988) | marine metagenome | biome: marine biome (ENVO:00000447); feature: deep chlorophyll maximum layer (ENVO:xxxxxxxx); material: "saline water (ENVO:00002010), including plankton (ENVO:xxxxxxxx)" | depth 75 m
TACAGTAAATAAGAACGATAAAGAAGAGTTCTTAGAAAAATATCCTGAAGCAAAACTGCTGTCGGGAAACCAATCAAGCTCTACAGAAAGTGCGACTGTAGGGCAATCAACTCAAGCACGGAAAAATCAATACGACGATTCGGAATTTGCTACGGAAGGTATTTTATCGGAATCACAACTCAATCTTAATTCACTATCAGATCATAATATAGACTTCGGGCCTATGCCCGAGATAACCACTGACATCACTGGTGTTAGTGAGGAAAAGGCTCAAAAACTACTTCAAGACAAGTGGATGGAGCATGGTTTCACATTTGAACAAAAAACTGTTGGTTTAAATAGAATAGAGGTTACAGCTTTAAACGGAGAAAAAGAGATATTTAATCTAGGTGGTTTTAAAGGCACGCAAGAAGAAGAAGCTAAACGTATGGACGCTTGGATGAGAGAAAGAGCTCAACACCAAGGAGACAAACTTCAAACTTTACTATCACATGTTAATGTCACTCAAGATCAAACTAGCACTATTAGACCAACTCAAGATAATGCTCAAGATCAAATAAATAAATTAAGAGAAGCTTGGGAGTTAGAGGGTATGTCTGACGAAGATGTTTTAGAAGTCTATAACAAGTATATGGACAACAATAGAAAATTTGTTCAATATGACATGGACGAAGGGTATGGTCCCGGAGCATCTCAGTGGGTTGATGATATGCATAAAAAACAAGACCAACTGGAGAAAGCTGGTTTTAATAAGTCTGGAAGGGACTTTAAAAAAAATATAGATAATTTAAACACTCTTGTTGAGGGTAGAAAAGATTATAGAAAACAGGAGGCGTTAAAAAAATACGAAGCTCAAACAGGTGTTAGTATAGACGGTATGTACGATGACGATGGTATAACTGATAAGGGTATCAAAATACTAAATAGTCAAGAATACAAAAATATATACAATAGTTTAAAAGTAGATAAGGATAAACAACAGAAGCACCTTGACAAATATTTTTTAAATAGTAAAACTCAAGATTTCTTAGAAGCAAATCTTAAAAAAGAAATCGAAAAATTTTCAAACAATCCGTTTGTAAAATCTTCCACTCAAAAAGAATTACTTGAACTAGCTATTGACAAAAAGAACGCTATGAGCGATAAGTTAACTGAAAAAGTTAATAAGTTTAACGTTGCTCATGGTGATTTAGAAAATATATACACTGAGTTATCTGACGCTGCTAAATGGTTAAACTCGATAGGTAATGGAGAGGAAAAACTAGAGGAGATAAAAGCGAAACATGATTTAACAACCGAAGAGGGTGTTAGAGCTGCTCAAGCTGAATTAAATTTATTTCAAGCTCAATATCAAGAGAAGAGAGATAGGTTTGATTTTCTACAGAAAAAAAGAGGTCAATATGAAAAGTTCGCTAACAATATAGCTAAAGACTTAAACTCTAAAGACGCTTTAACAGAAGGTCAAATAACAACCGTTATTGACGCCTTAAACAGAAACTACCAACAAGGTACAGTTATGAGTGTTCAACTAATGAATGCTACTATAGATCTAGCTCAAGGTATAGGTGAGGCTGGTGATATGATACTATCTATACCTAAAGAAATAGTTAAAGCTATAGACAATCCAGCTGTTGATGGTTATATACAAGCTAATCCAGGTGTTAATTCAAATACATCTAATAAAGAAAAAGAAAATTGGTGGAGTGAACTAAATGCTAGCATAGATGATTGGCAAAAGGGAACACAACTACTAATTGAAAAACCAACTAAATTTAATGAGATAAATTCTTTAAGTAGTTTTGGAGAATGGGTTAGTGGTATGGCTGCTGGTCAAGTACCAATACTAGCAACAATGGCTGTTAGTGGTGGTGCTTCATTATATATTATGGGTGCTTCAAGCGCTGGTTCTAAATGGAGAGAAATGAACGATGCTAAGGACGAATATAATAGAACTGGTGGTTTGTATGGTACTAATCATGCTTGGGGAACTATGTTTGCTAATTCTGTATTTACTGGTACAGCTGAAGCATTATCTGAAAGAATAACACTTGGTCAAGTTAATAGAATGAAAGGTATACTTGGTTTTGGTGACGTTGCTAAACTAGGTTTTGAAAAAACTCTAAGACAGTCAGTTTTTCAAACAGCTAGATTAGCCGCGACAGATAGATTAACAGAGGGTGTATCTGAGTCTGTTGCACAATTATCTAGTAATTTTGCTGATGTTGTTTCTGGTAGTAAGAGTTATGCTGATATATGGGAAGGTATACCAGAGTCATTTGTTAGTGGAGTTATAATATCACAGGGATTAGCAACTCCTGGTCTAGGTAAAGCGCTATCTGCTCCATTTAGATCAGCTGATACAAACCAAAGGGTTGGTGAAATGTCTAAGAAGATAAACGAACTAACTAAACGTGCTGGAAGATTTGATATTGATTCTAAAGAAAGAAAAGCTATAGAGGCTGAAATCGCTGGACTAGTTGATAAGAGTAATAGTTTAATAGAACAAGATATTAAGAGAGTCAATCTACTAACAGATGGGGAAAAGAAAGCTCTTATAAACATAGAGAAACAAAACTACGAAGCTAGGAAGAAAGCTGAAGATATAATGTTAGATAAGAAACTAACAGATAAAGAAAAGAAACAACAATTAGCTGATCTACAAGCTAAGGTTGACATGAGGGCTAAAACCAAAAATGATATAATAGGTAAGTACGAGCCTAACGTTGTTGACGCTAATTACGAAAGAGAGATGGATTGGTTTAAAAGACAAGCTGAACTATCTAATCAACGTGGTGATATTAAAACGAAAGTAAGAGAAGTTAGTAGAGATGAATTTATAGATCTTAATGCTAAACAAGAGGGTGAAAAATCTAAAGCAGCAGTTGATGATGCTATTATGCAAAAACAAGGTGAGATAGAGGGTTTGTTAAATGTACTTAGATCACCACGTAGAAAAAATCAAAGTGTAGAACAATATAATGAAACTAAAAAAGACGCTTCAAGATTACTAAAACAAGCTAGATCACAAGAAAGTCAAATGATGTCTGTCTTAGCCCAAGGTAATGATTACGGTATGATGATACCTAAAATTAAAAATGGAAACCTAGTTGGAATGGATGTTGTTATAAATAGAAATGCAGCATTAACTGATGGTCAACTAAACACTGGTGCTCATGAATTTTTACATGCTCAATTTGCTAACACACTTAAAGGAGATCCTGGTGCTAGAAGTGTATTAGGTCAACAAATGAATAAAATTATCAACACTGGTAAAATGCGATTTAAAAACCCTAGTGCTAAAGCTGAGTACGCTAATAGAATATCTATGTACGAAAAGGATAAAAGAGGGGAGGAGCAGTTTACTATACTATCTGAAATGATGAGAGATGGTAAGGTGTCTATAAATGAAGGAACGACACAGAAGTTTAAAGACTTTTTTAGAAGGTTTAGTAGAAATTATAACAATAGACCTATAGCTTTTAATGAAACTCAAGATGTATTAGACTTTATAAAAGACTTTGATTATAATATAAGAAAAAACAAACTAAGTCCTGCTATGGCAGAAATGCTACAGAAAGGAGCTAACGGAAGAATGTTTGAAGACGTCAAAGATAGTAAGACTAGAGATCAAATGAAATCTTTTAATAGAGCTGTTGATTTAAATAGAAGGCAGAATCCAGATTTAAAAAGAGAATACGATCAGTTTGTTCAAAACAGTGATGGGACTAGAAAATACGAAGACCACAAGATGTTTACAGACTCTCCAGATTATTATGGGGCTTATTTGAATATAGTTGAAGGGAGAGCTCTAGACGGTTTAATTCAGCATGGTATGACTGAACGTGGTTTACCACCAGAAGCTTTAAGAGAGTTTACGAGAATGGCTAAGGAGGAGGTTGGAAGACGTTTCTTAGAAAACTACGACTACGATAAGAATGATAGTTTATTTGGTTGGTTAACTGGTGTGTCAGGAGGAGCTGGTATGTCTATTATATATAGAGCTAAAGGTGACGTGATGGTTAAATATAAGAAAGATAACAAAGCTGAACTAACCTCTATAGATAAACCTGTTAGTGATGATGGTGCTAGACTAAGTGATGTGATACAGGACGAAAGAGATATACTGTTAGAAGAAATAGACAATCAAGATTTATCTTTAAATAGAAGAAGAGAAGCTAAGCAGGCTGTTAGAGATCTTAAAGTTAAAGAAATGTTAAATTTCTCTGACAACGCTAGAAAAGCTATTATATTAAATATCCGTGAAATGGATATTCCATTAGATGGGTTAACATACAAGGGTGTTAAAGATCTTTTAATTAGTGTTGATAAAAAAGCTACATCAGAAAAGAAGATTACTCCTAATGGACCTTTATTTCCAGTATTAAATGCTGTTGCTACTGAATTTGGTGTTGACCCATTAAGAATATTAGCTAAGCAAGATTTAAACGGGGAGCAAAGAGAAGCAGCTCAAAGTTACATACTAGACAAAACAACAAACGAAGATGGTAGCTTTAACACCGATTTATTAGATATGTTACCAGAGGGAGAAACGAGGAGTGGTGAGGCAACTGGTATAGCAAACACCAAACTAGGTCAATTGTATCAAACAGGTGCTAGGCTAAAAGTTGCTGAAGGTGCTGACAAAGCTTTAGGTCAAAAGAAAGCTCAAATAAAAAGAAGTAACATATCAAAAGCAGAGTTCTTAGATATATTTGGTATTGAACCAAATGGTAAACTTAGGAAAGGAACTAAAGCTGACGGTGCTATAAGAGCTTTAGTTGTTGCTACTGCTCAAATAGCTGCTAATCAAGATATGCGAATAAACGCATTAACAAATGGTACTACCAATGAGGCTGTTGCGGCTAAGTTGGGTGATGGAAGATCTGAGGTTATGCTTAGTAAAAAAATAAAAGCAGAAAACCTAGATGTGTTTCAAGATCGTTGGGCTGAAGCTATTAGTGGTTTAGATTCTATAAACGTTCACGATTGGAAGTCTATAAAAGGACACTTAGTCAATGTGTATGGTGATGTTATGGAAAACAACGAGCTAACAGGTATGGCTAAAGATTGGGCCAAGTGGAGTCAAGAGTTTGATGAGTTGAAGTTACCAGATAACTTTGAAAACGTTAATCACTTAGATTATTACAATAGGGAAACATATGTAATATCTAAAACAAATGAAGCATTATTAGATACCAGTATATTAAAAATGTTTGCTGGTAATTTTGTTTCACCAGTTAAAAGTGTTACAGAGTTGTTTAATAGTAGAGACAGGGTTAATAAAGCTAGAGGTTCAATTGTTGATTTTGGAAATCACGCTATAGAGAATTTAAAATGGAAACCTGAAAAACTAATTAGAACGTTATTTACACAGTACCAAGGCATGTATGCTGGTGCTTATAGAATAGGTGATGGTAGATGGACCGTTAAAAAGGGTAGAGTTGTAGCAGCACCATTACCAGAGGGTCAAACAAAACACGGAACAAACAGAGGTCAAGTTTTTACTGGAATAGAAGATTTTATATCTACACTATCTAAGATTAATGGTTTTAAAAATATAAAAGGAAAAAGTAGAAAACAAATAGGTGAGATGTTCAACGTTGATTTAAAAACGTTTTCTGAAACATCTGATGCAGCTATTAAAGATCAAGATTACGAAGGTAGATTAAACCAAGCTAAGGAAGCTAGGGAGGCCGTACAAGACTTAGTGGATTTTTATGTTGATAGAATATACAATGGAGAGGCTCAATTTGAGGACCTAGCTATGTTAACTAGAATGTTTGGTTCTAATATGAAGTCTCCTATGAAAAGAGCGGCTAATTTAGCTTATATAGCTAAAGGTGCTTCTAGTATACCATCAGATCAAAGAGGTAAAAAGTTAGAATATGAACACATGGTTCCAACTAACTTAAAGATATTACAACTGGTAGACAGTTATGTTAACCAAAGAGGTGTTGTTGATGGATTTTGGGACGATTATACTGTCGCTGTTATACCTAAGACTATGGATAGAGTTTTAATAGATTCTGGTCTTAGAGATTTCATGCAACTAGGTTATCAACCTGGTATGGCCTCGTGGAAAAGATACTATAACAACCAAACCTTTGGTAAGAAAGGAATAGTACCAATTAAAAACATACAAACCGGAGAAATAGTAGGACAAGAGTTTGTTAAAGCTAGTGATAAGTTTGTTGTCAATAAAAATGCTCAAACAGTTATACAAAATACTAGAGCTGAGGTTATGAAAAGTAAGTGGGGTTGGAAAAAGAAAAAACCAGAGATAAGAGGTATGTCTGCGTTTGACTTTGATGAAACACTTATTATAGATGGAGATAACTTTATAATGGCTAACAACCCTGAGACTGGTGAGACAGAAAGAATAAGCTCTGAGGATTGGCCAACTAGAGGAACTGAATTAATGGATCAAGGTTGGGAGTTTGATTTTGATGATTTTATAAATGTAAGAGGAGGTGTTGAAGGTCCATTGTTTCAAAAGCTTTTAAATAGAATAGAAAAGTATGGACCAGAAAATAACTTTATATTAACAGCTAGACCTCAAGAGTCCGCTATTGCTATACATGGTTGGTTAAAATCTAAAGGTGTTGAAATACCATTAGAAAATATAACTGGATTAGGTGATAGTAAAGGTGATTCTAAAGCTGCTTGGATATTAGAGAAGTACAAAGAGGGTTACAACGATATGTATTTTGTTGATGACGCTTTGCCAAACGTGAAGGCTGTTAAGCATGTTATGGATCAGTTAGATGTTAAGGGTAGTTCTGTTCAAGTTGGTGTAAGAAAAATTGGTGGTTTACTAGTTGATACCAATACACCTGAAGGTAAAAAGATTTGGGAAGAAATAAAAAACATACCAACTGTTAGATCTTCAACAACCAACTCTGTTAAGAAGTTTGGTCGATGGCTATTAGACACAGCAACACCTGAGGGCAAAGCTATACTAAAAGAATTTGAAAGCATACCAACAGTGAGCTCAAGTGAACCAGGTAGAGTTGTTAAAAGAGATAGTGACGCTATGAAAAGCAAATCTCTTAAAGAAAGAATTATTGACACTCAGTCTATAGATAAAGATTTTAACGACATGTTAGCTAGAACTTCTTTTGTTGGAGCTGACAGAGTTATATCAAAATCAGAAGCTCAACGTTTGGGTATAGGTAAAGGTAGATATGATTGGTTTGTTCCACCTTCAGCTGAGGATATGAAAGGTTTATTCTATAGGTTTTTAGGTAAAGGGGAACAGGGTAACGCTGATATGAAGTGGTACAGAGAGTTCTTGTCTGATCCATATGCTAAAGGAATAAAAGCTTGGACGAACTATGTTCAAGGTATGGCTAATGATTATACGGCTCTTAGAAAAGCCATGCCAAATGCAGCTAAAGTGTTAAAACAAAACCTACCAAATTCTCCGTTTACAGGCGATGCTGCTATTAGAGTATACCTGTGGAATAAAAATGGTATTGAAATACCAGGTTCCTCGCCCCAACAAGTTCAACAAATGGTTGAATTCGTAGAGGCTGATCCTGATTTAGTTGGTTTTGCTGAAGCCTTAAGTAGAGTTAGTAAGAGACCAGAGGGATATGTACAACCTACAGAAAATTGGGCTGTACAGAGTATAGCGTATGATTTAAAAGAAGCTGGTTATACTTTAGGCAGAAAAGATTTTTTACATGAGTGGGTTGAAAATAAAAACATTATTTTCTCAGATAAAAATTTAAATAAAATAGAGGCTATATACGGTAAGCCAACTAGAACAGCTTTAGAAAACATGCTTCATAGAATGGAGACTGGTGTTAATAGACCTACCGGTAGAGATGGTGCTACTAATAGATTTTTAAACTGGATAAATGGTTCGGTTGGAGCAGTGATGTTCTTTAATATGAGATCTGCTTTACTACAAACTATATCTACAGTTAACTTTATAAACTGGGAGGATAATAACATATTTAGAGCCGCTCAAGCTTTTGCTAATCAACCTCAATTCTGGAGTGATTTCGCGATGATATTTAATTCAGATATGCTTAAACAAAGAAGATCTGGATTACAAATAGATGTCAACGCTAATGAGCTATCTAATGCTTTTAGAGATGGAAGAAGTAAACCAGAAGCTGTTATTAGATGGTTGTTAGAAAAAGGTTTTATGCCTACTCAAATAGCTGATAGTTTTGCTATAGCTATGGGTGGTTCTAGTTTTTATAGAAACAGGTTGAATGATTATATAAGAGAGGGTGCTACACCAGAGCAAGCGCAGAATCAGGCTTGGTTAGACTTCCAAGAGATAGCTGAAGAAACACAACAGTCTTCTAGACCTGATTTAATATCAGAACAACAAGCTGGTGTTTTAGGTAGATTAATACTTGCTTGGCAAAACACTCCAATGCAGATGACTAGGTTAACAAAGAAAGCTTTGTCCGATCTTGCTAACGGTAGAGGTAGTGCTAAAGCTAATATATCAAGAATAATGTATTATGGATTTATTCAAAATATTATATTTGGTATACTACAAAGTGGATTAGCGTTTATTGCTTTTGGTGATGAAGAGGAAGAAAAGAAAAAGAAAACAGAAAGAGTTTTAAATGGAGCGTTTGACACGTTATTAAGAGGTACTGGGGTTGGTGGTGCTGTTGTAGCAACATTAAAAAACACTATATTAAAATTCATAGAACAGAGAAAGAAAGGTTGGACGGGTGATCAAACATATACTATTATTGAAGCCATAAACTTATCACCTCCTCTTGGTAGTAAGTTTAGAAAAATATATAACGCTATACAAACTGACAAGTTTAATAAGGGTGTTAGTGAGAAGTTAAAATATAGAATTGAAAATCCATTTTTAAGTATAGTTGGTAATGTTGTTGAAGCATTAACTAACTTCCCAATGGCTAGATTAATAAACAAAGCTAATAACATAGAAGAAGCTATAACTGGTAATCACGATCTTTGGCAAAGAATAGCAATGTTAGGTGGTTGGAATAGATGGACTGTTGGTGCTGAAGACGAAGAGCTAGAAGAAGCTAAACAAGAAGTTAAAGATGAAAAGGCTGAAAAAAAGAAAATAGAAAAAGAAATAAAAAAAGAGGAAGAGAAAAAGAAAAAAGAAGAAGAAAAGAAAGCTGAAGAAGAGAAAAAGAAAAAAGATGGAATAAAACAAGTTAGATGCTCTGCTACCAAATCAAACGGTCAAAGATGTAACATGATGGTTGAGACTAAAAACAAAACAGCTAAGTGTGTGTATCATAGAGATTTAACTGATGAGGAGAAAAAAGAAGGTACTGATAGGGATAACGATGGAATAAAGGAGTTTAGATGTACAGCAACAAAGAAAAATGGTCAACGTTGTAAAAATAGAACAGAGAATAAAAACAAGAAATGTTATGCTCATCAATAAACGTGTAATAATAATAGTATAACAAAAAAGATTTAAAATATGATAAATTGGATAAATTCCTGGACATCAGGTAATAAGAAAGATAGATATGAACTAACATTTAGAATAAGTACACTAACTGTATTTGAACTAATGTTTTGTCCTTGTTGGAAGTGCAAGAATAAAGGTACTTGCCCAAGATTTAGATTTATGGTTTTAAACTTTGGGTTTGAAATATAATGTGTCCTTGTCCGATATGTGTGACAGCAATCGTTCTTGCGGCATGTAGTTATAAGTTGTTAAAATGAAATGGATAGGTAGAGAGTATTGGCATTATGACGTAAAGACTTACTATTGGGAGTCAAGTGACACAGATGCTGTTTGGATACCACTAGGTGGAGGAGTTGTAGAAGGGGAAACAACTAACCCTTCATTAACTTACGCTAAAGAATACTTTATGGCCCCATATGATGGTAGTATTGTGTTGATAAATGTAGCAGCCGGTGGAAGCAGTACTGGTAACGTAGCTTTTACTTATCATAAAAATGCTAGCTCTGGAGCGGTGGGTACAACCCATACAACTGGAAACTTTGGAGGCGCAGGTGGTGGTTCATTAAGTACCATTGGAGAAGTTAATGACTGGACATTTGAAAAATATGACAAAATATTTATAAAAGCAAATCCAAGTGCAGTTAAGTTTTACTATAATTGTACGGTGGTATATAGATACATAATAACATAATATGGCTTTAACAGGTAAAAAATATACTAGAGTATTCTCTACTGGTGGTAGTGACTCTGATAACGTATCAACTGATTTAAAAGATAAGTTTAAGGCAGATTTTGATAACAACGATTATCTTAATCTCCCAAACATGAATGCTACATTGTCTCCAGTTTTACATATACTACAACAACTAACAGAGGAGTTGGATTATCTCAGAACTGAGATATCTTCTAATAAAGACCATAAGATAACTGTAGGTTCTAACACAACATTATCGTTTGGGGAGATGACAGAAACATTGGTTAAAGGTAAACCAGCTTACAGTATAGTATTAACAGTAACAAGAGATTTTGGTGGCAAAACTGGTGTGGTAACTAAAACATCAACTATAACACTAACATGATATGGCTATTTATAAAAACATAACATCAAACACTGAAACACCTTTAATAGCTAAGATAACGTCAGCCGGGTCTATAGCTAAAGGAACTAAAGTGGCTAATCCTGGTTCTATAAAATCTATAGCTATAGCTAATTCTCACGCGACAACAAACACCTTGGTTAATTTATATTTATCAGAAGGTGTTACAGATTACCAAATAATACAAACTGTTATACCAGCACAAACAACTTTAATATTAGATCACAACGTGGCCTTTGATGCTACTAAATATACACTTAATTTTAAAGCTAGTGCTACATGTGAGATAACCGTAATAATTAAATAAATGGAATTAGAAGTAATTAGAATAAGTAGTGGCACTGATAGTACAAATGGTATATTATTAGAGACAATACAACAAGGTAATGAAATAGATGGAATTTTTAAACAAAAAAAATTTCTAGCATACACACTAGAAGATGAATATAGAAGTGAAAAAGTATTTGGGGAAACAAGGATACCGGATGGTAGGTATAGGCTGGGCCTTAGAAAGGTTGGCGGATATCATGCGAAATATTCTAAGCGCTTTCCTCATATTCACGTTGGGATGCTCCACGTGCTTGACGTTCCTGGTTTTGAGTATATACTTATTCATTGTGGAAATACTGACGAACATACAGCGGGCTGCTTACTCGTCGGAGATTCCCAAGAAAACAATCAAATCACGAAGGACGGTTTTATAGGTAAATCCACTCAAGCATATAAAAGAATTTATCCACGGATAGCAGAAGCTATTGATTGTGGAGAGGAAGTAACAATAACATATAAAACAATATAATATGAGTTTTAAGTTAAGTGATAAACAAATGCAAATGCTTATTGAAACACAAACAGCACCACCATCTACTGGTGATTTGTTTCTATGGGGGTATGTAGATCGTAAGGAGAAGAAAGCTAAAAAGAAAAAAGATAAAGCTGCTGATCTTAGACAGAGAGCTAACGAAGCTGAAGCCGCTGGGAGGTGGCGTAAAGCTCAAAGACTCAGAAAGAGAGCGGAAAGAAAATCTGCTAAAGGACAAAAAAAGCAAGACCAAGCTAGCAAGATGAAATCAAGACCAGATTATTGGTTGAGAAGAGGTGAGAGCGCTGGAGGAAGTGGTGGTGGATATGGAGATGATTTTACTAGTGTTTAAAATAAATAATTAATTATGAGATCAAGAAAACAAATGACACCTGGCATGAAGAAGTGTAAGGATAAATATGGTTCACCGTACAAAGCTGCAGACGCTAACTTAGTTAAGGGGGCTTCTGAAGTTGCTCAAGGTAATATGAATGCGGCGGTTAATCAAAAGACAACAACGGAAAAACTAGCTGATATAGGGCAACAACAAGTTAATAAATACATGGGAGACGACGCTATCGATTTTGGTAGTTATGGTTACACGTCTAATCAACAGATACAAGAAAACAACGAAGCTGCAAGCGTATGAGACTTTTAATATTATTATTGTTTGTTTGCACTATAGGTAGTGCTCAAATAAAAGACTTCTTTAAATACTCAACATTCTACACTTCCATGACAATGGGTACATCTTTCACTGAGGAAGAAGATTATGTTGCTATAGATAAAGGTTATGAAGATGTTACCTGGGTTAATCCATATGATTATAACTTAACAATCGGTTTGAGAAAAATTGCTCGTATGGATTATGAGTACAAGGTTAAAACGTGGTATTACGGAACTGAAGATGGAGTTAGTGACAACGTTACTATTGGTAATGCTATTGGATGGGAATATCTTTTAAACTATTCTTTTATACGTGAGCGTGGGGAAAAGTTTAATAATCAAAATCTTTGGTTAAGATATTTGGGTAATAGCTGCGTAACAAAACTACAGTATACGGATAACCAAAGAGTTAATTTAAGATTTGGGTCATTTGATACTAGATTTAGATTAACAAAAGGTAATTGGGATTTCACTGTTGGTGCGGTAGCTAGAATACACCCTGTTTATGGGGTAACTCCAATAGATGATTTCTGGGTACCAGGAGAAAACACGTTCCAGGATTTAGCGGAAGACTTTGGTTATGCCGCAGAACCTTGGATGCAGGGATTTTATATCGACCAGAATTGGTACGATGTTAGTGGTGGAGATTCCGTACTTATCGCTACCTCAAACGACGAGTTTTTCCACCACTATTTCGGAGACGCAGTTGCTAGGTTTAATGAGAGGGAATTAGAGAAGTTGGGATTACAAAGAGAATTAAGCGCTGTTATTGGTTTAGCTTACTACAAGTACACTCCTAAAATGTGGTTACACGTTTGGGCTAATTGCTTACCATTACACTATGGGTTAGATGAATATTCATTTGAATACGGAAAAGAAAAATATGACAACATAGAATGGGATGCTGGTATTGTTTTTGGTTCTAGAATAACAAAATCTTTAGGAATGTTTGTAGAAGGAACTCACATGAAGTACTGGGAAAAACCAGTATATGAAGTGAAGTTTGGTTTTAA
>CEQB01019289.1_pt1 | contig 12967 bp, 5 predicted proteins | sample 530581 | NCBI WGS metagenome assembly CEQB01 (sample SAMEA2620588, study PRJEB7988) | marine metagenome | biome: marine biome (ENVO:00000447); feature: deep chlorophyll maximum layer (ENVO:xxxxxxxx); material: "saline water (ENVO:00002010), including plankton (ENVO:xxxxxxxx)" | depth 75 m
TACTCTCGTTGTTTCAGGATCTGATCCCCAGCATGAGGGGTTATTAATTATTAAGAACACAAATACTGTTGGTAGTCTTTCTGTCAGTGTTGATGGGGGGACTGCTTATGATATCAGTATACCAGCAGGTTTAGTGAATTTAATCTCTGTTGGTCCTGATCATCCAGTCCATGTTAAATGCCCGACGGCTACTAACAATGGTTTGGGTGTTGCTTCTGTAACAAGCGCAGGAGTTATTACTTTTGATGGGAGTGCTGGTGCTGTTGGAACTGCTATAATGACTGGTGTGTCTAATGTAAATAGTAACACTAATGATTATTTAGTTCAAATTTCTACACAGGGGACTGGAACGGTGTACGAACTGGATGGGGTTACTAAAAAGGATTTAACAAGTGATTATGGAGCTTCGTCCACAGTTAATTTAGTATATTTTACTGGGTATCGTTATACACTAACTGAAGCGTAATAAGACAAGTGCCTGTAAGTAGAAATCAACCAAGCCCTCAAAGGCAGTCAGTATTAACATTTGTATCCCCAAATGTTCAAGATTTATTATTTTATGAGACTGTAGATAAACAACGGGTTGGTAAAACACCCCCTGTTTATGGGTCAGCACACCCAAACACTACTAAATTCCCTAACCACAAACTAGTTTATGTTAAACAGTTTGATGCCGAGGGTCAGTTATACCAATACTTCTATGCTGCTTCTAGGTCTAGCCAAGATGAATATAACTTTGAATATTCTCAAGCTAGTTTAGGAAGTTCTAAGTTTAATACTGTAGTCAGGACGTATGTCATACCGAGAGCTGATTTTAAAGAAGATGATGCATCTCTGGAGGCTGGTGATGCTATGCCCACTGAACCTTCTTCAGCTAACTTTACTGGTAAAGGATATATCCTAATGTCCCGCCAACAAAAAAGATTAAGAGATCCAGAATTAGACGGATATTTTATTGTTGAGCAAAGGGTTTATTTTATTAGAGAAGACATTGAAACCTTGAGGTGGGATGAGTTATCAGGTTCTAATTTAAAAACAACAGTTAGTTATTTTGCGTTGGGAGAGACTCCTACTGGAGCTTCTTCAAATATACAGACTTTAATTTCTGATGCTGATAATTCTTATTGGGGTACTGCCATAGAATATAGAGATAGTGGGAGTAATCCTAAGAAAGCAGTCGCTTTTTATAAAGAAGGGAGGCAGGTATCTTTAGATTGGTTTGAAGTTGTAAAAACAGAAACGATTGCAGGGACAACTACTGACGGAACAATCAACTCAAATACCACTTTACTTATTGAAGAACTAGACACTTCTATCAATTTTACATTCCCACCTGTATTAGAGAGTATTTCTTCTGTGGCTTGGGAAAAACATGATGGTCAAGTTCAGCATAATCCAGAGTACCATATGAATCCAGAAGGGTATAGTGGGCCTTGTAAAGCGGTAGTTAAAAAAGAATATAAAGTTATAGAGTTTGAAGGGGCTGGTGTTGCGCCTTCAGCTAAAGCTATGCAGCCTCAATCTTTTGCATTTTCTACTCCTTATATAAATTTAAGAATACCAGCTTGTTTAATGAATGGAGGTTCAGTTGGGTTTACTACAGGAACTACTGACCCTGTTTATAAATATACAGCTTATGTTAAAAACTTACCTGTCACGGACCCACCCAATCTTCTTCAGTTAGCTGTTGATGGTCTTGAAGCTAGGGTAACCCAACAAAAAGCTAGGGGTGGTTATATAAAAGAAACTACTACTGTATTCCCTCCGTCTTTTAATTAATGCCTGAACAATTTACAGATGGTAATATTGGAGCTTTTGGATCTCCTATATCTCCTGCTGACAGGGAAGTAACTGAGGCTTCACTAAACAAAATCCCTGATGTGGGATTACAAGGGTATACCGACAGTGGGGCTTATAGTAGTAATTATCCTTCGGGAATGGTTGGGTCTACTCCACAAGACGAGATTCGTTATCGTCAGGAGCATGAGCCTTATAATTATCAACCAGACGATGATCAATTTGTTTATATAACAAAAGCTTATTTATATGAGATACATCCCTTACTAAATGCAGAGGAATCAAAACTAATAAAAAAGCACGAGCTAAGTCCTTTAAAAATAAAGTTAGATACAAAGAAAGGTTGTGTATATACACAATTCATGGTGGATCAACAAGGGAAGGTTATAGGTGAATATAATCTTTTAAAGACAGAAGAGGATGAACCTCCCGATTCAACACCATTTCAGTTATTGAATGCAGATGGTGACGATGAGCCTGATAAGTACGGTATATATAATGTTCTTATATTTAAATTCGCAGATGGAGTTATTTTAAGAAATAATTATGATTCTGATAAAGATGATCCAAGATCTGTAAGAGGTCATGGTGGTATAGAAGGGCATAGGGGGCCACTTATATGGTCCCGTGGTTACAATACTATAAACAATTTAGGTATTGGGGGTGGGATTATATATGAAGGATATAATCTTACTGAGGATAAAATAAATTTACGAACCCTACAAGGGCAAGGACAAATCAATGTATCAACGGCTGGTGATCAAATAAATATCCGAGGAAACAGTAATGATAAAACTTGGAAAGCTATTGCTGCTTCTGGGGTAACTGACTACAACAATCCTGCTGCATCAGGGACAACCGCAAATGAAAAAACATTAGCTACGTTTGCAGATGGGTTATTGACTGGAACCCCAAGCAATTTAGAAGTCGTAGAAGTTGCACAATCAACAGGTTCGGGAACTACAGTTAACACTGTAACTTCAAGCCCTAGTATAACAAGTACACCTGAAGCCTTATCAGTATCTTCAATAACTCCTCCAAGTGGTTCTGGTTTACTTTTAGATACTAAGGAATATACTCCTACAACAGTAACTACCGAAGCTTTATCACAAGTTTCTGGTAGTGTTTCTGGGGGTACAGACATTGATCTTCAATCTGTTTCCGTAACTTCTTCATCAATAACTCCTCCAACTGGTTCGGGGTTATCACTAGATACTAAGGAATACACTCCTACAGTAGTAAGTACTGAAACGCTTTCACAAGAAACTAATTCTGTTTCTGGAGGTACTGATATTTCTTTTCAGGCTGTATCTTTAGATACTCAACAGATAACTCCTCCGAGTGGCTCTAGTTTAGATTTAGAGACTAATCAATATTCTTCCGTAACATTAGGAACTGAAACAGTAGGTATAGATGCAACTGCGCTGAAGGGGGGCGATAATTTAACAACAACACCTACCCCTTTAAGTTCAACAAGTGTGCCAGTTCAAGCTACGGGGACTAAGTCATATACTTCTAGAAAATTAACTCCGCATACTCTAACGGCTACGACAGGATTAGCATCAGGAACAGATGTTAATTTACAGTCAGTTCCTTTAACACCAACTTCGATAAAAGTTCCGAGCAACTCTGGCATAACTTTAACTCGTAAAGAGTATACCCCTACAACAGTTGCGACTGAGACAACAAGTGTAACTTCTTCTTTCACAGGAGGTAATAATTTAGTTACAACCCCCACGCCCTTAGCTACAACACCATCGACTGTATTAGAATTTGATACTAAAAAGTATACTTCTAGAGAGTTAGCGCAGGAACAATTAGAAAGGCAGTCAGACACTTTAAAAAAAGGAACAGCTACTACAGAAGTTTCTTTAGAGACAGTTCCTTTAAGTACTACTTCAATAACCCCTCCAAGTGGATCTGGTATAAGTTTAGATACCAAGACATACACTTCTAGAGCATTAGGGCAAGAAACATTAACTAAAGAAGCGACTGCTTTAAAAGGAGGTACTGATTTAAATACAACTGCTATTGATTTACATACAACAGAATCTCCAATAGTTTCAGCTACAACCAAAACCTATACGGCTAGGCAGTTAGATAAAACAAGTTTAGCTCCTCAGTCGAATGCTTTACACGGAGGTAATCAATTTACTTGTAACCCTACCCCATTAAACACGGAGGAGATTTCTGCTCCAAGTTTAGCCGTCAAAACTTTTACTACTAATGAGTTAGGAACTGTTTCTTTATCAAAGCAAGCTGATGCTTTAAGGGGTGGTGCTGACTATACATGCACTCCTACGACTATGACGACTAAAGCGTTTAGTCGTGTTGAAGAATCTTTTAATGAAAATTTACAACAACAATCGGGTGCTTTAAAAGGTGGTACTGATTATACCTGTACTCCTACGGCTATGACGACTAAAGCGTTTAGTCGTGTTGAAGAATCTCTTAATGAACATTTACAACAACAATCGGGTACTTTAAAAGGTGGTGCTGATTACACATGTAATCATACAGATTTTAAAGTTAAGACGTTTAGTCGTGTTGAAGAATCTCTTAATGAAAATTTAAAGCAACAATCAGGTGCTTTAGAAGGTGGTGCTGATTACACATGCACCCCTACGTCTATGACGACTAAGTCGTTCACGACTCAAGCTGATACGTGGTATGGCGGGGAAACATTAACACTAGAATGGAAACAAGTAACCGCTTACACAGATAACTCAACTATTTGGGTACTAACTCCTACAAACACTCCTTCTGATACTTCATCATCTTTAAGTGCTATTGTTGGCGCACAACAATATACAGCAATAAAGAGGGCATCTGGCAACACTGCTGATACTTTCCATTTATACCAATCTGGGACTAGTGGAGTTACTGGTAATAATAAAGTATTAACTGTAGATAGTGTTGATACAGATGATGTAACACTTAGGAAAGACATTGGTACATATGTAGGAGTCAAAAATCTTTCCGATGCTTCTGTTTATTTATATAGTACAACAGGGGCTTCGGACACTAGAGTATATCTAAGCCCCCCTACAACTAGTCCTGTTGAGAACAATCATTATTTATATTATGCTGCTAGTGCGGTTTCTGATACTAAAGTACTAACTACAGATTCTAGTGATACTACAGTAACACTTAAAAAAGACATTTCGGATTATGTAGGAGTCAAAAATCTTTCCGCTCCTGATGTTTATTTCTATAGTACAACAGGAGCTACAGACACTAGAGTATACCTAAGTCCACCCGACAGTAATACCACTCAAAATTTATACTTTGCTAGTAGTCCAGTTACTGGTAATAATAAAGTATTAACTACAGATAGTTCTAGTACGGCTGCTGTAACACTTAGGAAAGACATTAGTACATATGTAGGAGTCAAAAATCTTTCCGATGCTTCTGTTTATTTATATAGTACAACAGGGGCTTCGGACACTAGAGTATATCTAAGTCCACCTGCTAGTGAGACTGATAGTTCTTACAATTTATACTTTGCTGCTAGTGCGGTTTCTGATTCAAAAGTACTTACTACAACTAACTCTAGTACAGATCCTGTAACACTTAGAGATGGAGCTTCCGTGTACAATGGAATTACAGGTATATCTGGTAACTCAGGAGTACTATTTTATACTGCTGCAAGTACAGGAAAACAATTTTTAGAGGCTGATAGTGGTGACAGTAATGGTGATACAACCAAGGTATATTATACTGATTCTAACGAATCTAGAAATTTTTTAAGTAACACTACTAATCCTAGTAAAACAGCATACGACGTATATACATCTGATACAGCTACTACTTCTAAATACTTAAAGACAACATCGTCTAATTTAGAAGAAACTTTGAGGACTGATATAGCACCTTATACTGGAATTACAGGGATATCTTCTGGTGTTTCATTATATGAAGCTCCTGTTCCATCAGATAATTCATCAGATACTTTCTTAGAAACTGCGGAGTCTGATGGGTCTACAAATTATGTATATTCTTCAACTGAGTCTACAACAAGAAAACTTTTAAGCTCTGAAACTGAACAAGATAATCTTTATTTATATTCATCTGCTGTTGCGGATAGCACTACAAAATTTTTAAAAGTAGGTGCGAGTGAGTCAGGAACAAAAACACTAAGAGTTGGTGCTGTTGTGCATGATGGTATTACAGGACTTTCAGGATCTTCAGTTGCTCTATATAAAGCTGATGGTACATCCCACAAATTTTTAGAAACTACAGAGACGAATGGTCAGCAGAGGCATATTTATTTTTCAGATGCTACTGACACCAGAACTTTTATAACTAGTTCTGGGTCTGCTATAAAAGTAGTAACCTCAGACAGTGATTTCTCTAGTACTAATTACGTAAAAACAAATGATAATTGGTCAGGTGAAAAAGAGTTCATGCATTCAATCGACAGCTATATCGGTGTTAAAGGACTTTCGGCTAACACGGTTTCTGTTTACAAAGTAAATTCAGATTCTTCTCATAAATTTTTAGAAACGGAAAGTAGTGAGCCAGCCGAAACTGATTATCACATTTATGCTACTACGTCGGCAGCTACTGATACTAGATTTTTAACTACATCATTATCAGATTCTTCACTTAATTTATATTTTTCTGATGCGCCTACACAATCAAAATATTTAAAGACTAGTTCTAATAACACGTCAGAAACTTTAAGGTCAGGTATGACTCCCTTCGACGCAGTTTCAGGTATTGCAGACGGCTCTATGCTATATAAAGCACCTAGCAGTGGGGACACTAAATTTTTAAAGACAGATGACTCAGATTCAACACATAATGTGTATGTTTCAGATGGCACATCAAATATGACATTCTTAACCAGTTTAGGAAATGACATAAATATTCTAACCTCTGATACTATATCAGGAGTATCAGCAGTTAATTATGTTAAATCTAATGACAGTTCATTAGCATCAGCTAAACAATTTAAACACACATTTCAAAATTACACAGGGCTTTCTTCTAATGATGATGAAAATGTTTCTGTGTATGAAGTACCTTCTACAACCACAAACAAATTTTTAGAAACAGCAGAAACCGCAGGGAGTAGTCATCGTGTTTATTCTACAGACACCTCAACAACTAGCACTCGATTTTTAAGTCCTTCAGGAACTGATACATCACTCCATTTATATTCTACAGATACTGCTGATAGTACTACAAAGTTTTTGAAAGTAGCTAATAGCGTACAAGGAGACAAAACTTTAAAATCTGGAATGTCTGTATTTAACGCTGTAACGGGTCTTACCTCTGGAGCAAAATTATATGCAGCAGGGAGTGCTACTACACATAACTTCTTAAAGTCTCCTACATCTTTAGGAGATCATCATGTTTATTTTTCTGACACGGCTAGTACTTCTAGTGACCCTATGTCATTTGTAACAAGTTCAGGAAGCTCTATCCATGTTGTAAAATCTGGAAGTAGTTTAGGAAGTACAAAATTTGTAAAAACAACTGGTACTGGTATTGATTCAGCTAAAACTTTTAAACATTCGTTTGGGTCTTACACTGGTGTTACAGGTCTTTCAGGATCAGATATACATCTATATTCTACAGCAACGGCTGATAATTCAAAGTTTGTAAAAACTACTGATACTGGAGCTAGTCATGTATATGTTTCTGACGCTAATAACCCTAGAACCTTCATAACTAGTGTAGGCAGTGCTATAAATGTTTTGACCGCTTCTAGTTTAAGTGATGGTTCTAGTGCTAAATTTGTAAAAACGACTGGTACTAACGCAAATGGTATAGATTCAGCCAAGACTTTTAAGCATACATTAGGATCTTATACTGGTATTACAGGACTTTCGGCTGCAAGTGGTGTGCGTTTGTATTCTACTGACAGTGCTGATAATGATAAATTTGTAAAAACTACTGATACTGGAGCTAGTCATGTATATGTTTCTACTGCGGATAACCAAAGAACTTTCATAACTAGTACAGGATCTTCTATCAATGTACTTACGAAAAGCGGAACTGGTGGTATTAATGTGTTTACAGCAGGAAATACAACTAGCCAAACGCTAGTTACTGCTGTAAATACTACACCTTCAACATTCCAGACGGTTTCTGACTCCGTAAAAGTATTGAAAGCCCCTTAACAGTTCATGGGTTGAATTGCGGTGTAAACGCCTTATATTTAGGTATCGTGCCAGCTAAAACTACAGAACAATTATTTGCTACTCATTCTCAATATTTAGACGTTGAGTTTGCTCATCAAGAGGATTTTCGTAATGCTTTGAATGAAGTAATGCCTCGTATTTATAAAATGGGGTATTGGAGGGATTTATTAACAGAACATACGCAAGATGCATCTAAAGGGTATATTTCTTTACCTCAAGATACAGACTCTATATTACATGGGGTATTAGATAATAATCCAATTTCAACACGTTCTTTATGGCATGATTACAAGACTTTTGGTACTAATGAGCAAGATGATACTATATTGGATTCTTTTATAGATGACGGATATGCTTCTTCATATAGGGATATAGAAACTCCATACGCATACCAGCTTGAGCTTCAAGCTGTTAAGAATTATAACGATAGTTTACCTACTGATCCTTTCACGGTTGACGTTTTATATAGTGGATCTAATACAGGAGATGGTTTTATGGACTATCGTTTAGATCAAACAAACACAGCGGATACTAGTTCTGGTATTAACATTTCTAATATAGAACAAATAATTTATAATAACATACCAGATGGATTTACTATAAGGGTCATAGCTGATCCTTTTGACGACAGTTTTGACGCTGTTACTTTAGCTGATTTACCAAGTGGATCTGGTACTGTACGTTATCGAAGGTATAGAGTAGGTAATACTAATAGTAATTCATCGGCTCATTTATTATTAAAAAGGCGATGGGTAGACGTAGATAGTGGGTCTGATATAGTACACTTACCATCTAACTCTATCTTGAAACATGCTTTATTGGGTAAGTTTGGAGAGGACAATGCAGACTTACAAAGAGCACAGTATCATTGGGCTACAGTGGCTCAACTTTTAGAAACAGACACTGACTCGTACAGAGGTGCTGCTAAACCAACTTTACGTATCTCTCCTGATGGTGTGGGAGCTGGTATGTCAGGAATGTATTAACAATTTAACAAACAAAATTATATTATGGCTGAAAATAGAACATTAAAAGGAATATACGGAGAAGCAGGTGCGGTCTTCATAAGCGACACTGCTGCTGTGGCAGGAGATTTTTGCAGGATTGATACTTTAGCAAACACTGTATTTCACGCAGACATGGCTAGTTATTGGCCTGAGTTTACTGATGATTCAGACCCTCAACTTTTTGGAAACACTAACACATTTACAGTACCTGCTGGCACTTCTATTTATGGTCAGTTCTCAGGTGTACGTTTAGATAGTGGTAAAGTGTTAGCTTATAAAACAGCTAAGTAATAATGGCCGATCCAGTACCTATAGAAATAAAACGAGGGAGGGCGACTACGTTTTTATTAACGTATATGCCAGCAGTAAATAGTGGTTCTCAAACTTCTAAAGATTTTACTTCTGGTTTTACTGCTTCTTTAGTTATCCGAAGGAAAATAGGCAACTCGTATAATGGTCCTGAAGTAGATACATTAACTACGGCTAACAATAGAATAACTTTTCCTAACCCTGTTGTAGATGGTGCTCAAACTGGACCTAACATAAAATTAATTTGGAGTTCTAATGATTCTGCTGCTTTACCTAATGAAGCTAATAGGGTTTTTGGGGACTTAAAAATATCTACAACAGGAGGTTCTGTAGAACACTCATTTAGATTAACAATAGACATAATACCTGAAATAAAATAATGTCAGATGCTACACTTACTGTAACACAGTCCTTAGACACTTTATCAATAACCACCATTGCTGGATCTTCTTTAGCTGGGGGAGGTACTATAACTGGCCCGCTCAACATAGGGGTTGATGATGCAGGGCATGACGTAAAGTTTTTCGGGGATACTGCTTCTCGCTACTTGTTATGGGATGCTAGTGATGACTCACTTAAACTTAGTGATAGTGCAAAACTAAAATTAGGTAACTCTGATGATCTTCAGATTTATCACGACGGCACTAATAGTTACATAGATAACAGCTCTACTTATCTCATATTAGAAAGTGGAGCTATAATATTAAGGAATAATGCAGGTAATGAAGATTACGCAAAGTTCATAGGAGATGGAGCGGTAGAACTTTATTTTAATAATGTAAAGAAAATTGAAACAACAAACGATGGGGCAACTGTATCAGGAAGTTTGACCGTTAATGGTGGTTTGAATGTCGATGGGACAGTTACTTCCTTTGATAGTACAACCGTCACCATTGATGACCCTGTATTCACTATAGGTGGTGACACGGCTCCTTCATCTGATGACAATAAAGATAGGGGTATTGAGTTCCATTACCATGATGGTTCTACCCCTAGAGTCGGATTCTTTGGTTATGATGATTCTGAAAGTGCCTTTACGTTTTTAACTTCGGCTACAAACAGCTCAGAAGTTTTCAGTGGTACGTTAGGTAATTTAAAAGTTAACACTGTTTACCATGCTGATGGAACTGCTGCATCTCCAAGTGTTAGATTTAATTTAGATAGCGACACAGGAATATTCCGCCCCACCGCTAACAATATAGCCATCACCGCAGGTGGCACTGAAGTTATACGGTTTGACGGAAATCTAAAAACCACAACGAAAGGTTCAGTTCGTGTAAATGGCACAACAACTGATGGCATTACCGTAGCGTCAAGCCCAACAGCTTCTTATGGTTTAAAATTATTTAATAATTCTTCGACTGATGCAGCTTCAATAATTAATCATTACAATGGTAGTTTAATATTAGGGACATCTAACACCGAAAGATTAAGAATACATGGCGACGGCAACATAACGATTGGCGGAACAGCGGGGCAAGCAATGCTCCAGCTTGAAGGTGGAGATGTTCGTGTAGACAACACAAGATCCTTCTTAACAGAAACAGCAGGTGGTGGGGTTATAGCTGCTGTCTCAATGAACTCTTCTGATAACCTTACATTTGGCGATGGCAACTTTGTCATTGATGTAACAGGTACAGCGGAAAGAATGAGGCTAGACAGTAATGGTCGTTTAATTATAACAAACTCTGCGCCAGTCGTTCAACTTATCGAAAGTGATGCAACAAGCACTTTCAACAATACGGAGATTTCCTTATCGGGGGGAGCGTTAAATCTGAACACAAGACAATCAGATGGAACATTTGTATCAACAGATTATCAAATTTCCAAAAACGCAAGCGGTGCAACTATGCATAAGTTTCTTATTGCAGGAACTGAAAAAATGCGTCTTGACTCAACAGGACTCATTACAGTTGCTGGCACAGGCGGTGGTGCATTAACAATAGGCTCACATATAGATTTAGGTGATAACCAACAAGTAAGGCTTGGTGCAAGTGATGATTTACAACTTTATCATGATGGGACTCATTCTTATATTTCTAATACTCAAAACTCTGGAAACCTAATAATTGAAAATGGGGGCAATGACCATGACATAGTTTTCCGCTGCGATGATGGCTCTGGTGGCGTAACCGAGTATTTCCGTTTAGATGGTGGTGCGACTGCGTCTGGATTTCCGCAGACAATAGTTCCAGACAACGCATCTATTCGTTTTGGTGATGGTGGTGACCTGATTATATATCACTCAGGATCTGAATCTGAAATTAGAAACCTCAATGGAGATTTACGAATTGTTAACAGAGCAGATGATAAAGATATTATTTTCCAAAGTGATGACGGAAGTGGAGGGACAAAAACTTATTTCCGTTTAGATGGTGGTGCAACTGCATCTGGATTTACACAGACAATATTTCCTGACAATTCTCTTTTGTGTTTGGGTGATGGCAGTGACCTACTTTTGTACCATAACGGTACATATTCTGAATTAAGAAATTCCACTGGAGATTTTAATATTGTCAATAGAGCAATTGACAAAGATGTTATTTTCCAATGTGACGATGGGTCGGGTGGAGAAGAAACCTACTTTTATTTAGATGGATCAGCTTCAAGTGGTAATCCAATTACTGTTTTTCCCGACAACTCTTTTTTAGCTTTTGGAACAAGTTTTGATTTTAGCATTTACCATGATTCGGCTAATACATATATCGCTAATTCAACTAATGATTTATACATCCAGAACAATGCTGATAATAAGGATATAATTTTCCGATGTGATGACGGTTCTGGTGGTGTAGCAGAATACTTCCGTTTAGATGGGGCACTCGCACATTCAGTTGTCTCTAAGCACATTAGATTTGAAGATAATGTCATCGCACGTTTTGGAAGTGGTAATGACGCATCACTATACCATACTGGCACTGATACTATATTTGAGAATACTAATGGTGATTTATACATTAAAAATCATGCAGACGATAAAGATATTATTTTCCAGAGTGATTATGGTGATGGCACTGTTGCAACTTATTTTAGATTAGATGGAAGTTTTGGAGGAGCAGGTTACCCAACAACATTATTCCCTAACAACTCATCATTAAGGTTCGGTAACAGTGGCAATTTACAGATAATCAACAACGGCACTGATTCCTATATCCAAGAAAACAATGGTGACCTTTATATAAGGCAAAGCACAGACGATAAAGATATTCATTTACAATGCGATGATGGTTCTGGTGGTGTAACTGACTATTTAAAAATCTCTGGGGCTAACAACGATATCCGTGCATATAAAAACATAAAATTATCTGACAACTCAAAAGGTATTTTTGGAGACGGAAGTGATCTACAGATCTACCACGACGGGAGTAATTCATACATTCGAGACGAAAGCGGAACAGGTGATTTAATAATCAGCACAAATGCGTTCAGATTAAAATCGGCAAATAATGGCGAGACTATGATGACTGCCTTTGAGGATGGGGCTACTAATTTGTACCATAATAATGTACAAAAGTTTGAGACAACTGCTGATGGTGTTCAAGTCACTGGTGACATTTTAGCGTACACAGACAGCGGTCAATATTTTCAAGTAGATCATTCTGACAATTCAGTAAAACTTTCTGACAATGTTAAGCTGAAGATTGGTACAGGGATGGATTTCCAAATCTTCCATACAGGAACCAACACAACCATGCTTGACCA
>CEQB01005254.1_pt1 | contig 12905 bp, 17 predicted proteins | sample 530581 | NCBI WGS metagenome assembly CEQB01 (sample SAMEA2620588, study PRJEB7988) | marine metagenome | biome: marine biome (ENVO:00000447); feature: deep chlorophyll maximum layer (ENVO:xxxxxxxx); material: "saline water (ENVO:00002010), including plankton (ENVO:xxxxxxxx)" | depth 75 m
GAAGAAACTGAACGTTTAATGTCGGAAGAACTTGGAGAGGAAGATGCCAATTTATTAGAAGAATTTAAAGAAGTTTCTTACATCATTGAAGAGATTGAAGAAAACATTAAAGATAAAAGTAAAATGATAGAAATTTTATCAAGAGATGATGATACCCCTGTAAATGAATCTTTACCTAGATATAAAAAAGAATTAAGGCAATTAAATCGTAGCCTCAAGGATTGGAATAAAGATTTAGAATCTTTAAAAAATAAATATAGGGATATTGTTCAAGATATTACAGGAACAGAAATGTCAGGTAAATTATCTGAAATAGATGTTGAAGATTTTAGTGACCGTTCAGGTTTTACAAAAGAACAAGAAATTAAAATATTACAAATTGGGGTTGAGTTGCTAGAAACTAAACGCGATTTAATTAAAGAAAACCAAAGAAAGGTTTTTAATTTACCTTCTTCTAAAGAATTAGATAAAATAATTTCTCAAGAAAAAGAAGAAGTAGATAAATTGAATCAATCTAGGCAACAAGGAACCATATCAAGCGCACAATATCGTAGAGAATTTTTTGCTATTGATGGAAAATATAAAAATATGAAAGAGAAACTTTTTATTACTAAACCTGATTCTGGAGTTAAATACGAGGATGTTTCTGAGTTAAACAGTAGAATTTACCGTGGAAAAAAGGGAATAGAAAGAAGAATGAAAAAGGAAAGACCTATTGAATCTGATTTACCTAAAGAAACTATTTCTAGAACTAGAGAAGCGATTCAGCAAAGGAAAAAAGAAAGAGAAGCAGAAGAAACTAAAGATTCCCCCTTACCATCCAAATCTAAATTTCCATCAAATATTGGTTGGAAAAGTAAATTATTTGCACAAGATGTTGCTGATACATCTAAGACAATGAGAACCCAAGCAAGAAAAGATAAATTTATCGAAGATTTATCTGTATTTCTTAATGAAAGAACTAAAAAAGGATTTAAAGGAGTAGCAGATATTCAACCTTATCGTGCTAAAAAATGGCAAGACCCTCATGGTATGGGTAGAGTAAGATATACAAGTGGAGGACAAAAAAGTGTAGATTTAGCCCCCGCTAAAATTAGAATCCAAAACTTACAAGGGCTTAAAAAAATTATTGAAAATGCACCTCCTCTTTTAATTAATGAGAATCCTCAAATACATAGAAGAATTTTAGTTGCTATTGATAAGGAATTAGATGCTGAAAAGGTTAGAGAAAGAAAACAAGAATTAAAAATGACGCGTTCAGGTGAAAAGCGTGGTAAAGAAGCAGTATCTAATCTTGTGCAAACATTTACTAAAATGAGAAATATATTAAAGCGTTGGGATATGGATGAACAGTTACCTAAAGCATTCTTAAATTATCTTGGACAATTAGGTAAAAGTGATTTAGAGATATGGGATTTAGAAAAATTATCAAGAGGTATCCTACCCGAAAAAACTACAAGTGCTTCTGAAAATAAAAGGGAAGCAGAAATTTCTGAAGTTAAAGTTAGTGATATTAGTGAAGAAGATAAAGAACAGAAAATTTTAGAAATTAATGAAAAATATGATACAGGCCAATACAAATATGCAGGGCTTTTATCAGAAGATATGTTATCACCAATTAAAGAAATTTTAAATGATTCTATTAAAGGTAGAACAACTTTATATGAAGTAATTAGAGATTATTGGCATCTAAGAGAAGGTGGTGAGCAAGAAACTGACTTTACTGATTTCCTTCAAGAAAGTATTGGAAACTTGTATGCAGAATTAAATCCTTATTTAACAGGAGAAGAACAGCCTGAAGAACCAATTGAAGTAGATAATGTAAAAAGGGCTAAGGTTCTTATGGAGAAGTTAAAAACTTATATGGATGCTTTGCCTGAACAAGTTGAAAATATAGAAAATAGACAAACTATAATTGGTAATTTTGAAAGAACTTTTAGACAATTAGATTCTATTATGGAAGATGATATAGAAGATAAAATTAATTCTGCAGATAAAGATAGACTAGATAAAATTAGAGATTCATTAAAAGAGTTTTTACAAGTACCTTTAAGTTCTAAAGATATAAAACAACAATCTCAATTACCAAATAGAGCAAAGCGTCAAATGCAAGAAGTATTAGATGAATTAAGTAATTATGCTAATGAGGTTATTTCTAATTCTAGTAATGAAGAATGGTCAAATGAATATAGTAAAGGATATAATAATGTTAATGATAAATTAAAGGCTTATATTGATGCACATTTACCATTACCTGTTAGAGAAAAAAGACAATCTAAAGAAGATTATGAAGGCAATCTTGCTAAAAGAAAAGTTGTAATAAATAGATTAATTATGGGTCAAAAAGTTGATGCAAAAGATATGATATTTAGTTGGAATAGTAAAAAAGTTAGCCAAGAATTAGAAGAATTAATAGAGGATGATATTAGAGAATTAGATGAAGAATATGATGAAACTGATGTTGGTGAAAGAGAAACTGAAGAAATGTTAGAAGGTCGTGAAAGAGGTTCTTTAACAGAATTAAGTGAAGAAGAGAGAGAACAATTTGGTGATATTACTAGTGAAGAATATGAAGAACAAGAAGCAGAAAGATTAGAGCAAGAAGAAAGGGATAGAATTGATGCGGAATATTGGGAATCACAATCAGAAGAGGATGATTTAATATGAATGAATGGTTTGATGTAATTAAAACTGATAGTGACATTTTAAGTTCACTATCTAACAAAGAAAGAAAGCATTTGAAGAAGGTGCTGCAAGCAGCAGAACCATCTGAGTATTTTGGTCAAGATTTTACTAAATTAGGTGAACTTGTAGATTTAATGAAAGATTTAGAATTAATTAAGTCTGATAAAAAAATGAATAAGCGAATGAAAACTATTTCTGAAAAAAACTTAGATATTATTGCTACTGCTGCAAAACTTAGAAAGGATTATGAAGAGTCGTATAGACAATTGCGTGAGATTGTCTATCCTAAAAGCAAGGGGTTGAGAAAAAAATGACAGAAGAAGAAGTAAAAAATGAAACACTAGAAATTCTTAAATTATTAGTGGAGAAAGTAAGCAAGTTAGAAGAAACGGTGTTTGATAATGAAAACATATTAATGAAATCAGGCTTTGTTAAAGCAGAAACACCAAGACCAAAAATGCAAGTAGCATCAGGAGTACCAAGTTCAGAAACAATTGCTAAAATGAGTTGGGATGACATAAATGCTATGGTTGCCAAATTGGAGGGAAGTCTATGAAATACGAAGAAATAATGAAAAAATTAGAAGAAATTAAAGTAGATGCTTATAATAATTTAAGTAGCGGAGAAGAAGAAAGTGAACTTCAAGTTGAATCATCAACAGAAGAACCAAATGAGGAACCTGCTGGTGGAGAAGAAATTAAAGTTAAAACACCGAAACCTGAGAATGTAAAAGCACCTAAAACATTGAGTCGCACAACATCTATGGATGGTGGAAAAGGCGCAGATGAAAGTATTTATCTAACTGATGCTACTTTAAAGGCTACCCGACAAAAGTTGGAAGAATTTAAAAGTTTTTTAAAGCAAGAAGGTATGGATGAAGAAACTAGAGCAAGAATGCTTTTAGAAGAATCTAAGACGAAACCCAATATGTTTAACCCTGTTAATGTTAAAATGCTAGAGCATGAATTAGCACAAACGCCTATTAATCAGGATAGACTTAGACAAGTTCTTGATATGTTTACCCAAGGGTGATTATTTGGCAGAAAGTGGTCTTGTATTTGAGAAGGAGACTAATCCTCTTTCTCGGCAAATTGTTTCCCTTTTTGAGGAAACTAGAGCAGCATATCTTTCTGCTCGGCAAGACCCTAAAGAGTATTCTAAGGATTGGAAAAAAATAGTTGATAAATTAAAAGCAGCATATAATGATATTGATGCTTTAGCCTCAGATTTGAAAGAAGTCTTAAATGAGGATGATTTGTTAATAGATGAGGCAAGTGACCCTGAATCAAATTCTGCTTCAAATATTTATAGAGCGATGAAAGAATTAAGATATGATTCAGAAAATGTAAAAGACCCATTTAGTAAAAAGTTTAAAACTAAAGTATTAGAGTCTTTATTAGAAGATAAGAACTTACTTGCTCTATTTATTCATTGGGCTATCAGAGATGACAAAAACGCGCTTCCAATTGAAGTTTGGGAAAATGTGTTGCCAAAGGGTGACGAAATCACCGATGGGTATAGGGGTCTTGACCTACACTTCAAGGACATACCCTCCTATATTATTGAGCATTATGGTGATGATAAAAATACACAAGGGGTTAAAGATAAAGTTAATGGTTCTATGAAGTTATTGGAACAATTATATTCAAAACATTACTCAAAGTCTGATTGGAAACAGTTACTTGGTGTTGAACTTTTAAAGGAAGAAAAGGATGAGGATAGTGAAGAAAAATCAGAAATAGATTTTTTAACACCCAATAAACCTATGTATAGAATCTTTGATATTGCTGATATCGAAGAACTTAGAGGGTTTACAGGAGAATGGGTTGTTCAAGAAAAATATGATGGAATGAGAATCCAATTACATAAAATTGATAATGAAGTTAAAATCTATTCTTACAATGGTAAAGATATTACAGATAAGTGTCCTAAACAGGTTAAAATTCTTAAAGAAAAAAAATTCGGAGAATGTATTTTAGACGCCGAATTAATGCTTTTTGATAAAGATACTCCTCTACATAGAGCGCAAGTTGTTGCTCATGTATTCAAGGATAAAGAAACTGAAGGCGAATTGAAAATACACGTTTTTGATATTATGCGACATAATGATAGAGATTTATCAGGTGAGCCTCTTAAAGAAAGAATTCAAATATTATTCCAAAATTATTCTATTCATTCAGATGAAATATTAGCCTTCCCATCTAAAAAAGATACTCGTATTGCTGATAGTTTAAAAGATGTTGAAACTTACTCAAAGGAGATTATGAAAATCCCTAGTGCTGAAGGTGTGGTAATTAAAGATATTGAGTCCACTTACATTAAAGGTGCAAGAAAAAATCCAAAGTGGATTAAATGGAAAAAGTTCGTAGACTTAGACTTAATAGTTTTAGATAAGAAATCTACTAAATCTAATATGAATACCTATACTTTAGGTGCTGGGCCTATTACTTTACAAGAAGCAAGAAAACTAGAATCAGAAAAAATTAATGATAGATATTATTTAAATGTTGGAAAAGCACTCAACACTAAAGTAGATGTTAAAGTCGGTTCTATTGTTAGAGTAAAAGTTGATGAAGTAAAAAAGAATTCTAAAGGACAATATAGAATTTATACTGCTAAAATTGTAGAAATTCCTGAAGTAGACTTGCCAGATAAATTAATTACATTACAACTTTTATCTGGGGAAAATACTAAAAAGGAATACAAAGCAAGGGCTTTAGAAAAAGCAATCATTATTACTGATGAAATTCATGGTGAAACTGAAGTAATTCTTAAAGAAGATTTAGATGGGTTTACTATTTATGGATTTAAAGATAATAATTTAATGACTAAAAATGCGATATTAGATATTGACATTTGGAAGAATCAAGTTGAAGAAATATACAAAGAAAAAAAAGCATTTGTAAGGGTTAGTATAAAAAATTTCTTAGAAGAAGAGGGACCAAAAACTTTTTCTGAAATTATTGACCACATTAATGGAAATAAAAAAGTTAAAGAAAATTATGATGAAGGGTTTAAAAATAATGATGCAGCATTAAAACGTTATCTTAAAAATGTGGCAATAGATATTACATATTTAGGTGAAAACAAATTTGCGGCTAATGATAATATGTTAGAAAAAAATGAGTATAAAACCCCAGATAATTACAGAAATGGTAAGTTTAAATTATACAAAAGAGAAGATGAAAACTTATCTTTAACTTTCCTTTTAGATGATGTTAAGTTTGGTTGGGAAATTCAAATAGATTCAGATGATAATGTTTTTGATTTATTTGGTAAAGCAGGTAAATATCCTGCCCAAGTTCAAAGAACAGTTTCAAAAGAAAAACTTATTGATGAAGGGGATGTTGAGTTAGGTGTGCAAAGGCATGGTTATCACGAATATATTTTAAAAGGTAAAAAGTTTGATACAAAACTACATTTAAGAGTTGTTCCATTAAAAAACCAAAAACAATGGATTGCATTTTCGAGTTTTGTTAAAGAACCTGTTGAACCTAAATCAGATGATGGTATTTGGGATATTAGGGAAGATAAGAATAAAGATTTGTCCTTTTCAAGCCTCGATTAGGTTCCCTTAATATAGTAATTGAAGGATGGTGATTCAATGTCTGCTAGTGCAGTAGCAAGAACAGTAAGTAATAGTGTTCAAGATTTTTCTATTCTAAAATCAGATGATTTGTATATTGGTGGTTATGCATCTATTGAAGTAGTAGATAAACAAAATGATTTAATTACATTAGATGCGTTAGGTGAAGCGGTTAAGAAATATATGAATGACCCAAAATATAGAAATGTAATGACTAATCATTCAAATGTACAAGTTGGAGAAGTTGTTAAAGAATATAGAGATAAAAATGGCAAACTTTGGAAAACAGATGTAGATGATGTTGGTTTTTTTGTTGTTATTAAATTAAGAGATGATATTGAAAAAGCAAAAGAAGTTAGCCGAGAAATTAGAAAAGGTACGATGCGTTCATTTAGTATTGGAGGCCAAGCATTAGAAAAGCGAAAGCGAAATAATGAAGAACTAGGCGACTACAATGAAATTAGTAAATTAGAATTACATGAAGTTACAATTTGTGAAAAAGGAATTAATCCTGAAGCAAAATTTGATATACTAAAACAAGACAAAGGTGAAAAAATGACAAATATTAGTGAAGCAATTAGTGAGTTAAATACTCTATTGAAAAATTTAGAAAGTGAAGAATTAGATGAAGAACAAGGTATGGGAATGCCCGTAGAAGGTGAACAAATGTCAGAAAGTGAATATATGGATGACGAAGATTTAGGTATGGATGAAATGACATCCGCCGACGAATCACCCGAATTGGGTGATTTGGGAATGGAAGAAGAGGAAACATTAGAAGATGTTGAATCAACTTATAAAGGAGAAAAAGACCTACCAACAGGTTATTTGGAAGCAGGTGAAGCAGGTGAAGAATTAAGTCCCGGCCAAAACAAACACGCCCAAATTGGTTCTGATGGAACTGTTAAGTCTTATTCGGGTGAAACCCCAACTCTTGATTTAAGTGCAGAAAACCTTGAAAAAGCCTATGCTGAATTCAAGGCTGAGCAGATGGAAAAACTTGCTTATGAGGATATTAAGCGTAGTTTCCAATCTCGATTTGATAATGAAGTTAATGCAAAGAACGAAGCAATTGCAAAGGCAAACTATGACCCAAGAGCAGAGGTTAATGAACTAAAGAAGCAATTTAGTGACCTTCTTGACACTCTCAAGAATGATGCTGAAATGACTATCAAGAAGCAAGAAGATGCAATCGCTTCTCTTAATGTTCCAACATACGAAGAAATTTCCAAGATGGATTGGAATGATATTCACTTGACTATTCAGAGATTGGAGGAAAAGTTCTGAATAAGTGAAAACTTAAAAATAAAAAAGGTGATGAAAAATGACAAAATATATTAACACAATTAAAGACTTAGAAGCAGCAACATACGGTATGGCTGGTGGAAATACCCTTCTAAAGGGTGGTGGAATTGTTGGTGGAATTAACAGTGGTTTCCAACATGACGCAAGTAATCTACTTGCCGGTGGTTCAACAGCAACAAACCTATCTTCGCTATATAACATGGTTTATGGTCAGAAGATTTGGTCAATGCTAAATCAAGAAATCAATCCATTCAGTATTTTGGCTAAAAGACCATATACAAGTAGTGGTTGGAGAGTTATGACAAAAAGACCAATGGGCGGAGATTCCGCAGCATTTGGTATTGGAACAACTACATGGGCCGCAAATAACGCTATGGATGCCCCAAATGCTGATGAAATCGGTGGTGTGTCTGAAAACCATTCATTGAGTTCAACAGGATTGCAGCCAATTGCACCAGAATATGCTACTCTCTACATGAGTCCAAAAATCGTTGCTCATCAATTCGATTATTCGGAACTTGCAGCAGAAATGGCTAAAATTGACGATGGTGTTGGTGACTTAAGAGCATTAATTAGAGAAGATATGGGTAAATTCCACGCAGAAGTTCAATCAAAGATGATTGTTATGCCTCTTGAACACTATGATAATGCTTCATACGGTGACATTGAGCGAAATTACACATCATTGATGAAGATTGTTTCAAACAATGCAGAATTAACTGAAATGTCAACTGCTGGTGTTGGAAGTGCTTTAATTGCTTCTGCAAACGCAGGTGCAGCCCCCGACCAAATTGGACAAATTTACGGAAACAACTCAAGAAAGAGTGGTGCAAGTTATATTGACGCAGTTTGTGATTTTGGTGTTTATAACGCAGCAGGTGTTCGTTCTCTGACTTTAACTCGATTAAACGATTTAATTCAGAATTTGCGAACCAACGGTGGAACTCCAAAGGTTATCTTAACTGGATATGATACTATTCAGACAATTGGTGACTTATTGCAGAGCCAAGAGCGATTTATGGACAGAAAGGAAATTATTCCTACTCACTCAGGCGTAAAGGGTGTTAAAGGCCAAGAAGTTGGATTTAGAGTTGCAACATACTTCGATATTCCAATGATTCCTTGTAAGGATATGCCTAAAACAGGTCAAGGTGCAGCAATCAGCGATATGTTGTTCTTAGACACAGACCACCTATGGCTTGCAGTTATGAAACCAACCCAATACTTCGAGGATGGTATTACTCATGGAAACCCATTTGGCGTCAATGTTCTCGGAAACCGAGGTCTATTCCGCACTATGGGAGAATTGGGATGTACCTTCTTTAAGGGTCAAGGCAAAATTACTAACTTACAGTGAGTTTGAGGTCACTTAAAATAAAAAAAGGTGATTTAAAATGACACATACAGTAGTAATTTTAGCAGACCATAAAGGTGTAGCACGACCAAAAGTTAGTGGAGATGAATATGTTGTTGATGTTTGCGTAGATAGCACAAATATGCCATCAGGCGGAGTGACAATTACTGCCGCAGAATGTGGATTAGCAACAATTCACTGTGTAACAGTAACAGGGGCAGAAAACCCTAATCATTACAAAATTGTTCCAGAAATTACGGCAGAAACAGGTGCTTATGCTTCAGGAACAACAGTTAAATTGCATTATGCAGATGATTTAGGTGGCGCATCTACAACAAGCGATACTAACGTAGGTTCAGTAAGACTTCGTGTTTGGGGCTTAATTTGAGGTGAGTTAATTGGCAACAATTACTTATTTAAGAGTAAATTTGCCCAATATAACTTACCTAATTAGAGGGGTTGGTGATGATGAGGACATTTTATTAACTTATAATGTCCCATCACCAATCTCTCCAAAAAGAGCAGTTGGTTGGCTAGGTTCACCTGATTTTAAGGTTGAATTTGAATCTGGCGATTTAGATGATGTAACAGATGAAGAATTAGAATGGTATGCAAAAAAACTAGGTTCTGATTCTAAAACATATAGAAAATCTTTACTTCCCAAAAAGAAGAAAACTGTTACTCAAACTGTTGTTGAGGCAATTACACCAAAAAAGGTAGAAACGGTTGAAGAACCCGTTTCAGAAGAATCTTCGGATGAGGCTGTTTTAGCCGATGAATCCGAATGATTCCCAACCTTTATACGTTGAGGGCATCTAGCCCATAGCGTAGGGCATAGTCCCATTGATAAATTAGGTGAGAAAATGAGTAACGTAGCAAGAAGTAGTGGTTTTTTAACAGCAGATACACTTGTTCACACAGGTAGATGTAAATTAGTTAGTATTCATGGTTGTAATATCGGTGCAAATGCATCGGGTACACCTGCATTTAATCCAATTACATTGAATTTATATGATAATGTGGCAGCAAGTGGTAAAATTGTGGCTAAAGTTCAATTAAGCCCCACTCCTGATGGTGCAGGTGGGTTTTATGGGACTAGTGTTGAATTTGATATGCATGGCGTAATTTGTGAAAACGGATTATATGCTGATATTGTTATCAATTCCGCAACGGCGGGAGGTGGTGCAAGTCAAAATGCAGCAACATCAGGTTTCACAATTGAATTCGCATGAGGTGATTAAATGGCAAGTTTAACAAAAGATACTAGATTAATTATGACAATTTTATTTGTGGGCGCAGTAAGTGGAATGAATGTTTATTTCTACGCTAATTATGGTGCAGAATTACCTTGGACACATTTATCCCATGCTGTTCTCTTTTCGTTATTAACGATTGGTGGAATTATGGGAATTAAAGCATTCTTTGATTTAGTTATGAATGATAGAATGGAATTATGGCTACTTGATAGAAAAATTAATATGTATTGGGAAAAGAAGAATAGAGAAAATCAACAAAAGCAAAAAATTACTGACCACATGAGGCAGAATGGTATGTTAAACAATTATCAACAAAATAATGATGAATTGCCAGCAACATTCTTAGAACAAATGCAGTAATGGTGATTAAATGGGATGGTTATTTCCTGACTTATTTGGTGTTGATGAGCAAAGACAGGCTTATGATTTAACACGGGCGCATTCTGCTGATATTTGGTTTTTGAAAGTTAGAGCATGGTGTTGGGGAATAACTTGTTCAGTTGGTGCGTTATTAGTTGGGAATATTTTAGGCTCATTAGGTATTAATTTCTTTAAAGCATTATTTGATTTAATTAGTCATGCGATAGGTAGTTGATTATGTGTCATTATTTGCAGGATTCGCAGTATTAGTAGCAGAAGTAGGATTATCAATTTATAATAGAGTTCATGCTCACAATTTTGGTATTTATGGTGCAGGAGAAGTTGGAAAAACTACTTTACATAGGCAATTAAGAACTAGAGGAGAAGTCCCTGAAATTAAAAGAAGAACAGATGGATTACAAAGGCCAACAAGAAAAGTCGTTAAAATAGATGGGGAGTTAAAAACAGTTAAATCATCAGATGTTGGTGGTCAAGCACAGTATTGGACTCAATGGATTCAAGATATGAGGAAAAGAAAAGTGGAATATATTATTTTTATGATTGATAATCGGCATAATGAAGAGGCATTTAATTTAGATAACCAATTAGCATGGAGATTTTTAGTAGATACAATTCTTGATACTCATTGGAGAGATGGTAAAAGAGCCAAAAAGAAAAAAGAAAAAGATTATCCAACTGCAATAGGAATTTGGGCAAATAAATTTGATTTATGGGGTGATAAATATGACTTCAATGGAGAACCTAACAATCATCCCATATTTGAACCGTTCACAATGGGCATTCAACAACTCAACGAAATAGGAATACCTTGTCATAAATATGTAATGAGTGCAAAATCAGACCCTGAAATGGTATATCGTGGTGTAATGACAATGATTAAAGATTATTAAGGCGATTAATATGAGTTGGGAAGATATACTAAAGGAAAATAAAACCGATAAATATGGATTCCCTCTCTACATAAAAAAGGATGGTATTGTCTATAAAAATACTCAAAAGCATTCTAAGGAAACAGTTAAGGGATTGGAAGAGTTAAGTCCAGAACTTCATTCAACCTATATTGATGATGAAAATAACTCTATTAAAGTAGACTTATTAATGGCACAAAAAGTGTATGGCCCTGATTATAAAAAAGGTGATTAAATGGGTTGGGAAAATGTATTAAAGGGAGAACCTCAAAAGTATTATCTAATTCTAGAAGCAGTTACTAAACATGGTTGGGATATGGCCGATTTAGATGAGCAGGAATTTTTTACCGGTACATTAGAAGAAGCAAAAAAGTGGGCAGAAAAGAAATTTGATGAATATTCAGAGTCAAATGAATGGCAATTTAGAAATTATGGCAGTTCATCTTTTAAATTATATAATGAGGAAGATAATTTAGTTCATAGTAGTGACAACTATTAAGGTGATATTATGAGTTGGGAAGATATATTAAAAGAAGATGAAGAGTATTTTGAATTGAGCAATTTTAAAAAGTTTTTGGAAGATTTTATTACAAAAATGGAAAATGCCAAAAACGAAAACGAATTATATGATTTAATTGTAAACTTAAGGGCTAGAGTTGATAATTGGGCATTTAGGATAGAAGAAAAACGAGATGAGGGGCAACCAAAAATGAGTTATACTCTTGACAGGGGAGGATTCTAAATGAGTTGGGAAAATGAAATTAAAAAACAGACGCAATCGGCTTCTTCTGAAATAGGTGGGCTTTTTGACAAATTACTATCAGACTTAACTAGAATTAAAGCCAATGCTTCACAGCCTGAAAAAGTGCAGGAAATTATTCAAGAAGTTTCAGAATTAAAATATCTTAAGATTGATATATTTGAAGGTGAAGAAAAGTGGTGATTAAAATGAATATTAGAAAAGTAGAAAGAACAATTATTGATGTTAGACGCCCAACAATGAGTGGAATCAGAAAAGAACTTTCCGACAGGGAAAGAATGGATGCTGAAGAGTTTGCACCTGAAGATATGAATAGAGGTAGAAGAGAACAAATTCGTGAACAAATTCGAAAACTTCATAGAGCATACTTAAATTCAGACCGTAGTGGTTTCGATAAAAGAATTACAATTTTAGAAAAAGCAGGTTCATTATTTGATTCTGCAAATATGCCCAAAAATTTTGTGAGTCCTAATCATAGTGAAAAAGCAAATTTAGAAAATTTTAGGGCTTTTATTCAAAGGGATAGGGATGATTATTCAGACTATATGTGGACATTAGATAGAAGTGGTCAATTCCCCAAATCAAATCCACCTAAAAAGAAATGGAACAGTGTTGATTAAAATGAGTTGGCAAGATATACTAAAGGAAAAACCTCAAAAGTATTATCTAA